>SDBU01000203.1_pt1 | contig 84123 bp, 141 predicted proteins | sample 2277071 | NCBI WGS metagenome assembly SDBU01 (sample SAMN10397929, study PRJNA504765) | marine sediment metagenome | isolation source: marine sediment core GS08_GC12, 126 cmbsf | place: Arctic Ocean: Gakkel Ridge, Loki's castle | collected 2008
GGCTGTCGTCGGGGCCATCATACTCATAGCCGCCTACTCGCCGAAGATTATCCGTGACGTGGCGCGGGCACCTCGGAAGGCAGCAGACCATATAGCGATGATAACTGAGTGGGATGACGATGACCAAGGCGAAGGGGCGTAGCTGATGGCCCTGCTTAGGCAATATCATCATTTGGCAGAATGGAGGTGAGCAATGGTTGACCGTAAGGTCATAGTTCCAGGAGGTGATACCTATCACATCTGGAAGTCCGGCAGTAACGGATGGGGTGGACCCCCCACTGCGATAGCTCAGTGTGGCTTAAAAGCTCCTGCGAAAATGAGAATGTCGTTGGTAGATGCTAGGTTGAAGAGCCTTCATTGCTGTGAGAAGTGTCTCGCGAAGGTGCGGCAACGACGTGACGCTATCATCCATGAAGGGCTATGTACTCTCTTCGACGAGGCAATGCCTCTTGACACCGTCCTGAAAGAACACGGGGACCCAGGGGATGAAATAGCTGCTGCCCTCAACAGCATAAAGAGTGCGATGGAAGCGGTGGAGTGGGACAACGAGCACTTGCGGATTGACTTCTTACTGAAGGGGGCAGTCACTAGGCAGTCGGCAAGACTGTCCCCTCAGCCGAGCTGACTAATGACCGAATGTGAGGGAGTGTAGGACGATGGTCACCATCAGAGGCCACATGCTCGACGAGTTTGAGACATACCTGCGCGGCCAGCGTTTGTACCGCGCTCCGAGGGCTACGTTCTTGCACCACACCTGGTCGCCGAACGCGAGCCAATATCGCGGCCTGGGTACCATTGAGAATATCCGCCGCTACCACCTCGGCTTAGGCTGGAGTGACATCGCGGCCAATGCCTACACCGCGCCGGATAGTCTCGTGTACAACGCCCGCAACCTCCGCGCAGGGAATTGGTGCCATACGTATGTGTCGCGCTCGTGGGCCGATGTCCAGCAGCGGTCACCGACGCTCTACGCCCTCTGCAACTTCAACCGTGGCTGGCCGAACAGTTATGGGTTCGGCATTGAGACAATCGGCAACTTCGACTTGGAGGACCCGCAGAGCAGCCGCGCAATGGCGACCTCGCTCGACGTGCTGGCAATGGTTCATAAGCTCTGGGAGATTCCGGCCGAGCACTGCTTTGCCCATAGGGATGCGGCGAACAAGACTTGCCCTGGTTCGCGCGTGAGTATGGGTTGGGTGCGGGCCGAACTAGCGGCGCGACTCAAAGGGCAGACAACGCCAATCAAGATAATCCTGCACGGCACTAGCCCGCCGGTCATCGCGGCGACTGCGCTGATGGTGCCGCGCGGGGATCACATAGACGATGATGGCAAGCTATACGTGACTGCGTTGCACATATCCGATTCCGAGGAAGGTGAGACATGAGAACGCTGATGGTCGTGACCGCTCTGCTGGCCTTGACCTGTACTGCGTTCGCGGGAGAGTCCCTGAGCTTCAGCATCATAACAAGCACCGGCAGTATCCCCGTCAACGGCATGGCGAGCTACAAGGTCATTGAGAAGGGCGACTTGTCCGGCTGGGTTGACCTGCTCTACCTGTGCGACGAGAACTCGTTTGCACTCGGCGCGTCTGCCCGGCATGACAAGCTCGCCGATATCCTTCCGCTCGTGAAGGGCGGAGGCGTCTGTGCGTACTGGTCATTCCGATATGACTGCGTGAAGGCTCGGCTCTACATCATCAACGTGAGCTTCTGAGCAGCCGCGACAACTGGCCGACTGAATAGCCCACACCCGCCGCAGAGCATCGCGGCGGGTGCTTTTTCGTGTTCGGATTCTGAGGCGCGGGCTTGACGCAACCGAGCAGTTTGCTGTATTATGTATAGGGTACAAAGAAACGAGAGGAGGTATTGTGATGAGGAGGAAACTCAGGAGCTACACATTCACCGCCGCCGCCAAGGAGTTGGGCCTGTCGCCGAACTACATAGCAACACTTGTAGAGCGCGGCAAGCTCACAGAGGAAATGGTTGAGGTGCGCGGTACACGGGAAAGGTTTGTGACCGCCAAGTCCGTTAAGCAATTGAAAGAAGACCGCGCAAAGCTATCGGAGGTGGGTTAGGTGAGGTGGCAAGGTAGCGGTAGTTACAAGCGCGCCTGTCGGCCGGGCCATCCTATGGCAGACAAGAATGGGCAAATCTGTGTCCATCGGTTAGTAGCTGCGGAGAAGCTTGGGCGCATATTGCAAAGCAATGAGCACGTCCACCATATCAATGGTGACAGGCAAGACAATCGGCCTGAGAATCTCGAAGTCCTAGCGCAGGGCGAGCATACAAAGCGGCACTGGGCAATGCCGCCTTTGCCCGGGGCGAGCAAGCGTGGTAGGCCCCTAGAGAAACGAGCGTTTGCGGGAGCAGAACGACTTGTCCGCAACCTCCGAAGGTCTGTTGCATTGACGCGGCATGATGCGGGGAGCGCTGTCGGCATTGGTGAAAAGTATCTGTGCGGCGTTGAGAATGGGCGGGCCCCGTTGACTGCGAGGCTCTTTGGGCGCTTGCTTGTTGTAATTGAGAATGTTCGCGTTGGGCGAAAGGCTGCGCTACCTCCGAAGGCGTACAAAGTGATGGAAGAAGGGTACGGTGCCGCAGTCAATAAGGCAGCTAGTGCAGAACCAGATTCTCAAGGGTTGCTCAAGTTTCCAGATAGCACTTGACACCATGTATAGACACCTGTATAATGTGGGTGTAGTAGAGAACACGCAGGAGACGAAAGAGATGACAATCACACTCCAGACACCGAGCGGCAACCAGGTAGAGATAGAGACGCTGGGCCGCGACACCATCATGCACGAGACAGACTTGCAGGTGCGGGTGCCCGCCGCTGACTTCACCGGCACGAGCGCCGCCCGCCACATTGCGGGAGACATCATCCACTGCGACCACAACTCAGTCGGCGTCCAGGTGGATGCCGAGAGCGCAGTTCGGCTCGCCGAGTTTGCCGCCGGCATCCGCCGGGCTGACGCGGCCAGTCCCGAAGCTCAGGCTCGCAAGCTCCGCTTCGACCGCGACACACTTGCCAGCCGCATCGCCGGCCTCGTTGAGGACCAGCAGACGGACAGCAACCGCGCTTGGGAGGCCGGAGACGAAGCAGGCACATTCCGCATCCGCGACAGCTACGACACGCGCATCAATCAGGCCCGCGCCGCACTCAGAGAATTCGACGCGGCACACCCCGAGGTATAGAGACCCAATCAGGCCGCAACACTAAGAGGGGGCGAGACACATGGGCAAGATGACATGGCAGATCGAGACCTACGAGACTAACGGGACAATGCTGGCGCAACACATCACGTCGCCGGCTGGCCGGACTGCTACGGCTCGGTGGATTGGACACGACGGGCGCTTGTCAGGGCTGCGGACGCGGGCGAATATCGAGTTCGCGTCGTGCTCGCTCAAGCTGTCGGAGACATTAGTGGGTCGGATGGTCGCCGCCGCCAAGCAGTATGTGATGGAGCAGGTGGCGCGGGAACCCGAGTTCGCGCTGACCAATGTCTGACCGGCTCACGCCGGTCGCCCCGCGTGGGGCCTGAAGAGTCCGCGAGGACGAAACCGGAGGCGAGAGAGATGAAAGCAACGAAGGCCAATATCACAAAGACGCTCAAGAAGGCAGACCTCCAACAGTCCACAACTCGCGGCGGCATGGTTCGCGGCCTGCCCAACCAAAGCACAGGCTTCTATTATAGCCGGCCTCTTCGTTGCACAGATGACAATATCCGAATATACCACAACGTCTTCCCGCGCAGCGATACGGAGAAGCTGGAATCGCAGATCAATCGGTCTGTTCGCGTCCTCGGCAACGCAGGCTTTAGTGTAAGCGTCGAGGGCGAAGGCATCAGAAAACACATAGTTGTCGAGAGCTAACCAGCCTTACGCCCCTCGCCCCACCCGCACCTATCAAGCCTAGCAAACAGGCGAAGGAAAGAAAGGAATGGCAAAGGGAATGATTTGCATCGAAGCACTCAACAGGAGCGCAGCCAAGTGGACACCCGACGGGCCGGAGGATGTGTTCGTGCATGGCAATGGCAAGATAGCACTCGTCAAGTCCGGGCACGGTACGAAGTTCACGGAGGAGGCCCGCGCTGTCGAGGTGGCCGACCAAGCCTCCGCGAAGTATCCACAGATGGTCATATCCATATTTGAGGAGGTGTAGCCTTGACCGCCGACTAACCCTCGGCGCGGGCTTTCGCGGAAGGCCTGCGCGGGAGGTTATCAAATGACGGGAGGTGCGTCGTGAGCTACAAGCAAAAGGTGTTGGCCCTTCTCAGACAGTTCGGGGCTACCGTGGAGGACACAGGCTACACACTGCATTTCGATGCGCCAACGGGGTATGTCTGGGCGGGCGACGGTCTGCACTGTCTCTCGCACCCCTATGCTACCAACGGGGGATCATGGAAAACGGAAGCCTGGCAAGATGCACACTCACGGATAAAGGACGGTATCAGGCCTTGCCCAGAGAGGGCGGCGGGGCGCGTGTGCGAGGTGTGCGATGACGATGAGGAATACGATAGGATGCAGGATGCCGAGGGCAAGACCGCGTCCGCTCTCGACGGGTTTGCGAAGGCGCATGGCATCAGTTGACACATGGGCACCTGCCCTTCGCGCTCGGAGGGCAGTGGTGGGCGGACTAACTGGGAAGGAGGAGATGACAATGCTCACACCGCGGGAAGCACAAGAAAATGAACGGTATAAGCGGAAAAAGGCTTACAAAGATGCGGAGGTTTTCGTGGACGAACTCCGCACCGGCGAGGCTGTCTCATGCCCATACAATCCAGGCCCAGGCGCAGCCTTTTGGCTTGGGGTTAATTTGGCGTTGAGGCGATATGGGCTGGCATATCAGACAACTGCGCGGCAGACTAAGGACCTCGAAGTGACTTGTGACGGAGACGAGTATGTGTGTCGCCTCAAACGGATACTAGGGCGCAAGGAGCTTGAGGCTGAGGCGGCAAGGTTGCAGACGCGCCTCGCCGAAATCGAAGAGCTGCTCAACGAGGGGTGATACCCCTGCCCTCAAGCGGCAGTATCAACAGAACGGGAGGCGCAAGATGACGATACACGACCTGAAGGAATTGGCAGAGACATTCACAGGGAAGGGCAACGATGACATGGAGGTGAGACTCGTTCTCTGCCAGACACATTGCAGTCTGGAGTTTGGCGTCGGCGAGGTGGGGCTTGACAAGAATGGCAACCTGCGGCTTGAGACCGGGAACGAGATCGGCTATGCCGGTGACGACATTGAGGACCCTTGGTAGGCAGCACCAACCCGAGGGGCGCGGCTCACCAACGCGCGGGAGGGAACCAACAGTGGATACATACACAGAGGTGCAGGTCAAGGCAGTCCTGACTGGTATGCTTCGCGAAGACGATGCTACCGAGAAGAGCGTCATGGCCGAGGCGACCAAGCTCTGCAGTGGTGACGAGGCGCTAGGGATGAAGCTGCTCACCGAAGTCTGCGAAGCCGTCGCGGAAGCGCAGGGAGAAGACGAGGATGTCCCTGTAGCGGTCGCGCCAGAACCAGTAAGCCCGAAGCCCAAGGTGAAGCCGAAGAAGCCTCGCAAGCGCTACAAGACCGTCCAGTGCGAGGCCGCGCTGGACGAAGTGCTGGACGCCGCCGAACTCGAATCGCTTCGTGACGAAATGACTGACTGGCGCGATAACATGGAGGGCACCGGCCTTGAGAACACGGACAAGTTTGAGCAGGTGAGCGAGGCTGCCGATATTCTGGAGGAGCAAGTCTATGTGCTCAGTGACGCCATTGACAGCCTCAACCTGTCTGGACACGGCGACTTGGCTAACGCCGCAGTGAAGTGGGCGGAGCAACACCCGTATGGCAAGCGGGCATGGCCTCGTTGGTTGCGGCACAGCACGGCGGTGCCGCAACTGACTGCTGCGCTTGCAGTGTTGGCCGAGGCAGACGGTGCCGACAAGTACGCGGAGCAACGCAACGACATCGAAACCGCGATAGACGAATTGAACACGGTAGAGTATCCGACAATGTTCTGAGCGCGACCAACGCGCGGGAGGCAGGATGATGGAGCCGAACAAGTGTGCTGTAATGGATTGTTCAAGCTACGCCAGTTGTTACTGGCAACCAACGAGACGCTGGGCGGTGTGCTTTGAGCCGGGAGAGGAGCACCGGGGCCATTTGATAATACCGCTATGCGCTGCCTGCAGAGATCGTGTTCTTGCCAGTATCCAGGATGTGCTAGGCAAACTCGGCGAAGGGCGCGACTCCAACGCGCGGGAGGAATGACAATGCCAGGTGGCGGGCCGATGGACTTTGTGATGAAACATGCCGATGAATTATGGGCGATAGAGAACGCGGACGGGAACCCTCCTCCGTTTACGCTGGAGGACTTGCGGGATGCTGAGAAGAGGCCTCGGCGACCATGCGATAACTGCGGGAACCCAGAATGGAAAACCGGCAGCCTCATTGTAGGTTGGATTGGTTGTTTCAGTTGTATCGCTGGTGAGGCCGACGCTAGTGATGACTACGATGTGTACTGAGCACACAATTCAACGAGCGCGACCATCGCGCGGGAGGAATGAATGATGGCTGAGACATTGCGCAACTGTATAAGACGTGGCGGGAGAGGCGACTTTGCGGTAGCGCTGCTGGCGCTGGCCGAGGAGCCGACATTCGCGAAGCTCATAGACGCATACGGTCAGGCGGATACACACAACCAGGCCGCATTGCGACGCGCCTACCCGCAACTCGATGATCTGGTTGCGGCATATAACGCGCTGCACTGGCTCCCGCAACCAGGAGTCCGCGCTCTGCAACGGGAGTTTGCTGGTCTCCAGCGGCTCGACGAGGAAGTGGCGAATCCGCACGCGATTGTGTTGAGAACGGGTGACACCGAAGAGGAGGCGTCGAAATGACCAACGAGCAGATTGTTGTGAAGCTGAGAGAGACAGAGGCCGAGCTCAAAAACCGCGCCAAGAACTGTGCGACAATGGCAGGGGAGACCTCCTATGGTCGTGCCGCGGCTTTGGTCGGCACCCTAGTCGCCGACATCGAAGCGTCCGCTACGCCTCAAGTCACGCCCGCCAGGGCCGCCGCCGCGTATCAGCAGGTCGAGGAGCAGAGCGACAGTGACGCCAAGGCGCGAAGTGAGGCTGGTTGAAAAGAGATTGAGGAGATAACCGCCCGCCTCAAAGTCATTGCCGAGAAACTCGAAGCACAGGAGGCCCCCGCATGACCGGGCGGCAACGAGTGTGGCACTGGTTCCTCGGCGACCTCAAGTGGGCTGCAACTATTGAGCGCCTTGAGCAAGCGGAGGCAAGGCTGGTTGCCATCGTGGAGAAAAGCGAAGAGACTATCGAGCAACTGCACGAAGCAACGGACAAGCTGCGGGCAACACTGGCCGCAGGGGAGGCCTCAGAATGAATGGCAACGATCCGCATGACGATGTTGGCAACAAGGCCCTTGACTACGCCGCCGATAACGTGGAGAAGGTGCTGGCCGCGATGGACTTGGCCGAACTGTGCGCGGAGTTTGACATCGGACTCGCGGAGGGGCTGTCGGTATTCTCAGCCTACTATGAATGGCGCGGCCTTTACAGCTTTTGCGAACAAGTCTATATTGGGGCTCGCAATAAGGGCCGCTATGTGTTCACGGACAGCTTGCGTGACATTCAGGACGAGGGCCTCATTGACGAACTCTTCGACGAAATGCTCTGCGTCGCTATCCGCGCCAACGAGGGCTACCAGCAGCGCATGTCAGAGAAGCTCCAGGAGCGGCACCGGGCGGGCGAGGTAGACGACTGGCACGCGCAGGATAATGCTGAGGAGAGGGCGAGAGAAAGGGAGGACAATGATGCCTGACGCAGCGAGTGTTGTCAGAGGTATTGTCGGATACTGCCTAGAGAAGTGGCCTCAGGATGAGGTATTGATAGCCTTCGAATCAATGGCCGAGGGCGTGACGCCGCTTGCGGATGATGGGGCGGTTGCGGCGGTTCGCCACATGCTCGAGGGCGTGTTGCTCGAGGGCGGGGATAGTTGGGGTAGCCACGAAAGCAACACAAGGGCGGAGTTGGTTGCGGCTTGCCTGGCCGAGGCGCAACACCGCGCGGTGCCGAGTGAGATTCGCTTGCAGGAAGGGACTACCGTGCTCAGCCTGCACCCGACTGCCCTGTCTGCCCTCATGGCAATAGAGGGCCGCATGGTCAACGAGCTTGAGTGGGATGGGAATGACCTGATAGTTTGGATAGCACCACGAGGTTGAGAGACCACAACACAATAAGACTGAGGAGGAACAACCATGATGACAGAGACAGGTAGTTTCGGGTTCGCGCTCCAGAATGAGAAGGGCAGTTTCGTAACGCCGGACACTTGGCTGCCGACGTTGGCAACTGAGAATCCGCTTGCACTGCGGCGGAGCTACAATGTGTATCGCGACAGGGACAGCGGGGCAGACAGGTATAACGCGACCGGCAAGTGGGCAGATGGTAGCTTGCTCGTGCCACTCGTCCCCGGCGTCATAGTGAAGCTGCTGTCGTGGATACAAGACCGCGACAGTTACAGTCAGGGCAAGTGGGCTTCGCTGCTTGTTGACAACGGCGGCGGCGTGCTCAAGGTCCGCGATGCGAAGGTGCGTACCGCGACATTCCGCCTTCGGCCTGGCGAACCAGTCCTGTGCGAACTGGACATCGCCGGACTGCACGCGGAACGCGGCGAGTGCTACAATCTGGTCATGCCTCCGGCGGCTCCGTACATTTACAAGGAGGCCGAAATGGAGGTGGCGACTGGCGGAGGAAAGCTGGAGCCGGCAACGCTCGGCGAGGTGACGGTCGCGGTCAACAACATGATCCAGGATAAGATGGATGACGTACCGATGGCCCTCGCGAATCACGCGGGCGTCCGAGTGCTCGGGACTATCAACCGCAAGCTCGGCGACTCTGCCATTTATGCCGACTTCGCGGATGGTGAGGAGGCGGCCATGCTTATTGAGCTATGTCGCGGCGCAAACTCATTGAGCCTCTGTTTGCCGCGAATCCTGTACGTGCGCAGAGACGCAGCGTGTCACCCTCACTGGAATTCAACGCCACACCTCAGCGAACATGTAGCATTCCTCGGCTTGGGCAGCACCGACGGACAGACGCCGCCGATAACACTTGCGTAACGATGCTTCACCAATACGACGGGCAAGGGGAGATGGACATGATTAGGTACATACAGACGGGCCACATTTTAGGCGTCGGCGGTTGCGTAGAGACGTGGGACAGCAATGGGCGGTGCCGTAGCCTCGCATCCATTATGGCGGCTGATAGCGTGCTGACAATCCTGCTGCCAGAGCCCATTGAGGTCTCCTTCGGCGAAGGGTGCGAATCCGTCACGGTCGAGGAGATTCAGATTGGCGGCGCAGAGGTGGCAGATGAGCTAGAAAGCGGATGGTCGCGGCTGCCTGGCGATAACTCAGAAGAGGAGGAGCCGGCATGAAACACTGTTGGAATGTCAACTGCCGCTGCGCCCACTTCCACAAGGAGCATATCCGCAAGCCGGGCTTCCTCAGCTTGCAGAAGATCACCTGCCCCGACTGCGGAAAAGTATGGTGGGAGGGTGTGCGGGATGATAACGTGCAGGTGGGGAGTGCTGAGGAGCCGGAAGCGAAAACTGAGAAGGGATACGAACCATGCGAGACCTAATCTGGCCGTTCAATAGCTGGAAGGCAATCGCGATAGTAGGCGTAACCTCACTTCTCGGCCCCGCCGCTTACTGGTATTTCGCATGGGGCGCAACCATTGGCGTTGCCATTCAGGCGGGGTTTTGTTCGTGGATTGGCATAGGACTAGGCGCCTTCTTGGCTCTTTGCGTAGCCTTCCTAGGAGGGATTATCATGGTTGGCTTGCCACCACTTGCGCCTGGCGGGATTATGAACACCGACGGCACAACGAGCAAGGGCTGCGCCATAGTGGGATTGATATGCGCTGTGATTTTGCTTGTGCTTGTAGCGGGCGCTTTCTTGGGTATCGTTTACGACTTCTCCTACGTGATGGTCGCCAATGACTTCTTCGGTGCGGCACTCAAAGAGTGGAATCTGGGATGTGGCAAGCAGTAAAGTTGAGGGGCGCGACTCAGACAACGCGCGGGAGGAATGATGATGGAAGCAGAAGAACGCGCACAAATGCGCCAAGACATGAGAGAGCAACAGGCATGTAAAGACGCTGCTCGACTGCGAGGTCAACTCGGCTTCTCCATGTACATAATTGCCGTGCTGTGCCCGTTGGCGGGATTTATTTGGATGGTTGTTCTGCTGTTGCGAGACGAACTATCTGACCGGCTGATGGGGGCGTGTATGTGCGCGACCACGGCAACAGGCACATTCCTGTGGTGGCTGATGTGGAAGGCGTGGGGGATACAAACGCTGGCCCGCGCCATACACGACTTGGGAGCAGCAGTAGCCAAAGTGACGATGGGATGAACTGGACTGTAAGAAATCAAACAAACTGAGGGGCGCGACCCGAACGCGCAAGGAGAAATCACCATGACTGACACAATGGGAGACCGTATCCGCAAGCTGCGATGTGCTAATGGATGGGCGCAGGCGGTACTAGCTAATCGCGTCGGCCTGAGCGTTGCAACCATCGGCAAGCTGGAGCGCGACAGGCTCGACCCGCGCGGCCAGACCGTACAGACCCTGGCCTCCGTGTTCGGCTGCTCAGTCCCGTATCTGCTGTACGGGAACACGGGATGGTGGGCAAGGTTGCTTGACAAGTGGCCGGTGCTGGAGTCGGTGGAGTTGCCCGGAGTTATCAGTGAGAAGGTTGACGTGCCGCAGACAGCGCATGATGCCTTGGAGGACGCGGGCTATGATGACCAGCGGACAAAGGAAGCATATCGAAATAGTTCTTGACAGGGCGTATAGACACGGTTACAATGTCTTAACCGAAAGGAGACATGCAACATGGATGCAGTGGACGAGAGGCCCGGTAAGTGGGAAGAGGTACTGGCGCGATTCGGCGGGTTGCCGATGAGGGAAATCCTGCTGGGCTTGATAGACTCGCGGGACTCGCTAACGCAGGTGGCCGAGAGCCTGGGCGTCACTCGACCAACGCTCTATTACTGGTTGAGCAAGGAGAGCCTGCGTGCCGAATCTGGCCAACGGGTAGAGGCTGTAGACATGCGGACGGGCAAGCCGCAGAAGCCCTCGGCTGAGGCGCAGAAGGTAGTGAGGGACGTACTGGAGCAAGCCGAGAATGATATTGAGAAGGGGGACGGTTAGCTATGCCGACTGGATACACGAGTGATATTTACGATGGTAAGGACGTGAGCTTCGAGGACTCCACATGGACATGCGCCCGCGCTTTCAACCACCTCGCTTCCATGCGCGACCTCCCGATGGGTACGCCTATTCCTGAGAAGTTTGAGGCGCCAAAGTATCATGCCGAGGAATTGGTGAAGGCGCAGGCGCGACTGGCGGAGGTCGAGAGTTGGGACTATGACCGCGCGACCGCCGAGGCGTCTAATGATTACGAAAAGAGGCTTCAGCGGTGGGAGGAGGCGGACCTGAAGAGTCGGGGCCGTCATGAGCGCTACGAGGCCATACTTGCTCAGGCGCAGGCCTGGATTCCGCCGACCAGCGACCACAATGGTCTCAAGGAACTCATGGTCGAGCAACTGAAAAAGAGTATCGAGCTTGATTGCCGTAGCTACGAAACGCTCCCGCCACTGGAAGGCGATGTTTACCGAGAAGAGCAGGTCGCGGAGGCGGAACGGGGTATTGTGTACCACACGGAGCAGCACGCAGAAGAAGTCCAACGCGCCAACAAGCGGACGCAGTGGGTGCAGACATTGCGGGATAGTTTCAAGCAGGCTGCGCTGGAGGTGGGCGATGGCAACTGAGCAGGCCAACGAATGGGAACAGGAACCGGACGAGCTTGACTGGCAGGATGGCGGCTACAAGTGCGCGATACGCAGAGTGCGGGAAATTGGACATCTTTGCGGCTATGTCGGCATACCACTCGACCACGAACTCGCGGGCATACATTATGATGCTATGCTCAATGTGGATGTTCACGGCGGGTTGACATACTCTAGGGAAGGCGAAGGCTCTTTGGATAGCGGCTATTGGTGGTTCGGCTTTGATTGCGCCCATCATGGCGATTTCTCTCCGGAGACTGCCGCCTTGTTGGGGCGCGACTGCAGGCCCGATGAAACATACCGCAATGTCGAGTTTGTCAAGCACGAAATCAAGGGCCTGATATTTGAGCTTGACATAATAGTCGAGTTCTTGGCCGCGTGGAAAGAAGCGCGGGATGGCAAAAGGGGACAGGACGATGACAGCTGAGCAGGCAATCACAAGGCCGCCAGGACAGTGGCGACCGGAACAGGCATTGCGAATCAGCTTCGGCGAAATGGACGAGAAGGGTATCCCGCGCAAGGGCGACCATATCCGCATCACGAAGCGCAGGCCAGAAATGGTTACACTCGGCAAGCGCAAGCGAATCGTCTATGACGTGGTGCCGGAATTGCAGACCTCCCTCATTGAGTATCTGAGGGGGCGCGGCGTAGCAGGCGCGGCGAAGCCTCAGCGCGTGCCGGTGTATCTGATATTCAACAAGCCTGAATCGAACCTATACGGGGCCTACGCCAAGTTCGGTGCGGGCGGAAGGCGCACTTGTGTCTGTGAGGAGTGGCGGGAGAAAACGCCGGAGGAATACGCCGCGCAAAAGCTGCCGGACGCGGAGGCGCAGCGAGACGAACTTGACAACCTGCCACGTCAGTATTATGTCGGCGAGGCTACGTGGCAAGACCATGACAAAGAGGGCAAGGTGAGCGCGGAAGCAACGTCCGTAGTCTGCGACTGGCATACCTGCCCGTACATCAAGGACCGCACCTGCAAGGTGCAGATGATTCTGACCGTCCGGCTTCGCGGGTTCGTCCAAGGCGGTTGTCCCATCGCGGCCTTCCGAAGCTCCAGCCTGAAAAGCTGGCAGGAATTGCACTACTGGATGAACCACTTCCTGCATGAAACCGACGGGCAGCTTGCGGGCCTTCCGTTCTGGTTGGTGCGAGGCGAGCGCGGCACCAATACACCGGACGGGCAGAATGTATTTGTCCCGTATGCGACGCTTGAAGCGGACGGGACTATTGAGCAGATGCTTGACGCGGTTGCAGATGAGAAGCGGCGCCGACTGCTTATCAGCGAGCAGGTCAAGCAATTGTCGGGGGCGCTGACTGAGCACAGCAAGGAGGCGGGCTTCGATGAGGAGTTTCACCCAGACGCACCCACGACCGGCGAGGGCAAGTCCGTCGCGGTTTGGGAAATGGAGTTGCGGGAGGTGGCAGAGAAGGCGGGCCTATCACGGGCACAGGTGGATGCAATAGTGGTGGAGTGTTCGCGCAATGACAAATGGGAGGAGGCGATAGAGCGCGTCAGTTCCGGCGCGGCAGATGAAGCAGAGGAGGCAGCAACGGAAGCAGCAGACAACCGGGAAAACGGGGATGTCATTGACGTTGAGTTTGAGGTTGAAGAAGAGGAAGCCGCGCCGGAACCGAACAAGCCGCAAGACCTGCTTCGACCCGCCGAGGAGGAAATGCCAAGAGGCCCGACTATCATTGCGCGGATGGAGGACCTGCTCGGCACGAGTGACTGGACGAAGCCGCATATCAGCGGGGCATTGAAGGCCGCGCTAATCAAGTCGGGTAAGTTCCCAAAGCCCGATGTGCTCACTGAGGAGAAGGGGCTTGCCTGGCAAGTCATTCGCGCCTTGCACGGACGGGCGCAGGAGCATGACCTGACCGAACCGTTCCCGCAGATATTTGAGGCGAACGGGACTGCGGCGATGGAGTTTACTGAGGAGGATGAATGATGACCGCAACAAAGCCGAAGGCGTACACGCTAAATGCTGCTGCCAAGGCAATAGGCGTTAGCTATCAGAGAGTACAATCACTTAGGCGGGAGCATGATTTCCAGACCGGCGGCTCCGTACTTGACCGTTACGTGCCCGATGACACCGGCGAGATTGTCGGGTTGGGCGAAATGGCCGGGGTGATTCTCGTGACCACCGAATCCGTCGAGCGATACAAGGCGAAGCGGGAAGCGCGGGAGGGGAAATCGAAATGACCGCGCAAGCCGCGCCGCAACCAGTGCCCGACGAGCTTCAGCGCCGCATAGTCCGCGACAAACTGGCGAACCCGTTGCATCAGGCAACAACAATCACCTACTGGATTGGTGAGCAGGACGACCGCTTGCTCGTGACAGTCAGGCGGTCGCAAGCAACGGCGCACTGGTTCCCGCTCGCCACAGTGGAGGACCGCTCTGGAGTGATAGCGCGGGTAGGCCCATGCTCCATTGATACGCTGTTGGACAAGCTGAGCGCGATACTCACTGAGCGAATATGGGGCAGTGGAAAATAGGAGGGCGAAGACGATGGCCACGTCACTACGAGTACCCGTAGTACAGATTGACGAAATTCGTCCACATCCAGACCCAGAAGCGACGAAGATAGAACTTGCTATTGTGGGCGGCTGGCAGACGGTAGTGCCCAGAGGACAACACGAAGTTGGAGAGACGGTGCTGTATGTTCCTGTGGATGCAGTGATACCTGAAGATGTTTCTGACAGGTGGGGTGTGACGAAGTATCTATCTAATGGGAGGGTGCGGGCGGCTAGATTGCGAGGTGCAATTAGCTATGGATTTATCGTGAATTTAGAATCTGTCGATTGGGGAGAAGGCCCTTCGGCGATAATGGGCGACGACCTTGCAAGCACATGCGGCATCACCAAGTACGAACCGCCTATCACCTATAACGAGGGCGAATTTGAGGCCCCGCATCCGCTCTTCCACAGATACACCGATGTTGAGCAGTACCAGAACTTCCCCGACATACTGCAGGAAAGCGAAGAGGTAGTAATAACCGAGAAGATTCACGGAATTAATGCGCGAGTTGGGGTAGTGCTTCACGAAGTTCAGCCAGCCGGTTATGGCTTATTCTTAGTTGGTAGTCACAACAAACAAATCAAACTGGGGCAAAATAGTAAGTACGAATTTCCTTTCCACATGTCGTGCGTAACAGATATATTGGATTGTGGGCGTGCCGAAAAATCCGCTATCCTTTTTGGCGAGATTTACGGCTCTGGTGTACAGAAGCCAACTACTTATGGCTTGGCCGATGGCAACATCGGGTTCAGGGCTTTCGACCTATCTATAGATGGGGAATATGCGCCGTGGTGTGTTTTTCAAGATTTGTGCCACCGATTTGGCGTGCCCACTGTGCCACCGTTATACGTTGGCCCCTTCGACCCCGACCTATTCTCCAAGTTGAGCGGTGGTAAGACCGTAGTAGGTGGCGACCACTTGCGCGAAGGCGTAGTGGTCAAGCCAACAATCGAGCGCCGCGACGATAGCATAGGCCGCGTTATCCTCAAGCGCATAAGCGATGATTGGCGCACACAGAAACAACCAGCAACGGACAACCACTAAGAGGGGGCCTCCAGGTGACGAAGAAGAAGCCGCTTCGCCTAGACCATTTGTCGTTTTCTTCGCTAAATGCGTATCGGCAATGCCCGCACCGCTTCTGGTTTCGCTACCTCCAGAGCGCCATCAAGCCCGCCGCTATACTCGCCGACAACGTAGGCCGGAGATTCCACGAGTGGCAGGAATCGTACGCGTCTGTATGCCAATCGCTGAATGTCCCATGCGCCCGCTCGGAAGGCCTCCGACTCGCGAGGACATACGATGACCCAGAACTTTATTCCCTGTGCGAGATATTCTGTGATAGCTGGAGGTATGACGACTGGGCATACCGTGAAGGCGCGGTCGAGCACCCATTCAGGATTCCTCTGCCGGACGACCTCCCCGACCTTATCGGCAGATTTGACATGCTGGAATTCTTGCCGCTTGACGAACTCCTGCGCGTCACCGACTTCAAAACGCCGCGGCTTGGCAAGCAGGCAGACGCCCCGCCGTTTCAACTTCGTGCCTATGCGTTCGCGGCTCAGGAGCAACGGAGAATTGAAACCGGCGATGCGGTAGGCGATGTGGAGGTCGTGCTGTGGTGTGTGGCCACCGGAGAATGTCAGACCTGGCGCCTCCCATACGGCCCGCAGTCCTCGATTCGCGACGAGATTGTCATGCTGGCAAAGGAAGCCTTGACTGCCGAATCCTACCCTGCTACCCCGTCCGAATCAGCGTGTTGCTATTGTGGGTACAAACGCTACTGCGCCCAAGCACGCGAACAACGCTTCCTTGCGCCCAGGAACGCTCAGGCGGCTTCGCGGCTTATGGGCAAGGCTGAGGTGCTCCGCGCCTACGCGAATGACCTGACGAAGCTCGTGCAAGCCTGGGCAACCGAACATGGAGGCTTTGAGTGCGGCGGCCAGTGGCATGACTATCAGCCCCCTGTTTGGTTTCAGGAGGGGAGACACAGGTACAAAGCCAAGGATGGCGAGAAGCTCTTTGCGGCATTGGAGGAAGCGGGCGAGAAGCCTTGGGATTATCTGGCCTTCGACGAGAAGAAGTTGGGTAAGCGGTTCTATGAGATTGCGGAAGGCGGCGAGCCTGACCCAGACAATCCCTTTGGCGACGCGGAGCCCGAGGCATTGCAGGAAGTGGTGAAGCAGTTGATTCCTATTGAGCCGGGTAACACATGGGGCAAACGAATCGTGAGCGCGTGGCGGAGCTGGAGGCTGAGGTCCGCAGTTTAGGCGGAGAACTAGCGCGTCGCCACCGGACGATAGGTGAGACAATCGAGCAGCGCAATAATGCGCGAGGCCAGTACCACGATGCTCGCCAACAAATAGAGGAACTAGAAGAGCAGATGCAGGCTGATACGCAGACAATGCTTGACTTGAGGTGCGGGCTAGAGGCTACGGGCGAAGAGTGCGTCGCCCTCCAGAAACAACTCAACGCGCGGGAGAAGCCGGAGCCGGAGATTGTGGTACATCTACAGAGGGACGGCACTAGTATGCGAATGCCCGTCGGTGGTATTATGAAACACTCCGTCACCTCCAACGGGCATACATACATTGCAGGGCAAATGCTCTGCACGAGACATGAAAGGGTTACAGAATCTCTTGAGCAGATAGACGCCCTGATAGCGAAGGCGAAGGGGGAGGCTTGCAATGAGTGACGAAAAGCGCGCATCAGAGGACACAGGATACGAGGACCAGCGCATGGTCGAGAAGGCGACAGAATGGCATGAGGCCGCCCTAGAAGTTACTGCGGCTCTGGGAAGCTACGTGCTGGGAGAAACCAATGCCGGGCAGTTTGCTTCCGCCCTCCGCCTTATCGCCGAGAAGCTCTCGCCGGACACGGAGAAGAGGGCGCTGGAGATTGCGGCGAATCTGGGTATGCTTGTGTTACCGTTCGCTGACAAACTTCCCGTGGAGTTGCGTGTGGATTTCGCAAACTGTGTGCTTGGCACGCTCGCCTGTGGCTATGACACAAGCACTTGGTCGCCCGAACGGTTCGCGGGAGTTCAAGCGGACATTGCGCGGATCGAAGGTATGACAAAGGGGCCGCCGCGTCACTGGCTCCAGCAGGCCCGCGACTTCTTCGAGCAGGCCGAGGAAACAGCGAAAGAGGAGGGTTGACATGACTGAGCAACTAATGGCAACGATGCCAGCGAATGATGGTGATGCCCATTATGGGTTTCATGGTATTACCCCTGATGCTCGCTTCCCAAGTCCACAGCGGCGGGCGATGATGGAGATAGCAAAAGAGCGCAACCTACAGATTGATAAGTGGGGCGCGGAACAGTCGCATTCTCCTGCTGAATGGATGCTAATTCTCATGGAGGAAATGGGCGAGCTTGCAGAGGCCATCCTGAAGCACGGCGGCGATACCGAAGATATGCTCACGCGTCAAGGGAAGGACGAGTTAAGGCAGGTAGCAGCCGTAGCGATTGCCTGGCTGGAGGATCGGAATCGCAAGGACATCAAACGGGTGATAGCCCGAGAGCAGGCCGAGCAGGAGGCCGCCGGTGAGTAAGCGCAAGAAACTCGTCGTGACAATCATTCTGGCGGGCCTGCTCTGGACGCTCATATTGCTGCTGCTGTACCGAAGCTGCGAGGTGCAGGCGGAGGCCGTTGAGGTGCCCATCCTGCCAGAGGTGGCAATACCAGAGCCGCTGCCGCAGAAGGTGAGTGGCGGAGGGGCGTTGGTGTCAGCCCATGCGTTGCGCGTCGCCAAGTGTGAGTTGATTGTGCGGGAGTTATATCCCAACAGTGGCTTCCTGCCATACGTGGAATACTTCGTGAGCACCTTCGAGAAGTATGGCATGGGCGAAGATTGGTGGTGGGGATTGTGCTACTCAGGCGCGGGCATCGGCTTGCGCTGTCACTACAGGGCGCGTAACGGGTGCGCGGGGCCTACAGATATTCCAGGCGGCTCCACAAACCCGAAGGCGAACATCAGCGCTCACTGCAAGGAATGGTTCGGATTCTACAAGCGAGGCATCGAAGGCTATGCCGCCGCCAAGTGTGTGTTTTTTCCTCGCAGGCCTCACGACTGGTTGCCGGGCAAGTCCATCGGTCACATGCACCGGACTCAGAAGCGCGGGCGTATCTGGCAAGCGCATCTGCGACACAAGCAAGTCATTGAAGAGGCATACAGGCAGGGCAAACTTCCATAGAAGTAGAAGAGAAATGAGGGCATAATGACCAGAGACGAAGCGATTGCAGCAGTTGATGCAGCTATCATGCTGCTCAACGACGAAGAGCCGGACGAGCCTGTTGTCAAGCTGTTGGACGAGTCTGATGAAGACGAGCCTAATGAAGTAACCGAAGCACTGACAGGGCTAGGCAGGCTCAAGCGCCACATCGAAAAGCGTCTTACCTTTGGTGGCGCAACCGTGAAGCGGGAAGGCGATTGGCTAGTCAATCGTTACGCAGAGTATGGCATGGACACATCTATGTACTGAGAGCAACTTCGAGGAATGATGAGTAGCGAGGGCGGCAGCCCGCGAAGTGGAAGCACAGACGCAAGCCGAAGCATACTTGGTTGGACTATTGAGAAGGACATTGACTCCAGTGCCCATATCCTCTATAATTAGAGCATCCGCTGAGACGTGGCGTTTTATGATTTCTATAGCCCGTCCGCAAACCGATAGCGCTGCGCCTCAGCGGGTGAAGCGTGCCATCGAAACGTGGACGGGCTATCTGATTCTGGGGCGGCGGCAGATTCAAGCGAACGGACAGGAAGCACAAGCAGGTCATCGAAGAGGCGTATCAGAGAGGGGGCTTATGATAGGCATGACAGCAGAACAGATTCTTGAAGACCGCCTCGATGTGCTGGAGAGGGCCCACGCCGTGCTTCACGGAGCATTTCAGAGCGCATGTGTCCAACTGATCGCCTGCTTGCTAAAGCGGACTGTCACCGATGCAGACCCAGCAGTACAAGAGCTGCAATCAAGGCTGCTGGATGAGCAAGCCACGGAGTGAATAGGACATTGACAACGATGAAAGCATTGGAGCATCTCCGCGTGGGAGGAAGCGAGTCAGCGGTGCGCACCGACTGGCCGGCTCCTCGCCTGCTCAACGAGAGCCTCGACGGAGGTTACAGGGCAGGAGAAGCGGGTTCGATTCCCGAACCGGGGATGCTCCGACAACCGAAGGGGGCGAATTGCCGTGAAGCCGACTAAGAGAAAGTTCCTATTGGATGAGCGAATCATTTCACTGCTCCAACAGTCCATCAACGAATCCAACACGGCATCCAGTATCGCCAGGCTCATTGAATACCAAGACAATCGTAAGGCAGGCTCTATGCACCTAGCCGTCAAGCTCGCAGGGCGACGATTGGAGAAGGCGGGGAGAATATGTATCTGGCTCCACCCTGGTGCCGACCGTTGGACAAGCTACCGCTATGCGTTGACAAGAACTACTGAGACCAAAGCACATTGACAATTTGCGAGGGTGGTGGCCGCCACACGTCGTAATAATTGGCTCGGCCTCAGACCACGAGATACGAACAGGGTTCTCCCTGCTTGTGGTCAAGGCTTCGAGTAGCACGCTGGTCAAACCTCCGATGGCTGCGTGAGCCAAAAAAGCTATCGGGCTACCCTCGCAAAAAACTGAAAGGGGCTGAGACCAATGACTCACAGATGGATTTCCGCAGCGCTGATAATCGTCATTGCAGTCATGCTGTCCGGCTGCGCTTGGGAATACGCAACTGAGGTGCCGATGACCGTCGAGGTTCAGATATACGATTCGGCGGGCAGCTACCCTGCCAGCATCCCCTGCACTGGCCGGATACGCTACGACCGGGCGGGGCGCATACACATCATCGGCGGAATCGGGCCGGAGATGACAAGCGGAAGGGGCGAGCGATGATGAGTGAGGTAGCGCCAGATGGTGGAGAGAGGGGCGATGAGGGCGACGCGATGCCAGTATTCGCCGTCTATTTCCACCGCGAGTTTGATCTGCTTGTCGAGGCCGAGTCCCGCGAAGCTGCGGAGGCGGCGGCGCAGACGGCTATTGACGATGGGGATGTGGATGAGTTCTGCTCCTACGAGGACGAATGGGCCGCGAGTGTGAGCAGCAAGCCCGTACTTGGCGAGGCGGGGCAGGGAATCAAGAAGGGCCGGATTGTACATATCAGCGATGTTGAGGAGGCTAATGGCGATGAGTGACGACTGGAGCGTTTGGGAGGCACGTGATTTCCAAGGGCAACTCGATTACTGGCGCGAACACGAACGCCTGTTGCTTCACCGGCTGGACCTCTACAATCAGCTACTGCGTGGAGCGCAGGGAGAAATCAAAGTGTTGGAGGAACGGATTGTAGCTGAGGAAGCTGACGGGCTGAGTCATAAGAAGCTGTCCATTATGGATAGGTGCCGCGAACTCTTTGAGCAGTCCACACAGGCAGAGCGCGATGCCTATTTGGATAGGCCACAACCTGAGTGGTTGAAACATGCGCTGGCCGATGCCTACGTAGACCGCGATGGGAAGCTGGCTTATCATAGCGAAACTAAGGAGGCCAATCCCGATGAGTAATGTGCGCGTCATACCTCACGAGGGCAAGCGGGTGGAGACTGGAGCCGTCCAGTTCGGCGATGACTGGCCGGGGTTATTCATACGCGGAGATGACTGCGGTTTCATTTCGATGGTGTTGATGATGGCTGACCAAGTGAGCTACCTCAGGGATGTGATCGAGAAAGACGTGACGGTCCGGCATGACGATACCGAGGAGGCCAATCCCGATGGGTGATGAGAAGCTGCCGGAGATTGACTGTCCACATTGCTACTGGATACACAGGCCCGATGCTTTACGCTGCAGGGACTTGGCTGATGATGCTTCGCGGATTGTCCAATGCTGTTTGTGTGACAGGTTTTTCGAGGTGACGCGCGATGGTGAGGACTATGGAGCATACGAGGTTTCGGCTGAGGCACATCTATCTCTCCACCGCGAGGCCGCGCAACTGTACGATGGGGACTTGGCGGCATTGATGGTCGGAAAGGTGGGTGCGGGATGAGCGCGAATAGATGGGTGTTGCCCGAGGACTGGTCAAGCTCAACCTCAACTGGTTGCCGGGAGTGGTTCCGGGTGATTTGGCACTTTGTAACTGCGCGGCTACCTAAAGGGGCTGGCTATCAGTATGGCAGTTTGTGCGGCAAGCTATTTGACGAGGAACCCGTATCTCGCCCGCCTCCTAATGCCCGCCTCTGCAAGCGGTGCCTCGCTCAGCTTGCGGCGGTCAATACGGCGGCGGGCGTCGGAGAGGACGGTGCGGGATGACATGGCCTGAGGCGTTGGTGGCGGTTTGGCTCATAGCGTTTGGCGGGGTAATGTTCCTTGCGCAGATAGCTTTCTATTACCTGTTGCTATTAGCATTGTTGCGCAAGCCTAGCAAGCCCAATGATGGCGGAGAGGAGAGTGCGGGATGATTTACACCGCGTCGTTCTTCGCGCCGGAGAACCACGTAGGCGAGGTTTATAGCATCGCCGAACGCCAGCCGCGAGGGTTTGGGTTGCCGAGGCTTGACCTGTTTAGGCCGGGAAACCTTTTGGATTGGTGGGTATGCCCCAAGAGTATTTACCCTTGTAAGTCTGCCGCCTATGGGTTGCCTCCAGATTTGTACATGAAACAACTGGAGCGGCGCAGGCCGTATATCGGAATGTGGTTGCGGGAGCTATGGAGCGGCATAACTCTCTGCTGCTGGGAAGCTGATCCCTTCGATTGTCACCGCAAGTGGGCCGCCGAGTTCCTGCGTAAGCGGCTGGGGTGCGAGGTGACGGTGCGATGAGTGAGGAGCTGCGCGTCCTGACAACCCGGCAGCCTTTTGCATCCCTGATAATCTACGGCGTCAAAGACGTGGAGAATCGGAGCCGACGAACGCACTGCCAAGGCCAGTTGCTGATACATGCGGGGAAGGCGTGGAGTGCAGAGGGCTGGGACAGGGTATTGGAATGCGCTGATAAGGCAGCACCCAAGTGGGACCTCCAATTGATGCGTACAGCTTGTCATGCTATGGCATGGCGCGGCTTCATTCTTGGCACCGTTGACCTCGTTGACTGCGTGCAGGACAGCAGCAGCGAATGGGCTGAGGATGATATGTACCACTGGATATTGGAAAACCCGCAACCCTTTGACGAGCCGATACCGTGGCGCGGCCAGCAAGGGCTGTGGCAGATAACCGAAGCGGAGCTTGAGACCGCGCGAAAGGAAGTGCAGAAATGAAGCCGCTACCCGATGGATGGGAGCGTGTGCCGCGTGGATGGATGAAGCGATTTCCCGCTGACGTAAAGGGGCGCTACGCTTGGGCCTTCGTCGAAGGGCTGCGCGGGCGACCGTGGGAGTATCATTGCCGGCAGTATTCGACTACCACGTCGCGCACGGTCACATGGAAACCGTCATGGAAACCGTACCGATTAGCTGCCGACGCTATAGCCGATGTAGAGCGCAAACACGCGGAGATTGAGAAGCGAAAGGGAGTGACGGGATGAACGCAATTTACGTGCCGAGTGGAAAGGCCGCAGAGTATGCGGAATTATCGTGCAGCTTGAGGCTCACGTGTGGGCACCGATGCGCATACTGTTTCGCGCCCGCCATTCTCCACAAATCCAAAGAGGATTTCCACGTTGCGGGTCCGCCGCGTTCAGGCATACTCGAAGCCCTTGAGCGGGACTGCAAGCGCATGGCGGAGGCGCAGGATTCTCGCAGAATCCTTCTCTCATTCATAGGCGATGTGTACGCGCCCGAGGAGCAGGACGACCTGGCAACCCGCCACGCCCTCAAAATCATAGCGGCGCATGGCCTCAATGCTTCCGTGCTGACCAAGGGCGGCACGCGGTCATGGCGGGACTCTGACATCATGCGAGACGCAGGTATCTGGTTCGGCACAACACTGACATGCGGAAACAATGACAGCAGTGTTGTGTGGGAACCTGGTGCCCAGTTGCCAAGAGACCGCAAGCAAGCGATTGCGAACATGCACAAGAAAGGCATCTTCACTTGGGTATCCCTGGAGCCCATCCTGTACCCAGAGGATTCCCTGCACTTCATCTCCAAGCTTGCCGAGCATGTGGACTACTGGCATGTAGGCAGGCTGAACTATCACCCGCACGCGAAGAAAATTGACTGGCCGGACTTTGCAGAGCAGGCATGGCAGGCATTGACTGCGGTAGGTGCCGATTTCCGGTTCAAGGACGGGTTGGCGGAGGACTTGCAGGAAGGGCGACCACGGGAGACGCGCACAATGGCAGAGGCGGCTGCTGCAGCCGCCGATCAGAGAGGGGTAGAATGATGTATGCTGGCGGAGGTAAATACAGAGTAACTCATTTGATTGTTCCGCATCTTTTCAGAGGAGCAAAGACCTGGGCACTCTGTGGGCGGTATACGTTCTGGGCACATAGAATATCAGATGCACCGCCTTCAAATAGTCCTATTTGTCTCCTTTGCCTGCGCCGTCTCAAGGAACTCAATAGAGCAGCAGCAGCCGGAGGTGGTGGCTGATGACTGAGCAGGATGAGGAGCGGTGTCCGTGCGGAGAACATGACTATGCCAATGCACGAGAGCGTACCAGCTGCCCGTGTGGACACTGCCGCTACGTGGGAGGCATGTGGCTTACCCCGTCAATGTCGGACGAAGCGATAGGGGTTCAATACTGTCCCTGCTGCGGCACCCGCCTGAACTCCGACGGCACCCACGGCCTCAGCTACGCTCAGCTTGAGGCGCAGGCACGAGCACTGGCAAACCAATTGGCTATGTATGCCGCCGTCAATTCGCACGTGAACTACGAAGGCGATACGGCTGCCTACCTCCAGCGAGTCGAGGAGTGGCTGGAATGGTCGGCGGAGAGAGCGGAGGTGCAAGATGAGTGATACGAAGTTCGATAACGCGTGGAAAAACGCACGGAATTGTGCCGCTAGGTCTATGGCTGTGAGGGATTGTGCGGACATGAATCACCACCTCAGGGTATTGGCCGCCGCCCACGCAGAGGTCGTGGCGGAGAGGGACATCTACAAGCGGGCGATAGAACTGATTCGCGATGAGTATGATGCTGGTATTGCCGATGCGTTCTTGGATGCTGCGAGGGAGCCCACTGAGACCACCGGCGCAGTGCAACTTGCGTTGGATACTGAGGAGGCAACCGATGACCATGAGACCGGCACCGAAGAATGAAACGGGAATAGTTGTATGCGATATAGCCTGTGGCGAGTGCAGGCCAAGGGGCAGAAGTTGGCACTGGAAAATGGTGACACTGGGTAGCTGCGTAGTCGAGTTCTGCCCCGACTGTGGCCGCGCCCTTGGCTTTGACGCAGACGGGAACCCTGTCGTCGGGGCGTCGCCGCAGCAACTTGAGCGGGCAGGCAAGCAACTTGCTTTCCGCCTATTTAGTATTGCTCAAGGTGGGCACCAACACAAAGCCTGCACAAACCAAACGCGCGATGCTATATGGCAGCAGGAACTCGCCGCGACTGAGGAGGCCGCCGATGTCACTGAGTGAATACGAGGGGCATATCTGTATCTCCTGTGACGAGTGTGGGGTGGATTGCAATACGGGTCTCTCCGAGGATGATGACGTGATGCACTGGCTGGACCTTCACGGGTGGTCGTGGGAGTTTGGACAGGGCGGAGATTGTGAGTATCTGTGCCCAACGTGTACCAGGGAGGAGGGAAACGAATGAACAAGCGCAGCGGCGGCACACTGGTCGAATGGGTTGTTGCATTGGGATGCGGCGGCATACCGATACTCATCGGCCTCGGCATTATCGGCGTAGTCGTATGGGCAGTGATACGCATAGTCGGACACTTCTGCAACTAACGAGAGGAGACTGATGACATGGACGGACTGATGGAGAAGTTGGAGGCGACTGCCGAAAGCAACCGCGCGACAATCACATCGTACTTACTGGATGTGAGCCGGAAAGAAGGCTGGATGACTGGCTATCTGCACTGTATGGAACTCGTCCAGCAGCACCTCGACCACGCCGACGAGCTGCGTATCGCGGAGGAGGATGCGGGCTGTGCTGATAACCCGCCCTTCCATGACCGCCTCATAGCGGCACATCAGGGAGTCCGCCAGCTTTTGCATAACAGTAAAGAGGCGGACACCTACCCAATCTGCCGAGACTATCTAGGAGCTGCTGCCCACTCTCTGAAGGTTGCCATAGAGCATCTGGGGACCGACGGGACGATGGAGGGCGGGCCGCGCAAGGCGAACACTCCCGACGCCTACCCCCACCTGGACATTGACGGGGAGCCGGGTGTGACGGACGGCGAGGACGACGCAGAGGCCGTTGCGCCTCTCGCGTGCCTCGCCCACCTGAGCTTCGTAGAGCTTGCGGAGGAGACGCATGCGTATGCGGCTGAACTTCTGCGGCGGCGTCGAGAACAGTATAACCACGATGCCGATGGGAGCTTTCAGGAGGGGCTGGAGGAGGCTGCGGGGGTACTGGAGATAGCAATGATGCCGGAGAGCGCTAACGCCTGCCCGCGCCTGGACATTGACGGGGAGCCGGGTGTGGCGGACGGCGGGGTGCCGACGTGAACCTCCACTCTGCAAACAAGAAGGGATGGTCAACGGAATGATACTGGCGCTATGGAGCATTATTGGTGTACTGATTTACCTACTGCTGTGGGCTGCGACGAGACCCTGCTACTGGGCTAAGGTGCCTCGCTTCTACGTCAATGCAGTCAGGATCGAAATGCCGACCGAGCTAGTGGTAGGCATGAATGATCCTCACCTACCTTATCGTTACCACACAGGCATGGTTGAGACTGAAGTGACACTGACGGTAGAGAGCTGGGACGAGTTTGAGGCCTTTTGTGCCCACTATGGTGCGCTGCCAGAAACAGATGGGGGGTTTTAGGCATGACCGTCCCCGAAGCAGCAGATAAGCTCTTCCGCCCCAGCGCGCTGCCGGATGAGTGGGATGACTACCAGCAGGGCGACGCGCGGCGGACGGCGATTGTGCTCAAGGAGCTATCGTTTGCCGCAGGCCAGCAGGAAGAGGGCTTCGATGGTTACGAATTGGCCTCGGTGATTTGGCGGAATGCCAAGATCCCCGACTGCCTGCGTGAAGCCGAACGTATCGCCGAAACTGTGGAGGAGTTGTATGACTAATGCTGCAATGGAAAGTCAGCTACGATGCCAAGCTCGCCACCACCACCTGGAGAGTGAGTTACCCTGACGGAGACTCTGGCAGGATTATTCTCCGCACAGACAGCCATTTCAGGTGGGATTACTACGGTGACCGGTCAGAGCAGACGGGCGTACTGGATACCTTCCCGCAGTCGCTGGAGGCCCTGTGTGTCGCGCGGGCGAGGGAGGCCTGACATGCTCCAATGGAAAGCTGTTTATGACCGCGCGCTAGCCCAGACAACCTATCGCATGGACTATCCCGATGGTGCCTATGCTCAGATTGCACAAGGCAAGAGCGGGCGATTCCACTGGAGCTACTGCAAGCCTGGACAGTGGGAGAAGAATGATATAGAGGACGTGCGCAAGGATGCCGAGCAAGCAGTGCGGGAGGCGCGGGCAGCGCAAGCACCGGAGCAATTTGGGATGGAACTGTGACTATGCCCACGCGCGGCAAGCACGAGCTCCGCATCTACTGCAAGAACTGCCAGAACTTCCGCCGGTACATGACGGACGCTGCTGGCGGGCACCACTGTACGAGGTGTGCGCATTTCTGTGCTGGCTACCGGCCGATTCGTTGGCATACTAATTATGCTGAAGGTGGAGGCGGGAAGGTGGAGAACACTGATGTGGACTAGGATGCCACCACGCAAGCACCGCAACCGTTCCGGCCCCATCTATCATTTCCTGCAAGCGAACGGGCAGGACACAATCACGGAGAGACTCAATGATGGTGGGCTGCAGACTGTCCTCGCCGCCGAAATAGGAGTGTCGCGGCAAGGGCTCTCCGACTGGATTGACCGGAACGTACCGCTATCTGAGCGCAACAGACTTTGCGCCTACTGTGGCAAGCCGCTTGAACCGAACAAGGCGTGGGCTGCCCTCTATCATCCTGAGTGTTACCACCTAGAGATAATCAGGAGGGTTGCAACGCGGAGTGATATAGCGCAGTGGCGGGTAAGGAAAAGCCTGAGGCACTTTGAGGCACTCGCTCTTGCAGAATACGAACGGCGCGGCTACGCGGTCGAGTGGACGCCCTACTACGCACCCTTCGTTTTCATTGTCAATGGCCTCTATGTCGCCGTCAGGGGTTCGACACTAAGTGCGACTCGCCAGCTGTTTTACTGGTTGTTGCGCCCTTGGGATAGACGGAACCGCCTTGGCTACGAGAACCTGCCGAGCCGCTGTGACATCATTCACTGCATCGGCGAGGACAAGGGTGAATGCGTTCACCTGATACTCACGGCAGAAGAGGCGGGCAAGCGATATGCCCTAAGCCTGCGCCCGCCGGAATACTGCACGGGCAGGAAGCCGAACAGGAATCTCAAGTATCAGGACAGGTGGCGGCTTTTTGAGGCGACGGGCGCGGCGCAGCTTGCGATGGAGGAGATGGACGCATGACTCACCTGTCCCTCTTTTCAGGTATAGGCGGCTTCGATCTCGGCTTCGAGCTTGCGGGAATCGAGACCGTTGCCATGTGTGAGAGTGACAAGTTCTGCCAACGAGTGCTGAAAACCCATTGGCCGGAGGTGCCGATACATGACGACATCAGAGAACTCGACGGGCGCGGATACGAAGGCGTTGACATCATCAGTGGAGGGTTCCCGTGCCAAGACCTTTCCGTGGCCAGCAACCGTGCGGGAATCACTGGAGCGCGCAGCGGCCTGTTCTTCGAGTTGGTGCGAATGGTGGGTGAAGCAAAGCCTCGCTACCTTGTTTGGGAGAATGTTCTCGGACTGCTCAGCAATAATGGAGGCGATGACTTCCGCACAGTCCTTGCCGCCCTTGCCGAAGTCGGGTATTTCGGAGCCTGGCGGGTGTTGGACAGTCAATTCTTCGGAGTGGCCCAGCAGAGGCGACGAGTCTTTGGTGTGTTCGCTCAAGGAGATTTTGGATGGAGACGTGCCGGAGCGATTCTACTTGAGCCCGAAGGCGGCGGCTGGAATCCTGAGAGGGGCAGAAAAGCGGGGGAGTAAATTAGCTACTGTCTTGATAGCTGCACTGGAGGCGATAGTGGAAAGGAGCAGCAACGCACCTTTGTCATCGAACAAGCCCCCACCCTCCGAGCAACTGGACGCCTCTCTCACTTCCCTGAAGAACACGTCCTTGTCGCATACCACGAAAACATTAGTGGGCAGGTCACCGCAAGCGAAAGGGCAAGGGCGTTGCGAAGCAGAGCCAGCCACAATTACCAATTTGTCTTATGTTCGCAGATTGACACCCATCGAGTGCGAGAAACTCCAGGGCTTCCCGCGGGCTTGGACACTGCCCGATATAGAGGCCTCGGAAACGCAGTGACGGTGAATGTGGCGTATTGGATGGGACGGCGAATCGTACAAGTGGCGGCGCGGCTTGCCACGGGCACGGACGCTTGACGCGCTCGTGAGCGGCGGGAGAAAAGGGTTGACTCCTGTGAGGCCGGTCTGTATAATTGAGGGCATACCGGCAAGGGCACTGGAGGTTTTTTTCGTGTCAACCAAATCGCAACAGAGACCACCTGCAACGAAAGCCTCCGCGCCTCTTGCCGGGAGCAGGGCATTCAGGGCACTTCGCAGGTGGTCTCTCTATGTTTGGAGGTGGACGACATGATCCAGTGGAGCGAGAAAGATCTTGAGGATTGGCTGTGCAGTCCGGCGGAGGAGGGTGGTGCGTGGAGGTTGTGGGACGTATTGGGAGACAATATCCCGTGTACAGATGTATCCGCAACGGCAACGCGGCAAGCCCCGCTGGGAGATATGAGGGCAGACATTTTGATTGCATCCCCAGGGTATCTCACTGTCGTTGAATTGAAGTGCAAGGCCGCGACTGGTGATGATCTCGCGCAGGTGTTGCACTATGCTTCATGGTTGAAGGCGCGCGCATTGCATAAATCCGCCGTGTCGGGCAATACGGCAAGGCCTGTGGTGCTGTCTTACTTGGTCGCCCCATCATTCAGCCCCCGAATGCGGGCGGCGGCGAGTATGGCGCGTGTGGAATTGATTCAGATAAGTGTGGGGTGGGTACTTAATGATGTCTGGGGCACGAAGGAAGATGTTTGCCACCCACTGGCTTGGGAAGGTGAAGGGCAGCCCTGCGACGACCTGATCGCGCACGCCTTCAAAGCAGAAGCAGGTGTAGAAGTCGTTGACGCGATAGAAGAGGAATAGGCAATGCCCAAAGGCGACGCCGAGCAAAGCGGCTGGGTAAAGTTTCACCGGCGCGCGCTCCGGCCTGATGGTAGCCTGATGAAGTTGAGTGTTTCGGCGCGCGGAGCATTTCTGTGTTACGTTGCGCTCGCCCGGTGGGAAGAATCATATCGTGGTTGTCTCTGCGATCCAGACGGGAGGCCTTGGTCGCGCGAAGAACGGGCGGAGGCGATAGGAGTAGCCTACAACACATCCGGGCGAGCTGAGGCGGCTATGATTGAAGAGGGCTTGATCATCATTGACAAGCGCGGCAGAACTCACCAAAAACATAGCCAAGGGCGGCTGAGAATAATCAACTATGACATCTATCAGGTAGGGCATGGCGATGAGAATGTTCCTTCAGAAACGGAGGAACAAATCCCTGCTAAACCGACTGCCAAACCATGCCCAAATGTTCCTCCGATATTGAAGGAGCCTGAGAATGTTCCTTCAGAAACGGAAAGCGATGTTCCTTCAAAAACGGAGGAACCTTCCTCCGGTGTTGAAGGAATTGTTCCTTCAGAAGTGGAGGAGATTAAGCCTACACACAATAATAACGACGTTAAGAAGGATTTAAGACGTAAAGGCCTTAACGACCTCGCCGCTGACGCGGCGGCTTCTGAAAAGGATGGTGGTGGAATAGAAGAGCCGACACTCTTTGAGGCTTCGCCGCCAGAGAAGCCAGAGAAGCCCAATGTCAAGAAGCCTCCCAAAGAAAGAGAGCCTACCAAACTCACCGGCACCCATGCCCTTGCCCTCGTCAAGCAGTACGCGAAAGAGGACGACGCAAAGATCGTCATCCGCGAGTGTTGGGAGGCGTTCGGTTTTGAGGGGCCGCCAAAGGTTGCCAAGTACAACGAACTTGTGAAACTGGTTCAAGAGAATGGGCACCCGCACGTGCAGGAGTGGGCGGAGAAGATTCGCAGCGATGAGCAACAGATGCCGGACGGGAGCACGCCCTCAGCCTGGTTTCCAAAGGAGTTCCGGCGGCGCATGGCGGACTATTGGAAATGGGGCAAGGATAGCCAACAACCTCACTCTGGCTCCCGCGAACGGCAAGCCGAAGACTCCTACCCGCGCGGCGTAGCGATCCCGTCGAAGCCGGAGGAGTTTGGCGAAGGTCAAGTGGACTGGGCGAAGGTGCGAAGGGAGGCCGAAGGTGACGGTAGATGACGAATTGCAGGCGGCGCGGGCGGAACTACAACGCATGGTAGCCGCAGAGGGGTGGGAAGCCCTGTGTCCGCGCAAGGACACAGAGCAGTGCGACGGGAGCACCGGCGTAATGAATTGGTGGCTGCGCTGCCCGGCGGCGGTGACAACGTGCCCGCACCTTGTGGCGCGGCGGGAATATGCCTGCGCTGAGTTCCTGCTGACGCTGCCCGTCTATGCGCGCAGGCCGAAGATGGAGAAGGTGCCCGAGGGCCTGCGCGAAGGCAAGCTGGGGGTCAAGCGATACTGTGAAACAATCGGCAAGCGTGTGCCAGAGGGCGCGGGGGTGACGATGCTAGGGCCGGTTGGGTGCGGCAAGACATGCGCCCTTGCGCTGATTGGCATTGCGGCGGTAGAGAACTGGGTGGGCAGCGTGCTCTACGTGGACGCGGCGGAATTGTTCAACGCTCTTCACGAGAAGCGGGCGGAGGTATATTTCGACGCCGCCCTGTTCCTCTTGGACGATATGGGCAAGGAGTATTCAGAGCCGTGGGCGGTGGGCGGCTTTCACCGGCTTGTCGAGCACCGGCGGGCACGTGGGCTTGCGACGTGCTTGAGTACAAACTTGAGCGCGGAGCGGTTACGGGACGCAGAAGTGATAGCACGAATCATAGATAGGTTCATCGAGGTCAATAGTACCGTGGAGACGCAGACGACAAGTCAGCGAGAGCCGCTGCCGGAGGGCGCATGGGATGACTGAGCGAAGAGCATCGCCACCTGGCGACGAGCGGCTTCCTCCAAACGATTTGACTGCAGCACAAAGCACATTGGGGTCAATGCTTTATGGTCGCGAACTAGCGCTTGCCGGCCTTCAAGCGCTTGCTGCTGAGGACTTTTTTCGTGAGCCCCATCAGCAGATATTTAGAGCGATGCAAACCGTGGCGGCTACGGGTAGCGGCGTGGACTTGATAACCGTAGCGGCGGAACTGCGGCGGCAAGACTTACTGGAGAATTGCGGCGGCCCCCAATACCTCCTCGCACTAATGAATGAGGTGCCGCAGGAAGCACAAGTAGCCACCTATGCCGCCATCGTCCGAGACAAGAGCCTACTTCGCCAGGCCATAGCCTTCGGCGCAAGTGTGCAGGAGCAGGCGACCGCAAACCCAGAGGACGCAAGCGCGTTCCTCGCCGAGACCGTCACCGCCGCACTATCACTCGCCGACCAAAGCGGGCAGTCGCAGACGGCCTCCGTCGCCCAAGGTTGGGAGGAAGAGGCTGTAGCCCTCCACGCTGCTATCAACGAACCGTATGGCGTCACGGCGGCCCGAAGCGGGATACCGATGCTCGATAAGGCAACTGGTGGTTATGGTGGTATGTATTTGATTGTAATTATGAGTGACCAAAAAGCTGGAAAGACGAGCTTCGGAATACAGACTGCTCTAAGTAGTGCCCAGCAATTCGCCCATCAGGAGGAGTCGGTGCGGCAACGGGTGCTCGTCATGCCGCTTGAGGAGGGGCGGCAGTCCTGGGTGCGGCTCGCGGCCTGTTGGCTGGGCGGGTTGAACTCGGAACTGAGTTTGATAGGGCGGTGTCCCGAACGGGACAAGGTAGAGGCCAGCGAGCGGATCGCAGAGGGGCATGGGCAACTGCGGGAACTGCCAATCACTATCGCCAATGGAGTGAAGGCGCCGGAGGAGGCCGTCGCCGCGATACAGGTCGAGCAGCAGAAGGGCGACTTGGGCTTGATAGTCGTGGACTACCTGCAGAAGCTGAAGAAGCGGGGCAACGAGCGGGAGGCATTGAGCGCAACTGCCGAAGCCTTTCAGTCGGTATCAGAGGAGACGAACACGCCGCTGTTGCTATCATCCCAGTCAACCTGGAACGTTGACAAGGGTATGCTGCAGACGTTCGGCAGCAGAGAAGCGCTCTTTGAGGCTTCGTTGGTGATGTCCTTGCGGCGGGACGTTGACGAAAAGAAGCGCAAGAAGGATACCGGCGTTATCCGGTGCGAGTGCGCCCGCAGTATCCGCGAATGGGGCGAAATCCACTATCGCGTAGACTACTCTGAAGGGGGACGCTATTATGGTATCGAAAGGCCGGAGGAGAACAGTGTTTATGCACCGGAGGGCGAAGACGAAGAACGGAACGGGCCGCGCCAAGATTGGTAAGCTCCGCCTGTGGATTGCAGCGGAGAAGCTGGACGCGCAGGCGCGGTTGCGCACCGCGCGGGATCGCCTCGGCAAGGCCTCTACAGTCAGCGCTGAGTTTGGCGTCGGGAAGATGCTTGGCAGGCTAGCGGTTCTCGGACAGGTTGAGGCAATCCTTGCGGGCAACGTGAGCGCGCAAAACAAACGGGAGGCTGAGTGAGAATGGAGCAGAATAGGAAGCCAGAAATCACACTGCACTACTGCGATGGTCGCGAGTTTCAAGTGCCTGTAGCCAACATCGAGAGCTATGCCTATGTCGGCATACAACACGCCACCTGTGTCTATGCTCGTGGATTGGCATGGGGTGCTGAGTATGTGCGCGAGGACTGCGAGGAGATAGAACACTTGGTGGCTGAGGCCGTGCCCGCCGAGCCGCCAACCGTGACGCTGCATCACCCTGACACCGGCGAGACGAGGACATTCCGCAGTATCACCAGAATCGACGGTGATTGGATGCACCCTCACGGCGGTGCGAATTGCCATGTCGTAGGCGAGTGTTACGCCCAAGGCGGAGAAGGCGTGTGCGTCGCCGCAGTAGTCGGGGAGTCCCCTACCGAAATCACCATAGCCGCCCGCGATGCCTTTGGCGAGCACTGGAGTTGCAAGGGCGCGGAGCCGCCAGTGGTGGTGCTGGAGAAGGTGCCCTGGGGCGTGAGAGATGTATCTATATTTTGCGAGATAATTGAGCTGGCAGAATGGGACGATGGTACATGCAAGCTCTGGGGTACGTGGCTTGACCAAGGTGCGGGGATTTCTATATGGACAACGACCCGGCGGAAGGATAATCACAATGGGGCATCACGAGTAGCCATGACTGCCGCCGAAGTCCGCGCCGCTTGCGCCGAGACTGGCGTCCCGTGCCCGGCAGAGGGGAAGCCAGCGATGCTGTATCACAAATCAGCCTATTGCTGGAGCGGCACATTCGAGATTGTTGACCCGCAGGTGCCGAAGCTGAAGGCGCGAATTGAGGAGCTTGAATGCTACTTGCAGAGTGCGCGAAACCACCTCTTGACACAGGGCGACGCGCTACAAAACCATATCAACCAACAGGAACAAGAGATAGGCCAATCCGCGCAGTCACAGGTGCAGGCAGATGCGCTCCGCGATACCCTCCAGCGCACCGCCGAGTGCAGGCGCATAGCCGGGCAGGATTTGGCGAGGCAGATTGAGCAGGAGTGCGGGCCTTCCAAACATCAGATATGGTTTGACGCACTGGAAAGGGCTGTAGATGCCCAACGCGGCGGCGACGTGTCCACCGCAGGCGACGATAGCTCGGAATAGGGCGGGGGGTTGTGCACCGCGCACAAGAGAATCGCCTAGAAGGCTTTGTGGCGATGTATAGGCAGGATACTGAGGAGGAAGTGACATGAGTTGGCGAAAAAGTGCTGCAACACACCTGGAGGGCAGCGGCGTGTTTCATGTATCCGAGTGCGTATTGATAGATGCCCTTGGCGCAATGACGCTGTGCGGCGTTGGATGGATATGTGGTCGCAGCCGCGATATGTCCATCCCCGAGGCCCTCGCCGCTGGCCTGCGCCCGTGCAAGCGGTGCGTAGCGCGGCTCAACGAGATGTCGGTGCGGATGCTCGAGGTGGATAGCCTGCTCTACGGGCCGAAGGGGGCGCCGGATGATGACCGAATCGGCGGCGAGGATTCGTGGCATCCATAATGTGAGTATAGTCAGCAGCCGGCATGACAAGGCGGGGAAATACTTGCGCCTGCGGAACCGTTGTGCTACGCTTTGGTGCGGGAGGGGGTTGACCGTGGGTAAACGCTACACTGGTGAGTGCAAGGTATGTGGGTGGATTGGCTCCACCTCATCGGATGGCAACAAGGCCTTCTGCCCAGACTGCCGCCTGCGCGGAGTGACTACCGACATGCGCGCTAGCGAATTGGTAAGACCACGCCGCAAGGTGCGCACCGGAAGGGAGAGTATTATACGAGGGGGTGATGTATAGGAATGCCTTCTTGCATAGCAAAACTGAATGATGGGAAGTGGCTTCAGCAACAATACGTAGTAGAAAAAAAGTCAGATCGGGCGATTGCGGATATGCTTGACTGTAATCAAGCAACTGTAGGTGGATGGAGAAACAAGCACGGGATCCCTGCGCGCAAACAAGCTGGAGAGGATGGCGCACACTGGCGCGGCGGGCCTGTAATTTGCAAATGCGCTCAATGCGGAAAACCGATAAAGCGAGACACCCACAGCGCAACTGTATACAAACATCATTTTTGCAGTAATGGCAAATGCCAGGTAGCGTGGATTAGCGAACACCGCGTTGGCAAGGATCACCCTAGCTGGAAAGGCGGTCTTGTAAAATGTAAATGCGCTCAGTGCGGCGCGGAATTGAGAAAAAGGCCTTGCGACATGGCTATGTACAAGCGCCAATTTTGTAACAAGAAGTGTTTGGGAGCGTGGATAAGCGAGCATCGAACTGGTGAGAATAGTCCTGGCTGGAAGGGCGGAGCAACTACTGAGCGCGGCAAGTGGGAACAGGCTGGCGGTCGTGAGTGGAAGCGGGCGTGTCGCAAGCGGGATGACTATGCCTGTCAGCGGTGTGGCAAAACATTTGTTGCAAGAAGCAGATCATTGCAAGTTCACCACAAGGCAGCATTTGCAGACTATCCAGAACTCCGTAGTGAGAAAGCGAATGGTGTTTGCCTTTGCAGGACTTGCCATGAATACATTCACTCAAACGAAGGCCTGCTCATTCGACTACGTTGGGAACAAGAAGGTATTGGCTAATGGGACATGCGCGCGGGCGAACTCAAGAGGCCGAGGCGGAAGGTGCGCGTCGGGCGGGAGAGTGTTGTGCGAGGAGAGGGAACGAATGATGGAGATGGGTATTGATATTGGTGCGGGGGCGGTTGGGGAGGCAGAGAATGACTATAGATGAGGTTATCGCTGAGAGTGAAGCATTGCGCGATTGGTCAATACTGACCGCCTATCGCGGCAGCAAGACGCATGGCACTTATCGCCCACCGGATGATCCTGACTCCGTGGACGATATTGATGTCATGGCGGTTGTAGTCCCCACTATTGACCACTACTATGCACTGCGGAAGTTCGGCCGGCAAGGTACGCGGACGATTATGTGCGACGAGTGGGATGTCGTCCTGCATGAGTGCAGGAAATTCATCAGAATGCTGGCAGGCTGCAATCCGAATGTGCTGCCCTTGCTGTGGCTGAGGCCCGAGGACTACATCCAGGTTCGCGCCGCAGGGAGAGAAATCGTTGACCACCGGGATATATTCCTGACGCAATCCCTATACAAGCCGTTCGTCTGCTACGCCGCCAATCAGTTGCGGCGCATGGAGAAGGTCAAGTTTGAGGGCTACATGGGGAAGAAGCGGAAAGCCCTAGTTGAGCAGTTTGGCTACGACCCCAAGATGGCATCGCACACTATCCGCCTTCTGCGTATGGCGGCAGAAGCATTGAGCGAGGGCGTGCTCCATGTCTTTCGCCCCGACGCAGATGAGCTCTTGGAAATCAAGCAGGGGAAGTGGGCAAAGCAGGACGTCATTGCTGAAGCAGAGCGGTTATTCCCCATCTGCAAGCAGGCGCTTGCCGATACCTCGCTGCCCGAAAAACCGGACATGGATGCGGTCAACGACCTTTGTGTTCGCGTGGTGGAGAGTGCGCTCAATAGAGGCGGCCAATGAGGTCAACCAGCAAAACCTGCCACAATTGCAAGCACTCATTCGTCACCTCGGGCGCTCCGGATTTCATCGGTGACAAGCCGGGCGAAATCAATGAGGGAACTACCTGCTGGTATGAGTGCAGGAAGAGGCACGAAATCACGGACGGGAAGGCGTGCGGGGAGTGGGAGCAGGCGGAGGAAGGCTCTGTGCTGAATGAGTAGCTGGCAGATAATCGAGGGCGACAGTGAGGAAGGAGGTGAACCTTATGCCCCGTGTGGACATTGGCAGGTACGAACACCCTGAAGAAGTCGGCTGGCAGGGATGGATTAGCTGGTGCGGCTGGGTGCTATTCGTCGGCTTTGATGAGATGGCGCTGTACAAAGCCGATGAGGAGACCGGCGCTGTTATCGGCAGCCCGGTAGTTGTGGCAGCGTAGGCATAAATGGGGCAGGAGGCCCCTTTGAGAATGGTGACGGGGATAATGACCGACTGGCGGATAATCTACGGCGATTGTTTACAGGTCATGCCTTCACTGCCTGATAGCAGTGTCGGCCTTATCTGCACTGACCCTCCCTACTACCGCGTGAAGAATGAGCCGTGGGATAGGCAGTGGGATAGTCCCGAAGGGTTCCTTGAATGGTTCGGGTTGCTGTGCGCAGAATGGCAGCGGGTGCTCAAGCCGAACGGTAGCCTGTACGTGTTCGCAAGCCCAAAGATGGCGGCGCGGGTGGAGTGCAAGGTCAGCGAGTTCTTTGAGGTACTGAATCGGATTGTCTGGCGCAAGCATGATGGGACATACAACGAAGGCGGCTTATGGAGCCGCGCCGACAAGGACATTCTCCGTCGCTACTTTGAACAGAAAGAGGAAATTGTCTTCGCCGAGCACTGCGGTGCGGACAATATGGCGAAGGGCGAAGCGGGCTACGGCGCCAAGTGTGACGAAGTAGCGCGCAGTGTCTTTGGGGCGTATATTACTGCGATACGCAATGAATACGGGCTGACGATGAAGGAATTGACGGCAGCGATTGGTGCTCACGGGGCAGTCAATCACGGTGGCGCGTGCTCGAATTGGGAAAGCGGATATAACCTGCCAACACGTGAGCAGTACAACAGGCTACGGATTGCATTTCCAGGATGCTTTGGTCGCGACCACGAAGACCTTGAGGCCGAGTATGAAACCCTCCGCGCCGAGTACGAATCCCTCCGCCGCCCGTTCGCTGTCACCGCCGACGTGCCCTATACCGACGTGTGGGATTTCCCGACGGTCAAGCCCTACGCGGGCAAACACCCTTGTGAAAAACCTGAGGCGCTTTTATCTCATATCATCAAAACATCATCCCGCCTTGGTGATATTGTGCTTGATTGTTTTACTGGAAGCGGTTCTGCTGGGTGTGCAGCGGTCAAACATGGCAGAGAGTTTATCGGCATTGAGCTATCGGAGCATTGGTGCCAGCGGAGTGAAGAGCGGATAAGGGAAACGGAGAATCCGGCGCAACTGACCTTAGAGGAGCAACCCGAATGAAACTCCGCGCCATCTGGACCTTCCTCCGAACCTGCTTACTGACAGCCGCCTTGCTCCTCCTCAGCGCCATTGTCTTCGCGGCACTGCTTTATGCTTGCTTCGTGCTCGGCTACTGGCTCTCCGACAGTTTCGTGCTTCATTGAACTGGCACGGACATAACGTCGCCTAGATAGAGAATGCCAATGTGTCCTCAAGTTGATAAGAACAATCGCAAGCAGAAGGGCGGGCGAGTGCGGTGTGTGTGCACCCAGTGCGGCGCAACGCTATTGCGGCATCCGAGTAGAATAGCTAAGTATGAGCACCAGTTCTGTGATACAAAGTGTCATGGAGCGTGGCGAACAGGAAACATAGCTGGCGACAAGCACCCTAGTTGGCGGGGCGGCTGCGTGGCCTGTGAGTGCGCTCAATGCGGCACTACAATATGGCGAGAGCCTAATAATATAGCTGGGACAAAACGCCGATTCTGCGCGGGCGGAAAGTGCTACGCGGCATGGCGAAGGGAACATCAAGTCGGGAAAAACCATCATAGTTGGAAAGGCGGCCCCGTAATTTGCCAATGCAGTGAGTGTGGCGCGGAATTGCTGAGGGGGGCTAGCATCGCGGCTAGACAGAAGCGGCACTTTTGCAATAATGTGTGCCAAGGAATATGGAGAGGCAAGCATGGCACTGGCGAGAACAGCACTCGCTGGAAAGGCGGCCTTGCCCGCTGTCAATGCGCTGAATGCGGAACGGTGTTGATGAGACCACCTAGTAGAATAGCTGCGTCCGCGCATCAATTCTGTTCTCACCAGAAATGTTACGCAACCTGGAAGAGAAAGCACACACGTGGAGCTAATAGTCCCAACTGGGAGGGTGGCGCAACTACCGAACGCGGGATATGGGAACAAACCGAAGGTCGTGAGTGGAAACGAGTCTGTCGCAAGCGGGATGGTTATGTCTGCCAACGCTGTCAGCGGGTCTTTGGGAAACACAGCGAGGGGCTCCATGTTCATCACAAAGCCAGCTTTGCGGGCTATCCCAAATTGCGTAGCGAAGAAGCAAACGGTATTTGTCTCTGCGGGAGCTGCCACCACTGGATGCACTCTAACGAGGGCCGTCTAGTTCGTTACCGATGGGAGCAAGATGCGCTTGCGGAACTCGGATGATAATTATTGGACACGGCCATTTCTACTTAGAGGTATAACTGACCCTCAGGAATGTTCGCTGAAACGCGTAAGGATGTGGTTGGGATTATACCCTTGTCTAGTTGCCTCATGTCGTCTCGGCTGCAAGCTCGACGCTTCGGCAAGCAGTGGAGGCTCGTTAGGCAGCACGGGCAGCGCAGGCTTTACCGAGTTGGTTTGCGTGAAAGCCGACCTCGACGTTGCCATGCGAAACCTCCCTCCACGCTGGCGGATAGTCATGTGTCTGCACTACCACGAGGGCCTGTTGCAGCGGGAGATTGGCAAGTTGATGCACTGTAACCAGTCAACTATTTCGAGAATCTTGTCGTCGGGTTGCATACAGATGGCTTCCCAGCTCGTCTAGTAAAAGGAAGATGGATACGCAAGCGCGGAGGAACCTGCCGGTGGAGTATGACAGAATCATCACGCAGACAGCGTGCCACGCTATTGCCTCCGAGTATCAACCCGAGGACCTTGAGGACCTGTGCCAGGAGGCGCGGCTAAAGGTGCTGCTGAAGGCGGAGCAGATAGAGCAGGCGGATAATCCACTCGCATACTGCCAGCGCATTGCCCACAACGCAATCATTGATAGCCTGCGTCGAGAAGCCCGACACGATCACGCGCCCCTTCCCGAATCGCTATGAGATGTCGCGAATGTCCAGCAGCTATCTATAACCCAAATAGGCATGAGTTTCAGTGCCGCTGCACCGGAACAACCGTGCGCATCAGTGCCCGTGGCTGCTGGGTCATGCCGCTGCTAGGACTGCGCGACCGGAGCCAGTCATGGTTTGACGGCGATGACGACCACGCTATTTGTCCACGCACGCTCAACCGGCTGATTGGCAATCCCAATGGCAAACAGCAGGCTCTTGATATTCTGCGGCAGATAGAGGAGCGGGGAGAACTCGACTATTGCCTGAATCTGTATCCGGAGAAGGTGGCTGAGAAGCTCCGCGCGCTTATGCTCGCAGAGCAGTTGCGGCTAACGAGATTGCAGAGGGCTGTAGTGTAGTGGGCATGTGCGGGATGTAAGCATACGTCGGTGAATAGACCGACAGCCACAAAGCAGCGCGGTGGGAACGTATGCCCCGAGGCCCGCTTGACATTATGCCGCCGCCAAAACTCGGCCCCAGAGCCGTGTGGTGGTGAAAGCATCACCCTATAGCGGCGGCGTAGCATTGCAGTAGATAGGGCGGTGTCCGCCCGAATCTGACGCCTATGGAGAATCGAGACAGACGCTAGATTCTGCGAAATAGGAACCTCAGCACACGAGGAGACACCGATGCCAAAGAAGCTCGCGTTTGACAAGCACGCGGCGCAGGGCGAGACCAAAGACCTGCCTATTGCGAGCCTCAAGTGTCACGGCAGCAACTACCGCACCCACCCCGAAGCTCAGGTGCAGAGGATAGCTGAAAGCCTGAGCAGGAACGGGCAGCGCAAGGCGGTTGTTGTGTCGGCGCAGACCAATGAAATTATCGCAGGCCACGGAGTAGTCGAAGCTGCGTTGCAATTAGGTTGGGATGAGGTTCGCTGCGATGTCTGGACGTGTACTCCAGAGCAAGCGGTGGCGTACCTGATTGACGATAATAGCCTGCAGAACCTCGCCGAGGATGACGAAGGGGTCCTCGCGGGCCTGCTGCTGAGTCTGCAGGAAACAGACTATCCGCCAGTCTCATTCGACGAGAAGGAATTGCAGGAACTGCTGGCCGCTGCGGATACGCCAGGGCCTTTCCCGCAGAAGGAAGTGCCTGATGAGTTTCCCAAAGAGGGCCTTCACAAGTGCCCTCAGTGCGAATATGAGTGGCGGGAATAGCAAGCAGGAGAAGCAGGCGAGTTGACATGCCAGAAGAGACCCCCAAGGCGCTAGCGGCATTCGAGCGGTACTGGGCAATGGGGCCTGTGCGGAGCTTGCGGCAGTTGGTTGAGAATGATATTAGCCAAAGCGTTACCGAATGTTCACCAGATAGCCACTTAGTGCGGCTCAAGGAATGGTCAAGTACCCACGGTTGGCAAGCCCGCGTCAAGGCGCGCGTCATTGAAGAAGCGGAGGCCATGCGTGAGCAGTTGCGCGAACGCGCCTTGCGTTTCCGCGAAACCGTCCTCGGCGGTATAGAGGTTGACGTTAGCCGCTACATCAAGCGGCTGCGGGCCAGAGAGGGTGAGGTCCTAGCTGAGGACGCGGCGGCACTGGACAAGATGACCAAGCTCTACTACCAGCTTGCCGAGCAGCCACTGGCGGACAGGCATGAATTGACGGGCAAGGGCGGCGGGCCAGTAGAGATGGCGTGGTGGGCAGGCGTCGAGCAGGCGCGGGTCAAAGAGAATGGCGACACAGACGGCGATGGCGACGAACCAGATACCCCCTAGCGCGATTGAGTATCTCTGCGCGAACCCTCCTGTCTTTGCCGAGCGTGCCTGTGGTGCCCACCTCTGGAGTAAGCAGCGGGAGGTATTGCAGTCCCTCCATGACCACGAGCGCACCGCCGTCAAGTCATGCCACTCATCCGGCAAGACGTACCTGGCAGCACGCGGCGTGCTAGCCTTCCTGATGACCCACCGGCCCGCCGAGGTCATTACGACGGCCCCGACATGGCGGCAGGTCAGGCGGCAGCTATGGAAGGAAATCAACATCGCGTGGGGCAAGCTACCCGACGAACTCCGCGCGCTTGGCACCTGCCTGAATACCGAAATCCAGATAGACGCCGGGCATGTAGCATACGGCCTAAGCACCGATGACCCGCTGATGTTTCAGGGCATCCATAGTCCGCACCTGATGGTCATAATTGACGAAGCAAACGGTGTTGACGACAGTATCTTTGCGGCCATTGATACCCTTGGTGCGGGCGGCAAGTACCGCGAGCTTCTGATTGGCAATCCGACAAGCGCGGAAGGCAAGTTCTATCGCGCGTTTCAGAATCCTGACCTCGGCTACAACTGCATAAGCATCCCCGCTGCCGTGACGCCGAACTGGACTGATGAAGACGTGCCCGATGAAGTGCGGCGGGTGCTAATCCAGCCGGATCGTGTGGCACAGTGGGCCACAGACTGGGGTGCCGACAGCCCCATGTTTCGGTCGCGGGTGCTGGCTGAGTTTCCTACCGGCGACGAGGACAACACGCTTATCCCGCTTGCGTGGTTGGAGGCGGCGCAAGGCCGCGCGGCGGAGGACTACAAGCCGGAGGGTGACGCGCAGATTGGCGTGGATGTAGCGCGGTACGGGAGTAACCGGACATCTATCGCCACTCGTATCGGCCCCGCGCTGACTGAGCTAAAGTCTCACTCAGGCAAGACAAGTGTCCCTCAGGTAGCGGGGCTTACAAGAGAGCACGCCGAGCAGACGAGGAAGGGCATGGGCAGCAAGCAGCGGCTGCTGGTACTGATAGACGATGGGGGCGTCGGCGGTGGCGTGGTGGACATCCTGAAGCCGCAGAGCGGTGGCGGGATAGAGTACCAAGGTGTCAATTTCGGCAGTGCGGCGCGGGACAAGGAACATTATGTCAACCGGCGCGCTGAGATGTATTGTCACTTGAGGGACTTGGCGCAGGCAGACAACGGTGACCCCGACCTTGTGATTGTTGCAACGAGTGCGGAGGCGCAGAGGTTTGCGGCGCAGGTATCGGCGATGCGATACGAGTTTGACGGGAAGCTCAAGCGCAAGATAGAATCGAAGGCAGACATGGAGAAGCGGGGGTTGCCAAGTCCGGACGAAGCGGACGCGGTAGTGCTTGCGTTTGCCCCGACGGCGGGCGGTGGCGGAATGCCGGTAGCTAGCGGCGACCCGTATTTGGCGAAGTACTAGTCAGACGTGCAGCTACTGTGTGGCTTGTGGTTTTGAGCGGCACGCAGATGTGAATGCCGCCAACAATATAGCGCGGACGCTGAAGGCCTTCGGGCCGTGTGAAGGAGCGTCCGTGTTGGACGAGGCCGACGAGCTGCGGTTCGCCGGTTTGGGGCAAGAACCTGCCCCGAGGCAGGGCAACGCCAAGCGTTTGCTTGGCTAGCTCTGTGAAGCTCCTGCGCGGTTCGTATAGTCTATACAGCAGATAAAGGCAAGCCCCCATGCCGCGAATAGATGACAATCCCCCAGTCGGCGAGAAGGGCCTGGTGGCTACTGAGAACTGGGCGGATTGGGAACTCGGCCCGTACAACGCCTTCCCCAGCAGGAAGAAGGCCGCCTACGAGTATTGGCTGATGGAGCACCGCGACGCAACGGTGCGCTCGGCCCTCCTAGTCATCCGGTTCATCATTCTGGCGAACATTGGCAACTATCACCACGAGGACGAGGCGATACAGGAGCGCGCCGACGAACTGCTGGGCAAGATAGCGGGCGGCATGACAGGCGTCTTCCGCCGGCTACTCTCAGCACTCTGGGCGGGATACGCGATAGTCGAGAAGGACTGGGTGACTACTGCCGACGAGTGGTATATCGCTGAGTGCGACCTGCTCCATCCGCTCACCTTCTTCGCCCAGAACTCGGACACCGAGGGCATCAAGATAGACGCGAAGGCCAAGCGCGTCACGGAAGTCACCCAGTACGCGCATACTGACCAAGCGCGATTCGATGAACGGAAGGACAAGGTGACGCTGCCGATAGACAGGGTGATTTACTGGCCGATGCTACAGGAGGCTCGCGAAGAGACCTACGGGAATAGCCTGCTAGAGGGAGCGCGGCGGGCATGGTTTAGCAAGGTCAAGGAGGAGAATTACTGGAACACATTCGCTGAGAAATGCGCCTGCCCGACGCCGGTTTTTTGGGTGCCGCAGACAAGTATGGCGGATGTGGACGGCACAATGAAACCAGTTGCGGAGATACTGCCCGCCTTCTACGAGAAGCTCAAGCCGGGGCAGGCGATGGCAATCCCAACAGACATGGAAATGCAATACAAGATGGATGTCCTCTCGCCCACTGGAGACGGGGAGGCCTTCGAGCGCGTCTGCCGATACTGGGACAGCCAACTCTACAAGGCGATATTGACCCCGCGTCTGCTGATGGAGGAGCCGGAGCACGCAAGCCGGGCGCAGGCGGAGACGAACCTTGATCTGTTTATCCTGATGCTCGATGGCATCCGTAGCGAGCTGGGCGAGGTCATCGTCGAGCAGTTAGTCAAGCCGCTACTATTCTACAACGTGGGCGAGCTCAGTGATTATGGCGAGTGGAGGTTTGCGCCATTCAAAGCGGAGGACCTCGAGCTTCTGGCGCGGATATTCTCGACGGTAGAGCGCGGGAAGGCTGATGCAATTATGTCGGGCAGCCCGTTGCTGAAACCCGACATGGATAAGCTGAGGGAGACCTTCAGCGATGTGTACGCCAGTGCCGAAGAGGTCGAAGAGGCCGAGGCAGAAAGGGCGGCGGAGGAAGCGGCGCAGGCAGAGGAGATTCCTGAGGAGCTACGGTTTGGGGAGGACGAGGAGTAGCCACCCTTGACCCTTCATGCTTTTCAGTATCGCCTGCTCACGTTTGATGCGGGCTACGCGCGCGGCCTTTTCGTCAGCTTCTTGTTGCTCCCGAGCGGCATCACGAATACGCCGCTTGACCAGCGGTTTCAATGCGCGGTTGAGGCGATAGCGAAGGCCGAGCGGAACTCCACGCAAAACGGATAGCCAGTTTGTGTGTCGGCGATTAGGCCAAGGGGTGCACCTGTAGTGATTATCGCGCCGTAGTACACACAGAACCATTCCTATTTCGATCTTCAAGCCTGGCGCCGCGAGACAGGAGACCATAGGACACTCTTCGCCGGTGTAATGCCAATTAGCGGGGCCAGTCTGAATGTCGTGGTACGCTGGTGCCCAGTAGTCCTCTTGTTCATATATCACCTGCATCCCATACCCAAACTCCAACCCCCCCGCTTCCGCCAGCTCGCAGACTTCTTTGAGCAAGTCGAGCATCGCCTGCTTCTCTTTAGTCGCGCCCATCATTAGCCCTCCTCATCATCAACTATCGCGGCTATGTCCCGCCGCCGTTGCACTTCTCTCCCATTGCACCACGCCAGCCACTCTCTCCGCTTTTGGCGTTGCACCATTCCTACTACCGCTGCCCCGGCAAGCCACTTCTGTAGCCACGGAGCAGGCACATGCCCCAACTCCTTCTGCCCACTAAGTTTGCAGCGGATTCTACACCAAGGAAACTGAATAGCGTTTGAGTACCGTATGAGTAATCCAGGGTGCATATTGGGAGAAACCAGGTCCTCGTATTCATAGCCTCCACTGCTGTATTCATCCATCGCTGGGTAGTAGCCAATATTGTGCTTCTGTATTGTATATTCCAGAGTGTCATTGTTGGCCTGTTCGCGGATTTCCTTCAGTGCTACGACTATTTTCTTGCCTACGGTCCCACTGCCCCGCTTCTCTTTGGTCTCGGTATCGGTCACGGTGAAGCCTCCTGTCCACTAGTCCAAGCTATGGCCATTCAGTTATGTCGTACATACGGTCGCGGCGCACCTTTGCCGGTGATGGGGGAGCGCCTTTGCGCTTGAATTGGCTAATAGCAAGCCGCCTGACACCCTCTATGACCATAGCGGCACCCATTGCCACACCTATGAAGAATCCCACCGCTGCTGCAACTACCGCATCTTCAACCATCATCCATTCTCCTTCCCTATCCTTCATCCCTCGGCCCATACAGGTTCCGCAGTATCAGCCAAGCGATGCAGACTGCGGGTGGTATGGACATCCATGCGGCAAAGGCCCATAGTTCGCGCGGCATAGTAAGCATCCCTACAAGTCTCCAAGGTCAACGCTGAGGTCGCGGACCACTGAGCCGGGAGGGACATAAAACACGTAGCGGTCATGGTAGAGGCCCCTATTCCAAGCGTTATCTGGCTCCCAAACATCGCTAGGAACACAGGAAATGGGTCGCGTCCACCTGCCGCTATCATCGCGGTATGTAGTACCGTCTCCACAAGGGTTAGCCTTGCGGTACTCATGCACCACCTCGGGGCCACGTTTGCTTGTCTCAACGACACAGGAGAGTTTTGCCTCAACCTTGCGAAGGCAGGTCATGCCGCCCTCATCTATCATGTAATGGATATACTCCTCTTCGCCAATACTGCCAGACACACCTCCGAACAACAAAAAGTAGCCGCCTGACACACGCCCTTCTATTTCGCCCTTGATGCGTATGGCCGCGAGCTTGCTCGCCCTGATGGGGCGAAACTGAAAGTCGGCTGGGGTCGGCTTCTCCCATTCTTCACACCCAACAAGCGCGGCAACCCACACAATTATTGCGGCCAATATAGCTGCCATGACTACTCTCATCACTGCTCACCCTTTCAGCTATCACTCCGCTACAGACTATAACACAAGCACCCGAGGAGTGCAAGCATGGCAAGCATAATTATCGCCCTGCTCATCATTGCAGCCGCATTCGGGTTTGACCGTTTGCGAAGGCCCGCAACCTACGCTACCGTCATCCCGACAATGACTGTGCCGAAGCCAGACGGGGCACATGCGAAGCCGCCTGCGCCTGAGGTGAAACAGTAGTGGCCGCCGTAGAAATCCTGCTATGGAAACCCAAGCGCACCAAGCGGCCCGCCCTGGACGCAGAGATTCAGACTATCCGCAACCTGCTTGCCCGCGCCGACCGCCAGTTCTTCGATGACGTTGCCTCCGAATACTGGAGGACGCGGGAAGCCGTTGCAATTCAGTATGTCCCTTATCCATCATGGCTCTGGCCGAAGTTGGAGGAAGCCGAGGTCGCAGTCATCAACGCGGGCTGGGACGCCGAGAAAGAGAACCTGCGGGCGCGGGTTATGCGAGACGAGGCGCCGCGCATCTTTGCCGCCGGTGACACGCCGCCGCCACCCCCCCCCGAGGCGCGTGGGCCGATTCTTATCGCCGAGCAGACCGTGTACCCTACCGAGGCCGCCGCGCGCTTCACAGAGCACCGTATCCCTCCCCTGAGGCATGACATAACCCTGCGGCGGCGAACACTTGCGCGGGACATAGTGACTGAGCAGATAGGTGAGGGGCAGGGCGTTCGGGGAATCATGGACGGCTTGCGGGAACAAGGTTTCGGCAGAAGTGAATGGCACAGAGAGGTCATCGCGCGGACTGAGACGGCGGTGCTATTCGAGCATGGCAAGCAAGCTGAATACATGGCAAGCCCTTCGACTACGGGCTGGCGATTCGTAGCGGTGATAGATAATCGGACTACCGTTATCTGTGAGTATATGGATGGGCGAGAGTTTCGGAAGGACGACGGGGACGGTGTGGTTCCTCCGCTCCATTTCGCTTGCCGTAGTACGAGCGAACCTATATTCATTTTCGACGGACAACCTACTTGGGATACCAGCCGAAGTGTGCTCGATGGGGCTACCGATGCGGAGCGTCCTTTGCGCGGGTTTGGTGGAGTTGACTACGGGACTATGCCGAGCGAGGGCAGGCCGGCAGACCTCTACCGTGCGCTCGACGCAAGCGAGAGCGCGGTGGCGAGACAGTATGCGCGGGAGCTTGAGGACCGGCTTGCGTGGGTGCGGAGAGGGCCGACTACGCCGAGTGTTGCGCCAGAAGTTCCAGGTATACCAACGGCACCCGCAAGGCTTGAGTCCGCCGAATGGATTGCAAGTCTATCAGAGGATGAGTTGGATAGCATAGGGGCGTGGACGGATTGGGCGTATGATGACATCCGCGAGGTATCCCGGACTGGCGAAGGCACTGCTGAGGCGATAGCGCAGCACGCCGACATCGAGGCTGCGCTCAACAGGGCGCAACCCCACAGCGGAGGGGTTTATCGCGGCATCCAGCAGTTGGATGACGACGTATTTGAGGCAATGCTCGATGCTGAGACATTGACGCTCGACTCGATACAATCAGCATCATCTTCCGAGGGGATAGCGGCCAACTTTGCCCAGGGGGAGAATAGCATACTATTTGATATAGAGCGGAACAAGAGTGGTGTGGGTATTTCCGGAGTGAGTGGCTTGGCAGATGAGGGTGAGGTGCTGTTGCGGAAGGGCACTGAATACCGCGTAGTAGAGGTATGGCCGCCCGAATACCACGGTGGCGCATATCGAATGGAGCTGAAGGAACTTTGATGGATGCAGAGCGCTTACGGCACTATCAGGATTCCAATTTGCGCGGGATTAGCATGGGTGCTTGCCAGTGCAATCAGTGCCGTCACGTCAGCGACAATGGCATGACCTGCGCAGCCTTCCCGCAAGGTATTCCGATTCCGATTCTGTCGGGTAAAGTCCAGCATACTAAGCCCTACCCCGGCGACCACGGCATCCGCTTCGAGCCGCGCGAATCATAGACTGTACCCAAAACAGGAACGATTGCCCCCGATATGAGCACAGGAACCTATGACCGCAACTCAGACCTCCCGCTGCCAGTTACCCAAATCCTCAACCTTCGAGGCCAGGGCGCATGGCGGCTTACCTACAATGCTGCAATCAAGCGCGGCCTCTGTGCGCACGCCGCCAAGTTGAAAGCCTGGCACGCGGTGAACAGGCGGCGCGGATGTACTAGTTGCGGAAGCGGGGAATCGTTCTTCAACTAGGTCACGCCCGACAACTGACATTCCCAATAAGCCCCCGCCATTCAACGGGGGCTTTTCTCATGCGAGGTAGCTAACAATGCCCTACGCACGCAACGCCGACTTGCCGGAACCTGTCCGCGATGCCCTTCCCGCTGCCGCGCAATCCATCTTCCGCGCTGCCTTCAATGCTGCCCTCGAGACCTACAATGGCGACGAATCGAAGGCCGCCGCAGTAGCATGGTCGGCAGTCAAGAAGGCGGGCTACAGCAAGCCCTCATCCGGCAAGTGGGCGCTAAGCGAAACAGGAGCTGATGTCATGGCAGAGAGATTGTTTGTGAATGTGATAGAGCCGCGCGCAGTGACTTCCGAACAGACCGATGACGGGAAGTGGCGAGTGAAGGGCTTGCCGCTGATTCATCCTGGCGAGTGGAACGGCAACGAGTATACGGCGCAGGACATGCAAGACATCGCAGGCAATTTCGACAGACTGCGGGACGATGACGGATTTGTTCCCGGCCTGTGGCCGAAGCACAACTATGACCACGACGGAAATCCTATGATGCAAGACGCAAGCAACGCGCTCGGCTTCTACGAACGTATGTATGTGGATGAAGAAAGTGGTGCGCTCCTGTCTGATGTGGACGTATTCGAGGAAGCAACCGCCCGCGACATGGAGCGCGGCAAGCTCCGCTATATCAGCGGAGAGTTCAAACGAGGCGACGAGGACGGAATGAGTGTAGTCGGTGCTGCGTTCGTAAATGACCCAGCTATCCGGGGTCTGCCGTGGCGCCTTGTCATAAACGCGGCAGACTACTCTGGCGCGACTAATAGCACAAAACAAAAACCGAAAGGAGGAAGCAAACCGATGAGTATAAAAGACAAGTTGTTTGGACTGTTCACGGCGGCCAAGGAGGACGACCCTGAGGTCTTTGCGCAGGCGCTCGACGAGCTGGAGGCTGAGGCTCCCGACAAGTCTGCCGGCGAGGTTGATCCCGACGAGGCTGGCGCAAAGCAGGAGGATGACCCGACGGAAGTCGAGTCCCTGACGCGGATGCTCACGCAGAAGAACTCTGCCAATGCTGAATTGCAGAAGCAGATGGACGCGCTGCAGGAGCAGATGTCCACGGTGACCACGAGCCGCCAGCACGACCTCGCTGAAGCGAAGCTCGACCAGTGGGTTGCCGCAGGCTATGTGTCGCCTGCTGCCCGCGACTACGTGATGCCCTTGGCGCAGTATGCGCTGGCGGCACCGAAGAAGGTTGACATCCTGGCTGTGGACGGCGGCAAGACCAAGACGCCGATGATTGACGTTCTTGAGGAAGCCCTGAAGCTGACCTCGCCGCGCGCAGTGACGCAAGGCGCAAGTGGCAGCCTGGTCTGGACTGGCAGCGAGGACCTCGACTCCGAGGACAAGGATGCGATGGAAGCGCTCGGCGCAGACATGGCCGCGCAAGTCAACAGCGAGAAGCCGAAAACAGATGAGTAGCACAACCCACCCAAGGAGGTGAGAAAACATGGCGGACTATGATGTTTCATACGACTGTGAGGAGATAGATGTAGGCGAAATATTCCAGTCAGTTGACCGGACGCTTGGAATCATGATTGGCTCCGACGCCCGCGATCCACTGGATAACGACGAATACCTAATCCCTCGCACAACGCCGTTTGCTCCCGTTCGTTTTACGAGCGTGGAGGTCGGCGCGAATACGCACGACCACGGTATCTGGATGCCGATACGCAGGGCACTCGTTACCGTTGTAGACGACGGCACAACCTTTACGGTTGTGGACGCTGACCCGTTTCATGTCGACGACCATATCGTCTCCATTGACGCGACCGGCCCAGTGACCGGCGGCGGGCTGGACCTAGCCGTTATCACTGCCGTCAACTACACAACCAACCTAATCACCGTGGCTGCGACTGCTGGCCTCGCTCAGAATGACTGGGTTGAGGTCATGGAGAACTGTTGCTGCGCCCTGACCGCAGTAGTCCCCAGCAACTGGCAGATTCCACAGGCCAATGGGATGCTCTTGGAGCCGCACGACAGCCGCATCAAGGCGTCGGCGACAAGTGGCACGGTTATGGTCAGTACGGTGGTGACGCACGGTAGTATCCGCGAAACCGACATTCACTTCTGTGATGACGCGACGGATGACCTTATCCTTGTCGCGCAGGTGGATGGTTGGAGCACTGGCAGCGGCGGCATACAAATCATAACACTGGAGCACGGCGATGAAGCAGTAATCATCCCGGACTTCCCATTTGATGGATAAGGAGGTGTAACGATGGCTGTTCCTGTGCAATTGAGACCGACCACAATCACGGCCCTGTGGAATAACTTTGCGAACGTAGAATCCCCACTCGCGAAGTATTTCCCGATGCAACCCGCGAAAGGTCCTGGCCCGTTTGTCACGTATGACATCCATGACTACTCGCGGCAGCGCGGTAGGATAAACACCCGGACTGGGCCGCCCTATTACGAGAAAGGGGCGACCGAGACGGTAGTGACCTATCAGGCCGAGACGTGGCGCGACGCTATCCGCATTGATCCCGAGACGTTGAAGGATATGCGGAAACCTGGTTCGAGCACGGAGAATCGTGCGAATTTCCAGGTAGCTGATGACATGAAATCACTCAGACTTCGGTATGAGTATTTCCTGGAGTGGATGCGCGCAGAGGCCCTGCAGGGCGTGAAGACGTTCTACCCGCCTGGCTTGGATGAGACATACACTGAGCTGCTGCTTTGCTCGGAGACCTGTCTCATCACTGCCAATGCCTATGACTGGAGCACGGCGTCCGCGACCGAAGCGGCAGCCCGCACCAATCTGGAAGGCATCCGTGGCGACTTCACTGCCGCGAAGCTGGCGATGGCAGCAGTCGGCTGCCTAGCCGGCGATGTCATCATGAACTCGACGACTGGCGGCTACCTTGACCGGAACGCGATGGCTGCTGGAATCGACATGCTGCATAACGCGGTTATTGTAGATGGCAACCTGGAGAAGTTGTTCGGGCTGGATATCGTCATTAACGATAACACGTATGTGCATCCGATAACCGGCGTCGTGACGAACATGATACCCAACAACGTAGCGGTTTTTGTTGACCCCGATAACGCGCGCTGCGGCAGGGCGATGATAGAGTGCGAGGCCATCCATGTGGGCGCGCCTAATGGACACACCGGCCTCTATCTCGACAGTTGGGAGCAAGACGAAGCGCCAGGCGCAATCAGCGTCAATGGTGAATGGACTGGCGGCCCACAGATTTCGGTGCCGTGCAGCGAGTACATTCTCACTGATGTGACCACCGGCCCGTAGTAGCAACCACAGCACGCCCCTAGCGGCGAACGATAGGGGCGGGCACACGAAGTTGTCCGCCCCTTTTTACCACCACACAGCAGGCAATAGTGCCAACCAATAGCAGGCAGAGGTGCCACCATGCTTATGCAAGGAGCAAGTAGCGCACAACACAGATTTGAAGTCCGGATGAAGTCAGACGACAGAACTATCTTTCGCGGGCACAGTTCAATGGCAGTAGCAGAGGCGTATGCCCGTGAGTACACAGGCAAGACGCTTGTCTTTACGGACGAGGACAAGAAGCCAGAGCGCAACCGTGGCCGCGACATGGGCAAGCCGACCGTTCTCTATCGGATTATGCCCAACGGCTCGCGAACAGCGTGGCGTGAGTTTGCGCTGAAGGGCGACGATGTAGTCTCCAAGGATACTCCGGAGTACGTGAAGGAGCAGAAGGAGCAGGAGGTCCGCAACGCAAAGGCTGTAGAGCGTGCGCGGGCTGCTGCTGCTGGCAAGTTCGCGGCAGAGAAGAATGATACGCTGGAGGCGGCGGAGGCGATGGGCGATGCTATGGGTAGAACGCTCGGCGGACTGGTTGACGGAACCCAGGCTCTCAGGCAGGAAATCGCCGAACTCAAGCAAGAAATCGCCGAGGCCAAAGCAGAGCCCGCAGGCAAACCCGGCAAGTAGTGCCGACGCGGGTGTGAAGCAACGTATGTATGAGGTGGCTCGCCGGAACGAACTGCTATACGAGGCAATAACCGGCGAGCCAATGCCTGATTCATTGAAGAGGGAATAGCATGGCTTTCTCCGACACGACAGCAGATAGCCTCCATTGGTGCAGCAGGCGGGATTGTTCTGACGTACTCAATGACCTTGAGCGCATGATAGACGCGGATGAGAACCTGTTGAACCGTTGCATCCTGGCGGCTACCGGCGAAGTACAATCCCATCTGCGCGGACGGTGGCCGGATAGCTGGCCTTTCGATACGCCGCCGCAAGAGGTGCGTAACGCGGTTGCCACCATTGCAACCTATCGCGCACTGTCGGGCAAGACGTTCAGCGGCGGCTCGCTGGAAATCAGCGACAGGCTGCGCGATGATTCACGGGACATGGTGGCGTGGATAGTGGCTATCGGAGACAGTAATGCCCACTTGGACTTCCCGACTACCATAGGTGCGCACACGATTCATGTTGCCGCCGCGCCGAGTGGCGAGTTTGGGTTTGGTGATTGAGCGTGGCGCGCGACTTCAGCCTCAAGATAGACGGCGTAAAGGAAGTAGAGGCCGCGTTAGGCAAGATGGCATTTGCGGTAACTCCGCGCGGGATGAATACGGTGCTTGGCGACATTGGCCTTATCCTCAAGCGGAGGGCGATTGAATCATTCCGAGGCGAGCAGGCACCCGAGGAAACGGGCGGCACAAAGAGCGCGGGAGACCGCTGGAAGGCCCTCGCCCCAAGCACAGAACACGGACGCCGCAAGGGGCCGCGTCGGGGCCGCAGTAACAAGATACTGCAAGACACAGGTACGCTCCGCCGGAGTATAGCGGTTGATAGACAGGCGGGTTCGGTAGCAGTTGGCACGCCCCTAGACTACGGACTCTATCAGCACTTCGGCACCAAGCCATATACGATAGTCCCAAAGACCGCAAGCAGGCTCGTCTTCATGGGGCCGAGCGGCGCGCTCGTGTTCGCCACGAAGGTCAATCACCCCGGCCTCCCCTCCCGCTCTTTCCTCGGCTATGACAAGTCGGACATCGAAGGTATGCTTACACTTATCATTCGCCACTTGGACAAGGCGGCAGGATAGCGAATGTCAATCCCCATACTGACCTCCAACTTCTGGGATGTCCGCACCGACGCGATTCTCAATAACCTCAGGAATGACGAAATGCTTTCGGAGGACTTGCCTGATGACGCGCGGGTGCAGATATACAAAGGCTACCCGACCCTCGGCGTTGACAGATTCGCGGTGTTCGTCTATCGGGCCTCCAGTGACGAAGACGAATACAGCATGGGCGGCGACAAGATAGGAATGACTGCTACGTGGGCTGTTGTCTGTGTGAGCAGGCTTGCCGGCGACCCCGCCGAGCTTGAATCCGCTGTGTCTTATCTGGGCGCGAATGTGCTGCGAAATCTGTTGCGCCACGTACAGATGCTGGACGAAGACGGTGTTACGTTGTGGACTACTGGAACACCAGCGCCTTCCGACGCGGCAACAATTCGCGGCGAAGAGGACCAACAATACGATGTGGAGCTTATCCCCTACGCGCTATGGTTTGAGCTTCTATTGGAGGGCATGTAATGGCGAAGCGCAACGAACCGAAACGAGACGGTAGCGGTAAGGGCGCCAATCTTTGCGCGAAGAAGAAAGGAAGTTGAATATGCCGCTTGTACTTATCATGCCTCGCCTGCGGAAATACCAGCAGGGGGACATCATTGACGAGAAGGACGAGGAGGTTATGGCGGGACGGTATGCGTGGGCGGTTGCCGAGGTCTCAGACGCCGACGCAGACAAGTTCAAGGCTATCCCCCATGATCCTGAGCAGAAGCCCGCAGAGCGGCTTGTGGCAATAAGCGAACGGGCTGAGGTGGTGGCCGCGCAGATGTCTAAGCTGAAGCCGCTGACGGAGACGAAGGACAATGGTGCCGAGCGCAAACAGAAGGCTGATGCGCCTGCTGCCGCGATGGAGAAGCCCAAAGCTACTCCCCGTGCTGCCCCCGCTACCCCCACTGGGAAAGGAGAGAATGAATAATGGCATTCGTGGGAATCGACCAAACTGTAGAATACAATCTTGGCGGCGCGAATATCCGATTTGACCAAGCGCAGTCGGGCGACTTCAACCATCCTGAAGGCGACGGTATCAGTCACTATGATGGCGTTGGCGGGCAGGCATCGCATAACTATCCTGGCGTGAACTTTGGCGGGACTGCTGAGACTTTGCTGCAAGCCGGAACGCTGTTGACCGCGCACTCAGTCCGCACCGCTATCAACCTACTGCCGCCGGTCATTGGCTACATTCAAGGTGGCTTGGTGAACGTGGCAAACCGGGCGAAAACGCAGACCAGTTGCTACATTGATAGCTGGACTGTGGCTTGCGAAATCGGCGGGCTGGTGACTGTGACATATAACTGGGTTGCGCTTGAGGAGACGAACTCGATTGTGGCAGCGATTGCTGCTCCTTCAGCGGTAGCAGTGTTTGCTTGGCATCGCGCCGACGTACAGGTGGGCGGCAACGCTTACCAGTGCGAACGCTTTGAGTTGAGTTATGCCAGCAACCTGACCCCCGTATGGTCACTCGACGCTGGCACCGCCGATGAAGAGCGCTGGGTTGAGGAGTACACACCGGGTATGCCGGAGGTGACTATCAGTGCGGATTTCCGCGCCGACCCACTCTTCGACCTGACCGCAGACGAACCGGCAGCCTTCGACTTCACCTGTTCGGCTCTCAATGGTGCTTCGACGCTTTCGATAACGAGCGCGGCGGGGCAGGGATTCTACCCGACCGCTGATGCGGTTCCGATAACGGGCGGCGGCGACGCGGTGACGTATAGCATCACTGGCGAGATGGAACACGACGACGCTTGCACATTGGCGGCGGGCAATCTGATCGATATCGCGTAGAGCGAACTCAAAGGGGCATTTCGGGAGGAATGGCGTATGCGACTCGGAGATTTGCAGAGCATACCTGTTGAGGACGTAACCCTGATGACAAATATGTCATGGGGAGATCTCAAGAAGGCAAAGAAGACGCTCGACAAGTTGGTGCAGGATGCGAAGAACCTTCCCGAGGGCGAAGACAACGAGGACGCCCAGTTCTCCTTCGCTGAGGAGACGTTGTTGAAGTTCGTGGTGAGCTGCGAGGGCCTCGAGGACAAGGCGGGGCAGCCGATAACGAAGCTGACCGGCGAATACATAGATGAGCTGCCGCCGTCGTTCGTGATGAATGCGATGGAAGGCCTGTTGTCCGTCGGCGACGAGTCCAAGGACGCCTCGGGAAACTGATAGAGTTCGGCGTGCTTGCCCGCAACTGGGCAGCGGGCCGAACCGTCCGCAACGCTCCCCCAGAAATGGGGGAGTTTGTGTTGCTGTCCAAACTCGGCGGCTACACGCGGGAGACATTGAACGCGGAACCTGCCAGCGTAGTCCGTATGTGGTTCAAGATGCTTGAGGCCGAGGCGGGCGAGCAGAGGAAGCAGTCCGCACAATCACGGAGAGGCGCACCCAAGAAATATCATGGCCGCCGGTAAGAAGTTCAAAGTCAGCATAACGATAAATGCGGTGGACAAGGCGTCGAAGTCACTGGCGAAGGTTGCGCGGAATTTGCGCGGCATGGTGACGGGGATTGCGCGGCCTTTCCAGTTCTTGTCCGATACGTTTGCGAATCTTGGAGCTGTTGTCGGGCAACTGCTTTCGCCGATAGTCAAGGCTGGCCGCGCGCTGTGGAACTTTGCGACCACGATTATCAGCACGGTCATTCAGAAGTTGATGTCAATGCTCAAGTGGATTCTGCTTGTCGGCGCAGCGATAGTGACTGAGTTTTCGCGGCGGGCTATCAATGCCTTCGCTGATTACGAGCAGGCGGTGGTCAACGCTGCTACCGTGACTGGACTAATGGGCGAAGCGCTGGAACGGGCTAAAGAGCGGCTATTCGATTTTGGCCTTGCGCTATCGCGATTATCCGCAAAGACGCCGAAGGAAATAGGCAGTGCATTCTATGGCCTTTCCTCTGCGGGCCTGAGCGTCAACGAGACCATGCGGGCGACACCCGGTGTATTGGCACTTGCCGAAGGTACGCTTGCGGATATGGATATGACCGCCGAACTAGCCACCTCGACCATGCGGGCATTTGACTTAGAGGCCGAGAGCATGAACCGAATCGTAAACGTGCTCGGGGCTAGCATCGGAGTCAGCCGCCTGAATATGGAGCGGTTGAGCAATGCGCTTCCTTACGCCGCAACGAGCGCGCATCAGCTGGGTGTTTCACTGGAGCAGACCGTAGCGGCGTTGGCAATGGTAGTGAACCGTGGCGTCCAGGCTACAACTGCGGGTACGCAGCTGCGGATGATGTTCGCCAAGCTGATGAATGTGAGCAATGAAGGGCGTGGCGTTCTCCGCAAGTATGGCCTGACTGTTGATGACGTGAATATCAAGCAGCGCGGGCTGCTTGCGGTTCTCAAGACGCTGAAGAAGGCGCAGGTAGACTTTATAGGGATGCAGAAGCTGCTTGGTGTCCGTGCGGCGACCACGGGAATTATCCTCACTAAGAACGCCGACGAGCTAGTGAATGTCCAACGCAGAATCACCGGCACCAATCGCGCCTTTGAGATGCAGCAACAACAATTGAAAACGCTGCAAGGCCGGTGGGCGATTCTGAAAAGTACGCTGCAGGAAGTGCAGATACGGTTTGCCAAGGCCCTCTCTCCAGTTGTACGAGTAGCCACGGAACACCTGCAGAAGTTCGTCGAGCGGATACTGTCAATGGGCGTTGCGGAAAAGGCGGCGGGTTGGCTTGGCGATATGGCAACGAAGGTCATGGAGTTCATTGAGAACATGCTGCTGACTGGCAAGCTGCAGGCCATGTGGGATAGACTCATCGGCGGGGTATTGAAGCTCTACGCTTTCATCAAGACGCTGCTGCCGAAGGTAGCCCAGATAGGCATGAGTGCGCTCAAGACCCTTGGCGAGTGGCTGATGCACGCAGGCAACTGGGTGAAGTATCTTGTGGCAATAGTGCGGAAGGAGTTCCCCGCGATTGCGGCGACGGTGATACCGATACTGGCGGGAATTGCGAAAACGCTGATGTGGGTTGTTGTGATAGGAGATGCGGTCGTACGGTTCTTCCAGATACTCACGAACGTTGTCGGCACACAATTGACCGGCGTACTATATGGGTTCTTAGACTTGCTGCTTGACGTTGTTGATACCATGATGCTTCTTCCGCGCCTGATGGCAAAGATTCCTGGCATCGGCAAGCTCTGGGAACCGATGGTGGATTCAATAGATTCTGTAGCTGTATCACTAGGCCACCTAAGGGACGCGTTCGGCGACGAGTTCGTGCGCCGAAGCAAAGACCTCACACAGAACTTCAAGGACCTTGGCGCGGCGGGCGGCAAGTTTGCCCCTCAGTTTGAGACCATCAAGGGTTGGGAAGCAGCCGGGCAGCGGTGGGCGGGACAGATAGACACAAGTGGAGTGGTAGTCCCGCCGCGACCCGGAGCGCCCGGAACCCCTGGCGGCCCGACCATCAACATCAACATCCCCGGCGGCATGATAGCCCCCGAGGACCTGCCCGCGACAATCGCCGATGTTGTCAATGACGCAATGAGAGAAGCCGGATACGCCGGAACCTAGGTTGACAATCCGCCCCCAAACCGAAGGGGGAGGTCAAAATCGCAGACACAGCTATAACCGACAGCTTCGATTTCTCCTGCACGATGGGGGTGTATAATCAAGACCAATCGCCATTGATGACAAGCGCAGCACTGAAGGAGATTCAACTTGGTATCTCTGGTGGAGATTTCAGCATTGTAGATGTGACAACGCTGGGCTACCCGCTAGAGATTACCCTTGAACTCATTGCTCTTGGGTTGTCACCGGGGGTAGATTGTTTTGTCTATAAGGTGGAGTTGTACATTCCAGATTGCTATATTCATGCCCCGTTCCCTGAAAGTTGTGGCGGCGTTGAATGGGCTATTGTTTCCGCGCTCAGTGGTTGGTCCCTTGAAGTTGATATATCTGTTATTGCAGACCATTCCCACATTGATCGTACCCGCACGGAGAAGAAATGGCGCGGTGGCGGCGGTGTTATCGGCAGCAATGAACTGGTTGCGGCGGATACTTGGGCGCCTTCACCAAATCCTACAGCCGTCTATACATTTGGCAGTATAGTATGCACTTGTGACTGGGCGGGAAGCATTCCTGCTCCCAGCGATCAGATTTGGTTCGGGGCCATCCTCCACAAGGCAGCAACCGGCACTATTGTCTATGGCAAGTGGAGTGATATTGAGATCGACAACGTTGATCTCCAGCTCGACGCGCTTGAGGATCCGTGGCCGGGGAGGCCGACAGTAACGGTGGGGCGTGGCGCGAACCTGGAGATTGAGCAGCGCGGCGCATGGTGGGTAGGCGATACTGCCTGGAACAACAGCATTGCACCCGGCTACATGGCCGACTTCACCGAACTAGGCCTCGCCGACTGGCAGGGTTCTCTTGCCCACGACGCCAGGTATGACCCCGTGATTGTCTGGGTTTGGGACGGGCGGGCAACGTGTCCGACTTGGCAAGTAGGTGGTGCCTGCGCTCCACCTCCGGGCTCCTATCCGGCGGCATGGGCTAGTGACGGCGGCCTGATACCCGCTTATGACTACGGCGACAATCCCCTCGACATCATCTGCCCCTTCTGTGGTATTCAGCTGCGACCGAACGGCATGAACAAAGAGCCGTGGGTGGGGGCGGCGTGGCCGGACACATCTGAGACTGACTGGACGGGCGTAGGGGCCTTCGCCGACGGCTCGGCGGCACCCCTTCCTATCAGCGAAGTGCACTCCATATTCAATCCCTATGTTCAGCAGATACATCCGGGCTGGGGCTATAAGACCGGTTACGTCCGCGAATTCTGGTTCGGCGGCCTGGCGTGGCTCTATGACAGAAAGTCCCTCCGCACAAACCTGATTGACGTAGCCTGAGGCGACATGCCCAACAACCTTCCCGTGCAGATATATGGCGTCCCCGGCCTCAGTAGGACGGACTGTCATTCTGACCCTCTCTTTGCGATTCGCGCAACGCACATAGAGGTAAACGCCGATGTCCCCACCTCCCTCGGCTACCGCCCTTCCGCATGGCAGTCCGATGACTTCTCTGTCACTGGCGGGGGTATCGGTTCAAGCGGCTTTGTCAGCTTCGGCGTCGGCGCAAGTGGCGACACGCTCTACCGCGAACTGGACGACAACTGGCTCGCGCGCAACACCTTCTACTCCGGCCCTCCTTGTGTCACAGCCGCCATGCCGTACAGCTATATGTACCACAAGCAGAACGCATGGCGCGACAAGTACGGCTCACCTTACCTAGGCTACACCTCCCCCGACGAAGACGTTACGTGGTATCAGTCTCACCGCTATCTGGAAATCGGGCTAGCCCCTGGCGGCGGGCCTGTGCAGAAGAACTTCCGCGTCCTGCTCTACTACAAGACTGAGACGGTTGCGGATGATTACCTCGATGATAATACCCGCACGGTTGCTTGCTCCCTTTCCGCCGAAATATCAGTTACCTACGCCACAACGTGGGCGGACAATCGGTTGTGGATTGACCTCTGGAAACGCGACTGCCCCGCGCTTGAGCATATCACTAAAGTAGAAATCACCTTCCCGCAAGAGGCCCTCGCATGGGCACTGACAGAAATGACACTTAGCCGCGCCGAGGAATAATGGCGACATTCTCCGAAGTAGCCAACTGCGTTTACAGCACTATCACTACCGACCTCACCGCCGTCGCCACTACTATTGTCGTGGCTGATGCAACGGGCTTCCCCGTGGCCGAACCGTACTACCTGATTGTATGGGATGCTGCTGCTCACGCTGACCCCGCCGACGATACGGGGCGCGAAATAGTACAGGTGACGGGGCGGGTAGGGGTGACGCTGACTGTAGTGCGCGGGCGGGATGATACGGGTGCGGCGACCCATAATACCGGCGACCGCATTGCGCTACTACTTGTGGTCGCAATGATAGACGAGTGGACTACCGCTATCAATGCTCACGCTCACGCGGCGGGCGATGGTGGCGTGCTTGACATTTCAGATGCCACGAACCTCGCCGCTGGTACGGGCATCACACTTACAGATGACACGCTCTCGACAAATGATGGGCAGATTGACCACAACGCGCTGTTGAACCATGTTGCCAACGAGCACATAGACTGGACGAACGCTACTGATAACTTACTCACAACGGGCACGGGACAGTTTGCTGGATATTCAGTGAGCATAGTAGCCAAGACCGCCGCTTACACCGCTACAGCAACAGACGACATAATCACATGCGGCGCGGGCGATGAGACATTCACAGTTGACCTTCCCGCTCCAGCGACGGGCAAGGTATTCTATATCAAAAACGTGGGCACTGGTCTAATCACCGTGGATGCTCAGACTACTGGCGGGACGACCATAGATGGACAGAACACGCAGACGCTCAACCAGTATGAGTGCATACAAGTAGTGTCTGACGGCACTGTTTACTGGGCGATATAGGAGGGCATCATGAGTCTCTGGAAAGTTTTGCAGGCGCAATTCAGCGCGACCCCTGGAGACGTCACGCCCGTCAGGATTGACGCCTCAACGAGTTCGCTGAATACTGTGGACTTCGAGCACCACCAGATACATAACGGCAGCAGCTTCACCGCATCTCGGCATGTCACGCATGGCGCTGGTGCATCGCCCAATATCCTAATCGTCACGCCCAATAACGCCAAGTGGGCACACCTTGTCTTCCAGGTGATTTCGGACGATGTTGTAGAGGTCGTGCTATATGAGGCCCCTGACTATGCCGGCGGCGGCGCGATGGCGGAGTACAACCGCGACCGGAATAGCGGGACTGCAGCGGGACTCGTGTTGACGAGCGATGCCACTAACAGCGGGGGCGGAAAGGGCACTGCACTGTGGACATTCAAAGCGGGGGCGAACAAGACCGTTACCACATCTGAAAGTGGACGGTTCGAGTTTATACTTGCGCAGGATGAGAAGTACCTGATAGAGGCAGTCGGGGCGAATGGCGACGTGATTACGATGTTGATGGATTGGTATGAGCATGAAAATCACAACTAGTGGGATGACGGAGGGATAGATGATTGCGGCTATCGGCAGCAGCATGATTGATAGCGTTTACCCGCCGGTAGCTCCCGCAGCTATCACTACCCCGCACGGACTTGTCACCGTCGCCGAGGTTTGGGACAGGTATATGTGGCGCGGTGTCAATGCGGTCATGGATGGTAAGTGCAAGCAAGTCCTCCGCACTTCCGGCCCGCAAGAGCATGTCTATTCCGGGCACGAAGAGGTAGTCGAGGCAGTTCATCGGCTAATCAACGTTGCGACTGGGGATGACCATTCCACAGCATGGTCGGTTGATGATTACTGCGACATCATGTCCGCCTGTTGCGAGGGCTGGGCATGGGATACTCCCGGCGACTGGTTGACATTGACCGTTGACGAAGACACCAATGTGCTGACTAACGGTTACTCATTTGACTGGGCCGAGCGGCAAGACGAAGACGTTGACGCAGGCACATATCCGGGCCGCTTCGCCTGCTTCCTGTGGACGCCCGTGAAGGCGCTGCTCTACAAGCCGCATGGTATCGCCGTAGTGCAGGGTGGCATACACGGGATGGCAAATCGCCGTAGTGCTTGTTGCGGCAAGGTGTACAACCGCGAAGCCGGAAGCGCGGCGGCGTGGGCCTTGGTGGATTCGCCGGCAAGCAACGGACACGGCTACTGGTTCACCGGCCAAGACCTGATTCACCACTACACAGGCACAAAGCCGACATATTACGAATACCGTGTAAACGAGTTCCCTCCCGACGCTGATTTCAACCGTCTGTACTGGCGGCAGTGGGAGTGGGACTATCTCATCATCGGAGCGGGAAAGAAGTGTGGCGTGTACACAGACCGCGACGGCGTAACCTGGTATGTATGGATTGCGGGCACCGATATTCTGCTCAAGTATATGAGCGCAGAATACACGACCTTCTCTGCCGCCATCACTGTGGATTCGTCGGGCCTGTATGATATGGTTGACGTACATGGTGACGGGCGGCTGTTGATAGTCGGGGCGCGCAACAGCGGGACTGAGGCCATGTACAGTTTCCACTCAATGGACATGGGCGGGACGTGGAGCGGGCCGCACCTAGTAGGGTAAACAGGCAGAGGCAATCTATCATCCCCTAAGCCGTCGGCGAACTGCTGGCGGCTTTTGCATTGACAGGCAACTATGCAATTCAAGAGCATCTGCAATATCACAATTGACAATCCCCACGCGGACGGGCGGCTGACAGAATGGGGCTTCGGTAGAGACTGGGCTGCGGCTGAACCCAAGGAGGGCAACCGCAACTATACGCCTGACATTGGCGGCACCTACGGTTGGGACTACGGCGGCAACGCCGAGTATATCAAGCCGCTCAAAGCGATTGCGCCGACGGCAAACGGCTTGCGGCCTCCAATGGCAAGCGTCGACTGGGTTATTGACAGCGGCAAGTGGCGCGAGACTTCGACGGCGGGCACATTCCGCGCGAGGTTTTATCACTTCTACGATGGGCGGCCAGACCTGTACGCAACGGGCGAACACGGCGTCGTCGAAAGCGTTGGCGACTATCGGCCCAACTTGCTCTTCTACATCCGGCGCTATCCGTCCGGAACTGCTGACATCGACCCGCCGATATTCGCTATCTTTTTCATCGGCGATGGAACCTCGCCCTATTACGGAATCATCTTGCCCGCGTTGAGTCTCGGCGGCGACTACTGGACGAGCTTGACGGGCGACGTCGCGGCGATGCTCAAGTACCCGATGCTGATAGGCAGGCCGCGCGACCTGGCGGCGAATCAGTGGACGGTTATCGACCAATTCAAGGGTGGTGGCGCGCCGCAAGCAGTTGCCGACGAGGGCGAGGATTATACAGTCCAAGAGTTGCAGATAGAATATACCGCCGGTTGGATGCTTGCCCAGATGACTAAGACGGGGCGTACCTGGGCATACAGCGGCACCTGGCGAGACGCGCTTGATAGAGAGGTCGAGTTTGCCTTGCCGACTGGGCCGATTGGCGTCGTGGTAGTCGGGCATACTGCGGCATTCCTCGTCGGGCAATTGAGCTATCCGGCAACGGTGAATGTGGACGCGCACGAGTGGGTAACGGTGCCGCCTCCGTTGCAACAGGTAGTCAACTATCGCGCCAAGCATGTGGAACCAGCGGGCACTACTGTAACCGTTGCCGAGCATCCGGATTCGGGGGTGAGTGTATCGAAGCCACGGGTGACATTCACAAGCACCGGCAACGAACGCAGCGTCTTCTGGAATGTGCAGGAGTACAGGTGGGGCGTAGTCGGTGCGGCATCGAGTGCGCCCGTGACATCCGTTGGCAATGTGCAATTGCGGGTACGGGAGGCAACGGGCAGCCTCAATGATAAGTGGCGCGGCGGGACTTGCGAGGTGCGCGTCGAGGCAAAGCAAGGCCAAGTGTTACCAACGATTCATCCGAATGGCAAGATAGAGTTGCAGGTTGGTCTAAAAAAAGAGAGTGTGGGAGCGTGCAATGCGACCTATGATGCTTGCATGGTGGGCTGCGCTGGCGACCCAGTATGCGAGGCGGCCTGTGTTGCTGCGCGGGATGCGTGTATTGCAGCTACGCCGCCAACATTCTATCGCCAATTCACCGGCTACATTGTGCCGCCTGAGTATGAAAAGCAGGCTCCGAATCAGGTGAGCGCGCTTATCCGAGGCGCCGACGGAATAGACGCGCGGCTGCAGCACAAGAATATGGTCTGGACGCCGAGCTTTGAGGGTTGGCCGTGCGATACGATGTTCTCCTACATCCTCAATGGCGCGGGCATACCGAACAGCTTGATAAACATTGACGCGGATGTCTCGGCGGCGGCAATGGGGGATAAGTATTATCTGCCCGTCGGCGAACCTTACGGGAACATTGCGCTCAAGTTCAAGGAAAGTACGGGACTGATTGCCGCGCTTGATACAATCGTTGAGGCGCGCGATTTGGAATGGGGCGTCAACCAGAATGGCATCTATTTCCTGCGACCTCGGACAGTTCACGTTGCCGACTACTCAGACTGGACGCTCGACGATGATACGCTCGTCGAGGACGACGTTGTGTACAGTCTGCGTGGCGTCCAGAGCATGGATGATTTCGCCAATGTGATTTATGTGCTCGTCGGCTCTGGCTACGAGGCAAGCGGCACATTGCTTTGGGATTTCGCCAGTATCACCGACGCGACCGCAAAGAACTTCATCGGCGATGATTGGTGGAAGATTCACATATCGCGGGATGCCAACGATGCGGCAGAACTTGCGGCGCGGTTGTGGGCAGAGCGCAAGGTATTGTCGCAGATGGTGTACTGGACTTCGCGCTCCTACCCGCAACTCATGCCCGGTCACTACGTGAAGGTGCAGGCGTCGAATGTGGGCATCCCGAACAATACGATATTCCGAATCACGCGCAAGACGTGGCGGTGCGGAGTGGCGGGCGCGGACTACTCGCAGGACTTCGAGGGCGTCATCGTGCAGGAGGGAACGTAGTGAGGAAAGGCCCGTCGCAGACACGCACCCCCACATTCATCCGAAGGGCCATAGAGCGATTCTCCGAACCGAATAAGCCTACAGTATCAGCGGAGGGCATCGCGGGCTACAGCGGCTTCTCAGGCGTTGTGGGAGGCATATCCGATGTGAACGGCACGCTCGACTTGAAGCCGCTTATTTCGCAGGGCTTCTGGACTGACGAAGACGGTTGGAGCCTGCAATGGATGCGGCTGATTTCGTTTGGTTTCTTAGACTGAGTTGGAGGCAGATAGATGACCCACGTAGGCACTTATGCAATGTCAATATAGCAAACACCCCAGACGGAAGGAGGAAAGCAGATGACTTATGACATCAGATACAGTACAGACGGAGTAGGTGTGGGCGGCGTGTTCCAGAGTGTTGACCGCACACTGGGAATCACCGTGGGCAGTGACGCCCGCGACCCACTGGACAATGATGAGTTTATCATCCCGCGAACGACACCAATGGCACCCGTGCGCTTTACGTCCGTGGAGGTCGGTGCGAACACTCACGACCACGGAGTATGGATGCCAGTTCGGCGCGTGCTTGTGACGGTGATTGACGATGGTACCACGTTCACAGTCGTGGACGCCAATCCATTCCACACCGCTGACCACATCGTGAGTATTGATAGCGCGGGGCCGGTCACAGGCGGCGGCATCGACCTGGCGCTGATAACCCAGATTAACTACACCACCAACCTGATAACGGTTGCCGCAACAGCAGGCTTGGCGGTGGGTGACTGGGTGGAGGTTATGGAGAATTGCTGCTGTGCGTTGACGGCAGTGGTCCCGTCTAACTGGCAAGACCCGCAGGTGCTCGGCATGATGCTGGGGCCGCAGGATATGCGCGACACCCACTCAGCCACCGCGGGTACGCCAATGCAGACAACGGTAGTCACGCATGGTGCTATACAGGCGGATAACCTGAACTTCCCCGACGCGCCGATTGATGACCTGATAATCCTCGCACAGGCACAACAGTGGAACGTGGCGAGTGGCGGGATTCAGATTATCCCCTACGAACATGGCGACGAGGATGTGAACATACCGGACTTCTACTTCCCGAGTAGCTCGTCGAGTAGCAGCAGCCTCTCCTCATCCAGTTGCAGCAGCTCGGAATCAAGCAGTAGCAGTTCTATATCGAGCTGCAGTAGCAGTAGCCTATCAAGTAGTAGCCTATCAAGTAGTAGCCTATCAAGCAGCTCCAGTAGCATCAGCTCATCGAGCAGTTGCTCAAGCTCCTAACGGAGTGTGGCACAGACCAACAGGCCGCCGGAGGTTTACTGCTTCCGGCGGTCTTTCTTGATAGAGGGGAAGTAAAATGGCGACCACCATCCAGCGGATGAATGCTGACGTACAGGTGAGCGAGCCCACCGGGCTGAAGCGGAGCTTTGACTTCGACGCGGGTACACACGAGGCCCAGACGGTGACGGTCAGCAAGGGCATTGGTGCGTTCGGTGCTTCGGCGGGCACTACGGCGACGCAGAAAGAGGGCACGCTTTATAGCCTCGTCATTGACGCTGGCGACATAGACGCTGAGGGCGAGGTTACGTTCAAGTGCGTGGGCGCGACGGATACCAAATACCTGACCGGCTTCCGCGTAGTGGACTATAACCCATTTGACGACATCGCCTCCATTCTCGATGATACCGGCACAAGCGGAGTGGTAGTCTCGGCGGCAGGCGCAAACGCGATAGCTGACCAGGTTTGGGAGGAATTGGTAGATGACCATGATGGAGTAGCCGGCAGCTTTGCCGAGCTGGTGCGGATTGTCCGCCAGGCACTAATCGGCAAGCTCGTCAGCGACAGTACAGCCCAGACGCTCAAGATATATGACGCGGATGGCCTGACGCTCTTGGTAACGCTGACTATGACCGAAGCTGGTATCAACATCACCCGCACGCCGAGCTAATTCCCGCGCGCACCTTGACAACTTGTAGCGGCTTCCTGTATAGTCTATCAATGTGACTATAGCTATACAGGAGCGCGGCAATGGCAGGGGCAATGAAAAAGGATAGGCAACTCCTTTTCTGGACTGATGAGGACTTCCGCGAACGGCTGAAGGTGGCCCACTACAAGGCGCAGATAAGCCGCTCAGAATACATTCGGCGGGCAGTCGAGGAGAAGATAGAGCGGGAGGCCTGAGCATTTCGCGCTTCAGCTACAATGGCGAATACTTGGATGTCATGCGGTCACGCCACTACGAGGAGACCGCCGAGCTAATCAACCATGCCCGGTGGGAATTCGTGGCTGAATTTGACTTTCGGCTTGTGCTTGACTACGGTTGTGGCCTAGGCTTCCTGAGTGTGTTTGCGCCCGAGGGTGTGGAGGTTGACTCGTTTGACATCGGCACAACCGAAGACGGGCAACGCTGTCCCCAGACAGGCATCATTCACCCCCACTATGACTGCGTGTTCTTCATGGATGTGCTGGAGCATGTGCCGAATCCCCTTGTCCTGAATCCCATACTTGCCATGACTGATTATGTCTGCGTTTCCGTGCCGATGCTTCCTGACGGTGTTAGCATAGAAAGTTGGAAACATAACAAGCTGAAGTCGGGAGAGCATATCCACTACTTCACCCGCAAGTCACTTGAGCAGTTCTTCGCGGTGCGGGGCTTTGCGCGGGTGAAGGAAGGCCGGCCGGAAGAGGTTGTGCGGCAGGACATTTACAGCGCGGTCTTTTGGAAGGAAGGGTGCGCGTCTCTATGAATATCCCGTCAAGCGTATGCGGCCTCCCTCCTGCGAACAGTGCCAACAACTGTATGCTTCGGGATTTTACTGAGTGGCTATACACCAATCACGGGAAATACGCACCTGCAGAGATACGCTTTCGAGACTGCGGCGTGCTTGAGCGTAAAGCAGACGGCGGCATATCTGGCCTCTATTATCCATTTGGTAGGCGCGCTGATGTCGCTGCACGTCGCCCTGTAGGCCAGGTGATGATAACGCTAGCGCACGAATGGCGACACGCCTACCAACATGCCGTGTACAATGGTTTAGATGAGGCGGATGCTGAGCGGTGGGCCGAGTCCACAGTAGCATTATTTCAGGAGACTCAATGCGGGTGTGGTGTTTGCGGTGCGTGGTATTCGGAATACCATGATGGGCTAAAGACCATTGTTCACTACGCAAATCTATCGGGCGGTAGGCGCGGGCTTGTTTGGCAGTGGCCTTCTGTTTGCTATTGGCGCGTTGAGAAAGATGACAAGTGCGACATTGGCGATACGTTTACCGCCTCGGGCACCACTGACTCCATAGGCGAATGCAAGCGCGAGGCGGAGGCGTTTGCGGACGAATGGGCACATGGGGCAGCACACCTACAGCGCGGTGTTTCGGAGAGCTGACGATGGCATACTTTGACGCAAGCATGTTCCGCAATGCCCTCAACAAGGCGCTCAAAGAAAGTGGCTCTTTCCAACAGATAGCCGAGCTTGCAATATCGCCATCGAGGTCCGATGGTGATATGCTCGTGTTTACCGTGACCTGCAAGACAGACCCCGCAGGGGATACATTCAAGCTGTGGGCCAGTTGCATCAGCGAAGCCCATCGCATCTGGGGTGACGAGTTGCCCACGAATGTCGCGGCGAACCTGGCTTCGATGAAGGCTGCGGCTGACCGATGGCGCAACGGGCAACGGGAGGGCTAGCGCATGAAGACGCCACTGACTTGCAACTGCGGGCACTGGACATGGAATGAAGGCAGGCAAAGTTGGGTAGATGCAAAGGGCAACAAGTTCCAGCAATCAGCGGGAGGAACCTGCGATGAGTGCTATGAGAAGCTACCCATCAATCCAAACGGAAAGACAATATCACTCAAGCACGAGTTGATAGATGTTTGGCGGGAATGTGACAATGCGGTGCAGGCGCTTCTTGGAAGGCCATCGCCAGCCATTGCGATACTGCTATCATCACTCAGGCGTCTGATTGACCGCGTGAATGATATAGATACAATAGTGGCAGGAGAACCAGAGCGGGAGGGCTAGCGCATGAAGACTACGCCGACTTGTGAATGCGGTAGATGGGTGCGAGACAGGCAGAATACCGCGTGGTATAACGAGCCGCGCAACTTAGTGATGGGGGGCGCGGTGCAATGTGAGGAGTGCGGCGAGGAGCTGCCTGCGAACCCCGAAGCAGAAGAGAGTGTTCCCGAACCGAAGACCGTGACGCTGCATTACTATGGCACTGGCGAGACAAGGACATTTCGGAGTATCACGAAAATCATTCGCGATGCTGGCGCCCCCGGCGGCCTGTCATGTTCGGATGTGGAAGGCGAGTGCTGTTATGGCGAGGATGGCTGGGGGTATGAAGTAGCCTGCGTCACCGAGACCCCCGCCGACATCACCATAGCCGCCCGCAAGGTCTTTGGCGAGGGGTGGAATTGCGAGGGCGCGGTGCCGCTAGTGGTGGTGCTACATAGCGCTCGTAACCAGAGGCCGATTGTACTTACCAGCATCACTGAAATGGGAGAAGGAAAGCCTGTCAAAGGCACCCTGCTCGATGGCAACGAAGTCACTATTTGGTATCTCTTGGATGAGGACAGCGCCACCATCCGCGAAGCCTGTGGCGCTGTAGGCGTCCCGTGCTGCGAAGCGGAGACAGCCGAAGCAAGCAAAGACTCCCTATGTGGAGCGCTGGGTTTCGGGCGCGCACTAGCAAGACTAGGCAAGGCAATGAACGCAGTGGGCGAAGCAATCGCGCAAGGCTTCGCGGGGGAAATGGAGCAAGCGGATGCGGAGTGCAACAAACTCGACCCGCTGGTAGCGGCAATCGCTGCAAAGGCAAGCGTCGGGTTGCCTAAGTATAGGATTGAAACAGATAGCGAGAGTCAGACGCTTACGCTTTACGAAGCTGATGGGGTAACAGTAGCGGCGACGTTGACCATGCGCGACGGGGGCATTCTTGAGTATAAGGATCGGGAGGAATTGGTAGCGGCGGAGACCACATCCGAATATCCTGCGGCTTGGGAAGGCACAATCTTGCCAGGTTCCTTTGTGGCTTATGGTTGCGCAGTATCAGTGTGGAAACGAGACGACGGCTGGAGCTATAGTGTCAATTCGCCAGACCACACTCATGGCGCTAACGCGGATAGCGGTCTGACACAAGGGCAGGCGATTGCAGGCGCAGATATGTTGGCAAGGGCTTGGGGCAAAGGGCAAGAGTAGGAGGGGTAGCAATGCCAGCAGTTTGCGAAACATGCCAGTTCTGGAAAGCTACGAACATTAGTGAATCATCTTGGAATCTAGACCCAGATTTCGTTGGCTTCGGCACGTGCGCGGCAGTCGTAGAATACGAGGGAGTCCATTGGCCGCCAAGTCTTGCTCACATCTATCTACAGTTTGAGGACCCAATGTCGGGGCCGGATTTGTACACAGGCTCTAAGTTCGGTTGCATCCACTGGCAAGAGAAGCAACGGGAGGACTAGCAGTGGGAGGTAAGCGTCGCGTCATAATCAGCCAAGGCCAATCGCCAGGCGACATTCTCATGTTCACGCGGGCGCTCGCCGACCTCAAGTTGTCATTCCCCGATTGGCAGATAGACGTCCGTACCCCTTGCGCTGAGATATTTGAGAACAATCCCCGCCTGACCCCGATCCCCGATGATGACAAGGACGCTGAACGTATCATCGCGGCTTACGAGGGGATTCATCAATGCGGCTGGCGCGGGCAACATTTCTCCGACGCATTCAGGGAAGATCTCGAAGAGAAGCTCGGCGTCAAGATAAAGAAGACTGGCCTGCGCCCTGAGATTTGGCTGAGCGATGACGAGAAGGTCTGGACGAATCAGGTGGAGGTCGAGTTCGGGTATCGCGGCAAGTTCTGGTTGATAGACGCGGGGCACAAGGAGGACGCGCCGCTCAAGCAGTACCCGTACTATCAGGAAGTCGCAGACATTCTCAACAAGCGGTGTCCGCTGCGACTTGTGCAGGTGGGACACAAAGACCACGTTCACCTGCCGCTCGAAGGGCCGAACATTCTCAGTCTTGTGGGCAAGACCGACTTGCGCCAGTTGATTCGGCTAGGCTGGTGGGCCGATGGGTTCATCAGTCCAATCAGTTTTCCGATGGTGCTTGCGGCGGCTTACGAGGCTCCCTGTGTAGTAGTAGCGGCGGCGACCGAACCTATCAGGTGGCAGATATATCCGAATCACCGTTGGCTGTCAATGGTGGGCAGCATGAGTTGCGCGGCATGGGATGGATGCTGGAAAAGCAAGCGGGAGGACTGCGCCCAGATGATAGACGGTTCGCCAAAGTGTTACCGCATGCTCAAACCAGAGTGGGTAGCAGATGCAGTCCTTAGTTACTACGAAGGCGGAAGACTCAACTGGGGTCCAAGAAAATGATGGTGCCCAAAGGGCAGAACTCCCCAGTGAACTTACTCGCGTCGAAAATCGGCGAGAGTGTAAACGCGCATGGAGAAGGCGGCGCTGGCCTTGTTGCTCTTCAGCAAGGTGAAACTGCTTCCGTGAAGTGCGAAGCAGAGATGTTGTCTGCAATGCCTGTGCAGAAATGCCCAGGCCTCTTCCCGCCTACATGGGCGGGGATGGTTGGTGCTACCGGATGATAAAACCGGAGTGGGTAGCCGACGCGGTGCTGAGTTATTACGAGGGCGGCAGGCTGAACTGGGGGCCGAGGAAATGACGTACTCTAGCGAACCCTACGGTGAAGACGAACAGGAAGATGCCTGTCTAGCAGAGGGCTGGGGCGAACGGAGAGAGAGGAGATGGGCGCTTCGCCCCGCGCCGCCAGAGAATGCGACGGATACATTACTATTGCGGAAGGGGCTCGGTGCGGAAATACAGGGAACTGAAGACTTGGTATCGCCGTTTGACTACCGCACCGATGCGCCGCATGAATGGCACGTATATCGGGAACGCGATGGTGAACGCTTAGCGGAGGGGACTGCCGCCTGCGCCCCGGCCGCAGAGAGCGCCATTCGCGGTTTCGCAATGGCGCACGGAACACGCGGCGGGATGTACGGAAGTGGAGCGAGGACATGAATGCCGTAAGCGAGCGCAACCGTGTTGACCCAGAGCTTGCGCAGTTTGATACCTGCCTCCGTTGCGGCAGTAATGATGTGGCGTGGCTCTTGGTGTCTTATCCGCCGTGGGCGCGGCGTGAGCATGTTGAATACCGGCGGTGGGAAATGTTCTGTCGTTATTGCAGCCTGAGCAATACGTTTTTTGAGCACGTTGCCGCTCAGCCAGGGGCTAGTATTGGCGACATAGTGAGGGCGCACTTCCGTGATTGACCTCCGTGGCATAAACAGAAATCGCGCATTTGGTATTGTTCAGCGGACAGTCGGGCCGCTGTTGGCAATTAGCGAGTACGATGCTGATTTTGGCCGCAGGCTACACTTATTCATAACACACTGGCTGTCTCTTTGGCGCAGCGCGGAAGTGCGGCGCGGCTTTGTAGATGACCTTCGCGGTACTGCCGCCGAACTTCTCCGCGATTGGGTGCAACTAGATGATGGCAGGCCAGCGTTTGATTATACCAAGCGGGAAGTTGTAAATGCCGCCGCCATCTTAGATGAATTGGCGGATACAGAATGATTGACCTCTCCGGCCACGACAACTATCAATGCCTGTACCTGAATGGCGAGCTAATCAGGAAGGGCGCGCGTAGCAACAAGCGCCTGCGCATGATTGATTGGCGGGCAGTGAGTGGCAAGCGCGTCCTTGACATCGGTTGCAACGCGGGCCTGTTTGCGAGGGAAGCCGCGCGTCACGGTGCGGCAGAAGTCATTGGCATTGACAAGGGCGAGGTGATACAGGTAGCGCGGCGGCTTGCGGAGGCCGAAGACCTTGATGTGGACTTCCGGCAGTTGGACATGGAGAGTGACGAGTTCCGGCAGCTTGCATTGAGCGGCTTCGATATAGTCTTTGCCTGCGCGATTCACCGGCACCTGAAGGGCGACACGAATGAGTATCTGCAACTGATAGACAGGTCGTGCAATAGCACCCTGTACTTTGAGACCAACTTCAAGACCTCGCCCGCCGCCTACCTTGAACTCATTGATACCTGGATGACATTCGACGCGGTGAGCTGCCTCGGGCCGAGTGGCGACCCGACGCTTGTTGATATTTACCCTGGCCGCGAAGAGACTGACTTCTACCTGTTCCGCTGTTCCCGCAGAGCGATACCAGCCGACGAGCAAGACCTGCCCATCGCTGAGTTCCGCATGGATGATATAGACGCAAGCAGCAAGCTCAATGCGATGAAGAACGGGCCGAATCCAGATGGCAGTACCGGGCGGATAGCAGCGTTGGTGCTGAACATCGCGCGCAACGGTTTGCGGATACCTTTGACGCTGCAATGGAAGGCGGGGCGCTGGCAACTGTGGGAGGGCGGGCACAGGTTCACGGCGCTGCAGGAGCTTGGGGTGGAGACGGTGCTGTGCAGGTACAGGGGGCGGGAACTGTGAGCGATTTCGCCATAATCATCCCCGCGTCCATTGGCTACCTACCTGGCCTCAACGGTATCCTGAACGCGCTGGACTACTACGGGAATACCTGCGCGGTCGAGGTCATCGCGGATGATATTCCCGCTAGCTACTTTGAGGAAGCGCAGGCCGCCTTCGACTTTGATGTAGTGGTGCGCGGCATCAGCTACTTGCCGGAAGTCCATGTGGATGATTGGTCAATGGTTCGGCGGCTACACTTTGCGCGATATGCGCTAGCGGCGAAATTCGCCGACAGATACGAAGCTATCATGCTGCTGGACGCGGACTGCCTGATACTTGGCGATGTGACCAATCAGTTCAAGATGGCGGCGAGTTCCGGCCTTGCACTTGCGCCGCATAATGTTCTTGGCACAGACCTGTTCACCTATGAGAAGCCGTACCACACGAACGCAGTCCCGATAGCAAATATGCCATTCTTCGCGCGACCGGACAAGTTCGCCGATGTCTTCATGCGCACCTTGGAAATTAGCAAGGGGCCGGGCGGGATAGATGACATGCCCGCCCTCTACTTTGCGATAGACGAGGCCGGACTGGTTGGGGATGTAGTGCTCCTGCCCGACAACACCTGGCTGAACAATCACCACTACTCGTCGCGGGTGACGCTCAATGAGAAGTTCCCGCCGCCAGAGCGCAGGTACTACTCAATGCGCGAAAGGGTCTATGCGATACACAAGCGATGGTGGCAGCCGCAGTTTGTGGCAAGTGCGTTGCATGGACTTGGGGCGGGCGTCAGCCCAATCGCGACAGCAAACGCGGCGACCTTTGCGGAGGCGTGGAAATTCTTCAACACAGAGTGGAAAGTCAAACACGAGTACGAGTAGCAGCGGGCAAGCACAGGGAGGCCGCGCAGTGATAACCGATTTCGCTGAGAAGAAGCTGGCCGAATATCTGCACCCTCAGCAGCGCGTCCTAATCCGCTTCGGCCACGGACTTGGCGATACCATTATGTTCTTCCCCGCCTTGGATGAGTTGCGCCGCCAATTTCCCGATACACACATAGCCCTCTACGTCGAAAGCGGCCAAGAAGAGCTCTGGGGCCAGGAGAGGGACAAGGATGCGGATGGGTATGACCTCGTGTTCTCTCTAGACTTCCCGATGTCTGAGGGCACTGACGTGACCAAGGTGGGCAAGTGTTGCATCGAGGAGCTTGGCATTGCACCCGTGGCGGGGCTTGCCGCGCTGCCCGACTGTGACAGCCCGCTCGTGGCAGTCCACTTTCAAGGGACTGCGTTGCCCGGCTCTGTGGGCTGTCCTGATGCGATTGCAGCGCAGGTGTGGGCGGAAGTATTGTCGGCGGGCAAGATGCCCTTAGAAGCGCATTTCGAGCATGTATTCCACAATCCGGCGAATACGAAGCCCGCCTGCGTGACTGCTTCGATGAGACAGTGCCAGCCGCGCGTTTCATCCCTGATTGGCCTGTTGCAAAGGTGCTACGCTTTTATCGGCGTAGCGAGCGGTCCTTTCGTGGTAGCGGCAAGTGTCATGCCGGACAGGTGCTTCTATCTGGAGAACGAGCACCCACTGGAAACGTACACGGACCTTGATATTCCAAGGGCGGATGTGAATGACTATGAGGAGGGGAGTGTGCTTGCGTGGCTTACGAGTTTGGCGGGCTGAATATCAATTGGCAGGGCGGCGGAGGGTTTGCGCGGGATGACTGGCGGTTCGTGCGGACAGTCATTCAAGAGCATGACATCAAGACGGTGCTGGAATACGGTTGCGGCCTGAGTACGGAACTCATGGTCGCGATGGGGATAGATGTCCTTTCGCTTGAGACACAACCGCAGTTCTTCGAGGTGTACAACAAAGCCGGATTCAATGTGCAGTTGTGCGATTACGACGAAGGCTATCCCTATATGGCAAAGGGGACATTGCCACAAATACGAGAGAGGTTGCACTTTGACCTCGGCTTCATTGATGGGCCTGGTGAGCAGGAACGGCACGACCGGAGCAAGTCGGTGGAGCACGCAATGAAGCGCTGCAAGTTCGTCTATCTGCACGACTATGGCCTCGGACAATTTGAACTGCTAGATAATTCGCAATGGTGGTTGGCTGTAACTGCCTACACGGAACGGCAAAGTCACTTGTATATTCACAATCCGATGTCGGGCGAGTTCCCCGATGCTGTATGGGGGCTTGCGAACACGCTATCGCGAAAGGGTTGGCCGCTGTCGGCCGAGTTTTCCGAGCTTGCGGTAAGAAGGGCGGCAAGGTCATCTTTATGTGCGGAGGGACCTTGGCAGACTGCGCGAAGTGGCAGCCGGTGTATCAGCTAAGATACAGCGGGTGTTATCGGAGACAGAATAGCCCCCACATTTCTCCGCCGCGCCCCTTGACAAGTGTTCTCACCTCCTGTATAGTCTATAACAGTATTGTGGCAACTGCGGGGAACGGGGCGCAATAATGGATGTGCCAGAACTAGTAACCCTCAAGGAAATTGGCAGGCAGCTTGGTGATAACAGACAAAGATTTCGTTGTTTGGGCAGGACACCAACTTGGGCTGAGTTGGTTGAGTGCGAACCGGAATTGCAAGCACTCTATGAAAAGGTGGCTCGCTTGCCAGGCAGGGGTGAGGAAGCGCGACGCATTGCTTGGGGTGAGTGGTGCTCTTGCATTCGTCCGCGCATAGATGAACTTGTAGGCTTTGATGTTAGTAACACAAAGCCAATTGCAGGGACGGTAGAGGCTTGGGACGTTGTGTTCACACTGCTCTATGAACTCTTGCCGCCAAGAGGGCATCGCCATGTCCCTCTGATTACAGTCTTGGGCGAGCAGAAAAGGAAGGAGCATTTCGCTGCGTTACGGTCACTACCACGCCTCGATTATATTCCCGCATTCCCGCGCGGTATTTTCAATGTCGTTTACTATGAAGCGAAGCAGGCAATGTGAAAACCGCCTACATAGTAGCCGCCTCGCAGAATTACAAGCCCGGCCTCGTTGCCCTCCTCAACAGCCTGGCGACACACTCACCAACTGCGCATGTTGAATTGCTCTCATTCCAACTTCCCGATGAATTCTTAGAGCAGGTGGGGCAACGCGGCGGCGTCACTATTCACCATAGTGGTCATAGTGAAAAAGGCCAGGTGGAAGCTACAGCCATCGAGCGATTCCGCATCGCCTACGAGGTCGCGCCACAGTATAGCGCGGTGTGTCTGCTCGACTGCGATATGTTCGCGACAGCCAACTGCGACACCTTCTTCCGAGCAGCAGCAGCGGGCCTGATTGTCGTCGGTAGCAATGGCATGGTCATTGACTTCAACCGCGCCCATCAGGACAGATATCACATTGACCTCGGGAGTGACAGCTACCCGTACCCGAAGACCCATTGCACCGCGCCGATATTCATAAGCCACGAGAACACCGACTGGTTTGAGGCACTGTACAATTCGCGGCGCATTGACTCATGGGATGACTTCCTCTACTTGAACGCGCTGGGTATCAAGCTGGGCAAGAGCGAGCGGATGATAGTCATGCCGCCCTATAGTTTCACGGGGATTCACCACTTCCATCTGAAGCCCGCGACTGGTATTATCCGCAAGGCCGGTACGATCCTGAGCGGCACTGAAGAGCAGGTGTATATGTGCCACGGGAAATACTGGGAGGACAATTACAACGCGGGGCTGCTTGAGGTCATGGAGGGGTATTTCCGCAACGAGGAACTAGGCGACCGCCAGCGCAGGCAAAGTGTGCAATCGCTGAAGGTCATGCTGGAGGAGTTTGAACGCTACAGAAATGGAGACGCGCTAGTCCCGCTGCCGTAACCGCAACGCAACACGCAAACTGATATAAGACCGCGAAGCCAACAGGCCTCGCGGTTTTCGCTTTGGATGGAGGTGAGGACGATAGCTAATTGGGTTGCTACTGGGGCAGGAACCACCACCTACAACGACGATTATACAGAGAGCGGCCCTGCGTACGGAGGAAAGACTGCCTATGTCGGGGATGCCAATGGCAACTGGTTATTCTGGGACACCAGTTGGTGCTTAGACGCCACTAAGACCAGCAAAATAGAATCCGCCTACTTCGGCACCGGCGCGGACTTGCCTGCGAATAATTGGTTCATCGGCGATGGCGCTGCGGATCCGCCGACATTAGCGGCGGCAGAAGAAAGCTCCAGCAGTTCCTCTTCAAGCAGCGCCGGCACATTATCAAGCTCCAGCAGCACGTCGGTTTCCTCAAGTTCGAGCAGCGAATCTGTTTCATCGTCTTCGTCCTCATCGTTTTCCAGTTGTAGTAGTAGTTTTTCGTCAAGCTCAGCTTCGGTCTCATCGTCCAGTAGTTCTAGTGAATCGTTATCATCAAGCAGCGAATCGGTTTCCTCCTCAAGCAGCTCAGAATCGGTATCATCCTCGTCCTCGTCGTCATTCAGTAGTTCATCGTCATCCTTTTCGTCCTCCAGTTCAAGCGAAAGTATATCATCGTCATGTTCCTCATCATCCTCCTTCAGCTCGTCCTCGTTTTCGTCATCATGTAGTTCCAGCGAAAGCAGCTCATCATCGTGTTCATCTTCCTCGTCACTATCATCGTCGTGTAGTTCCTCAAGTAGTAGCTTTTCGTCAAGCTCAAGTTGCAGTTCCTCAAGCTGTAGCAGTAGCCTATCATCATCGAGTTCTTCGCTGTCGCGGTCATCGTCATGTTCTTCAAGCAGTCAGTCGGTTTCGCTCTCCTCATCAAGCTCAAGCAGCATTAGTTCCTCTTCATCATCTCTTTCCAGTTGTAGCTCTAGCAGCGAATCGGTTTCCTCATCGTCCACATCAAGCTCTATTTCTTCGTCATTCTCTTCAAGCTCCAGTAGTGAATCATCATCCTCAAGCTCGGCAAGCGTTTCCAGTTCAAGCAGCCAATCTGTATCATCGTCGTCTTCATCAAGCCAGTCATCGAGCAGCCAATCGGTAAGCTCTTCTTCATGTTGTAGCTCATCGTTCTCTAGCTCCTCGGCTTCGATTTCCTCAAGCAGTTCGTCTAGTTCTTCATCCCTATCGTCATCAAGCTCTAGCCACTCATCGTCCTCCAGCTCCTCCTCGCTATCGTCTTCGAGCAGCCAATCAGTTTCCCCCTCAAGTTCCAGCAGCCTATCCAGTTCCTCGCTTTTTTCGAGCAGCCAATCCATTTCTTCTTCGTCGTCAAGTAGTGAATCGGTTTCTGTTTCATCATCAAGCCAGTCCAGTTCCTCTTCACTATCGTCATCATCGAGCAGCCGGTCGAGTTCTTCATCGAGCGGCAGCCTATCCAGCTCTAGCAGCGATTCAGTCTCGTCTTCATCGTCAAGTTCGCTATCATCGAGCAGCCTGTCTTCAAGTAGCCAATCGGTTTCCTCGTCGAGTTCAAGTAGCGAATCAGTCTCGTCGTCATCCAGCAGCCTGAGCGGTTCGTCCTCGGAATCCTCAAGTTCCAGCAGCCTGTCATCGTCCTCGTCCTCGCAGTCAGTCAGCTCGTCCTGCTCAAGTTCCTCGCCCTCAGTTTCCTCCTGCTCGTCATCATCCTGTTCTTCTTCAAGCGGCTCAATTTCGGTTTCGTCGTCTTCCTCAAGTTGCTCAAGCGGCTCAGTCTCATTTAGCAGCAGTTCCTCGATGTCAAGCTCTAGCTCGGCATACGCTTGCCCGCGCAGGGTGCCGGTGTACATATTCAAGCCGCGAGTGCCGTTTTACATAGCGGAAGGGTAAGCCCTAGTCGCAGCAACAAACCATGCAATGGAGGCCAATCATGGCCGGACTTAGAGAGACCGCAAGGCGCAATGAAGTGGCTGATGACTTGCTCGGGTTTGAGGGGCAGGCCAACGGTGCCATTGACCAACTGATGGCGGTCAATACCAACCTGCTCAATCTCAAGAAGGCTGTCAACGCGGAGGATGTTTTCTCCGCTGATGACGAGGCCGAGGTGCAGGCAGTGATAGTGGTACTTGCCGCACGTATTCAGAAAGACCTGCTCGGAGGCTAGTCAATGGCCGCACCCGCAGGCGCAACAAACTTCATCCCGATAACGAGCAATCCTGCTTCGATACCTGGCACCATGCCCGATGGCGGAGTGTCTGTGCTCGATGGCGTTCTGGAAATAGTGGAGGGCGGAGACAACTGGGAGGGCGGGGCGCAGTCATTCATTGATGGTTTGGCGGCGGATTATTCAGACCTGCAGATAACTACTGAGGCAGATGTGCCTGTTGCGTTTGACCTGAGGCAATTCAGCCAAACCCCAGGCAGTCGTGAACTTCGAGCTGGTATCGGTCTGCCTTCGTTGAGCAGTGCGGTCGGGACTCCGTATAAGCTCTATCGCGGCTGCACCGGCGGGCCGTTCTGGAACCCGGCGGGGGTAGTGCCGGTTGCGGATGGGTTTGTGGCTTCCTGGCCGAGCGAAGAAGCTGCTGGCGACATCATTGACTGGACGAGCAATAGCTTGGATGCAGTGCGGCACGGTTGCAGTGCAGCAACTGGACAAGTCGGAAATGCGCAGCAGTATGTAAGGGCATCAAGCCAATATGCAAATGCTCCTGACCCACGTGCGTTCTTGCATGGAGCATCCGCTTGCACTGTTCAGGCATGGCTCTATTTGGATAGCGCAGTCAACTATATGCGTTGGTTTGATAGATGGTTTGCAATAGAATATTTCTCTATCTTTTTTCAGACATCCGGAGCGCAAATGTATCCGACTTGGCAGATATGCACAAACGGTGTAAATTCGGCTCCTATTGGGCCTGCGGCGAGCATCAATAACTGGCATTTGGTGACGGCAGTTTTCGATGGGGCAACTGGAGATGTGAGTTTTTATCTGGATGCGGGCGCTCCAGTCGTGACGAACCTCGGTGCTCCGCCGCGCACTCTAACATTGAATGTTACTCCTAAACTGTTTCGCATTGGCGGCATTACCCCTGTCAGTCAATATCTGGATGGCAAAATAGATGAGTTCAGCATTGCTACCGTCGCCCGCTCCGCCGACTGGATTGAGACCTACTACAACATGACCTTCGACAACGACACCTTCTGGACGGTGGGGGCGGAGGAAGCGGTTGGCGGCGGCTCCATCATTGGCTCCAGCATCATCGGCAGCAGCATCACGCGTTCCGGCATCATACTCCCGCTCCCTGACTACCTTCGGAGGCGATAGCAGTGGTAGAATATTTGCTTGACGAATACCTGGAGTTCAGCTTCGGCACGCAGGCGCCCACAACGGGCGCTGCTACTGACGCTGACGCGCTACCGACTTACCGCATCTATGAGGAGAACAACGACGTAGCGGTTGATACCGGCAACTGCGCTAAGCGGGATGACGCGGGTACGCTCGGCTACTACTTTGCGAGGGCGCAGATAACTGCGGGGGCAGGATACGAAGTCGGTAAGGATTACTACGTGGAGGCTATCGCGATTGTGGGAGGCGTGACCTCCCCGCCAGTCCCGATAGGCATGTTCCGCGTGGTGTCTGCGGATGTGGTAAGAGATGATGTCTGGACGGATGCGCGGGCGGGCTACCTCGACCGCCTGGACATAGCTATCAGTGCCGTCGCCGCCTCCGTATGGGATTACAGTACCGCCCTGTGCGTTACCGTCGGCAGCATCGGTCTGATGATAGTGGACTACCTCGGCACCTTTGTGGCGATAGCACCTGTGGCCGACGGCGAGGACACCGTGCGCGAAGACTTCGACCAATTGCCCTTCCGCCGCGACCTAGAGATTCTGCAAGGCCGTACCTGGGAGGAAAGTTTCAAGGTGCGGATATGCTTGCATGGTGGCGACGCAGAGCTGATTAACTTCACCGAGGCGACTAGCGGCACACTTCGGTTCAAAGCCTCCGATGGTACAATCACCGCCGAGATTGCATTGCACGAATTGGCGATAGCAGGAAATATCACTGCGCGCCTGACAATAGCTCAGACTACCGCGCTTGAGGCGGGCCGCCAGCATTGGGAAATGTACTTCAAGTTTCCAGTAGCCTCAACGCAGTTTCCTGATGGTGAAGAATTCTCACTGTTCTCCGGTTGGGCAGTAGTCAAAGCGAGCATACCGGCAGTATAAAAAGGGAGTGCTGTTTCTGCGCGGGCGTTGTGTCGGTTCCCCCTCCCTGCCGACCGCGAGGTTGCCACCTCCGCCCGCGCTTGACTTTTCGACTCGCAGAAGGATAGAATTGCCGCAATAGATAGGGCGGTGTCCGCCCGAATCGGAAGCTTGCGGAGGGCCGAGAAAGCAATCAGGTCTATTGAAACAAGAACCTCAGTGCGCGAGGAGACACCAATGAGAAAGAATGGCAACGGGGAATACGCATTTACCAAGCGGGTGATTGTTGTCGCCAGCCTCATACTCACTATCCTCGGCATGGTGGCTGGCATGGCCGTTGCGTGGGGCTCGGTTACACAGGCCTTCGGCATTCACGCAACCGATGCAAACATCCACTGGAGCAAATCTGCCCTTGACGAGGCCTTTGTGCCACGCGGAGAATTCGATGCCAAGTTCGGTGAAATCCAACGCAGCTTGTTGCGCATCGAAAAGAGACTGGAAAGAGAGTGACGGCAGATTGGATAGTGTGCAATAAGCGAATGGGAGGTATGCACCTTGCGAAAAGACGAAGCAATCAGCGAAGGACCTGCTAGTTTCGAGAGCATTGACTGGGAACAGTTTCGTGGCAAGCGCTGGCTAATCAAGCGCACTTTCGGCGATGACCTGACGTTGCTGCACCTGCACCGCCGGTTTGACGGCAATGCCACCGCAGCGGCAGACTTCCTCGGATTCGCGTGCCGCGACCCCATAACTAGCCGATGGGTCAAGATGGGACTCGCGGCGATGGGCAAAGACAGTCCCCGGCGCTGGGCCAAGTATGAGGAGAAGAGCACGGCGAAATGGCGCGACGAATATGTGGCATTGTCGCGCCAGCGGGAGAGGGCTCTCATCTATGAGTGGAAGCTCGCCGCCAAGGAGACGGTTGGTGTACTTATCTCCATCGCCGACCTGCATTGCCAGTCCATCTCCTGCGACTACGCCCGCTTTCTGGACCTCCGCGATTGGATAGCATCGGAGAAGGCGGTGCGCTGGTTCCTCGGCGGCGATACCTTCGACGTGCGCCTCAAGAACAGCGTCGGCAGTAGCCGTGATGAGTTCTGCCCGCTTCGTGTTGCAATGGACTTGCTTGTAGAGGACCTGAAGCCAATTGCCAAGAAGGGCATCGCGGTGTTCGCCGGCAACCACGAGGCGCGGATAATCAAGACCGAGGACGTAGAGTTCTGCCCTGCTGAGGACCTCGCCGAACGGCTTGAGCTTCCCTACCTCGGCATGTCGGGCCACATCAAACACAACGTCGGCAAGCAGAGCTACACGCATTTCCACCACCACGGAAGAGGCTCGGCGCGCACTGACGGCGGGAAGCTCAATACTGGGGAGGCCATTGCCAATATCGTAACCAGCGAACTAGTCACCGTCGGGCACCTGCACTTCGAGGCAACCGTCAAGATGCTTCGGCGGCATATGGGCGAGGACGGCTATATTGACAATGCCAAGCAACGCCTTGTGATGCTACCGTCATTCGCCGCCTACCGGGGCTATCCACAGGACGGGGCATACCGGCCGAGTGCGCTAGGCGCGGCGGCCATTCACATGGGGGCCAAAGAACACAAGTTGCGGGTGGTGGAGTGATGCCAGACCTCACAATTGACATTATCCGCCGCCGAGCTGAGGAGTGTGGCATACCCAGCTTTGGCGAGCTGGCCGAGTTCGAGATGCGACAGGGGATGGCAAAGTTCGGCGCAACGAATCACCTCAGCGCAGACCTCAACGGGCTTATTGAGGCACTCGACGAACTCGCTGATGCGTGGGCATACCTTGCTATTGTCGAGCGGCGCGGAGGGCGGATACCAGACGAACTCTGGACGGCGCTTGCAATCACAGCAGGCATGGTCATGGTGCTGGTGGATGTGCAAGATGTAGCGAGTGCAGTAGTAATGGGAACGGGAAAGAGCCAAACAACAGGCACGGAGGGATAGGGAAATGGATTACGCACAAATAGCGCAACAGGCAGCGATTCTTATCGCGGTATTCGCGCCGGCCTCAGCTATCATCACGGACTTGCTCAAGCGGGTGATACCTGTCCTGGGCGGCGAGTGGGCGGCGACAATCGCAGGTGCGCTATCGGCGACCGCAACGATGTATGCCATTCAGGAAGTCCTGCCCGTGGAGACGACCGCAGGGGACTGGGCTGTCGTCGGGGCCATCATACTCATAGC
>SDBU01000204.1_pt1 | contig 84066 bp, 125 predicted proteins | sample 2277071 | NCBI WGS metagenome assembly SDBU01 (sample SAMN10397929, study PRJNA504765) | marine sediment metagenome | isolation source: marine sediment core GS08_GC12, 126 cmbsf | place: Arctic Ocean: Gakkel Ridge, Loki's castle | collected 2008
CGAGCGGGGCGCATCCCCCATCTCATCCCACTCGTTATTACCAAGTTGCCCAGAAGTGTTCGCGCCCCACGACCAAAGCGCGCCGCTCGTCTTGAGGCCATAACTAGCATCGGTACCAACTGCAACGTGAACAAAGCTATGCGCGCCAACTACTGCAACAGGGCTGCTTTTGCTGGTAAGCGTATTGTCGCCTAGTTGTCCTGAGGTGCCAGTACCCCAAGCCCAAATTGAACCATCAGCCACGTTCGGGCACTCCCTTTCGTCAGAAATCTGGCAAGCAAAAAGCGCACCTCGGAAGGTGCGCCTCAAGTGAATCACATTCGGTTGTGCGCGGCTCTACACTATCCGGTCTCTGCCTTGTGCGCTGCTACCGTTGCCGCTACTACCTCAGCGGGCGCGGGCAGATAGTTATCCCATGCCCTCGGAACCGCCGCCGCCTCCACGCCATATATCTGCGTCGGCGCAGAGGGGAAATCGTCAAGCAATAGGTCGCGGTAGAGCGATTGCGTCTTGTAGTCAGTGCGGCTATTGCGATATGGCAGAATATGGTCGGGATGCTTGCAGGTAGGTATCAGGATTATCTGGTGGTCAAACGCGCCTGCAATATGGACGGGTGCCGAATCGTTGCTCAGGAGAACGGGTGCCTGAGAGATGAGTGCAATCAACCCGTCCAGCGAAAGCAGGTTACGCGTGTCTATCATACCTGCGCGACACTCAACCGGGAGCACTCCGCGCAAACCGTCTTCATCATCCTTGCCAATCAAACAGGTGGTCAATCCCGCGTCGGCTATCCCGTCAATGACATCCTGCCACCACTCGACCGGAAATGACTTGCTCGGCCAGTGGCAACCAGCGTGGACGAGCACCATGTTCTCAGCCGATTGGTCGCCGAGTATCCCCGCGACCTCCGCAACCGCTTCATCAGCAACCGCCAGGCATATCTGCTTATCTGCCGCCGGCAGGATTCTCCGCAACAAGCATATCGCCGAATAGTCAACCGTGTGGCATAGCAGATTGCTCAGGTGCGCCCACATTGAGGTGTCTGGTTCAAGCAGAGAAATCCTCTTGTGCGGTTCCCCGTCAACTTCCCAAGGCATCATGCCGTGTTGCGCGACTGGAATATCCAGGTGCGTGAATAGCGATGGGAAATGCGTAGTCAGCCGGACATCATCATGCGGGTAAATGTGTTCGCGCAGATACCGCACCGCAGGCTCGGCGTCAACTTGGTCGCCTAGCCCGCCATTGACCTCTATCCAGATATGCCGAGGAAACTTGTAGTCAGGTGCCGCTCTTGCCCAGACTAGCAGGTCGTCGCGGATAAGCTCCGGCAACACAGACAGGTCGGGTATGCCAGCGTAGTGAATCATGTATCCGCTATGCCGCTGCTCGCCAGTCCGCGCGTCCATGCAACACATACGGTTGAACTGGTAGGGCAGGTCGAAGCACTTCACTCCGCGCCGCGCTATCTCCACGTTCAAGAAGCCCTGCTCGTAGAAGTCGAAGTGCTCCTCTTTGGGCTTGCGGAAGAGTTCCCTGTGGCACCGCGAAGCCAACATGACTCCGGTATTGTAGTACGCACCATCCCAACTAGGCACCGTGACATCATAGGCGATACACGACCGCCAGAAGCTCTCATATCTGCCGCCAGTGAACGGACCTTCATTGAATATGCCAAGCTCAAGCGGCGGCACAAGCTCAAACAGGTCGGGTGTATCCGGTCTCACGATTATGTCTGTGTCGAGATACAGAACCCGCTCGTATTCGGCCAGCAGGTCATGTATCAGAAACTTATCCCAGTGTGGTGAGGTTTCCGCTACAGTCCGTTCGGTGATAGCATGGAAGTCTGCCCCTACCTTATCAGCATAGGCGCTTATGGAAGCGTGTGTGAGTTCGGCGATTTCCTGATAGATGTCGCCGATTGCGATTGTCAGAACGAGGAGCTTCTTGCTGCCCACGATACCTCCCTAGTCACTAACCTGGCTCATAGCCCACGGACGGAAACCCGTCTGTGTCTCGTATGGGTCAGGGCAGATAGGCCCCTGATGGAAAGCTGTCGGCGCATCATTATTCGCCGGATGTATCGTACAACAATGCCCCGGTATTTCCAAGTTATCGGTCCGCGTCTGCAACGCTATTTGCACCGCGAGCAACTGCACATCCGAGTCGCTACTGTCAAGCATTTCGGACAACCGCTCAATTGCCTTTTCCCTTAGTTCCTGCAATGTCATGCGTAACCCTCCTCAGTATTCCCCATACAACCTGTTCCCGTTTGCATACCCGTCGCGAATGAAACTGGGTATCGGTTCAAGCGTGCTGTCTATCACGTGCTCTGAATCGTCAATGACTATCAGGCCGCCTATATGTAGATGAACCATTGCAAAGTACAATTCCCGCGCCACCGTCTTGTCTATGTGCTCCCCATCCAGATAGACGAACCCGAACGTAACCGGTACCTGCTCGCCATTGTGCCAGAGTGGTATGTACGGCCAGATAGCTGCGAAGTCTAAGCTCCGCATCCTGTAGTGAACGTGAAATAGCTTGTGTTCCTGGGCGAACAGACTCAGCGCGACCATTGCCTGCCAGTAGAATTCTTCCCCGTACAGCGTGTCTTTGTGTTCGTCGGCAACCCAGTAACCCTTGTTGCCATACGGGTCAACCGTTATCATAGGCCTCTGCGTCTTCCCGCTTGCCAATATCGCGTGCAGGAATACCAGTGCCGAGCCGCCTGCCCGCGTGCCAACTTCGAGGAAGGGAACCTGCTCCGGCAAGTCCTTCGCCAGTGCTAAGACCTTCTCATACAGAAAGTCTAGCCCCCCGCGATGGTCGGACAGGTTCATGGCTTCGTCGAGTGTCATTATGCCCCGCTTATCAACAGTGCTGCTATTGCCGTGTTCCGTTCCTGCAGTTGCGCGATGTCCTTGCCATCCACGACATGAACAGCGGCCACATTATCCCACGGTACTATCAGGAGAACCTTCCCACTATCGCTTTCCCTAGCATCAAGCAATGCGATACAGTCACCACAGACATCAGCCCAACCGCAGGTATAGCTCACGGAATAGTCCGATAGACTCATCGGTGCCCGCAAGCCTACCTGCACAAACTCACCGTCTATTATAGCCTTCACCTTGGGGTCTATCACAGAAGCTCATCTCCATTTCGATACCGCTCGAATTCCTCCAGAATGACTTCCAGCGAACGCTCAGTCTGTCTGCGCTGGTGGTCGCCTAGTTCCTCGTTGCGGAAGTAGCCCTCCATGACCTCAAGCAACCCCGCGTTGTAGTTGTCATCCCAGTATTTCCCGTGACAGAAATACACTTGCTCTTCGGTGCCGCTCAGGATCGTGCCGGCCTTGCGGATGATACCAGTCGCGGGCTTCACGTGGAAGTGATGAATCCCCGTGAACGCATACGGGGGCATGACTATCATCCGGTCACTCTTGCCCATCTTGATACCTAGCGCGTTCAAGTACAAGAAGTCATCCCAGCTATCAATGCGCCGCGAATTGTACAGTGCCTCGAACCAGTCTGTGTTCTCATGGCTTATGAATATTGGCGCGGTGCAATGGGTCTTCGGGTACGGGTAGCTGTCTGCGCCGAGGTCAATCTCGTACCTGTCCTGATGTTCGCGGTTGAAGTCAATGACCATCCCGTTGCTGCCAACGACAATCATTCCCGCTGCGGCTGCTCGGAAGAACGTGTCACAGTTGGCGGTCGCGAACATATCGCAGTCGAGCAAACATAGCGCATCGTAGTCGGCAGCAACCTCGTAGGCGATACGGAATCGCTCTATCGCCGTAGCTTCCACTTGGCCTTTTTCACCATGATCACCATGGTGAATAGTGACGCCGCCGCGTTGCTCTACCTGCTCTAGGAAGTCATCGGGAAGTTGGAACGAGAGTAATTCGACGTGTGCAGTTGGTGAGTGTGTCGCCAAGCTGTTGAGCAGAGCAATGAGTCCCGCCCTGTAATTATCCGACGCCGCTACGATGTACGCATACTTGCCCATTTCTACCCTCCCTAAGTTGCTGCAATCGCTGTGTTTGCGCTGCCCAAAAGATGCCCAAGTTCTGCGAGTGCTTCCTGCTCCCAACGGAAGCGGAGTAGAGTGCCTTCGTTGGAATGTGTCCACAGATGGCACGACCTACATAAAGAAATCCCGTTTATTTCTTCATTGCGCAGTTCCCGATAACCGCCAAATGAGGCCTTGTGATGTACACAAAGTGTACCGCTCCGCCTGTCGAATGTCTTTCCGCATCGCTGGCAAGCATAGCCATCACGCTTACGACAGTTGTGATTGAACTCGCGGCCTCCATTCTGGAGCCATCCGCTGCGTTCGGTGGTTGCACCGCCAAGCCAATTATAGCACCTATCAGCGCGGATGTGTTTGCTTTCCCACATGCCCTTGCAGTGCCTATTGCAGAAGTGGTGCTTCTGATTGGTTCTATGGCGATGTCTTCCCTTGAAGGCCACGCCGCACTCACTACAGGCATAAGTCGCGGGACCGCCCCTCCAGTTAGGGCTATCCTTGCCGACTTGATGTTGCCTTCGCCAAGCTGTATAGCAGTTGTTGTCACAGAAATGGCGCTTGTACTTGGCCGCATTGCTCGGGGTTCTTTGTAGCGGTGCGCCGCACTGGGCGCAAGCGCACTCTACTGGGCCGCCCTTCCAGTTTGGACTATTCTCGCCAGTCAAATGCTGAGCCATCCACGCACCATAACACTTGCGCCCACAAAACCGGCGCTTGAGTCTGGATAGGACGGATGTCTCCCTATGTAGCCCTAACCCGCAATATGCGCAAGCGCAATTAGGCTCGGTAGTCCGTGATGTACCCTTGGCATTACCTCCTAACGTATAGGTGATTTTGGCGCTCCTTATAGGCTGTTACGGCTATCCAGTCCTTTGCGGCATCAAGAGATTCGAACTGCCCGAGGTTGTAATCGTGCAGGTAAATCAGGTTGCAATATCGCATGGCATGAATGACTGACTTGCTCCTATCATGCCGCTCCTGCTCACCCGGCCCGTCCACGAAGGCGAGGTCGAAACACGCTTCCCCCAAGTCTGGATACCCTTCATCATAATCGCAAAGCCAAACATTGAACCCCGCCACTCGATATACATCAGCGAATTGCTCTTGCGTCTCAAGCGAAATGACATCCAGCCCCATCGCGACCATTAGCTCAGTACTCAGGCCGCAACCGTATTCCAACACGTGCTTGACATCATACTTGCGAATGATATCCATGACAAACCGCCAGTCCGCCTGTGCGAACCCGCCGCCTCCCTGCCAGTTGATATTCAATCGGTCAAACTCGTAAGCCATGCCGCCACGCTCCCCTCCCGATAGTCATTCACATCTGCCCATGCCATATCAATGTCCGTGTACGTCTCCAGTGGGTGAGAATTCTCCAGATAGAAGCACCTGTCCGGCATGACACTCGCCGCCACCACGAAAGGACCGCTTGCCACGCCGATGAAAGCGTAGCAGTGCTGCAACAGGCCAATCAGTGACGAAACGCGCGGCTGACACTCTCGCATCGAAGCGGTGACGCAAGCAGGCTTCGTGTTCTCTGGATTGTGGAATACATGCTCGAAGTGGGCTTCTATAGGCATCCTACCCGCCGCCAATACTTCAGCCCACACCTGCTCTACAATCGCATCAGGACAGCCCACAGCCCCTGGCAAAGCAGTCCCTTGAAAGTGGACTGCGACAAGCGGGCTATCGCAATTCGGCAAGTCGGCAAGCCCCGTCACGGGTTCGATGCCAAGCTCCTCAATACAACATTTACCCACCTTGGTCAGGCCAGTACCAGCGGCCATAGGGAAATTCAGAGAGAAGACGAGGTCATAACCCTCCGCGTCCTTGTCCTCAACACTCTCCCATATTTCCTCCTGCCCCGTTTCCACATACAGGTCTATCTGGGTATCGGGAAACTGGTGGCGCAACTCATCCAACGCGGGCATGAACATGATGGTATCGCCGAGTCCATGCCCGAAGCGAATCAAGACACGCTGCTGAGGGTGCAGGTATTCGGCGACCTTCTTCTCGGAGAAATCGGTTATCACGGTGCGACCTCCCTGCGCCTCACCTGCGGCTGCCCCTGATTATCTGTATCGCAATACGCCCCGCAACCCGCACAGTATGTACCCTCGCCACGGACAGTAACCCTTAGCTTGTTCAAGTCGGCGGGTGGGTCACAATCGCAACCGTTGGGTACTGGCCCCATGATGCCCGTTCCGTCTATGGTAGTTGGCTTGCCGCACTTGGGACAGTATCCGCGACCATCTTGTCTCAGCGGTACGGTGCAATAGAAATCCCAACCGTTCCTCTGTGGGGAAAAGTTCATAAACCCGCAACCGCAATAGGGACTGTGCTTTATCACGGCGCGACCTCCCCGCGCCACTCATCGCGAATTGGCCTGCTCACAACTTCAAGCAACCCGCCTGCCCGTAGCGCAGTGCCTAGTTTATTCGCGTCTTCCCGCCTTGCGAAAAAGAGGGTCAGCTGGTCTGCGCATTCAGCGTTAGATGCAAAGTACAATGTGAGCGCGGGCGTTGTGGCTGAAACGACGAACCCAACTGGCCGCCCTGTACCATGGATACCTATGTCGCAGTTGCTGTGTTCGCCCTGGAGTATCATAGTGTAAACACTGTTGATACTCGATTCCCCGTAGTCCATATATCACAACCTCCCTGCGTTTGCCCATCGCCCCTACCGTCTGTGCAGCCAGACTATCGCGACAATCGCACTTAGCACCATCGCCCAGATAAGCACATCGCACACGTTAGCTCCTCCCATCGCGAGCCTCCCTACTCGTATTCGTGCTTGACTTTGCATTGCGTGTTGAAGAACCTGTACGCCTCCGCAAAGGTCGCCGCGTTGGCTGCTGCAACTGAGGCGACGCGCGCGCCAAGTCCATGCAGCGCGCTCGCCACAAACTGCGGCTGCCACCAGCGCTTGTGTATCGCGTAAACCCTTTCACGCATCGAGTAGTATCTGCGTTGCGGCGGCGGGAACTTTGCATTGAGCGTCACCCGCGACGCATAGTGGTGATTGTTCAACCAGATATTGTCAGGCAGGAGCACGACATCGCCAACCAATCCCGCTTCGTCCAGCGCAAAGTACAGGGCAGGCATATCATCTATCCCGCCCGACCCCTTGCTGATTTCTATGGTGCGCATGAAGACATCGGCGAACTTGTCCGGTCGCGCGAAGAAGGGCATGTTTGCTATCGGGACTGCGTTCGTGTGGTGAAACTCTTTGTAGGTGAACAGGTCGGTGCCGAGGACATTGTGCGGCGCAAGTGCAAGCCCCGAACTCGCCGCCATCTTGAACTGATTGGTCACGTCGCCAAGTATCAGGCAGTCCGCGTCAAGCAGCATGATAGCTTCATACCTATCGGCCAGTTTCGCGGCAAGGACATATCGCGCAAAGTGCAGCCGCCGAACCATTGACCAATCATCCACGTGGACTTCCGGCAAGTCGGCAACGCCGCGCATCACTATGTCAAAGTCGAAGGCAGCCTGCGCTTCCTCGAAGTAGCTATCAGGAATATCATCCGCGACAATCTCCACCGTGCAGGTATTCCCGTAGTAGTCCAGCGCATTCAAGATACCATTGAGGCCAGGCAAGTAGCCGATGCTAGCGGGGATGATTATGGCGAAGTCGCTCACAACTCCCGCCCCCTATACCTGCACAATACCGTCTCTACCCCAAGCTTCTCCAACGCTGAGTATCTGTGCCCGCCCTCCCAAAGTTGCCAACGTCCGGCCTTCCACTGCAGCGTCAAAGGTATCCGCAGGCCATTGCGGGCGATGTTCTCTTTCAATGCTGCTATCCGCCCGACACTGCCCTCTGGATTCGGCCCGTTCTTCATCGCGTTGAGCTTGCTGCTTGCGTCTATATCATCCATGCGAAACTCAGCAATAGGCAGGTCTTGCTCATCGGCTGGTATCGCTCTGCGGGAACAGCGGAACAGGTAGAAGTCAGTCTCTTCGCGGCCAGGGTAAATATCAACAAGCGTCGGGTCACCACTAGGTCCGAGGCAAACCACCCGGTCAAAAGTCATCCACGTATCAATGAGTTCGAGGTAGGCGGCGGGCGATGTCTTGAAATTGGTCTCAAAGTACAGGACGCTATTGCAGGCGCGGTCTATCAGTTGCAGATACTCGTTTGTGTCGCCCTTCAGGTGTCGGTGAATCGCGCAGGCAAAGACTATATCGAAACCGCTCAATGCCAGTTCGCGGAATTCGTCACTCTCCATATCCATCTGCCGGAGGTCCACGTCAAGCTCTTCAGCCTCCGCCAGCCGCCGCGCTACGTTTATCACATCGCCCTTGTCAACGCCAATGACTTCTGCCGCCCCGCGCCGCTTGGCCTCCCTCGCCAGCAACCCCGCGTTGGTGCCGATGTCCAAGACGCGCTTGCCCCGCACGCACCGCCAGTCAATCATGCCAATGCGCTTGTTGCTACGTGCGCCGAGCTTGAGTAGCTCGCCATTCAGGTACAGGCACTGATAGTTGTCGTGTCCGGATAGGTCAATCACGCCAACGCCTCCTCGACCAATCCGCATATCGCGTGCCCCAGAATCAGGTGAACCTCTTGGATAGTCGCGGTGCTATCGCTGTCAACGGTGATAACGTAGTCGCACAACTCCGCAAGCTCACTGTTTGGTTTGCCAGTAAGTGCGATTGTGACTGCGCCGCACACACAGGCTGCCGCCGCACCGCACTTGCAGCTTTCTGATGTGCCACTTGTGGAAAGCGCCACGAATACGTCCCCGCCCTGCACTAGGGCCGTCACCTGCCTGTGAAAGACCCGCGAATACGAGTAGTCATTCGCAACAGCAGTCAGTACAGCGGTGTCGGCAGTCAGCGCAATCGCAGGGAATGCCTTGCGCTCACAAGCAAACCGCCCGACGAACTCAGCCGCGAAATGCTGTGCCTGTGCCGCGCTTCCCCCGTTGCCGCAGAAAAAGACCTTGCCGCCATTCGATATACGCTTGACAATCAATCCAGCAACGCACTCTACGTCCTTCTCGTACTGGTCGATATGCCGTCTTATCAATGCCCCACTTGCTGTCAATCCGCCTGCTATTTCCTCGGCCCCCAACTCAATCGCCCTCCCTCGTAGTAACTCAGTACCGCGTCCGCTATCCACTCCGGTTTGAGCATCCGGTAGCACTTCGGCGAACCGTCTATCATCTGAGCGCAGTCCTCCCGCTTACTTTTCCAGCACCCATCCCACGGAGCGCAACTCATACTGCCTATCATTGACAGCCAGCGGTGATTCGGATATATCTGCCACCTGATGGGTTCGGTTGCCGCCGCCACTACTACACACGGAGCTTCGTAAGCCGCCGCCAAGACCATCGGAAAACTGATGGGACTGATGAACCCGTCCGCCCACCAACCCAACCGAATCAACTGGCGCAGGTCAGTCTTGCCAACGAGACTGAGAATGTTCGGCCCTTCGAGCGGCGGGTGAATATGGTCTGCGTGTCCTACCTGCACTAGCTTCAGCGGGCATTGCTTATTGAGAAGGTTCGCCACTTCCTGATAGTACGGATACTGCTTGAGTGGAGCATCCTTTTTGTGCCCCGCGTCCACCAACCAAAACTTGCCGCGATACCCGAACTCTACCTCTACCTGATTCGTCCACGCCTTCTCATCATCGCTCAGCCAAATCTCAGGGCGCAGGCCGGTCTTCGTTATTGTGACGCCGAGCTTCTCTTCGATGTCCACTCGGAAAGCGTCGGAGAAATGCTGTCCGCGCCAACCGCATTGGTGGATACCCTCGTAAGCCGCAATGATACGCTCGGCGTTTTTGTCATCATCGGGGATGGGGGTCAGGTGGGGATTGTTCTCGAAGATTTCAGCGCAAGGAGTGCGAACGTCTATCTCCCAGTCGGGGTGGGACAACTTGAGGTCGGCCAGTGCCCGCGTGAACATGAGAATGTCGCCGGGCGATTGCCCCTGCTGGATGATTATCTTGCGCTTCGTGACTGCCACATCTGCCACTTCTTCTGCTACTACATCCACCGTGTCTCCCATTGCTAGTCCCGGCCCTCCTCCGTCTGCTTGCGCCACTTTCGCGCCCAAGCCTTCGTTCTCTCTATATTTATGATAGCTGATAGCATTGTTGCATTGCAAAGTCGCTGTCGCTTCGTTGCATACGATAGTGCCTCAAAAACGCGCAACACAAACGGAGGTTCGAGGTAGTCTAGAATACCAGGCGTCAATACTTCTACCATGTCCCCATTAGCGTCTTCAATGCCCTCGCAAGCAGTAATGTGCTCAAGCATCTGTCCCTCTGCAAAGCCCATCAGCAGCAGCGTGTTATCAGGAATCGCCTGCAGCATCGCAGCCTCTTCGTCAAACGCATCGAGTTCGGCATCGTTATACTCTATGGTGAATGTAACGCCATCAACAGTTACTACCTGCGGGCCGAATATACCGGAGACAAACTCAATGCCTTCTGTCTGGTCGAACTGGCTCCACATATTCACCACTGTCAGCCCTCCCACTGCTTCTCGTTGCCCCAAGCCTTCGCCAGCATATCTGCGGTTTCAATGGCATCCTTTTTCAGCAGGCCGCCACCATCCGTGTGTGCGCTGTGAGATAAATCACTAACGCTGAATCCCCACCCGTCGCCATGTTTGTCTATTGAAACGGAACATCCGTAAGCCGTGAATGAGTTGGTGGCGGCGGACGGTTTCCAGGCGGCGGGGTATCCCACACAGCACGGTACGCCCTGCTCGGCGCAGAGGGCGCGGACGGTCTCTCCATCTTCGTTTACGCATGAAGTATAAATCGGACTGCCATCTGGCTTAGTGCCCTCTACTATGAAACTACATCCGTAGGGTTGGATATTAGTGATGCTGGAGAACCTGACTGGCAATGCCTCGTTGAATACGTGCAGCACCACCATCGGCGGGTCTGCACCTTTACATGACCACGGTTCATCATCAGTGCCCCAGACAGCGCGGGCCAGGCGGGTTATCTCGGCGGGGGATTCGATGATGCTTGCTGGCGCGCCGGTGTCGTGCCACCTATCCCTGTCGGGACAACGACACACGCCTATGACTTGAGTGTTGGGGTGCCCTCCGGTGATGCTTGTAATGGAGCGGTATTCATACGTTCCTCCACCGCAGACGGTCAACGTAATTACCCTCTGCTCGGGAACATCAGCCACACCTTCCGGCTTCTCCGCCAGCTCCTCGCCACATATTCCACAACCCGCACCACCCCATTCCCAGCCATGCCCGTCTCCCCACGCACGCATACCATTGTGCCAAACCCAACTTCCGCAGTTGCAAGCCAATGTAGTCTTCATGCACTAGCCCTCCCGTTGCTCATACTCAATAACGCCCCCGTCGCGCATGGTCAATGTCGCCGATACGGTCACCCCGTCGTCTTCATAAAACGTAAGCGTCCGGCTCTCATTATCTGTTTCAATCCTACACTTAGGCAACCTTGCCCACACGCGCCCCATTTCCCGCATGTACTCGAAGGGGTCATTGCTTGTGTCGGCTGGCTCCGCCTCGCACTCAGGATTCCTCTCCAGACTCTCATCGCACGTCTGGCAGGTTACGGCTAATGAACTCCAATCCCCCGTGCGTTGATCCTCCCACATCAAACCATCGTGGTGCCAAATCCAGCGTTCGCAATCACACGTCAACGTGTTCTTCATCGGCTATCCCTCCGAAACACCGCGCTATAGATGTCCTTCCGCACAATCTCCTCAGGTCGCCCTTCCTTCACCCGCGCGAAGCCCCGCACTGCGAAGAACTGCTCCAGTGAATCGCGGGTGAAGTAGTGAATGTGTTCTCCATCGCCATACTTGTTGTGTCTCCAACATTCCATCGCCGCGCCATCAGGAAGCATCGGCACCGACACGCAGGCAAAGTCAGTCATGGAAAACACTGGGTCGAGCACAAGCGGGTTTGGTACATGCTCAAGGACATCGAAGAAGCACACGCAATCATAGCGGGGATGGATGATGCCTGTCTGCGGATAGCGTTGCCCGTCTTCGGTAGTGCCAATGTCGAACGAGTCAACCTCTATGCCATCCGGTGCAAACTGTGCGAGGAATCCTAGCCCGCAACCGTAGTCAAGCACAAGCTGGAAATCAAACTCTGCCACGAATTCCCAGCGGGCAGTGTTGATTAGCTCGGCGGTCTCCTCGTAGTGACGCGACCGCATGAGTGCCAGATAGTCACCATTGTACTTGAAGCGCGAAATGGTCAGGCCTCCCGCTCTATCTTTTCCCGAATCGCTTGCCGGATATATTCGGACCGGCTTACCTGCGCATCCCAACGCGCCTTATCCAACCGTTCGCGGAACTCTTCATCAGTCCAGAACGTGAGCTGCTTGTCCTTATCCATTGGTGTCTCCTGTATAGCCGCACTTACAGGGACAGATTATACAGACACGGCCACAAGTTGTCAATGTGCGCTGAGAAATTAGCTCGGCGTCCGCGTGATATTGATACCGGCTTCGGCCATAGTCAGCGTTACCAGTAGCGTCACCCCATCCGCATCATATATTCTGACGGTCTCGGCGGTACTGTCCGTGACCAATTTCCCCGCCGCTACTTGTCGCACCAATCGGAGCAACTCGGCAAAGCTGCCAGCTACTCCATCATGGTCATCCACCAACTCTGCCCACACTTGGTCGGATACCGTGCTTGCCCCCGTTCCCGAAACCGCTACACCACTCGTTTCTGTATCATCGAGAATGGAAGCGATGTCGTCAAACGGGTCATAGTCCACTACGCGGAAGCCAGTCAGGTACTTAGTATCAGTAGCACCCGCGCACTTGAACGTGACCTCGCCCTCAGCGTCTATGTCGTCGGGGTGGATTATGAGGCTATAGAGCGTGCCTTCATTCTGCGTTGCCGTAGTCCCCGCCGTGGGAGCAAACGCACCGATGCCCTTGCTGACCGTCACCGTCTGGGCCTCATGCGTACCCGCGTCAAAGTCAAAGCTCCGCTTCAACCCAGTAGGTTCGTTCGCCTGAACGTCAGCATTCATCCGCTGGATGGTGGTTGCCATTTCGTTTTCCCTCTATCAGAAAAGGCCGCCGGAAGTAGTGAACCTCCGGCGACCTGTTGGTCTGCGCCACACTCCGTTAGGAGCTTGAGCAACTGCTCGATGAACTGATGCTACTGGAGCTACTTGAGAAGCTGCTGCTTGATTCAGAACTACTGCTGCAGCTCGATTCGCTACTACTCGATATAGAACTGCTGCTGCAACTTGACACAGAACTGCTACTGCTTGATACCGAGCTACTACAACTCGACGAAGAGAAGCAGCTACTTGACGAAGAGAAGCTGCTGGAGCTGGACGAGCTACTTGGGAAGTAGAAGTCCGGTATGTTCACATCTTCGTCGCCATGCTCGTAGGGGATAATCTGAATCCCGCCACTCGCCACATTCCAACTCTCTGCCTGTGCGAGAATGATTAGGTCATCAATCGGCGCGTCGGGGAAGTTCAAGTCGTCCGCCTGTATAGCACCATGCGTGACTACCGTTGTTTGCATCGGCGTGCCTGCGGTGGATGAGTGGGTATCGCGCATATCCTGCGGCCCCAGCATCATGCCGAGTACCTGCGGGTCTTGCCAGTTAGACGGAACCACTGCCGTCAACGCACAGGAGCAGTTCTCCATAACCTCTACCCAGTCGCCTACTGCCAATCCTGCTGTTGCAGTAACCGTTATCAGGTTGGTGGTGTAGTTGATTTGGGTTATCAGCGCCAGATCGATGCCGCCACCAGTGACCGGCCCCGCGCTATCAATACTCACGATATGGTCGGAAGTGTGGAATGGATTGGCGTCCACAACTGTGAACGTGGTAGCATCATCAATCACCGTCACAAGCACGCGTCGAACGGGCATCCATACTCCGTGGTTGTGAGTGTTCGCACCGACCTCCACACTGGTGAAGCGCACTGGTGCCATTGGTGTCGTTCGCGGAATCACGAACTCGTCGTAGTCAAGCGGGTCGCGGGCGTCACTACCCACAGTGATTCCTAGTGTGCGGTCAATTGACTGAAACACGCCGCCCACATCTACTCCGTCCGTACTGTATCTAATGTCATAAGTCATTTGCCCTTACCTCCTTCCATCTGGGGTGTTTGCTATATCGACATTGCCTCAGTGCCTATGCAAGTCATCATCCGCCTCCTATGAATCCAAGAAACCAAACGAAATCAGTCGCATCCATTGCAGGCTCCAACCGTCTTCATCAGTCCAGAAGCCCTGTGAGATAAGCGGTTTCAGGTCGAGCGTACCGTTCACGTCAGAGATGCCGCCCACGATGCTTGAGAAGCCACTGTAGCCTGCGATACCCTCTGATGACACTGTAGGCTTGGCCGGGTCTGCGTAACGCTCTATGGCCCTCCTGATGAATGTAGATGTGCGTGTTTGCGACGGGCCTTTGCGCACTATATTCCCTCCTGCACAATGACACCCTCGAAGTCTTGCGAGAAGTCCGCGCCGCCCGCGCCGCACCGCCATGTCTTGCGGGTGATTCGGAATATCGTATCGGTGGGGATACCTACGTTAGTCGCCTGCACTTTCACGTACTGGCCTGGCATAAGTTCCGGATGGGCGCGGGAGGTCCAGTACACCATTTGCGCCAAGGTCTTCCGTTCTGCCCACAACCGCGCCGCCATTTCCGCCGCATCATTGGCATCCCGCGATATGTGAATCTTCCACCAATCATCGCCTATAAAGTTCTTTGCAGTAGCGTCGGTGATACTGGCGAAATCCCAAAGCAATGTGCCGCTTGCTTCATAGCCAGAACCGACGAGAACGTATATCACATTCGCGAAGTCATCCATGTTTTGCACGCCGCGCAAACTGTACACAACGTCGTCCTCTACGAGCGTATCATCATCAAGTAACCAGTCGAAATAGTCGGCAACGTGAACCGTCCGAGGCCGCAGGAAATAGATGCCATTCTGGTTGACGCCCCATTCCAAATCGCGACTCTCAATGATGGTATCCAGCGCAGAAATCAGGCCAGTGTTCGGCTTGAACTTGAGCGCGAGGTTCCCGTATGGTTCGCCGACTGGCAGATAGTACTTGTCCCCCATCGCCGCCAGTGAGACATCCGCGTCAATGCTTATCAGGCTGTTCGGTATACCCGCGCCATTGAGGATGTAAGAGAACATCGTATCGCAAGGCCAGCCCTCAAAGCTCGGAGTCCAGACCATGTTCTTATGCTGCAGCCGCGCGTCTATTCCATCAGCACCACGGATAAGCGCGGTCACCTGTTGCGGGCCTTGCTTCTCATACTCAGGCGGCACCATGTAGCCAGAAAATTGGCGATAGAAAGTAGCCGCCGCCGCAGTCTCTTTGAGGCCGACCTGCAGGGCTATCTTGCCGTTCGGCTGGATCGTCGGCAACGCGCTACCCTGCTTGGCTTCGACGCGCACCTCGCACGTTCCGCCGCGCCACTTGTCATTGAGGCTACCCGTTGCCTCCCGTACCCGCAGTTGGTCATTGCCTACCGAAGTCACTGGCACACTTGACGCCGCGCCGACTACACCCCACCTGTATTCCTGTGCGTTCCAGAAGACGCCGCGTTCGTCGCCAGTGCTTGTGAATGTCACCCTTGGCTTAGATACGCCTGCGCCAGAATCGGGATGCTCGGCAACACTTACGGTAGTGCCTGCGGGTTCGGATTCCAACAACCTGTAGTTCGTCACCTGCTGCAGCGGAGGCGGAACGGTCAGCCATTCGTGCGCGTCCACATCAACCGCCGCCGGATAGGACAGTTGCCCAACGAGGAACGATGCGGTATGCCCGACTACAACCGCACCAATCGGCCCCGTAGGAAGGGAAAACTCGACTTCTCTACCTATCGCATCTCGCCATGTTCCGCTGTATGCCCAGGTCTGCCCCGTCTTACTCAGTTGGGCAAGCATCCAGCCAACGGTATATTCTATCTGGATTTCTTGAACTGAATAGTCCTCGTCTTCACCCGTGACTGCTTGGGTCGCGCCGCCCCCCTTGAAGTCGTCAATGACAGTCCATTGATTCGCCGCAAGGTCACGTGGTCTACCTATCAGCATCGGACGTTTCAGCATGGCCGCCGCGTCGCCAGTCAACCCGCTCCAGTAGTCACCGCCAAGACCTAGCGCGGGAAGGATGATACCGTAGTATGGAGATACCCCGTCACCGATGAAGAAGATGCCGAATATCGGCGGGTCGGTATCATCAGTCGCAGACGGGTAACGCCGGATATGGAAGAGCAGATTTGGGCGATAATCGGCAACGCTTTCGATGACACCGTGCTCGCCCGTTGCGTAGAGGTTCGGTCGCCCATCATAGAAGTGGTAAAACTTGGCGCGAAAGGTGCCCGCAGATGAAGTCTCTCGCCACTTGCCGCTGTCAATAGTCCAGTCCGCGCTACCCATCGGAGGCCGCAAACCGTTTGCCGTCGGCGCAATAGCCTTGAGCGGTTTGATATACTCAGCGTTGCCACCGTAGTCCCATCCGTAGGTGCCGCCGATGTCAGGGGTATAGTTGCGGTCGCCATCCTTCGGTTCCGCCGCCTGCCAGTCGCGACCGAAAGGCCATTCCGTGAGCCGCCCGTCCGCGTGGGGATTGTCGATTGTGATGTTGCAGATGCTCTTGAATTGCATGGTTGCCTGTCAATGCAAAAGCCGCCAGCGCTTTGCCAGCGGCTTAGGGAATTGCGGATTGTCCTCGCGTGTCCTACCCCACCAAGTGCGGCCCGCTCCAGCTGTCGCCCATATCCATTGAGTGAAAACTGTACATCGCTTCGGTGCCGCTGTTGCGTGCTCCGACTACCAGCAGTCGGCCGTCACCGTGTACATCAACCATGTCATAGAGGCCCGATGAATCCACGGTGATAGCAGCGGAGAAGGTTGTGTATTCCGCGCTCATGTACTTGAGCAGAATATCGCTACCCGCAATCCACACGTACCAAGTTATGCCGTCGCGGTCTGTGTACACGCCACACTTCTTTCCGCCGCCGATAACGAGGAAATCCCACTCCCACTGGCGGTAGTAGAGCCGTCCGAAATCAGCATCGGGAGGGAACTCATTGACGCGATACTCATAGTACGTCGGCGTCGTGCCTGTGTAGTGGTGTATCAAGTCCTGTCCGGTGAGCCAGTAGCCATGACGGTTGCTTGCTGGCGAATCTACAAGCGTCCACGCGCCGCCGGTGCCCGCTTCGCGATTGTATACCTTCCCACAACAACCATCGCGGCGGTTTGCCATGCCATGTATGCCGCCCTGCACTACAGTGATTCCGTATGGCTTGTAGAGCAGTGCTTTCGCAGGCGTCCACAAGAAGCTCGCGAACCTGCCGGGGTATGTACCTGTGTCAATGTCCTCGTCTTGCCGTTCTGCCCAGTCGAATGAATAACCGTTGGTCAGCACATTGGTGTCTTCATCAACGGTCAATGCCAACCAGTCGCCCGGAGTATCCCACACCCAGCCCTCGCAACAGGCAGACATGATGTCACAATAGTCATCCGGCGACCATGCTACCGAACCATCGTTGCCAGTTGCCGCGCTGATGCTTCGGTGGACTGCTTCGACCACTTCTTCGTTGCCGGAATAGACATGCTCCTGCGGGCCAGAAGTGCGGAGAACCTGCTTGCACTTAGCGTCAATAACCGCATTGACGCCGCGCCACATATACCTGTCCCACACCTCGGCGACGGTGACAAGGCCATGCGCGGTAGTGATAGCTGCTGGAGCCACCGGCGGGTAAACGCTATCAATCATGCTGCTGCCGATAGCCGCAAGCATTTATCCCTCCGCCGATTCCTCTGCAGGTTGTTCCGCAGGTTCCGTTGGCTCGTCTGGCCGCACCTGCTGTTGCTCGACTGGCATGGCGGAGCGGAACTTTGCATCAACCGCCGCCGCCATCTGGTGAGCAGCGAAAGGTATCTGTGACGAACGTACTACCTGCACTACAAAACTGTATTCTGCCCGCGTGAGTAGTAACGCCAGCATCGGTTCCGGTTGCTTCCCTGCGTTGTCTATATCTCCCATTGTAACGCATCCCTCTTCATTGCCATTGTGTTTCGCCCCTTTGTGTTTCAACTTTAGGTGTAGAAGTCGGGTACTTTTGCCTTCGTCGCAATGTTGGTGGATTGGTAATGCACATCCACGTGATGTATGAATGGGTCTGGGACTGTACCTTCTGAAACTGTCATACCATTTGTTTTCAGCAATACTCTCATAATAATGATGCCATCCGGTTCTAGGTCATCAGTGTCTATTTGCAATCCTGCTGGAGAGCTTGCGCTTAGTTGTGTTTCTGAGACTATGTGCTTATATTGTGTCGAGGCAGTGCCGGTAAAGTCCCCTGAAACAGATGCTGGAAAAGATGCTTGGTTGTGTCCTTTGACGTAAGACGACTCTACTGTAAATGTCACCGTTCCGCCATTGACATATTGCCCTGTATGACTCCAATGGATATGGATATGCACATCTGTTCCCGCAACATAATCATGCGGTATGTGAAACTCAAAGTACTCTTCATCGTTTTCTGCGAACTGAAATTGCTTTAGATCATCTCTATAGATTGCTTGTGACGGTTTGCTAGCTCCAGTGTTTATTCCGGATGGTTCTGCTTGCAAATCTCTCCACCCAAATGTAGGGGTTGTGGTATCAACTTTGATTCCCTTGCCCGACGTTTTTGGCAAGACTACATTATTGTTGAACCTGTGCGCCGTGGTAGCCCCGTAGTCCATGTAGCCACTATTGAGGCTGTCTATGAACTCGTTCTTGTCATCCTGAGTGAAAACCACCTTGTCGTTTACCTGAAGGTCACCATTTACCTCCAGCAGGGCGTTGGGATCTGTCTCTCCTATGCCGACGTTGCCATCTTTATCAATTACCATTCTATCCTGGAGGTTCTTAGAACTATCTGCCACAGCAAAATATAACTTAGAATTCGTTCCTACATTTCCTATTTCACCATATATCCTTGCTAAAGTGCCACCGCCACCGAATGATGCATGCGAGTTATAGAATTCAAGCATTGGATGACTGGTCGCTTTCCAACCAGTGTCAACTATCCTCAAACCATTATAGTTACCTTCCCCTATCTCTCCAGCATCAACATCAAGTATATAACTCGGCGTCGTCGTCCCAATGCCGACTTCTCCTGTTAGATAATTGACAGACATGGCGGGTGTTGTATCTAAAGGAGCTCCACCACCTATTTCCAACCTACTTCCCCTTACATTTATTTGAACAATATAAGCCCCAGTTTTTCCGCGTATCCATATACCTTCATGTCTATCTTCAATGCTTGTTGCATCACCAGTTATACCAAGTGGAGCCAACATATCGGTTGCAGTTCCAATCCTCAAACCGCCACCAATAACATTTACATTGTTATTAAACCTATGTGCTGTAGTAGCCCCATAATCCATATACCCATCATCTAAACTGTCTATGAACTCATCCTCATCTGCTTGGGTAAAGAAGACCTTATCATTGACTCTTATCTTTGCAAATGTAGGGCTTGCTGTTGCCGTTACAGCTTGGTCAATAAATGTATGGTCGGAGCCATCGGAACTTCTATGGGTAGTATTCAGAGCTATATCTGCATGGTCGTATGTAACTTCATGGTTGGCAGCTAACCAGATAACTGCTCTCCCGTCAGTATGGTACTGGGCATGATCATCGTCAACAAGCCCACCTAGCCCACCGTGGTCAATGATTCCACCATCGCCCGCCGCGTGAGCGTGAGCATTGATAGCGGTAGTCCACTCGTCTATCAGCGCAACCACAAGCAGCAGCGCAATGCGGTCGCCTGCGTTATGGGTCGCCGCGCCCGTATCATCCTGCCCGCGCACTACAGTCAGCGAAGTCCCTACCCGCCCCGTCACTTGTACTATTTCACGCCCCGTATCATCGGCGGGGTCTGGGTGAGCAACAACATCCCATATAGTCAGGTAGTACGGTTCGGTTGCGGGGAAGCCAGTTGCATCAGTCACAACAATAGTGGTGGCTGCAGCGGTCAGGTCTGCGGTGGTGGTGCTGTAAATGCAGTTGGCTACTACGGAGAATGTCGCCATTATTCCTCGGCGCGGCTAAGTGTCATTTCCGTCAGTGCCCATGCGAGCACCTCTGGCGGGAAGACAATTTCTATCTTGGTGATATGCTCAAGCGCGGGGCAGTCGTGTTTCCAGAGGTCAATCCACAAGCGATTGTCTGCCCACGTTGCGCCGTAAGTGACGGATAATTCTGCGGAGAGGGAACAGTCAACCGTGCGGGTTGCGTCGTCAAGGTAGTCATCCGCGACCGTCTCAGTCTTGTAGTAGAGCAGGACGCGGAAGTTCTTCTGTACTGGTATGCCGCCGGGGACTAAGCCGATTTCGAGATAGCGGTGAGACTGATACCATGTCACGTCTTCGTCGGGGGATGCGTAGCCCTGATATGGCGAGCCGTACTTGTCGCGCCATGCGTTCGACTTGTGGTACATATAGCTGTATGGCATGGCAACGGTGACGCAGGGAGGGCCGCTGTAGAACACGTTGCGCGCAAGCCAGTTGTCAGTCAGTTCACGGTAGAGCGTATCGCCTGCAGCAGTGACGCCGAAGCTCACCCATCCACTTGAACCGATGCCGCCTCCCGCGACAAAGAAGTCAGTGGATTGCCATGCGGAGGGGCGAGTACCAAGGGATGTGGGGATGTCAGCGTTTACATCTATGTGCGTTGCCCGAATCTGAAAGTGGGGGTCGGTCTTGCAATCTGTTGCGCTGAGGCCGGGGACGCCATATATCTGTACGGGGAGGTTGTTTGGCATAGCATCCTAAGCCACATCAATCAGGTTTGCGCGGAGAGATTTCCTATCGTACAGCCAAGCCAGCGCACCGCCCCAGAATTCGCGAACGTATCCGGCTTTGAAATCCCATTGCGAATAGGGGGCTATCTGTTGCGCATAAGGGGAGAAGACGCTGTGAAGTTCGCTGATTGGCAATGGCGCCGCCGAACCATCCGCGAACGCACCCACGCTAATCCAGTCAGTCTCGGAAGTATCCGGCCATGCTGCCCCCACCCACGGTTCCTTGTTCATCCCGCTCGGTCTCATCTGGCTACCACAGAATGGGCAAGCAAAGTCGAGTGGATTAGTCCCGTAGTCATAGGCGGCAAGTAGACCACCATCCGAAGCCCACGGTTGCGGGAAGAAGCCCGCCGGTGCCGCGCAAGCCCCGCCAATCTGCCATTCGGGACAGGTTATCTTGCCATCCCAAACCCAGACAAGTACCGGGTCATAGGTCGCGTTGTGAGTTTGCTCCTGCCACTTGCCGAGGCCTAGTTCGGTGAAGTCGGCGGCGAAGGGATGGGTGAATAGCTTGCTGAAGTAGGGATGCTGGCCCACGCCTGGAGCGGGGCCAGACTGGAATGTCAACACATTTCCACTGCCTTCGACATACATATCGCCCTCGCCGTGGGCGGTGCCTTTCGGCGCAGTCGCATACGCGCCATAACAGTGATCCTCAATGGCGGAGAAGTCCCACTCGAAACTGCTGGAGTCGAGCGTCAGGCGCACAAACTCAGTGTCGGCATAATTCCAGTGCAGTTGGTGCTCTACTCCAACGGGCGTATCTATGGGGATTTCATTTGCCTTGTTCCATGATAATGCCCCAAAAGTAGCTGTGACACTATATGGTTTTTCTGCCTGCCACTCATCTGCGATGCAACTTTCAGTTGAGTGAGTCGGCCCCGTCGCGCTGCCTACCCACGTCTTAATGGTGCGCGTTCGATGCAAGCGGCTGTGCGTTACATTGATTGTAAAATCCCAATCAATATTAGGAACATCAGCCTTATCATACCAAGGGCTGAGATACTCTACATAATCGGGCATTGCCAGCCTGGGGTCCTCGCCCAATGTACACCAGTATCGAAATTTGGCCGTTACTGCGTCTCGCTCTAACTCAACGTACAGAGTACATTCAGCCCAGCCTGGAGCCACAAAGTGACAGTCGCCAAAGTCATTCGCGTGCAACCCACTGAAGAAGAGGTTGCCACTCAACTCCATCGCGTCCTCAGTTACCACCTGCGTCTTAGCCACTCGGCACTCCCTTGGTATGGTGAAGTTGCACGTCAACGGCAGGTGCTTCATTTGCTCTTCGTATCGCGCCCAGCCTTCCCGCTCATCCACGATGCCAGTCATGGTCGCGCGGTTCTGCACAACCTTGCCACGAATCGCAACGCCAGCCCAAGCAAGCACCGTCACGCAACACAGAATTGTCAGGCTTGTCAGTGTTCGCTTCATTGTCAACGCCTCCTGTATAGGTATTATAGCCCAAAGAGGAGGGTTGTCAAACTAGGTTCCCGCGTATCCGGCTTGGCGCATAGCATCATTTACCGCCTCGGCGATTGTGTCAGGCAGGTCTTCGGGTGCTATCATGCCGCCCGGAATATTGATATTGACTGTCGGGCCGCCCGCCTGCCCCGGTGCTATTGGTCGCGGCGGGACTATCACTCCACTCGTGTCCATCTGGCCCGCCCACTGCTGGCCGCGCGCCTCCATTCCTTTGATAGCCTCAAACTGAGGAGCAAACTTGCCGCCCGCCGCACCCAAGTCTCTCATGTTCTTCGCGAGGTCCGCGCTTCTACGGATGAACTCATCGCCGAATGATAGACGCAGATTCTCCATACTCTTGACGGCATTGTCTATTGACGCAGCCGCAGGCCCCAGAATACCACCCAAACCCGGTATCTGTGACATTGCCCAGATTAGTGCGCCGACAGCTGCGGTGAGCGCGTTGACAATTCCAAGTAGCACGAACATCGCGCCCGTCAACACTATACCCACCACATTAGTCAGTATCTGGAAGAAGCGTATCACCGCGTCACCGATAGCAAGCATCCATACAAACGCCTTCGCAATCCCCGTAATTATCGGTATCACCGTCGCCGCAATTGCAGGGAACTCCTTCCGCACCGTTGCCACAAGGTACTTCACCCAGTCCGCCGCATATATCAGCCACTCGCCGAGGGCCTTGAACGCGCTCGCGCCTATCTGCGCTACCTTCGGCAGCAGCGTCTTGACGAACACATATAGCTTCATCACCCCGCCGACGAGCTTATCCCACATCGCCTGCAGCTTGCCAGTCAGTATCATGTTCTCGATGAACTCCATGACCTTTGTAGCCATATCGCCAAGCCAGCCAGCAGCCTTCTCCGCGATGCCCATTGCCAGCACCCGCTCGACGAACTTCTGTAGGTGTTCATTGACCTCCTGCACAACCGGCGAGAGTGCCTGAGCGAATCGTATCTGCACCTCCTGCAACGTACTTTTCAGAATCGCCCACCGGCCTTGTAGTGTTTTCAATTGCTGCTGCTGCATCTCAGAGGCGCGGTTAGTGCCAGTTATCTTCTTCCGGAGATTCTCAAATTGCTCGGCGTTTTTCATCAATATGATGCCGGCGGTGGCGGCGCGTATCCCTAGCAATCTCTGCATGTGGGTGAAGCTGATATTTGCCTTCTGTAATGTTCTCAATACTGCAAGTAATCCGCGCTGTTGGATATTTACATCGGCAGTAACTAGGCCATACCTGCGCAGAACAGCGCGGCCCTTCTTAGTGACATCCATCAACTTGGCGAACATCATGCGAAGCTGAGTGCCAGCGGTTGTAGCCTGGACGCCACGGTTGACTATCATCGCTAGCGCAGCGACAGTCTGTTCGAGCGAAACATGTAGTTGAGCCGCACTTGTTGCGGCATAGGGCAACGAGAGACTCAACCGCTCCATGTTCAAGCGGCTAACGCCGATACTCGCCGCAAGCACATTCACAATCCGATTCATGTCCTCGGCCTGAAAACTGAAGGCTCGCATACTCGAAGTGCTCAACTCAGCAGTCAGGCCCATATCGGCCAAGGTGCCTTCGGCAAGCGCTAGCACCTTGGGCGCTGCGGCCATTGTCTCAGTGACGCTCAGGCCAGCAGACGATAACGCATAGAAGGCGCCGCCTATATCAGTCGGCGTCTTTGCTGATATACGTGATAGAGCAAGCCCGAACTCAAACAAGCGTTTCTTGGCAGATTCTAGTGCGTCGCCCATCAGGCCCGTCACGGTAGCGGCATTGGTAATCGCCTGCTCGTAGTCAGCGAAGGCATTGATAGCCCGCCGCGAAAACTCTGTCACTATCGCAGCGCCGACAAGCAGAATCCACTTGAGCATTGACATCAACTTCCGAATAACTGTGCTGATAATCGTGGTCGCGAAATTCCAGAGCGCACGGCCAACCTTGACTATTGGCGAAAGCAACTGTCCGAGCACGCTACCCAAATTCGCAAACGTATCCGTGATAAACTGGAAAGGCCGCGCAATCCCCTTGACCATGCCGCGCAGATTCCGCGCAACCTTAGCCAGAGACTTCGAGGCCTTATCCACCGCGTTTATCGTTATGCTTACAGCGAACTTTTTACCGGCGGCCATGATACTTTCTGGGTGCGCCTCTCCTGGATTGTGCGCCTTGCTTCTTCTGCTCGCCCGCCTCGGCCTCAAGCATCTTGAACCACATACGGACTACGCTGGCGGGCTCCGCGTTCAATGTCTCCCGCGTGTAGCCGCCGAGTTTAGACAGCAACACAAACTCCCCCATTTCTGGGGGAGCGTTGCGAACAGTCCGGCCCGCCGCCCAGTTACGAGCAAGCACGCCGAACTCTATGCGTTTCCCGAAGCGTCCTCGGAATCGTCACCGACCGACAGCAAGCCTTCCATCATCTTGCCTACGAAAGCTGGCGGAAGCTCGTCGAGGTATTCTGGCGTCAGCTTCGCGATGGGCTTGCCGTCTTTATCCTCAAGGCCCTCGCAACTGACTACATATTTCAGCAACGTCTCTTCAGTAAATGCCAGTTGTACCTCTGCGTTTTCCTCGCCTTCTGGCAACTCCTCCGCCTCGCGCTCCAACTTCTTAGCTTGCTTCTGGACTTTCTTGATGTCCCCCCAGGACAGGTTTGTCCTGAAGGTCACGTCGTCAACAACCAAGCTCTGCAGGTCTCCAAGTCTCATAAATCACTCGCCTCCCGAAATGCCCACTTAGTTTCGCTCTATGCTATGTCAATCAGATTGCCCGCCGCCAGTGTGCAAGCGTCGTCGTGTTCCATCTCGCCGGTGATACTGTAGGTCACCGCGTCGCCGCCGCCAGTTATCGGAACCGCGTCGGCAGTCGGATAAAATCCCTGTCCCGCCGCACTCGTTATCGAAAGCGTCGAAGCACCGTTCAATGCCGAACAGGTGAAGTCGAATGGTGCGGGTTCGTCGGCGGTAAGGTCGAAGAGTGGGTCGGCGCGGAAGTCCGCGCTGATAGTCACTTCGGGCATACCCGGCGTGTATTCCTCAACCCAGCGTTCCTTATCGGCCACGCCCACGTCGAGTGACCATACGGGGGTCAGGTTGCTGGCGTAGCTCAACTCAAAGCGCTCACACTGGTAAGCGTTGCCGCCCACCTGTACATCGGCACGGTGCCAGGCAAACACTGCTACCGCTGATGGAGCAGCAATCGCCGCCACAATCGAGTTTGTCTCCTCAAGCGCAACCCAGTTATACGTCACGGTAACCAGCCCGCCGATTTCGCAAGCCACAGTCCAGCTATCAATGTAGCAACTAGTCTGAGTTTTCGCCCGGTTCGCCACGTTCACCAAGCCGCCTTGAATGTAGTCAATGACCGGCGGCAGTAGGTTGATAGCGGTGCGGACTGAGTGTGCGGTCAACAGTGTTCCAGCTTGCAGCAAAGTCTCAGCAGTCCCGCCGAAGTTCACGCCGGGATAGTTATGCGACGCCTGTCCGCCGACGCCATCATAGTGACTGATACCGTCGCCTTCGGGATGATTGAAGTCGCCGGATTGCGCCTGGTCAAATCGGATATTCGCGCCGCCAAGATTGTATTCTACGGTTTGGTCGATTCCCACGAATGCCATTAGTCTTTCGCTCCTTTCTCAATGGGGGTAGCAGGGGGAGTGGCTTTGGGCTTCTCCGGCGCGCGGGCTGGGGCATCAGCCTTCTGCTTGCGCCCAACATCACTGTCCTTCGTCTCCGTCAACGGTTTTAGCTTAGACATCTGCGCGGCCACTACCTTAGCCCGTTCGCTTACCGCCACAAGCCGTTCTGCGGGCTTTTGCTCAGGGTCATGGGGGATAGCATTGAACTTCTCTGCGTCGGCGTCTGAGACCTCAGCAACCGCCCACGCATACCGTCCCGCCATAACATCCTCGTCCTTCTCGTCAATGATGTCCCCCTGCTGATATTTCCGCAGGCGAGGCATGATTAGCACCAATGGCATGGCATCAACTTCCTTTCTACTTCGCGCACAGATTGGTAAAGGCACGCGTCAGGCGCACCGTGGTCTGCTCGTTCACCTGCTCCAGTGTTGCCTTGCCTAACTCTGCGGCCTCTAAACTCATAAGGCCCAGCACTTTGTTATGAGCCTCAGTCATATCCACAAGGGCAAGGTGAATCATCTCATGGAGAATGGTACTACGCACATCTTCGTCGGGGCTTTGTATGGCAATGTCAATGAATACTACGAGCGTCTCCGAGTCCCACGATATAAGACCGTCGCCCCCATCCGCATCAACCGCCACCGCATCCACACACCGCAACTGAATATCCCACTGGCAAAGCTCAAATGCTTTCTGGAGCCTCGCCACCTCCCGCTTGGCTTGCCCCTTGGTCATATAGCTTTCGGCCCCTCCCGCCTACATACCATCAAATATCAGTTCGAACCAGAGGTGGTATGGGATTATCTCGATGTCATACTGTTGGTCTGTCTCATCGCGCACGGTTGCCGCGTCGGAAGTGCCAGGCGTTCCAGTAGTCCAGAGCGTGACGCCCTCAGCATCAAGCATCTGCTTGTGGCGCAACAGGTTCCTCAGGACATTCGCGCTCAAGTGTGATACCGCAGACTCAAGTTCCGCAGGGTCGCCGGCCAGCCTACTCACACACACGACATTCCAAGTGGCTTGGAATATCCCCTTGTCCCCACCCATGCTGTATTCGTCTTCATCGCTCGTCGCGCGATACACGAACACCGCGAACCTGTCAACGCCGAGAGTAGGGTAGCCCTTGTAAAGCTGTACCTGCGCGTCGTCGGGCAACCCCTCGGAAAGCATCTCGTCTTCCTCGAGGTTGTTCAATACCGCGTCGGTGCGGACATCCCAGAAATCTGAGGTCAGTACGGGGATTGACATGCGCTAGCCTGCCGCCTTATCCAAGTGCCAGATGATGAGCTTGAGCATACTCTCAATGTCGGACTTGTCATAGCCGAGGAAAGAACGGGATGGGAGACCGGGGTGATTGACCTTCGTGGCAAAGATGAGCGCACCGCTTGGCCCCATGAATACAAGTCGGCTTGCAGTCTTCGGTACTATCGTATAGGGCTTGGTGCCATAGTGTTGATAGATGCCATAATCGAGAGGTGTGCCCACAGCTACGGAAGCCGCCCGCTTATCAATTGCTATACTCCGGCGAAGCGTGCCGGTGTCCTGCAATATCTTGTTACTGCGACCTCGACGCGGCCCCTTGCGGCGTCCGTGTTCCGTGCTTGGGGCAAGGGCCTTCCAGCGGTTACCGGCGCTGTCTGTGCCGCCCGTCGCTTCGGGTGCCTGCTCGCCACTGAATGATCGTATCGCCCGCCGCTTGAGGATGAGACCAATATCGCCCATCACCGTTGCCATGCCGCGCGGCGTTACTGCAAACGCCATCTTGCCCAGCGCGTTCTCTACTTCCTTCACGCCATGTATCCGCACATCGAAATCCGCCACGCTTAATCACCGAACCCAAACTCACCACTTGGCGCGGCGGCAATATGAATCGTGTGCTCACCTATGGTAGTCGGGAAATCCAAGTGCGCGTTACTGTCTCCGATAGCTACTATCCACGCTATCATAGCAGTCGCATCGTCACGCAGCCGGTCACTGATTTCCAACGAGCCGCCGCTGAATGTCTTGCCCGACAGCGCGCGATAGGTTGCAATGGTAGCCACGGCGTTTCGCACCTCTTGCGGTGGGATATTGAAAGGCCAGCTATCAGGCCATCGCCCGCGCAGGTGAGATTGCACTTCGCCAGTCGCCGCCAGGATGCAACGGTTCAACAGGTTCTCATCAGCATCTATCATGCGCTCCAAATCATTGAGCACATCAGAACAATCCTGCCTGCTGCACCAGTGAAGGCTATCTGCTGCCGTGTCGGAGAATGCCATGCTATTTCCTCTTCAGCGAATCAGGCATAGGCTCGCCGGTTATTGCCTCGTATAGCAATTCGCTCCGGCGAGCCGCCTCATACATGTGCTGCTTTACATCCGCGTCGGCACTACTTGCTGGACTTGCTTGCGGGTTCTGCTTTGGCGTCGGCGATTTGCTGTTTGAGTTCGGCGATTTGTTGATTGAGTTCGGTAACGTCTTGCCCAGGCACTTGGAATCCGGCAAGCGTCTTAGCCATAGCATCGCCCAGCGCCTCCATCCCTTCTAGCATATCATTCTTCTCTGCCGCGAACTTGCCAGCGGCAGCAGCCTCCGCGCGCGTTACGGCCTCTGCGTTGCGGACTGCCTGGTCCTCTTGTTCCTGCTTGTAGGCGGGAGTGTCATTCGAGACAATCTTGTCACCCTTCAGTGAGATTTCCCGCCACGGAACCCGCGAGCCATCATCCAATATGCGGCATATCACCGTTGGCTTGCCCATATCGCGGCCAAAGTCGCGTTCCGGCGTCGTATCCTCATCTGTAAAGATGAGCTTCCTGCCTGTGTACTTGCGGGCATATCGCTCCGCATTCTCCATCGAGCTGTAGCCCTGATAGATGCGCCGGTTGTCGGCCTTCATGCGGACTTCGAATCGGTACTGCGCGTTACTTGTACCTTGCATCAACATAGTGACACCTCTTTTTGTAGTGACTATGTAGTCGCCTCTCACGACATAGTAGAAAGGGGCGGACAAACTATCGTGCCCGCCCCTACTTTGCCGCTAGGGGCGTGCGTCTTGCTGCTACGGGCCAGTGGTCACGTCGGTGAGAATGTACTCACTACACGGCACCGAAATCTGCGGGCCGCCAGTCCATTCACCATTGACGCTGATTGCGCCCGGAGCTTCCTGTTGCTCCCAACTGTCGAGATAGAGGCCGGTATGTCCGTTAGGCGCGTCCACGTGGACGGCCTCGCACTCTATCATCGCCCTGCCGCAACGCGCATTATCAGGGTCGATAAAGACAGCCACGTTGTCAGGTATCATGTCGGTCGTGACGCCGGTTATCGGATGCACATACGTGTTATCGTTGATGACAATATCCAACCCGAACAACTTCTCCAGGTTGCCATCTACAATAACCGCGTTATGTAGCATATCGATACCAGCAGCCATCGCGTTTCTGTCAAGGTAGCCACCGGTCGTTGAATTCATCACGACATCGCCAGTTAGACAGCCAACTGCGGCCATTGCCAACTTCGCGTTAGTGAAGTCGCCACGGATGCCTTCCAGATTGGTGCGGGCCGCCGCTTCGGTCGCGGACGCCGTACTCCAGTCATAGGCATTAGCAGTGATGAGACAAGTCTCTGAACAAAGTAGCAACTCAGTGTATGTCTCATCCAGGCCAGGCGGATAGAATGTCTTCACACCCTGCAGGGCCTCTGCGCGCATCCACTCCAGGAAATACTCATGCCGAAGCCTGAGTGATTTCATGTCGTCGGCTACCTGGAAATTCGCACGATTCTCCGTGCTCGAACCAGGTCTCCGCATATCCTTCAACGTCTCAGGGTCGATGCGGATAGCGTCGCGCCACGTCTCGGCCTGATAAGTCACCACCGTCTCGGTCGCCCCTTTCTCGTAATAGGGCGGTCCGGTCCGGGTGTTTATCCTGCCGCGCTGTCGCGAATAGTCATGGATGTCATACGTGACAAACGGGCCAGAACTTTTCGCAGGCTGCATCGGGAAATACTTCGCGAGTGGACTTTCCACGTTCTCGAAGTTGTTCCAGAGCGCGGTGATTGTCGTCGGTCTCAATTGAACAGGAACAGCCATCGTTGCACCTCCTTATCCATCAAATGGGAAGTCCGGGATGATTACTGCTTCATCGCCGTGCTCCAGTGTTATGATTTGTATGCCGCCGCTACCAGTGCTCCAACCATCCACCTGCGCGACAAGGATAAGGTCATCCGTCGCGTCGTCACAGTAATGAATGTCGGCTTCGCGGATACTACCATGCGTCACCATCGTACTGACCATGACCGTACCACTTGTCGCCGACGCCTTGATGCGGCTATCGTGCGGCTCCAGGATCATCCCGTTGGCCTGTGGAATCTGCCAATTGGACGGGACTACTGCGGTCAGTGCGCAACAACAGTTCTCCATGACTTCAATCCAGTCGTTTGCCGCCATACCAGCAGTCGCAGCCACGGTGATTAGGTTGGTCGTGTAGTTGACGGCAGTGATAACGGCTAGGTCTAACCCGCCGCCGGTCACAGGGCCAGTCGCGTCAATGGAGACGATGTGGTCATCGACATGAAACGGGTCAGCGTCCACAACCGTGAATGTCGTACCATCGTCAACAACGGTAACGAGTGTCCTGCGTATGGGCATCCAGATACCGTGGTCGTGCGTATTAGCACCGACCTCCACGGACGTAAAACGAACGGGAGCAAACGGCGTCGTGCGAGGGATGAGGTATTCGTCATTATCCAGCGGGTCGCGGGCGTCGGAGCCAATCATCACTCCAATCGTCCGGTCAACCGACTGGAATATTTCGCCTACATCCACATCCTCGCAATCATATGAAACATCATAATCCGGCATGTTTTCTCACCTCCTTGGGTGGATTGTGCTACTCGTCTGTTTTCGGTTTCTGGCTGTTGGCTAGCGCGGCCATGTCTGCGCCGAGCGATTCCATCGCATCCTTGTCTTCGGCGTCCAGGTCTTCGCTACCAGTCCAGACCAGACTACCGCTTGCGCCTTGCGTCACGGCACGCGGCGAGGTCAACTTCAGGGCTTCCTCAAGAACGTCAATCATCGGCGTCTTGGTCTTGCCGCCGTCCACAGCCAGGATGTCAACCTTCTTCAGTGCTGCCAACGCATACTGCGCCAGGGGCATCACGTAGTCGCGGGCAGCAGGCGAGACATAGCCTGCGGCAACCCACTGGTCGAGCTTCGCCTCGGCGAGGTCGTGCTGGCGACTCGTGGTCACTGTGGACATCTTCTCCTCCAGCACATCCATCTGCTTCTGCAATTCAGCATTGGCAGATGTTTTTTGTGTCAACATCCGCGTCAGGGACTCGACTTCCGTCGGGTCTTCCTCCTGTTCTGCGTCGGCCTCGTCGGCATCAACCTCGTCGGCAGGCTTGTCGGGAATCTCTTCATCCAAATCCGACAGTGCCTGCGTAAGAACCTCGGGGTCCTCATCCGTGGCCGCCTTGAACAAGTTGAAGAACTTTTCCTTGAGCGTCATTGTTCTGCTTCCTCCTTCCAGCTTTTCTTTTGTGCTAGTGGTACTAGTAGTCGCGCCAGAGTAGTCTGCCGCGTTTATGACAAGGTGCCACGGCAACCCCTTCACAGCAGGGTTATTCACAAACGCGGCACCAACTAGGCTCGCTCCGTTCTCATCACTATCTCGAATCTCCGCGCTGATATAGCGGAGTTTACCTCGCTCCATATCACGGGCTGTTTCCTCATCGAATACATCCACATCGGATAGTAACGCATCACTTGCTTCGTCCACGTACATGCGCTCGTAGAAGCCAAGGGCGTTGTTTGCATCCTGTGATACGTGGTTTCCATCGTGGTCATAATTGTGCTTCGACCACAAGCCGGGAACGAATCCATCATCATCCCGCAGGCGGTTGAAGTTGCTCACGATGTCTTGCATATCCCGCTTGGTATAATCAATACCATTCCACTTGCCGGGATGAATCAGCGGCAAGCCCTTCACGCGCCACTTGCCATCTTCGGTCTGTTCGGAAGTCACCGCGCGCGGCTCCAGCGCGTTTACGAAAAGCCGCTCGTTTCCTACAGGCATAGTACCAACTCCTTTTTCGCTCAGTGTCCACTGGCCGGATGCTGACTTGCTGTAGCCAGCCTTCTTCACCGCTGACCATGCCACTGCCGCCGCCTTCGATTCGTCACCGTTGTAGGTCGTGAGGGCAGCGTTGAAAGCAGCGCGGTAGATGGACTGGGCAGCGGTGGGGAGGGCATTGCGTACTGGTTCTGGCAAGTCGGCGTTACGTGCGTAGGGCATATCGCTACCTCGTCTTGGTGTCACTCATTGAAGAACGATTCCCCTGTTATTCGCCCCGCATCTGCTGATACAATTCAACAGCGTCATAGCCTGCCTGTTGCGCAGGTACTGTGCAAGGTGTTGGAGCAGCTTCGCATTCTGGAAGCATTGCATCATACGCCGCTTGAAAAACAGCGCGTTCTTGGTGCGAATAGCGCATCAGTTGGGGAGAAACTTGTGCGCCATCGTGAATTAGGATTGATGGGAATCGCTCCCATACCAGCCGCGCATAGTCTTCGCCCCTGCCCGCAATGACGCCGTGAACGTTGGGGTCATCTATAGCCGCTTGTAACGCGATTCCTATTCCGGTTTGCGCAGGCGAGAACGTCTCTAGCACGGTATCCGTCCAGCGATGCTCTGTTCGTTCACCTGTAGCCCCATCAACCGAAATCATATTCTCCGGACGCCTGTAATAGATGAAGAACAGGCCGCTTATGTCGATGTCATCATTGCGTTTACGCATTGCGATATCCGCTCCCCTAGTTGAAAAACGATTCCCCACTCCCGCAACTAGTACAGCCGCGTCGCCTGTTCACCGCGCTCCATGCCTTCAACTTGGCGGTGTGCGCACAGTTGCCCGCCTTGATTGCAGCATTGTAGGTAAGCCGCCACGCACCCTGTCCTCGGAGATTGAGTATCTGGGTAACGGTCAGTGGGAGGTCCGAGTTGCGGTCATAGGTTCCTGTACTCATATCGGGTACACTTGTTCCTGTTCTGGGCGCGCGTCCTGTTCATGCCCCTACCAATTTCAATCTGTAGGCCAAGTCCTATGGTCTTCGGCTACCCATTCACAGCCCGCCTCATCATCTGCAATATGCCAGTTTGCGTCGCTGGGGACTTCTACGATTCTTAGTGTTGCCATCGCTCCGTTTGCGCCAACACCTAGCCGCCTGACAGCCGCAATGAGTCTCGGATTAGCGCGGTCACTCACAAACTCCCAACCATATCCGTACCCATCCCACACTAATCCCAACAACTGATATGCCCTCTTTGATAGTGCAAAGCCGCCAACGCCGTCATTGATAACGACCTCGATTGTATCCGCCATAGCAAGCCGCTCCCTATCCAACCGCCTCCCTAATACCTACTAGTTGCCAATGGTGCTATCCCCGTACCCATGCCAGCCTGTCCTCAAGCTCCCGCGCATACTGTCTCGCTACCGCACTTTCGCTTGCGTCGAGCGCACGGTACAGGTCTGCCGGTCTGCCCTCGCTCGGCATAGTCCCGTAGTCAACCCCGCCAAATCCGCGCAATGGAGCTTCCTCCTGGCTAGCCCCGTCGAGCACGCTTCGGCTGGTATCCCAAATAGGTTGTTCGTCGAAGATGAAGATTGGTTCGCTCGTACTACGGCAGGAAAAATGCAGGGGAGGAACCACCCCATCCCCGTCGTCCTTCCGAAACTCCCGCCCGTCCATATACTCGCAGATAACCGTAGTCCGGTTGTCTATCACCGCTACAAATCGCCAGCCCACAGTCGAAGGGCTTGCCATATATTCGGACTGTTTCCCATGTTCAAATAGCACCGCAGTCTCAGTCCGCGCGATGACCTCTCTGTGCCATTCGCTACGCCCGAAACCTTGTTCCCGCAGGCCATCCATAATTCCGCGAACGCCCTGCCCCTCGCCTATCTGCTCAGTCACTACATCCCGCGCCAATGCTCGCCGACGCAAGGTTATGTCATGCCGCAGGGGAGGGATACGATGCTCTACAAAGCGGTCTATGGCCTCGGCTGGGTACACGGTCTGTTCGGCTATAAGAATCGCCCCACGCGCCTCAGGAGGGATTGGTGGCGGCCTGTCACCGGCGGCAAAGATACGCGGTGCCTCGTCTCGCATGACACGCGCCCGCAGGTTCTCCTTCTCGGCATCCCAACCGCGCAAGACTACCTTGTTCTCGGCAGCCTCCAGTTGCGGCCAGAGCCATGCGGGATAGGGGACATACTGTATCGCGACGGCCTCGCGCGTCCTCCAGTATTCGGTAGCCACATCATCGAAATATTGACGGTCGGCGCGGGCAAGCAGGTTGCGGATAGTCTGAATCTCTGCGTCGAGTGCGGGCCGCTCAGTACGCTTCGGTTTCCAGAGCAGGATTTCTGCGGCGGCCATGCTTGCAATCCTTGGGTGGTTGTGTTATAGTCTGTAGCGGAGTGATAAGGGCGTTGACATTGAAGACCTGTAGGGAGACCGCCCGATGGGAATAATCAGTACGGTGACGGGCTGGTTCGCGAACAATGAAGCAGCGCCCGCACCAACGCTGTCTCGGTGTCCTGCTTGCGGAAATGAGACATTCTTCGAGTGGTTCCGAGAAGCAAGCGGCAGTAAGACCATTGGGCACTTCACCTGTATTGATTGCCGCCATGAAGAGGCGCGGGATGTTACGGTTGCAGAGATGGAGTATCTGAGAGTGCGGAAATATGCGCTCGCCTGCCTGTTGTCTTGGGCATGGATAGCCGTTGTTGCCGGTACGTTAGTGCTCGGCTTTGTCGTACCTTTGCGCAACTGGGCCATCATCATTCCAATCAGCATTGAAATACTATGCTTGATTCCCGTACTGAATGCTGCCGAGGAGGCTGTTCATGCCGCATAACATCTGGATAGCTGCCGCGCTACCAACCGTAGTCTGCCTCGTCTGGCTGATACTGCGGAACCTGTGCGGGCCGAGGGATGATGGATAAGGAGGCGTGAATGATGGGTTTGTCTGCTGATGTATGGCTGGGGTTCTTTCTCGGTGTAATTTTCTGCGTGATTATGGCGTACTTGGCCGACGTTTTCTTCTCAGATAAGCGCAACGGGAGCAAGAGACGCATCGTCCCAGCCGACATCTACCAATTCACGGCGTGCGAGAAGATGATACCGGAATTGAGGAGCATCATTCTCAGCACTTGGAACATACGCTCCTATGACCATGTTGATGTGCGTATCAGCACACTGACGCAGGCTATGCTGGGTAGTCCAATGGATGTTGCCTCGATCTGGATTGCCTACGCCTGCAACGGGGAGCGGTGCGATGTAACGATGCTGGATAGGAATATGCCTGTTGGAAACGAGTTATACGCAAATGAAGGCCTCCACCCGCGCTATCTATTTACGCGCGTAATCAAGGGTGATGAGTTATTTGTCACACTCTACGACCTCAACGACACAGACCTGCACACATACCACTATGACCACCTGCGGGAAGCCTCTGAAACGGTCATGGATATGGGGCAGGCCAAGGAGGCTTCACCATGACTGTGAGCAAAGAGAAGCAGGCGATACTCGACTTGCTCGAAGATGTCTGTGAGTTGGCTGAGAATGGTGAGTTGGGGTTTGAGTATAGGAGTCACACGGCATCAGAAGGTGTGAAGCGTTGGATGGGGGATACCGGCGCGCTCAACCCCGGGCTGCTCGAACGTTCGTGGAAGGATGTCCGCAATATGCTCTGCCCCAAAGTTGCGCCCGGCTTGAAGTTGCAGATGGGCACACTCTTTTGCCGAGTATGGTACGACTACTCTCACAACAAAGATCGTGCCGCATCAGCACACGGGGGTTGGGGCAAATGGTATTTGCGCGAGTTGGAGGATGTTCCTCTCTGGCTCCGCTACCGGCTCAATCGCGCCCTGCTACCGATGGTCAAGCGACGTGAAAGCGATGACAGAAAAAAGCGGTGGAAGGCCGAAGCAGAAGCAGCGTGCAATGCCCGCATCAGGCACGAGCAAGCGGTGCTGCAAAGCATGAAGGGGCAACAGTAGAGCTACTCATCCTCTTCATCCCCAAACCGTAGCTCCTCAGGAATCTCTTCTACCTGCGCTGCTTCCTTGGCTGCCCTTTCTGCCTCGGCCTCTCCGACCTCCTCAGCGCTGGCATACACATCGCTGAATGTCTCCCTCAGCTTATCCTCGTCGGGTTTCAGCAGCGGACTACCCGACATAATCGCATCGGCTTTACCGCGTTCTACCGTCGAGAATATCCGCGCCAGAAGCTCCAGGTCATCAGCCTTGAACGGTGCAAACCTCCACTCGCCATAATCATCAAGCTCGCCCACGTTATAGAACAGTAGCGGCTTGACTAGCTGCTCGACAATCACCTCGCCAAGTTCCGAGCGGATACCGTCGAGCATCAGGATAAACAGGTCAAGGTTAGTCTCCGCCTGCGCCCGGCTTGCGTGTTCCGGTTCCTCCATCAGCAAGCGCGGGGTCAATATCGCCTTGTAGAGTTGGCTGTCCCAGTATCGGCACACGCGCTCGAAGGCCTCCCCGTCTCCGGTGGGAGATAGGACTTCCATCTTGTATTGCGTATCCATGTCCGTCGGGATAGCCATTGCCTGCCCAGGCTTGAGCTTCTCGTAGAAGGCGGGCAGTATCTCCGCAATGGGTTTCATTGTCCCGTCTGCATCTGCCATGCTTGTCTGTGGGCACCAGAATATCGGTGTCGGGCAAGCACATTTCTCAGCGAATGTGTTCCAGTAGTTCTCTTCCTTCACCTTGCTAAACCATGCCCGCCGCGCACCCTCCAACAGGCTATTCCCGTAAGTCTCTTCGCGTGCCTCCTGCAGCATCGGCCAGTAAATCACCGCGCCAATCGGGAGGGTCACGCTGCCCTTATCATCCTGCATGTACATCTCATCCGAATGGGCAAACTGGGTAACCTCCGTCACCCGCCTGGCCTTCGTGTTTATCTTGATGCCCTCTTTGTCCGAGTTCTTGGCGAAGAATGTGAGCGGATGAAGCAGGTCGCATTGACTGATATACCACTCACTGTCTGTAGTCACCCAGTCCTTCTTGACTATCGCGTATCCCGCCCAGAGTGCTGAGAGTAGCCGCCGGAAGACGCCAGTCATGCCGCCCTCTATCTTGCTCAACAGTTCGTCGGCGCGTTCCTTTATCGCTTCGTCTTCGTGATGATAGTTGCCAAGGTTCGCCAAGATGATGAATCGAATAACCAGGAGAGCCGAGCGTACCGTTGCGTCACGATGTTCCATCAGCCAATATTCATAGGCGGCCTTCTTCGTGCTGGGGAAGGCGTTGTACGGGCCGAGTTCCCAGTCCGCCCAGTTCTCGGTAGCCACCAGGCCCTTCTCGCTGGCCGGGGGGCTGTCATCTATTCGTGGCATGGGGGCTTGCCTTTATCTGTTGTGTGTGCTATACTCTGTAGCGGAGGTGGTAACGATGGCGCAAGCAATAGTCTCATCCATAGCGATGAGTGTAGGTGGGGTCTTGTTGTGGGCGGGCAATTTAGAAATCGGTCTTTTCGCCTGCTTGTTCGGCATGTGGATTATGCTCGTCTCAATACACGTAGAAACGTTGAATAGGGGATAACAATGGACTTCCACATACCGATGTTCTGGCTCGGGGCTATTAGCCTACTCGTCTTCGAGGTAGTGCTGGTGATTGTGCTGATGGTGTTGGGGTATGGAGGGAGTAATGATGAGTGACTACAAATGCCAGCCACTTCCCGAACCTCCAGAGTGGCAGAAACGCTTCATGCGCCGCGCGCACTACCTAGAGCAGCAGGCGTGTTTCTTTGGCATACCTGCGCAACTGTTGCGACCAGAGACGGCATACGAACATGCCATGCGGCGGCTCGGCGAATTCCGTGAACGGATGGGCATACGAAAGGAGTCCCGCAATGAATGAACTACCGTTGGCGCAACTCTTCGGGCCAGCCATTGGTGTTATAATAGCGGGCTTGTTGTTTATTGGAGGCAGTTGGCTTTGGTGGACTATATCATCGCGCCGTCTGCAGAGGCGAAAGCCTCCTGTCGCAGCCCCGAACCTAGTATCGGAGAGGGGGCGCGTTGATTGCCTCCCAAGCTCTATGGCCTTCGAGCCTACCGCGTCAATGATGCCGCCCGACGAACCTGCCGATGACTTGACGCCTGAGCAGCAACGGGCAAGCACCACATCGCGGGATGCTACGGGGTCAATCAAGCTGCCTGAGCCTGCACCAATGCCGCCGCGTGATAAGGAAGGGAATACCAATGGATAATCTGTTACTCGAAATCACGCAGGATATGGTGGGCATTAGATTGGAGCAGGATTTTGATACACCAGGCGTATTCTATCTGATACATCCTGCAGGAACGGTGCAATCGCTTCGATTCTCAACGGATGAAGAAGGGTATGTCATGCCCAACTATCCCGCGCACTTCTTTCGTTGGTTACTACAGGGCATGGCATCATTACTACATGACTAGTATCTCGCCACGTAGCCAGGTTTACTAACCCCGATAATAGCAGAGCTATCCCCCGCCGTCGGAGCAAACGCAAGCACTACTGCGTCCGCCTCATCAGGACTCGGCAACCCCCGCTTCTCCATGTCCGACTTGCTCTCTATCTTACGCTTGAGCTTCCCGTCAAACTCGTATTTCATCGCCGATACCTGCGCTGCAAACCTCTGCGCATCGGGGCTGGTTGCTACAATCACAAGGTCGGGGTCGCTGTTGTCCGTCTGCGCTAAGTCTCTCAGATGGCAATACATCTCTGCGCGGCGGTTCACATAGTGTTCCTTGTCCCGCGCCGCACTGCCAAAGTTGACGCCCTGATACTCTATCCTGCTATCACTCTGTGGCCTGAGGATGTCCACCACGCCGCCGCCGACACCCCCGTCGTCTATCAGCACCAGCAGCCTTTGCTTGCTGCCCATGCCCTTCCTCGTGTCCTCAGCGTGTTCCCTGGCGAGCCCTGCTACCTGAGGCACGCTTGTGTCACCCGGATGAGACTTCAATTCTGTGAGTGCAGGCCCGATACGGGTAGCGATAGATGTCCGGTTGTTCCCATAGCGCGCTACATCCACGCCAATCTGCACGTCACCATTCGGCTCGTAGTCATCTACCGCGCGGCCTTGTGCTGCTTCCAACCATGCCAGCGGGATAAGTGTGTTCCGCGCGTCACCAGTAGGAAACTCAGCATTCACCCGCGACCGGAACATGGGGCTATCTGCGCCCCAGTCAGTCGCCCACTGTGCCACACGATCCGGCTGGATTAGTACCCGCTTGACTTCATCGGGCACATCCTCGCCAGTCCAATTCGGCGTCACATTAGCGGGGATGCTTATGCAATTGTAGCCTAAGTCGGGATTCTGGAAGGCGCGATAGAACTTGCCTTCCGCGCTTGTCGGGTTGCCAATCAGAAGTTCGCGATACTTGCCACCTGCGCCGAGCGTATCAATGGCCGCAAATATGCTGTCATCAACACCGTTTGCTTCGTCAATTATGACCATCAGGTGCGGGCTGTGGATACCCTGAAACATCAGCGGGTCATCGGTGCTCAACCCGTAGGCTACATGCCCCGCGTCTATCTGGATTTCGGTATTCAGACAGGTGCCGAGCTCGCGGAGTTCGTCTGGTAGCTTCCCCCACGCAAGGTTGATTTCTTTCCACAACTGCCGCCGCACCTGTCGCCAAGTCGGGGCGGTAGTGATAACCTCGGCGGGCCGGTGGGTCATCAGGAAGGCTAGTGCGCCGCGTGCTGCCAAGTACGTCTTCCCTGATGAGTGGCATGACTTGACTGCGGTGCGCTCGTTTTCCGAAAGTGACTGCAGGACTTCGCGCTGCTTGCTCCAGAGGTAGGCACCACAGGCGCGTTCGGCAAAGATGTCGCCCCTCGCACGCAGGAGCCTAACTGTCTCGGCTGGTATCCTCTGGTTCGCTGCTATCACTGTCGCCATTGTCTTTGGCCTGCGCGTCCTCTATGCCGCCCCACCATGCCAGCTCTACTGGCCCGCCGCCCTTGCCTGTTATTTCCAGCTTGGCCGCTTTGTAAGCGTCAATCAACGCCTTCGCCGCTTGGATTGCATCCTTGCCTTTGCTTTCAATCTCGTGTATCAGGTAGCTAATGGCAATCGGAATTGCATCCTGTTCAAACTCGGCTACGATTTCCGCTACCGCATCGGCCCATCCTGGCGTCTTCCGAATGTTGCGAAGCTGGCGGTCTGTAATGCCAATCTCCTCGGCACAGTCCTTCCAAGGCTTGCGGGCTTCATAGCGCAGGCGGGCCGCTTGCACCAAGTCGTTTTCATTGACCTTCTGCGTTGACATTGGATTATCTCAAAACGGAAACGGCAGGAATGATACACACGGCCATACCAGCAGCTTGTGCGCGGAGTTCTATTCTCTCTTTTCAGGCAGGGCTTTGACCACGCATCCTTTACGATGCTACTCCACCGCCTCCTAGCCCTAAAGGTACGGTGAGGAAAGCCGCCGCTAGTGGGTGAGTGGGGTAGCTAGCTTATAGCACTCACCACGCGGGTGAACCCGATTCGGCGGCGGCAAAGTCTCTGCGCTACACTACCGCCCTCCGCAATCCTACTATCCGCAACCGCTCCGCAAGCATAAGCGCATACAACTTTCCAGCCGCCTTCTGTGGATAGAGTGACAAGCAGAAATCCAATTCCCCATGCTTCTCTATCTGATGCAGGATACCCAACGCAAGCCAGCGTCCCTGCTTGCTGCCAATCAACCTGTCGAGCGTAGCTGGACAACAAGCCCGGTCATCATCACCATCTGCCCATGTCTGGTTCCGGTCGCGCAGGCCTAGCAGCGGCATCACGAAGTTGCTACGCGGGCTGATGCGAACACTCGCCCCGGTGCAACGACAGTGGAAGGCGCGCTTGTGGCGGTCAAATATGGTTGCTGGACATTCCGCGCATTTCATGATTATTCGGGAAGGGGTTCGTGTTGGTGGCGAGCTTCTCGGCGCAGGCTATCCACTATCGCATTGTGGGCAATGCGGCGACAATATGCGAGTGGATTATCCGCCCGCTCTATCTCATCAGCCTTCAGCAATACCTTCAGCCGCGCTTCCTGGCAAAGGTCTTCGAGGTCCTCGGGTTGATACTCAGAGGCGATAGCGTAGCACGCTGTTTGGGTGATGATTTGGTCATACTCCACCGGCAAGCCCCGCCTCGCCCCTTGTTCCATCGTCGTTTTTATAGACTAATTGAGCCGCCATTCGCGCTACCCCTTGGCGCAAAATAGTAGAGACGCGTTGCCGGTTACACATCATTAGATTGCCAACCTCACGCTGCAGCAAGCCCTCTTCATAATACAACGCAAAGACTATGCGCCAACGCGGAGGAAGCATACCCATAGCTACGTCAACGTCCGCCTTGATACAGATTAGCTCCGCCGAACCCATGCTTGTGATACTACTTGCGGAACCGCTGGTACTTGGCGAAGCGTCGAGGCTGCAACCAAGATAGCAGGCTTCGGCCAGTTGCGGGTACATGGATAGCCATATTCGCACCCTTCGCTCGGCGCACTTCTGAGGGTCGAAGAGGTTTCGCGTCGGGAACGGGCGGCCCCAGTATTCGTCGTCGGCTGCTATTGGCATGGTGCCTCCGGTTCGCGATTCAGTCGAAGAAGAACGGATAGACAACATGGTAGCCGAAGAACGCAAGCGCATAGACCGCCGTCACGAAGAGCAGGACGCACAGGAGGAATGTCCCGCTTGTCAGGCAACACGACCATAGCGCAGTCCAAGCGGTGCGACGCTTCATTCGCATGGTGTCATCCCCCTTCTCCCAACCTGATGCCAATGCGGTTGTGGTGCCCCGCTTTTCGGAACGCCCAATGGTTACGCGACGCGCCAGCCCTCCCCAGCGTCTCAGTCACATTCGCGGATAGCTTGCGCTTCAGCCGCCGTGAGGCATGGGACAGGTGTTCAGCATCTGCGTCCATGAGGCTATCGTAAGCGGCTGCGAAGGCGGCGGCAAACTTCCCTTCGTTGGGCGCGGCAACACCAAGCTCCCTGTACTCAAACCGCTTGCCCCTATCTGCAGTCTCCACCACCTCAATAGGCTCTACGAACTCAAAGTGACGGCTCCCCGTATCCAGTGCTGCTAGGCCGAATTTGTGTTCTTTCATCGCTACCCCTCCTCGGTGCTAATCCCCACTCAGCCAAACAGGGATGTAGCTATGTACCAATAACTCAGCGCAAGCAATCCCCCCAACACTATGACAAAGAGCACAAACCTGGCGTTGGCAATCACCACATCGCCCAAGTGAATGAATGCAAGGTGTAGTTCCCGCCATGCTTCGGCGAGCGTTAGGTTGCGCTGCTTCATTCTGCAGCACTCCTTGTGTCTGGTATTTCCCTGTCGCCCATACTGTTGCGGATTTCATGACATGCCTCGAAGTAACCAAGATGCCACAGGTCATCCTTTGGGCTGCCAGGCAGATAAGGGCCTGCTCTTTTCCCTGCTGGCTCTAGCGCGCCTACCCTGTAACCTCGCGCATATCCCTGCGCCCATACCATTTGGTCTTCACCCTTGTACAGATTGCAGGGATGCTGCTTGCCGCGATTGTACAGCGTGCGCGTCTCCACCGCAGTAACCCTTCTCGGCAACTCACCAATAGCCCTTCCCGCTTCTTCCGCGTCACTCATTGTCTGCACCCCTTTGGATTGGCAGCTTCGATTCGTATTACATGTAGGGTTACCGCATCATCCCTTCCGACATAACAGAGTTCTTGTAGGTACGGCAGATAGCTAATACCCTTGCGCCAGGCAAGCCAATCGAGGCAGCCAAGGCAGACTATACCGCCTTCATGAAACTCATCAGGCACAATAGCCAGCCAGATTTCGTCGGGAAGGTCGTAGCCAAATGGATTAGGCTGCCCGCACACCTTGCAGACCTCACCCTCCCAAGAGCGTATTCTATCACACGCATCACTCATTGTCTGCGCCCCTCTCTCAATTCCAAGTGCTGTCAGTCTGGCGTATAGTGCTACCGTATGCCACCAACAAACCCTCTTCACCTGTGCGTAACTACCTAGTGTTTGTCTGATTAGCGATTGGCCTGATTGCAGACTACATGACCTGCTTTCAGACCACACCGGAGATGTCGTCCATAAGTTCTTGGACACATTCTGCCGCTCTATCAAAGGCTACGGCCTTACCTAGCAAACTGCTGTCGGCATCCCTCCTGTTTTGTGAACTAGGAAACCATCCATCGCCACAACCTACAGGTTCATCCGCTGCGGCACGGCACTCCTTAGCACTCTTACGAAACTGCGCCTTCAACAATCTTAGTTTCGCGTTCACTTTTCTCATAGACACATCCTTTTCTTCACCGTGGTCAGCCTCCAATAAGAGCATAGCTACCACATCATCGGGCTGTGTTATCGGTGGCTTATTGTTACCCATCCCACCCCTCCAAACTCAGCTCCCGCAGCACCTCCGCACTATCGCCTTCGATTATTCGCCAGTCACTCATTCAACCTCAGCCGCCTTCGGTTCACCGCATAGCGATAACCGTTCTCCGCAACTACAAGGGCCTTACTGCGCCCCACCACACACTTGCCACGCTTGTCTCGCACGGGGTCGCATTGCATCCCGCACAGGTCTGGCCTAGTCCACTTGTCGCCCAAGTAGGTATAGCGGGTCATATACTTTCTTCGTTAGTCGCGGATGGATAACGAACTTTCTATAAACACCAACCACTCCGTTATCGCAGTCGTAGATTCTGATAGTGCCGCCGCGCTCTCATCCAGTCCGACAAAGACCATCTCCCACAATGGCCTGTCGCCATCAGGAGAATCGTAGCGCCCCCACATTAGGGCCACTTGCGATATTCTCGGCTCTGTGCATAGTCTATATGCTGCACGCTCAAAAAGCTCAGACGCGCCTCTTGTTGTGCGTATCCAGACGCGGCCTTCGGAGGCGTTGTGCCATGCCATTCCATCAAAGATACCTCTGTGTCCAGAACAGGATTGCACCGTCACCATATCGGGGTAAGCATTGATTGCATCCAGCAATGGCACCACCGCTTCGTCTACTTGGCGTTCGCTGATAGCCAATGATAGTTCATCCATCTTCTGTTGCTTCTCGGCTACAGTCAACCACATAGATACCCTTCCCCTTCCCCCGCCTGCGCCCACTCTTCGCAACGCTTGTCATCCTCGACCTGATGGCCCTTCCTGCAAGCGGGATAGTAGGTAGTCCCTTCATCATCGCCCACGAAGTCCGGCGCGCCCGAGGTGGTGAAGCAATGCTTGCAATTAGGGCAGCACTCTCCGGTCGGCGCGATGTCAACGTAGCGGCCAGTGGTGCGGTTCATGTCGGGGGCGTCCTCTTTAGCAACCTCAGCCAATGCCCGCCCAACCATCCGAGGTGTAATACCGAACACGCGGCAGAACTCACCCAGCGACAGTGAACCACCCTCGATGCCAACCATGCTGTCATACCAACCATCAATGCCGAGTGATTGGCGGGACTTCGTAAAGACAATGGTAACGCCGCTGGAGTAGTCGCCAAACCGGATGCTAACCGGCTGCCCCTTCTTGCGCTCTACTGTGAATCCGCTCATGCATCATCCTCCCCACTCGCCCACATTGTCAGAACGCCATCCCAGTACACCGGCACAGTCAGGATATCCGTGTATATCGGCAGCCCTTTGCTCCGCATAATGCCATGCTCCATCTGCGCGCCATCGCTCCACTTCCAGTCGGGGAGCATCATCATAGTCTCGCAATCGTCAAGCCCCGCAACGCAATTATCGAGGTGTGCCTGGCGCGGGATGTCGGGATAGTCTATCTCGAAGTAAGCCGACTCCGTATGCGGACAGAACGTATAGTGACCACGCCGCATGAGTGAGGCCTTCATCGACCTAGCCCGCTCAATATGTTCCCCAACACTGTTGTCGCCTATCGCATTGTACGGGCCGGAGATAAAGAACCTGAGTGGCGCGTCACACTGCGGCAGGTGCTCCTTCTCTATCTGCAACTGTTGCGCCGCCGCCCTGATACGAGCATCCTCAATCTCCGCGCCGCGCCTGTTCTGCAGGACAAGATATATCCACCTGTCCATGAGTTCCTCTACAGCCTCAAGCGCATGGTCAGTCCACGGGTGCAGGTGATTGGTCTCGCCATATTCGGATTGTCCCATGCGGAACCTTGTTATCAGGACATCCGATAGTGCGCTCAGGTTGCACCGCTCGGCTTGTTGCTTGATTAGCTCAATGGTCTTGTCTGGCATTGTTGCCTCCCTACGCAAGATGACTTGGTTGCCACAGTTCCGCCGTCGTATAATGCGCGTCACACCAAGCCCACCACGTCTTGCGCATTTCGTCGCACACGTGTTGGCTTTGCTTGCGGTCAAGGCGCGGTTCACTACCTGCGGCCACGACGCTGTAGTCCCACTCGATGTGTATCGGCGTGAGGCGTAGTGGCAGGCCGTGTTGGATGTCCTCCAGTTGCTCAAGACATTCGGACATTTCAACGTGGCGGAGTTGGTCGCAAGGCCAATAGAGGAAGAGTGAAGTCTCGCCAGCAACGAACTCTTCCACGATACCCAACTGCTTCCCCAGCGGAACCATGTCTGGCTTGAAGCAGCCGCAGATGGATGCGGGAACAATTGACAGGCCAAGCAACACGGCCTCGGTTGGGCTTATGGTAATGTTGGTGTCAATCCACAGATAGCCGCAATCATGTAGCCATTCCTGGAATAGTTCGTCAAGCCATTCTTGGTGCAGGAACGGTTCGCCTCCGCTAATCCGGCAGACACGTGGTGGCGATAGGCCTCGGCCCAAGCGGTCAGCCCGACAGTCATAGAAATCGTCCATGTATTCCGCCGGCGTCACCTCAACCGTCGGCGCGTCGGGGTTGTTGGCGAAGCAGTAGTCACAGTCCAGATTGCAGTCGGCTATCTGCTCCAGAAATACGAGGTTGCCCTCCTCCCACGTGCAGCCTGTGGCGTGTGCCGCAACCTGATAAGGTTGGTCAAACTCCAGCAGGCGCGGGTTCATCATCGGGTCTGCAATATCACAGACCTTCACGTATTCCTTGATGCGCCCGCGACCGTTGAATATGTCAGTCGGCCCCTTGCTTGCCTTGATGTCCTTCGCTTGCCCTGTCTCTTCCAGTAGCACAATCGGTACTGTTGTAGCCATTAGCTTCCTCCCTTATACCTCACTACTTGAACGCCTATATACCGCGAACTTCATCGGGGTAGTCAGTCGGCATATCTATCCCAACGACCTTGACCTTCAGTATCCGATGGACTGGGTAGAACTCACATTCCCCCGCGCCGTCGTTGTGGTAGTAGCCTTTCGTGATTATGGCTACTGCGTGTTCCCGCGCCCTGGCAGTGTCGTACGGAATCGCATAAGCGAATACTCTGCCGTCGTCGAGATAGACATGGATTGATGCGCCTGCGCAAGCGTCAACAGCAATGCCAATCCGCCCCATAATCTGGGCATCGGGTTCCGTTGGTATTTCCTGCGGCGTTACCATTATCAACCTCCCACTTTTTCCGTTCGCATAATATGGCCTCCCTGCAAAAAGTACCCCTGTTCACGCTTTCAGCACTTGCCGAAACCCGCCTGATTATTGAAAGCCTACTCCACCACTCGCACCTTATGCGTCTTTGCGCCGAGGTGAATAGACGCCGCGCCAAGCGCACTAGGCCGGTATGCCGCGTCTTGAGGGTATCCCCTGTAGGAGTAGAACGACGGCAGCATCACCAATCGCTGCTGTGCGTTCTCGATGTAGCTGTCCTCGCCCATATGTCGCCTCAGCATCTTCACCGTCGCCTCGAAGTGCAGGTGCCCGACGGTCACTAGTTCGCTGGTGACGATATTGGCGATGGCCTCAGCAGCGTTCAACTTTGCACCGTCGGTGCGCGCCCCACCCCGCCCGTGGTGGTGGAAGTGGGTGTATTTCTGCTTGCCGACGATGTGCTGTATGTGGCCCGACATGCCGAGATATGGAAGCTCCAATCGCTCGGCCAAGTCCTCAGCAGGACAGAAATCCACATCCTCGATTCTGATTATCCGCCCCTCATGGTTGCCCGCAAAGACCGCGATGCCCTTGTTGCGAATCGGCCTCAGGTCTTCCACAAGCAAATCCATCGCAACGCGCAATGGGCAGAACTCATCGCGACTACTGCCGACACTATTCTTGGTGCCCAGATCGAAGTTGTCACCGCCAAGAAACCAGCGCGCCGTCTTCTCAGATGCTATCCAATCGCGGAGGTCCAGGAAGCGGGCATAATCGCAGGAGATGGACTGGCAGTGCAGGTCGGCAATAGGGACGAGCACGCCGACCTGCTCATTGGCGGCGAGCTTCCACTCATAGACTAACGCCTTCTCCTGCTGGCGAGACAATGCCACATACTCTTCGCGCCATTCCGATGTAGTCTTCTCATCGTACTTGCTCCAGCGCCGGGGGTTGTCTTTGCCTATCAGCCCGAGGCCCATCATCGTCCATCGGTCACCCACTGGCTTGTGCGTCGCAAAGCCGAGGAATTCTGCCGCTGCTGTGGCATTGCCGTCAAAGTGGCGATGTAGATGCAGCAAGGCCAGGTCATCGCCGAGAGCACGCTTGATTAGCCAGCGCTTGCCACGAAACTGCTCCCAGCCAACACTCTCAAAGTTGATGGGACCTTCGCTGATTGCTTCATCTTTTCGCAAGGCGATTGCCTCCTAGTGGACTATTCGGTACTCCCGAATGGTTGCGCTGTTGCCGCCAAGCTAAGCTGCTTCGGATTCTCTACTTCACCTATCCGCTCTTCGCTCCGCTGGCACCAATGCCCCGATAGCTCGATGCCGATAAACTCTCGCCCGTGCTTCACCGCTGCTTCCCCCGTTGCCCCCGAACCGCAGAAGCAGTCCAATACCGTGTCGCCTTCCCTGCTGCTGGCGGTGACTATGTGCTCCAGCATGGCAAGCGGCTTCTCGCAAGGATGTTTGCCCGCATAGGGCTTGACCGTTGGAAAATCCCACACGTCGGTGTAGGGCACGTCGGCGGTGACTGAGAACGGGCGGCGGAGGGATTCGTATTCGGCGCGGAGTCTTGCGTAGTCGCCACTCTTACCACAAACAGTCATAGCCCGCTGGAAATCCCCCATTGACGGAATTGACGAACCCTCTTCCCACCGACGGCAAAGCTCAGTTCCTCGCGCCGGGTTCTTCGTGCGAACATAGCCAAGGGCAATGTCAATATCCGTTGCATTCATGCCCACTGCCAACCGCGCTGCCTTGATTGCAGTGCCTATTGGCGTCGGGCAGCTTGTGCCCCCTTCAGCGGTGCACAAGTCTTCATAGTTTGTGCTTGCGCCACAGGCATCCATCGCTCGGCAGAATTCCTCTTCTGATGGTAAGGATGTACCGTTCTCCCAGTTAGATACCTTACCGCCGTGGTTTACATTTCCGTATGCGCCTGTCACCTCTGCAAGTTCTGTTGTGCTCAGGCCAGCAGAAATGCGCGCCTGTTGTATGGCTTCGCCTAGAACCGACGAAGAATTTGCCCCTCTCTGTTCGGCGAAGACGATACGCTCAGAGTGCTCAAAGAATTGGCGCAGCCGCCCAACGTCAATAGCGCGGAAAGCAGTCGCCCTTTGGTCACCGCTTGCATAGTCATAACCTGCCTTATTCCAGACTATCTGCTGTAGTACCGTAAAGAACTCCGCCACCTTGCACTCCACCCGCGCTGCCATCTTTGGACTTGCGAACACATACAGGCTACCGTTTGGCTTGAGCGCCCGCTGCCATTCCGCGCAGAGTAGGCCGAACCATTCAATGAATTTGGCGGGGCTGTCCCACTGCTTGTCCCACGGCTCATTCTTGACGCGATAGTAGGGCGGGTCAGTGAGAATCAAGCCGACACTGCTGTCGGGTAGGGATGGCATAACATCTAAGCAATCGCCTTGGACTATGCGCCAATCAATCATTGTTCCTATCGCCATTCTTAGAGGGGCCTCCTGCCCCATTTACGCCTATACTGCCACGACTACCGGACTGCCGATAACAGCGCCGGTCTCTTCGTCAGCTTTGTACAACTCCATCCCATCAAAGCCGACAAAGAGCACCCAGCCGCACCAGCTAATCCAGCCTTGCCAGCCGACTTCTTCGGGGTGTTCGTACCTGCCGATATCCACGCGGGGCATAAAGTTCACCTCCTTTCGCACTGTCGCCTTCGATAACCCGCCAGTCAGTCATTCGCCGTTCACCATTACCGCTGCCCTCCACAATTCTGTATTCTCAGCCGCCAACACAGCAGCCGCCGCATCAGTGATATGCTCCCGCTTCCCCTGCGCAATCCCCGTCATACAGTCCTCAAGGTCTGGTATCCGCGCAAGGACCACCTCGGCGATTTCAGCCTTGCTCACCTTGTGCCTGCCGAGTAGCGCCTGCTTGATTTGATTCTCATGCAACCACAGGAATGGGATTTCGGGAAGGGCTTCGCGGATTGAAGAGATGACACCTTTGGCAATGCCGCCTGCCTTAGCTACAGCAGCCGACTTACTACCACTGGGGGCTTCTACTGCCACCAGCACCGGCCTGCTTGCGCGAAGCTCTGCCATGATGCCATTGTAGAGTAACGCCGCCCGCTGAATGTCGTCAACCGCGGCGTACAGGTTTTCCTTCTTCGCGGCCTTGGCGGTCTTGATAAGCGTCGCGGCTACCGCTACCAAGTTCCCATCATCGCGACGCACAATCGTTACTATGCCGCAGTTGGAAAGTGAGAGGTCTATTCCGACAAGCGTTGCTGACACTATCGCCCAGTCTCCTCCCGCGGCAACTCGTACCTATCCTCACTAAAGCGTGACCGTCGAATAAGACCCTGCTTCCTCAAGCCCTCCGCGGCTTCCTTTGCCAGAAACCAGCTACTGCCCGTTCTTGCTGCGATGTCACTGACATCCAGCGGGCGTTGCGCATCAATCATGCCCGCAAGGATTGCCTCTTCGTGCAGTTTCTTCATGGCTTGGCACAGCGCGGGAGGCACGAAAACATCTCGGTCGAGATGATATTTGTCCTTATCCGTGTAGACCTTGATGCAACTATGCTTGTACGACGCTACGATGCGACAGCAGCGGTGATAGCGCGTCGGTATGCGCTCTATGTAGCCAGGAGGCAAGCAGACTGTGCGAATCTGGCCTGCTACATACGGACCTTTCCCACACTCACCACTCATTCTCCCGCCACATCCCTTCGCATTGAACATACCACAAGCGGTTAACGATTGCAAGCCCTTCCTCGGATTCTCTACGCGGCCATCTAAGCGATTGTCTGGAGCGATGCAAGTAACTTACCCTACTCTGGGCTATCATCAGCACCTGTGGGAGCGTCGGCTTCGCGTTGGGCTTCTGCGGCCCTTTCCAGTGCGTCAAACCATATCTGATATTTGGAAGGCCCACACTCCTGCTCAAGCTGCCGCGCCATATCCTGCCCAGCTATACACCTGCACTCGGCGGTACGATGGAGGGCATTGTACTCATCGCGCTGCTGGTAGCCACAGGTACCACACTCCACTTCAACCCGCGCCTTCCACACATCACGCTCTTTACTCACCGCGTCAAGCTCGGCCTCGGCTTCGGACAACCCTTCCTTTGTTGTGTGATACCGTTCCTTCCAGTATTCCAAACTGGCTTCCATCCCATCGCGAAGGGCTTTGCCCTGCACCCGCGCCTGTGCAAGCTGGCCCATCTCTTGTTCCTGTTGGTTGATGTGTTTTTGTAGCGCGTCGCCTTGTGTCAATAGGTGATTTCGTGCACTCTGTAGATAGCACTCAAGTTCCTCAATCCACTCGCGCAGGAGGGCCTCGTCCTCGCCGTCGGGTTGGGCAGATTCGACACCCTCTACTTCTGCACGGATGCGCATTTGAGTTTCGAGGTCATTGATGCGGGCTTTGGCGTCGCGCAAATCCTCAAGCGCATCGTTGCGCTCCTGTCGCGTTACGTCATCGTGCATCTGCCAATGTTCGGCGAGCGCTTCCGCATCGCGCAACCTCTCCGATAGAATGTCGCGCTCTTGCTTAATGCCAATTCTCCGGACTACACATAGACCGTGCAGGCAGCGAACATTGTCACGCTCTTTACTCACCGCGTCAAGCTCAACCTCAGCTTCGGCTACGCGCTTGCGGAGCTTGCCACGTTCGTCATTGAAGTCTACCCACGGAGGCATACTCCCGCACGGTACCACCTCTTCCTCTTCGGCATCAACCTCTGGTTCCTCACAGCACGGCACGCCAGCAGCGGCGCAGAGGGCGGCGACCTTGGATTCGGTTTCCTCCACACCCCAACCATTCCAAACCTCTGCCGTACCAGTTACCCATGTATAACCATTCACGGAAGACCATGCTGCCGAATCGATTATTGAGAACCGTAGCGCCTCTCCAGTATCCGCTCTGTGCAACACCACCGCTGGCGGCTCGGCTCCGGGGCAACTCCAGTCCGGCCAGACCTCGCGGATAATACGCGTTGCCTCAACAGCGTCGAGTGGGCACGGTAGCCCATCGTATGTCTCTCTCCATTCTCCCCTACTGTCGCGCCGTCGGCCAAACAACCAGAGCCGCACCTCCGGCTTCTGGCGCGCCTCCATCCTGTCTATCCGCGACCACTCTATACCGCCCACGAGGGATAGCAGCGTCACCGTCGGCTCCTGTTCCAACCTCGGCACCGCGCCCTCGCAGTCCCACTCGGCACCCCAAGCGGCGCGGGCAAGCTCAGTGACTTTGGCGACAGATTCAGTGACAGCTATCCTAGTTGTGCAGGTATCCGTTTCCCCGCATACTGTTGTGGCATAAGGCGACGATGTGAAAACCCTCTCAATACTGCGGAACGTATAGGCTGTGCCACTGTCAGCCCCGTGCAGCGTCACGGTCTTCGGCTCGGCGGGCGGCTCGTCTTGCTGAGTATCCTGCGCGACCGTTGCTTCGTGCGCCTCCACTACCTGGTTATCAGCCTCGGCCAGACTATCCGCATCGCCAACGTGCATCTCCCCTTCGAATTCGTAACTCCACCGCAACCTCCCGTCATCCCCTACCCAGACTTCACTGTGCGCCCCGTTCGCATGGCGGGTTGAGTAGCTGACTGGCATATCGCAATCCTGGCGGTGGATGGCCTCGTCTCTGCTGTCGGGCTCATCGCCACTGCTGCACTCCTGCTTCTCATAGTATGCTATGTTCGCCTCTGTGATACGCTTGCTTGCATCTGCTAATGTATCCTCCACACCTGTTTGTTCTCCTCTCTCAGGCGCGGCATATTCCCAACAAACGCGCCCATCGAAACAGTCCCGCACACGACTCTGCGCCCCTGTTGAAATGTGGGTTTTTTGGTAGCCAATGTACTCTGCGTTAGTAGGCACGTCCGCCTCAGGGATTCCCACCTCGCCTGCCAGCATCGCATCAACCTGTCCGAGAACCGCGAGCCTGCCAGTCATGTTCGCTGCTTCGAGTTCCTGTTCGTCTGTGCGAGCGTGGCGCGGCATGACTTGAACCTCCCGCAATCGCGACTGCGCATCCAGCTTCTGCGCTGCAATCCATAGGCGCAATTTGTTCTCCACCTGTGCTTCTCGTTGCATGAATTCCGTCCTGCGTTGCCCTCTTGACATCATGGTGCCGACCTCCCGTTAGTAGTTTTGTAGCGTCTCATCCTACCTATCCACCCGCATCCGCGTTCCGTGGGTGCCCTCATCATACTCCCGCTCCGCATTGTAGTATCGCCCCCCGCGAGGGTAGTCAACCCAGTAGGGCAATTCGCCAAATTCACGGATACCCCTCGCCCACCAACACTTGATAGCACCAGAATCCTTCTTCTGCTTATTCTCATCCATATCCCGTTTTAGGCTCATCACAAGTGACGCGTCAAATATTGCCCCCCTGCTGCCGTAGGTCAGCGGTACTCCAGCATCACTCCAAGTTATCTGTGAGCTGAGGAGTATCGGCGTCTTAGTCTCCTCGGATACAGACTGCAATGCGCGTGCAATTTGGGTCAGCGATTGGCGCTCGTCGTCACCTTCACTCAACCGCTGCAGGTAGTCCACAATTATCAGGCCGAGGTTGCCCCGGTGCTGTTCAACCTGTATTGTCGCGACCGCTTGGTCAATCGTCTTTATGCCGTCCGCAATAACAATCGGCAGTTTGAGGAGTTCGCTATGGCCCGCATCAATGCGTTCGTGGATTTCAGCCTTCTGCTCATAGTGGCTTCGCCCCGGCAAACTCAACTGTGTATCCAAATGTGATAGCCAGCAGCAGGCGAGGCGCACCCACGAGTCGCGCCCCTCCTCCAAGTGTAGGACAAGCACTCGTTGCCGATTCTCCTCAGGTTGCATTGCGAATTGTTCGGCGCTGCTGAGGGCTGTCTGGACGCTGAATGATGTCTTTCCAGATTTCTGCTCAGAAATCATCACAACCAAATACATACCACCATAGCCGCCAGTCTTGTTATCCAGTATTGGTATCCCACTTCGCGCCGGTGTGATTCCGAACGGTTGGTCAATAGCCGCGTGGAGCTTCTTGGAATCCTCTTGCCAGCCGGTATTCACCGAAGTAGTCTGCACCTGCCCGCTTTGGTCGGCGAGGGATAGTACACCCGTCACCGTCTCGGAGAGTAGCGCGCCAGCATCTGTTGGATTGGCAGCGGCCTTCTCCTGCAACTCTGTGCTGAATGTGATAATGCGGCGGAGTAGTGAACGGTCGCGGACAATGTTCCCGTAGCTACCTATTTGAGCAGGGTTGCCCGTCTCGTTCATCAGCCCCATCAGGTACTCAGGCCCTCCGATGTTCTCCAGCAAGTCCTGCTGCTTGAGGCGCGCGCTGAGGGTTATCAGGTTGACATCATCACCCTCTGCGGCAACTGTTTTCATCGCGGCGAACACTTGGCGGTGGGCCTCGCGGTAGAAGTCATCCGCAGAAAGCCGCTGCAATCCCGCAAGCGTCGCCTGCTTGTTGAAAAGCATAGCCCCGAGCGTGGCCTGCTCTGCGCGAAGGTCCTCCGGCGGCAACGTCTCAGTTGGTGGCGCGCTACTCTTGTTCAAGCGGCAACCCCTTCTCTGGTTCTTCTTGGAGCGTGCGGGTCGGATTCGCACCGCCTGCCTCAGTTGGTCGCCGAGGTCCTTCTTCAAGGCGCACGCTCTTATCCAACAGGTACACCCAACAGTCTTTGTCGTGGCTATAGTCAGAATGGCCTTCACGTTGCCCGCGCTTGCTAGTTGCTTTGTTTCCTGGCGGATGCCCCTTGCTGCGTTTCAACCACACGAAGTTTGCCGCCTTGTAAATCACACCTGTGTGCCGCGTGCTATCTGACCAACTGACCACAAGCCGAGGCCTCTTCGCGTCGCGATACACAGTTGCCCAGTCCCGTTCTACGATTCGCAACGACTTCCCGATGGCACAACTGGCAACATGTGGAGTATTAGATGCAAGGTATAGGCGGGCAAACTCAAGCAACTCATCGGATGGTACGCCGCACAAAGGCGCAGACATCATCGGGTAAGCATAGGTCAAAACGCCGTCAACCTGTCCATCGAACAACACGGCATAATTCAGTTGCCTGCCAGTCCGCGCCCGCCGCAAGTAGTGGAATTGTTCAAGGGCAAACCGGGCGTCGGCAACTGATATGCGTTGCAATTCGACACGGTGTTTCAATGAAGCACTCTTGTCGGGTTCAAATAGGGAACGTTGTCCAATCATGTTTTATCACTCATCCGCATACTCCTTCTCCAACTCCGCTATCTGCTTATCTATCTCTGCAATCTGCTCCACTTGGTATGCCGACGACGCGCCCGGCATCCGCTCGATTTCATCCTTCTCCTGCCGCGCTGCCTCCAGATACGGGCGCACTCCTTCCCACCACACGCCAAACTCTATTGCCTGCGCCTTCAGCCTCGGCCAATAGTCGCCACCATCCTTGCCGTGCACACGCTCCTTCTGGCGGATGAACATCTGCGGCCAGTGGCGAAACTTGCGGAGGTCATCATGCCAGTCCACATTGGCAGGCTGGCCCTGCGGCTCTGTGCCGAACATCGTGATGAACGGGCGGCGCATGGGGTCGGCGGAGTTGGCTTCGTGGGCGTCGGCTGCCATACCTGAAACCGTGCTTTGGAAATAGGCTCGGATGTTTTTCCACGTCGGGTTCTTTTTGTAGTGCGCTTGCGATGCTGTTTTGATTGCAGCATTTAGGATATGCTCAGGGTATGCCTTGTGCGCATTCTCTATATCAGCACGCAGGTTAGTCTCATCATCCTTGGCAATTCCAACAAGCATGTCGAAGGCCTGCTGGATAATGGTGTCGTCGTTGTTTTGTGGATTCAAAGAATCGGTGGAGGGTCGTTCGGGGTTTGGTTCGCCACCACTACTAGTACCCTCTTCTAGTAACACCCCTCCTCCGTTTTTGTTGTTCTCTAACTGCTGCTCTCTGTACTCTGTACTCTGTACTGTGGGCACTGCCTTGAGACCAGTCCCGAGGCACGCTCCCTGAGAGTAGTCTGTGGGACTAATCATAAACTTATCACATTCCGCCGCCAGTTTCTTACCAATGAACTTATCCTCCGCAATCTTGCCAAAGTACTCTCTCAACTTCTTTGGTACAATCCAGTTGGGCGGATGCCCGAACTCTGGCGGCCCCAGCCGGTGCCATGCGTGGCTATCGTTGTGCTCAAAGTAGTTGGAAATTGCTAAACACTCCGCGCCTTTGTGGTCTGCGTAGGCTATCAACAAGCCCTTAGCAACGAGCGTTTTCACCAGTCCCGAAACGATGTTCCCGGTCAGCCTTTCACTTAGCCCACACACACGCCTGGCGAGCTTGCGAGGCTCTGCTGGAAAGCGGCCCCATGCGCCCGCGCCCGCTATCATCATAAACCAGAGAATGGCCGCGTCGGGTTGTCTATCTATCAAGTCCGCGACAGCCAAGCTCTCATTGGTCGCGCTGTGGAGTTTGTTCCATGTCGGCATACCTATGCTTCCTTCTTTTGCAGATACTCCTGCTCAAACCGTTCGCGCAGCGGCTTGCCCTCGGCGGAGTGAATGTGCTGGTGGTGTTTGTGGCAGAGTGTGATTCCGTTAGCCACAATGGCGCGGTCAGCCTTGTTGTGACGAAACGGTAGACGGTGGTGAACGTCGAGGCGCCCGTCAACCTCTCCACATAGCTGGCACGAATAGTTGTCGCGTTGTAAACATATCCTACGCCAGTGCCGAAGGAATGGCGAGCGCCGTGCGTGGTCGCTGATGTTCTGGCCGAACTGCCAGAGCTTATCATCTCTCTTGACACAGGCCCTATTATGCGCCACTGGCGTTAGGAGTCCGTGCTCAACTTGCGCATCAATAGCTCCCGCGATTGTCTCAAGCTCAATAGATGCTGCAGGACAAACAGCCGCCCGATACATGAGTGGGCTTGTTGGCGCGCTCCCCTCTTTGTCTACTTGTGTTAGTGACCAGAGGAACAGGAGGGCAGATAGCGGGTTTTGCTCGGCGAGTTCCATCATAGGCTCATCCCATCCAACTTGTTCACTAATCCTTGCGTACTGTGGCATTAGCTACCCTGCCTCCAAACAAAGAAGTGCCCGCCTACTTTCAGCAGAAAGCACCAGGAAGCGCCACCATGCCAGAGGAGCAGACGGGCACAAAAGCCCGCAAGGTATTGAGTTGTCTGTCGCGTTGGATTTGCTTCTGAGAACATGATAGTGCTCCTGGTAAGTATAGTGTAGCCGTCAAGAGCACAACAGTCAAGCCTTATATATCAAGCAGGCATTGTGCGCCATGCCGGTCCTTCACATAATCGCCGCTCACAAATGGCGGCGTACCGCAGGTTTCCCGTTTTCCAATCCCCACCTGCACTTCCCAAGTGCAGTCGATGTCTTTCGGATAACCACATCGCCTCCATTCCATCGGGCTTTCCTCCACAAGGCGTCGCCATTCACGCTTGCCGCACAGCGGATATACATACCGGAACTGCTTGCCGAAGTACTTCGTCAGGCCAAGCGCGCGCGTCGTCTCATAATCACGCCTTCCGCGAAGTTCGCCCGGTCGCGCTGTTATTCCCTGCACAGTGCGCGGGTGAACCCTGATACCTTCCGATGTCAGATAGACCTCTGTTGTGATGAATCCGCCATAGAAGAAGTTGCTTGCCTGATACACGTAACCCGGCTTGCCGAGGATTCCGTCAGCCCACGAGAAGAGGAGTATGATGCCCTTCATTTCCTTTTTGAGAAGCTCAACAGCACGGGCGATGAAGTAGCTTTCGGTGTTGCGCGGCAACTCATCTCGCACACAGAGCTTGCCAATTTCGAGGTACTGCACCACGCCGACAGACGGGAACATGCCTTCGATAGTGTGTCGCGGGCGTGTGCCGTAGCCTAGTGTCATACCCGCAACAAGCCGCTGCCCGTGCCAGCCACCAATGCAAACCTTTGTGATACGCGGCATAACCTTCGAGTAGTGGCACTGTACCACAAGGTTCCGCACCATGCTTTTCCCGGCAAAGGTCACGCGGTCAAGCATTGAACAACTCCCACCTATCCACATACTTGAGATTCCTATTCGGCATCCTACCCGTACAATATTCCGGCGGGCGCAGGTTGATAAAGTGTCTCCCGCCCGCCTCTTCTGCCGTGAGTATCAAGTGGGTACGTTCACCACCGCTTTCGCCGACGCAATGGAAGATGTCGCACCGGGCAGGCAAGTTGTCGTAGTCGCGCTGGTTGCGCAGGTGCCAGGGCCGCAGACACCAGGCATACGCTCGCCTAACATCGCTGAGTGTTGATCCCTTGACATCAACACGGAGGCCGTTGACGAGGAAATCAAAGGACGCCTTGTTCGGTGCCCAGTTGACCGCATAGCCGCGCCGCTTGTATTCCGCAAGAGCAAGAGTCTCAAAGTAGTTCAACCTGTCTCTTTGCCGCCCTCGCAACAGTGCACATTTCGCGTACCATATTGCACGGAGCGCTGGAGTTCGGCACCTATGATGATAAACCAGAGACCATGCTATCTCTGGTGCAAGCAACTCTCCACAGTGAGCGCAGGCCCTCCTTCGCTGCTGTAGCGGCACGTTCCTTTCAATCCAATCTGGGAGCCCCTGCCGCGACACCCCTATCTCGGCGGCAAGCACAATCTGTAGCTCCCCCGCGTTCAACCTGTGGGTGATTGCGTCCGGTCCGTTGGCTTTCAGGTAGAGCCGGATGGGACTTAGCAGCACGTTCATGCTTACTCCTCCTTCATCGCAAGTTGTGTGGGCTGGCTGGTGGTCTCCAACACCTCGGGTATCCGCAGCTGTGCAAACTCGGCTTCCATTCTCCTCGCCGCAAGCTCGCAGTATTCCTCACTGATTTCTATGCCAACACCGCACCTGCCGAGACGGTAGCAGGCGACGAGGGTTGTGCCGCTGCCGAGAAAGGGGTCGAGTACGGTATGCCCATCTGTTGTCAACGCCTTCATCCATATCACCAGCGGCTCAAGTGGTTTCTGCGTCGGATGTATGCCGACATTCAGCCTATTCGGAGTTAGCCCTATCCAGCTATCTATCACGTAGCCACAACCATACCACTGCCTCTTGCCACAATATGAAATTAGCGCCCGCTCAAAAGCATTGATGAACTTTGGTCTTGGCGTCGGCACTGGCGCGGGCTTCACTATCTGAACGAAATGCCACAGCGTTAGGCTAGCCAACTTGTGCCGCACTATTTGGGCAATAGTAGCGTCGGGGTGATTGCGCCCGAATTCAAGGCAGTATACGCTTCCGCTGAATCGCACCACTGGCAACCAATCGAACACCTCTGCGTTGTGCGGTTCATCACCCCATTCATCTACAAGCGTACCACCAGTTCGCACAAATGCGCTTCCGGCGGGTATCCCATATGGTGGGTCAGTCAAACACAGGTCAAACTCCTGCTCCAGTTGCGGTGAGCTCCTGCTGCCATATATCATCGCGCGTTTGGTTTGTGCAGGCTTTATGTTGATACCCACTTTGAGCAATACAGAACAGGCGGAAAGCAAGTTGCTTGCCCGCCCGCTCAAGTTGCGCTGGCGAGTAGCCGACAGTAGGGTTCCCATCTCCGTCGAAGCCCAGGGTGCGGCCACACTTGGGGCAGAACTCACAATTCTCCGCGTAGGCGCTGCCTGCAGCTAGTTGCGGTGTCTCCACTAGGCTCCACCACGAGGCAGATAGCCGCTCAGTAGTCATCTGACTAGGGTGCATTAGGTCATCGCCGCGCTCCTTGCGCCCGCATTGAGACTGCCCGCATTCCAGGTCACACACACTTAGTCCCGCTTCATCATTCGGTGCCGGTCTCATCGGTCGCCTCCTTTGCGGCGTTGTCAAGTGCCTGTCGGACGAATGCTTCTGGGTTATCGTCATCGTCTATCGAGCCGACATCTTTCATGCGGGCGTAGAGGTGCTCGGCAAGTTCTTGCACAGCCCGCAGAGCAACATCGCGCTCGGCAGTGACTTTACGGAAAACCCTTTCCCATCCATTGCAGTTGCCGCACCAGTAGCCAACCTGTTGCTGAAGGCCTGTCGTCGCCCGCTCTGATTGTTTGATACACCTCGCCAAGGTCTCATCCCTCTCCGCCACGACCTCTGCGTGCGCGGCGGACATTGTGGTGAGGTGTCTCATCACAGCATCTGGGCTGATGGAATGGTACGCATTCATCGGTTTCATAGCCCAACCAACTTCATGTCGCGCCTTCGTCAACGCTTCATCGAACTTAGTCTCACTCATCTTACACCTCCGCTTTCTCCGCCGACCATTTCAGCCAGCAGGCCAATGTCTGCGCGCTTCCGCATTCACGCTCCCGGTCTCCACGCGTAGCATACTTACAGCCGCTCCACCACTTGGTAGGATATGTCCCACTATTCGGACAATGCTCCCAACAGAGCTTTTGAGCCAGCGCGTCTCTCTGCGCCTCAATCTGCTCCGCTGAGGGGCCGCACTCGCCGCCCTTCAGCTCCGCGAAGCAGAATGGGCAGCGGTCCTTTCCATCGGCACACGTTGGCGGGTACTCAGACTGATACGACCCCGATGGAAACTTGCCAATGATAAACCATGCGCAGTCGGCAATCGCATCATCGGGGTCTCCGTCAACGTCCCCATAGTTGCAGCACTGATAGGCACACCCTCTGCACGGACATCGCTTCTCATCTTGCTTGGTCATCTCATTGCCTCCTGTTCTACAATCCCATGATGGTCGCGCCAACCACACACCCCATCGTTTACACCGCTCCTCGAATCGCTCCATCTGAGCCGACACAGAGCAATAATTGCGGCTACGCATCAGTCGTCACCTCCGGCTGCTGCTTCTGCCGCTCCACCCAACACGCTCAGATACGAGTCAGGATTCACCGCGCTGCTTGGTCGGCATACTGCGATATGGTCAAGCTCGACATCATCAATGTACTTGACCTGCCTACCGCTTTCCTCGTCAGTTTCATAGTGCGCCTTGAGCACTCGCCCGCCAACACTCAGGCCATATTGCTTGCCTTGTTTGAGCTTCTCATACAGACGCATGGCTTCGGGATTAGTCAGGTCGAGGCTTCCAACTACGCGGAATTGGTCATTGTCAACCCAACACTTCTCCACCATGCCAAGTTCTTCGAGAACCCCCGCGTTGTGCGTTGGGAGCAGTTCAATACAAGCACGCTCCGCCATGACCTTCATAGCCTCAGGTGTCAACCGTTCGTCCTGGCGGTCAAGACTGGTTGACGCGGCTACCCCCTCGAAACGCAACGTACCCTCCCCGTCCCGCTATGCATTCAGCAGCTGCACCACAAACTCAAAAGCACTCATTGCTCTACCCCTCTCTGATTTCCAGCCACTGTTGGAGCCGGTCTCCGTGTCCCTCCGCAACCCACCAGTCCACCAGCGGCGGCTTGATGAACACTGGTATGCCTATCGCCTGCGCCTGCTCGATGATGTTCTGCACCCACTCGACCTGCGGGCGCGGCTGTCCTGGCCGGCTGTCCTGCCCGATAATCACCCAGTCAATGTCGGGTATCATGTCTATGGGGCCAAGGAGGGGTTCGTAGGACACAAAGATATTGCGGTCAAAGCCGCGATAGATGATGTTGTGCTCACGCTCGTAATTGCTTTGCTCGATAGTAACGCCCAGAAAGATGTTCTTGCCGCACGGTATGGTAGTCTTCCTTATAGCCAAAGCCTGCTTTGTCAGCAAGAAGAAGATGTGTTGCGGGCATTGCTCGATGATCTCGAACACTGCGTCCCGCCACTCCTGCGGAACATTCGGGTCCCACAAATCACCCATACTCTGGACGAATATCGCCGACTTCTTCTTCGCCCGCAACGGTGCGTCCAATCTCTCGCGGTGAATGTGCGGGAAGAAGTTCCAACAGAGGGAGTGCTTCGGGTCGAGACAGTGCTGCTCCACCTGCTCCGGTGTCGGGTACTGCTTGCACACATTGTCTCCGAAGCGCCGCGCAATGGTTTGGGCGTAGCAATAATTGACGCCATTGGCGTCCACGCAGCCGCGATATGAACAGCCCCATCCCAAGGGGTTCCAACTGGTTCCGCGATAATTCGGTATATGACACCACTCAATTTTGGTTGGTTGTAAGCCGTAAGCCATCTGGGTCCCTTTCCGCAATGTTGATTTCTCCAGAATGAACCTTCTTGTGGCATCTGCGGCATAAGCAAACGCCATTCCCTACGTCCTCCCTATAGGCCTTGTTGTTTGCGTAGGGCAGGATGTGATGTGCCACAAGGTGCTTGCATTCTCCGCAGACCCGGCACTCATGGTTGGCTGCACGCTTGACTGCGCGTGCCCAATAAGTCTGCTGCCGACGATTGCGACCCGTTCCGCCACCTTTCCATAGTGGACTATTTGGGCCGCTCTCGTATTCTGACCGCCAAACCGAACGACATGATAGATTGCAGAAGTGATGCTCGCTGCGCTTGATCTGCGATGCGGTTTTCTCAATCAACTTGCCGCACCACTCGCACCGGACATTAACCTTGCCGCCTTTCCAACTAGGGTTTTTCGCACTCGGGAACTGGCCGACCTCCAAGAGTGTTCGCATTCGTGGCTACAGAAAGACTTTCTCCCTGGGTGCAGTTGTGAGGGTTTGCGATACGTAGCCTTTCCACATTGGCTACAGGCAACTTTAGTCATCCCGCCTCGCCAACCTGGATGATTCTCGCCCCGCACATTTTCTGAAAACCATTTCCCGTAGCAAGCATGGTCGCAAAACGCGTGCGGCTCCGTCCGCTGGCTTGCGCGCTTGTCAATCAGTTTCCCGCAGCAGTCACATTTACGGCGTAGCTTCTTCTGGTTCGCCATCTGCCTCACCATCCCACAAAAACAAAGGCCCTCCTGTTGCCGGTCGGCACCGATGAAGGTGGCTTTCGCGGACGAAACAGGAGGGCCAAGTGGTCTCGACTTGATTGTAACCGGCTGCCCACTAAACACAAAAAGCCCACCTTCATCGGTATTAGTAGTATAGCACTTCCGAGACTGGATTGCAACCGCGCGCCCACTCAATCTTTGTGGGCTGGAGAGAATAGCTCATCCCGCTGCTTCCTTTCGCGCGGCCTCAAGCTCCGCTTCGGTGATAGTCCACAAGCCCTGTCGCCCGCGCCACGGTATCGGCTCGTCGAAGACCTGCGGGTTTTCCAGTAGCCAATGCCAACAGCCCTCCTCAGCCCATTCGCTGCTGCTGTCCTGTACACAGTCCGCTAGGTCAACTTGGCCGATGATTGCGCCGCGTGGGGCAGTAGCACAAATCCATGCCGCCCCATAACTTATCTGACCGCTTTGGACAGCATCAAGCGCACCATCCACATCGTACTTTGCGGCGGCGTGTATCAGCAATGAACCTCTGTATGTAGTTTGCCATGTTCGGTTCTCAACTGGCTTGATACCTCGGATTATCAGTTCGGCCCACGGCTGCCGGATTGTCAGGACACGCAGCTTCTCACTCATCCCGCACTCTCCTCTCCGAGTAGCCCCGACGCATTGATCACCGCTCGTTGGGCGTGCGAAGTCGTCTGAGAGAACCGAAAATAGTCGAAATAGTCCGTTAGGCTTGGGCATTGAGCAGGCACCACCCACACATCCAGCAGCTTCTCACTTATTGGGATTGGCCTCCTTGTCCGCAAGCCCTGCTATCCGTTCCCGTAGTTTCCGGATGCCCCGCCTAACCAGATTGAGCTTGTCCTGGCACTCATCCCGCTTGGCTTCCAGTTGGTTATCCTGTTCTATCAGGTCGAGTAGTTCACCCCGCAACTTCTCATGTTCACTCATCGGGATTGGCATCCTCGTCCCGCCGTTGCCCCCACTGTTCACGCAACATATCCAGCGTCTCAGAAGCGGCGGGGCTGCCAGCATACACATAAGCGTTCACGCCATCTGGCAACAGCACCTCGCAGTACGCCCAACAAACGTCCGGACATATTCGTATTGTCATAGACTGTTGCGCTACATCCCGCACAAACTCATCGAATTGTTCAGTGGTCATCGCTCTCGCCCCTTTCAGTTTCGCTATGATAAGCCAGCTTCCCACCGCGGTCTATGTAGGCATCAGTCAGCGCATGTTTCAACCACTCAGGTTGCGGCCTATCCAAATAGGCATCGCGTTCTGCCTGCGTGGACTGCTCAAAGAGTTCGCGGCACCTATCCATGATGGACAGCTTCTTACGACTCACCCCATCAGCTTCCTCGGCTACAATCCGCTCCTCCAACACTTTGATTTCTCCCTGCGCTCCACGCAGTAGCTGATTGTAGAGGTCCAGCCGGTGAAGCAACAGGCGTTCGTGTTCGCGCCAGTAGTCGAGTTGCCTTTGGAAATCACGTGTCTCCCAAATGCTCCAGTCGTCACTCATCGGGATTGGCCTCCTCGGTTTCATCATAATTGTTCGCCCCTTTCAGTTTTTGCGAGGGTGGCCCGATAGCTTTTTAGGCTCACGCAGCCATCGGAGGTTTGACCGGCGTGCTCTAAATAGCCCTGACCCTATGGTCTAAGACCGAACCAACCCTTTGTGGCAACTGCGGCCACCACCCTCGCAAATTGTCAATGTGCTATTGGCTTGCTACTCGGCGAACGCGCCGCCCTGCTCAATATGCAACTTGAGTTTGCTGAGTCCTTCTATCGCGTCCAGCACATCATTGTCCTCTTCGCCTTCTGCGACAGGTTCGTCTGGCGCTTCGTCATAGAGCAGCATTTCCGCTGCCACAACCGCTGCAACCGCTTCGCATTTAGTCATTATGCCCTCCCTTCTCTTCTGTTGGCGGTGATGGTAGAATCAGATAGCCCGCCCGCTCGAAGCTCTTCACCCGCTGAGGTGACAGTGCTATCGGTTTGCGGACGGGCTATGAGTTGACACAGAAAAAGCACTGCGGCCCCAGCGGATACTCTAATTGTAGAGGGTATGGTCACGGAAGTCAAGGCCTTTCTTACCGTTGCCCCTGCTTACTCCAGTCGCCCCACTCGCGTTCTCCGTACCAGTTCCAAGACGTGTACCGCTTCACGATAACCCAAGGCATATTGCGCTTCGTCGGCCAGCCTCTGGCGGTTGCGTAGTCGAAGTTCATGTTCTCTGATGGTCGGATATAGGGCTTCCGTGCTTTGACTGCACCGCCGGTATCCATCGCGTATCGCAGGCCCCAGGGCGTCCAGACAATCGCGCCAAGCGGGATGTACCTCTTCGGCACACTCACAAACTCCAGGCTGAAGAGGTCACCGCTGTAGCAGTGTGTGCCGCACGGCTCCCATTTCCCGTAGGATGTGACCTTTGACCTGTTACCATTGGGCACCGTAATACCCTTCGCAATCACCCACTTATAAGCATCAGTTTGCCAGGGTCTGAGTGTACCATAGGTTCCCGCAAGTGCTTTCCTCGCGCAGATTTGCAGCGGGTCAGCGGATGACACTAGCGGACCTCCCCCACTCACCCTCTGCGGTAGCGGCTCCGGTATCGCCTGCGCCGAAGCCTCGCAGCCGTGATAGGTGGTCAGGGCAATCACCGCGCCGATGATTAGCAGCAGACAGCCTATGTGCGACGGTCGCTCAGGCATCATCGCCCTCCCATTCCCGTAGCGTCGCGTTCATTTCCTCCACCAGCATAGGCTCGCCTTCCGCAAACGCCCGCCAGCAGCACGTACACTTGCCATCGAAATCATCATGTCCGTACACTAGGCACTCATCGCACTCCGGCATATCAAGGCCATCATAGAATTGACCAATAGCCTTGCGCGGACACCACGGGTCGCCCTCGGATATATCCACGCAGTTGCCCAACGCTTCTATCATGGCTTCGACGCGCTCAGGTTTCATCACGGCCCTCCTCTGGCTTGATTGGCGGCTCAATTATCGCCCCCGCTTGCACAGCTTCCATCCTCAACGCATTCGGCTTGGCTGCATCTCTTCTCCCACTCCTGTCCATCTGTGCCTGCTTGTGCATACTCTCTTAGAAAGACGCGCCAACACTGAAGTCCAACCTCATGCGATTCATCCATCCCACACTCTTCGATATTCGGGCATTCCTGATATGCTCCTGGTGGGCAAGCACGTTCCGCCGCATATAACAACGCGTCGTCTATCCGCCGCTCTGTGTCTGGCTTGAGCTTCTCGGCTATCAGGCGGAGCGCGGTGGCGGCGTCCTCATTGGTGCCCACATTAGCAGGAGCATCAGCCCTTATACCACTGCTTGGTCGAGGGTCGCCTTCCGCATAGTAGCCTACGCCTTCGCCATGACTGCTTGCTTGCAATACCCCTTGGCGTACATTGTTCAACACATCAATGCGCCAATACACAAAGTCACCACCTCGGGCCTGCCCATCCTTCACCGCCTCAGTTATCGGCTGCTTCTCGACCCCCTCCGCATCGCAGTCCATCACAGCCTCTTCTCCGTAGTACAGTTCAAGGTCTCGCGGCTTCTCGCCACTCATCTCAGTCCTCCTATTTGTCTGGCACAAACACTTGCGAGACACTGATGTACTCACCGTAACCCGTACTAGCTATAGAACGATATATCCACCCACTAGGAACTCGCATCCGATCCGACACAACGAACTTCGTGCCGTCAAGCTCCCCTGTCCTTGCGATCCTCTTCCATACCAGTGCAGGCGGGGTCGCCGCAACTGGCTTCTCGAAAGCGATGGGCTTGGTATGGACTGCAGTAAACTGCTTGGAACTTGGCTCGATAGCGTCCAGACAGCCGGTCAGATTGATGCAGCACAACAGTAAAACAACACAACTCCACCTGCTCATCTCGCCCCTCCTCGCCATTTCCACAGTATCGGCGCGGCCTTGTCTGCTATGTCTCGCACTTTCCGCACGTTAGCTAATAGCTTTTCCTTTGTGTCCATCATTGTCCTCCTCTTCGGATTTGTCCTTGATAGCGCGACTGCTCCACGCCTCCTTCGGTATCACTGGCTCCAGCAGTTTGACCACTCCCTGCAAGGCCTCAGGTTCCGCGTCGCCGAAGGGATTGTCTGGGTCAGGCTCGCCACCCTCCGCAATCTCATGGAATCGTTGGCCTAATTTCTTCGCATCGAATGATAAATAATCCCAAGGCTTCTCGCCCGCCGCCACTAACGCATCGAAGAGCTTCTCGCCGTCCTTGGCATTGTATCGGCGCAATCCATTCTGATACCAGACTGGGGGCTGATAGTCATACCACTGGCCGCCGAGGTCAAAGCCACCATGTTCGGTTGCCCAAGCCTGCGCGAGCTTCGTCAGGTCGTTCGCATAAGCGCGCAGTACCTCAGCCTTACCCATTAGCCGCGAAGCCGCCTGTGCGTTCCCGGGCGCAAGGAAGCGTTGTTCCCGTGCCTGAGCACAGTACCGCTTGAATGAGCACCAACAACACGCCGATTCGGACGGGGTGGCTTGGTAACTTGATGCAGTAAGGGCTTCGCGGGCGAGTAGGATTATCTCATCGCGGATGGATGATTGAGGGCCGTATGGGAGACGCCACGTTTGACGTTCTCCGGTGGCGACGCCCCACAGCGAAACTTCTATATCGCCCACCATCTCGCCGGTCTCAATTCTCCGTTGCTCTTGTGCTGCAAAAGCATACACACGGAGTTGGAGAGGCGGCGCATCTGCTTGTCTGCTGAGCCTCGGCGTCTTGAAATCGGTAACACGAATGAGCTCGTCAAAAGGTAGAAATTCCAGCATGTCGAATCTGCCGATTAGGTCAGGGAGGTCCGGCAGAGGAATCCTGAATGGGTGCTCAACTGCGCCTTCGCGGTATGCCCAGTCGTCATAGCGGAAGCTATCGCAGAATGTTTCGGCGAGACGAAGCAGCTCTTCATCATCGTATGTGCGGGCAAGTGTCAAACCTTCCGAACGGGCGCATGGGACATCCAACGATTGGCAGATAGATGCGTAGGATTCTTGCCACGAATGCCAGCGTCCGCCCAAACTCTGCGAGAGTTCTGCGGCGGGCTTGACGGTGCTCTGAAGGTAGCGAAACCAAAACCTTTTTGGACAAGCCCTAAACGCTGACAGACTCGAATACGACAAGTGGTCTAGCTTGAGCATCCCGCCACCTCGTTCCATTCTGTATTCAAGTAGCCCGCAAGCTCAAACAACGCATCCTGCTTCCAACGGAGGCGAAGGAGCAGGCCTTCGTTTGAATGTATATGATAGTGGCACTTGCGGCAGAGCGTGATTCCGTTCGCCTCTTCGCTCCGTAATCCAGGGTATTCAAGGAAGCTAGCTTTATGGTGGACGGATAGGCCATTGCTGCGCTTGTCAAAAACTCTTCCGCAACGTTGGCAGGTATAGTCATCCCGCTTGCGGCAGGCGGTATTGAACTGGCGACCACCATTCTGCATCCACGTTTTTCGCTCACCAGTTGGGCCGCCTTTCCAGTTGGCAGCGTTCTCGCCAACCCTATGTTTGCTCTGCCACACGCACTTGCAATCTTTGTCGCAAAAGAAATGCACATTCCTGGCAACCACACTTGGTGACTTCAACACTACCACCCCGCACTGCGCACATACCCGACGAATACGAGTGGCCCGCCGACGAACCCCCTGTATGCGCCGCCATTTAGTGACAGTCGCTACCGCGCAACCTAGTTCGTCCGCAATTGCCTGATCGTACTTCCCCTGTTTGAGATAGTGCTCCTCAAGCCATGCCTTGTCGTGAAGTTCCGGTATTCGGTAGAGAGAGATGCCGTGCTTCCTTCTCCAGCCACCTACGGTTCTTCGGCTACACCCTAGCTCGCTCGCGATTGTTATATCGGACTTCTTCTGTCCGATAGACTGCCCCTCCAGCCACGCCTTGTTACTCAATTCCAATATCTTTGGCGGCATACGTTTCATCCTTGTGAAGACATAGAAAAGCCCGCCTGCGAAGAGCGCCAACACTTGAGGGCGTCGGGAGTGCTCTTTTGCTGCAAGCGGGCTTTCATATTCATTCACAACAAAACACTCCCTGCGTCCTCAAGTATCCCCATTGTACTCTTCCTGCCCACACAAGTCAAGCCCCTCGTCACCCCGAGGCCTCCTCTGCCAACTTAGCCGCGTCTGCAAACAGGGATTCCACGGTGACGCCGAGCACCTCAGCCATCCGCGCAAGAAATCCTATGCCGGGGCAACGGTGACCTGTCTCAATCATTGATATGTAGTTGGTGCTGCTGCAATCCAACTGCCCCGCCACCTGCTTCTGTGATTTCTCCACGATGATTCTGCGTATCCGAATCGCCTTGCCCAACCTCTTTGGCAAGGTCTCAGCTATGCGCTCAAGCTCGGTTGTCATCGGAACCATCCTCCTCCTTCGCTTGGTCAAACTTGCCAGCCATGATGCGCAACAGAACCGCTACTATATGCCTTGGTATCGGCCAAGTCTCCCACGGAGTCGCGACGCAGTAACCCTTCTTGCACAGGATAGCCTTCCCGTCACGTTGCGAAAGTACCAAGGCAGTCTCACGCGTCAATGCCTCGGCCCGCTGCTCCTCACGGTGCTCTACACTATCGCCTTTCTCCCGCCGCAAGGGACGTTCCTGCCGCCCAGGAAACTTGCGCCGCCGGTCATCATTCCATTCGATAGCATGGTCGTGAGAACAGAAGCGGGTGCGGCTTCCGCCTGCGGACGGCAACCAACTGATGTGTTCTTTGCGTAGTAGATTTCCACACCACGCGCATCGCCCCTCTGGTATGCTAGAATACCGCGCCTGCTCATTAGCCAACTGCTCCTCAAAAACATCATCCCACTCAAGCTCAGTCGGCATTGTCTTGCCCATCTCTTCGCAACCATTCCGCTACTATATTGCTCGCCGCAGTAGCCCTATGGGAAGCCGAACGGTGACTTGTCTCTTTAGGTGTCCTGTCCTCACCTGTGGATACCTCAGCTATCTCCAGCATGTATTCGCCAGAGTCGGTAGACCCGCCGAACATGACTACCTTCAGACGCTTGTCCCCTGCGCCGAACCAGAACAAGATTCGCTCGGCATATTCCAGCGGGTCATTCAGCCACCTCTCCACATCTTCCTGCAGGATGCGCAAGCGTATCTTCCCCGCTAATGCTTGGACGGTCATGGTGAATCCTCCCTCGTTGCCATATCGCCCGCCGCCTCAGCGCAATCATCACATAGTGGCTTCGGTTCCGGTTCGTCGGTTTCAAGCATCGCTGCAGGAAGGTGCCGGTTGCCGCAGGATGAGCAGGCTATTCCAGAAACGCGAAGCACCTTTTTGATGAGTGATTCGGTCGCGCCCTCACAACTCCACGCAGTGGCATCTACGGTTCCTCTGGTATCAGAATCTATCTGCACCCTGTAGTGACCGACGGGGCCATAGCGCGATAGCGTAAATCTGCAAGGCGCTTCTGCCAGTTCGCCCTCCAACTCTCTCATCAGTTGCCCGATTGTCATTTCGATTTCCCCTTCGCATCCAGCTTCGCCTTGTATCGCTCGACGGATTCGGCGGTGTAGTAGCCTCCTCGCGCTTCAGCCATGCCAATTAGAGCATCATCAACATAGCGGACGAAAACCGTGCTGCCGGTCTCAAAGTCGTGCACCCGAGTAAGCAGGGACACCGCCGGCTGCTTCATCCCCAAAACTTCCCAATAGCATTTGTGCTATACGCCTTCGGCTTTGTTGCAGTCATCATTCATCCTCCTCAGTAGTAAACTCCATCTATTCGGCTACCTCGAATATCCCCTCGAACGGTTCGGTCAGGCCCTTCTCCTGCGCCCTCCTGTGCAACGCGCGGATAACCCGCCATGCAAGGTCTTTGTCAGCATCCAGCGCGCGGGCGTTAGGCATAAGCTCAAGTTGCTCAGTTGCCATTGCCTCAGCGATATGCTCGGCATCCCAGTCACTAGTACCAAACATACCCTTCATCCGCTTGACGATAGTAGTCCCGTCTGGCATGTCATCATCAGCAGGCCGCCGCAGGTCTTGCGGTTTGTTCGGTTCCGGCGCGGCTTCTTCATCCTCAAACTCGCCCTCCGATTCCCCTTCATCCAGTTCTTCTTCTGCTTCCACTGCCGCGCCGGAACCAATCCGTGCTATCGCATCCTCCCATGCGTCGGTACGGGTACACTCTTCGACTAGTGCGGTAACTTGCGCCCGCGATATGCCCGCCTTCTCTGCAACATCCTCCAGCCGCCGTGTGTAGTCTGCAATTCTCTCGGCGATCTCCTGCTCCACAACCTCGGGCCGGAACTCCATGATGTAAGCGTCGTCCTCTTCACCCTCGTATTCCGCAAGTGCCCGCGCTTGCTGGCGTTCCTCCTCACTCACCACTATCGCAGTTGCCTCCGTGTCCTCTGTAAGTGTCCCGTAGAGAACGGTGACGCCAAGGCCCGTCTTTGTATGGGTAGCCCGCACATCGCGCACAAGCCACAACGGGATACCGCTCAGGTGTCCGTACTTCTGCCCGATTTTGTTGCTCAGGTAGTACAGTTCGCGCCACGTGGTGAGTGACGACGAAAGGTAGTCCGCGATTGGCTCCGCACCGCCCGGAGGGAACGCCCGCAAACGAAGCAACATCACGAATTTCAGGGAGCAACTGCCATCCTGTGCGTATTGACAGTTGATATAATCACAAGGGATATTCTCCGGTTCGGCAGTCTCGTTTCCCTGGCGGTCAAACTCACGCCACGTTGCGTCACCACAGTAGTATTCCAGCGGCAGGTTGCCGAGCGAGTCGCGCACTTCGTCGGGATGCTCCAGGTCCTTGCCCGCACACTCCTGCGCCGTCCTCTCCCGCAATTCGTCACACTCGCAGATACGCCTTCCGCCCGAACCATGCTTGACAAACCGGACGCTGAAGTTGTCATCATTGGAGTCGAAGATGAATGAGAATGGTACGCGGTCGGGTTTCGCCGCACCCGCAATGCCGCGTTCCCTCAGGTATTCCACAAGGGCTTCCTGCATTTCCGGCACGGCATCGTAGACAGGCCGCATCATGCCATGTATCTTGACCTTATCAGGCCGCCGCCGCCGGATTGTGATACAGTCGCCCCTGTTCGGCGTGAAGTCCTCAGCCTCACCGCCGAACCGAACGCGAAAGGCCTTGCGTGGATACCACGTTCCGGGCGGTCGCGTCTTGGGCCTCTCTTGGTGCTGCTCGATAGACTTGTCGGTAGCCTGTGATAGCTTGTCAGTTGCCATCGCCCACCTCCAGTATCCGCGCGACCGCTACCACTGTTGCTGGCGAGGGCTTCTGCAGCTCCTGCGTGCTCTGCTTGACCACACTCAGGCTACCCACCTGTAGCTCCAGCCCATGCCTCGATAGCCAAGTGCGGAGCGTATTCGTGGTCACGCCGGCGATGACCGCCACCTGCTCCAGCGTATCCAGCGCGTCTATCAGCGCCAGTAGGATTTCTGGTATCGGTAACCCCCCAAACCGCTCCTGCAAGGCCATCTGTTTTGCTAACCGCTTGTCATCATCTTTCATAGCAACTCCCCTTTCGTTCTTGATTATACGCTATGCTTATAGGACGCGTCAAGGATTATTTCTGCCTGCGCCAGCTATTCATCGGAGACCTCCTCACCAAACTGCTTCCTGCCCGCCTGCTTGATTTCCCGCCACTTGCGCTTTGCCTGATTGAGGGCATTGGCGCGAGTCTTGCAACCGTTCCAACTGGCGAATATGATATGGCCGCCAGCCCAAAGCTCGTAGTTCCAAGCATCATACACATAGAATGTCGTTACAAAGATATCCGGCGCAATCTCTGTGAATGTGTATGTCTGTGTCATTCCGATTTCCCCCTTCCCGCATCAGCGATTTGTTGGTCGCGATGCCCCGCGTCGTCTGGGTCACCGCGCGGGAATGATTGTTCCTCTTCGTGCGGCACATCAACCTTCGCGCTGATATTGCCAGGCTGCTTGACCGGCTCCAGCACAGGCCACTTGTTGAGCAACCCTGCCCACCACCCGCGATGTCCGTACAGCAGATACGGGACTGAGCAGCCACGCGAGAATGGTTGCGACAAGAAGTCAAACACGGATGCCAATGCCTGCAATGTCTGCACGCGCGGGTCGAGCCTATCATTCTCCAACTTGCCGATTGTGGCTTTGCTCAGGCCGACACAGTAGCCCAGTTGCGCCTGCGTCATTCCGGCAGCGGTGCGTAGTCTGCGGATACGGGTTCCTATTGATTTGGTCATGATGATTTCTCCTCTGCGCGTTGGAGTCGCGCCCCTCTGATTAGCTACACATCAGCGTAAAACATGTGGATGTTTCCTGCGGTTAGTGCATATTTCACCACAGCACCAGCCGCCCAACTACTGGCATCTTCTTCAATGCGCCAAAGCCTTCTTGTGGCAACAGGAAACAACCGCCCCCAACGAGCATGTTGATACCGATGTCGCCATTCATGCGCCAGCGTGACTCTGGTGGGAAGGTGTCCCCAGTAGTTCTCCTGCAGCCACTTGGCGAAAGCAATCACGTCAGGGCTATCGAAACCGCACTGTATGGTCAGGTTTGTATTGGTCATCATACATCATCATCGGCCTTGCCCTTCGGCTCCTCCGTACTTGTCACCTGCGTATCATCATCCCTCAGGCCAGCCCACCATGTAATCTTGCACACAAGACAGGTTAGGCGGCGCAGGTATAGCCAGCCATCTCTGCGGTGATGCTCAATCTGGAAATTGGTGCAGCAACATCTCTTATTCCAGCAGCGTCTCATAGCCAACCCTCCTCTTCTGATTATCGCCCGAATAGCCATCGCCACAGCAGTGGCAGACATACTATTAGTACTGGCAACGACATGGCGGTCAGCCCATCTTGCATGGTCACCCCTCCTAACTACATTACTTGCATCGGCATGAGAACGTACATGCTATCATTCTGGCCTTGGCAACGAAGAGCGTGCAGCGGCCCGTTGGTTTCGATTGTGACATTCCCGCTTCCGAGACGGTCAAGGTATTCAAGCAGGTATTGTCCGTTGAAGCCGTGCGCAAGGTCTGGCTTCTTGCTTGCCATGACAGCAGCCGCAATCGGTATCGTACTCTCTGCAACGACAACACCTGCGTCGCCATAAGCCATTGCGCTCAGGTGCCATGTGCCATCTTGGAGGTGCCCGACTACTCGGTTTGCATCCTGTTCGGCTATCGGTTCAAGCGAAGTCAATGCCGCCCGCACTTCATCTACATTTACCAGCCACTGATACTCGCCGCCGTCCTCGGGAATGACTCGCTTGTAGCTGACATACTCGCCCGCCGCGCATAGCCCGCGCACCTGGCGATTGCCTATCACGAATGACAAGGCCTTCGCGTGCTCGCTACCCTTCTCTGGCCGCACTGCCGAGACCGTCACCACTTCATCCTCAGGCACCGCGCTCAAAGCCTTCTCTACGTTCCTGAGCGTCGGCGTGGGCAGCAAAGCGTAACCAGTAAGGCGCTTGTCCACCATTACCTTCGCTTCGCCCGTGACAAGCCTGTACGTGCCGGTAGCTACCGCCGTGAGTGTGTTGCGCTTGACGGCCAGATAGACAGCGGTAAGTATCGGCCTTGTGTCGTCAGTCGAGACCGCGATACTCACGTCGGCCAGCAGCTCCCGCAAATCGCCCGCTGGAATTGTGAACCAGACGGGTGCGCTATCCGTGCTGACACCCTCCCATTCACTAGGCTTGGGAATGTTCTCCGTGTGTGGGAGACACTCCAAGTCCCCGACGCACAGAGGGCGAGTGCTGCCCGCGACCTTCTCGGATAGGCAAAACTCCAGCCCGCGCTTCCGCACAGACTTGAGCGCGGTGCGGACAAACTCAGTCGGCAGAATCATTTCCCTCCGTTTGAGCCTCGCATCCCGCTGTACGTCAATGGTCACTGCGACATCATGCCACTCAGAGTCCGAGAGGCGCAAAGTGCAGGTGCTTCCCTCTACGGATACCTGTAGCCAGGGCGTAGTGTTCGCGTTCTTGCCCTCCCGCTTGGTGATAGCTGCCAGCGCTTGCTTGAATTCTTTGGCGTCCGCGATAATCATGTCACCGCCTCCTTGTCTTCTCTCCTGTATTGTCGCCGCGTTGCCCATTGCGAAAGTCGCAGCCTCACGTTGATAAACCGGCCCGTAGGGAACAACGCCGTGTTGGCTATTGCCTCAGCCCACGGGCCTGCGATACAAACGACGAACCACTCCCACAGCGTCCATCTTGCAGCATCACGAAATCTAGTCACTATCGGGTTCCACATTGGATGCCTCCTCCGGTTTGATAGCCCACTCCGGCCAGTCGCCATTCTCCCACTGCCGCGCCCGCGCTATGTCATCGCAAGCTGGTTCGGCAGGCCAGTCTGATGGTTCTGCGCCATACTGTTGCGCGGCAGAGCGCTTGGCCCCAGTCATAGCCGAAGCTCCGCACCGTGCCATCTGCTTCGTGACTGTCATTCACGCTTACCCTGCCTCCGTGTGCTTCGGTCACGCGGGTTATCCATGCGTCTATCCACTTCACATTCAGGCTGCTGTAGCTACTCATCACCACCATCCCTTTCTCTCGCTCTTTCATCGGCATCATCCTGCGCCATCCAATCACTCACTTCGCCCGCCCGGTGTTGCTCCTGCATCTTCTCCGACATGCGCTCACGGTATTCTGGATTGGCGCGGATGGCGGTGCAGAGCATTTCGTCTAAGCGTTTATGCAATGCGCCATCCTCAGCAAGCTCTATTATCCCAAGTTCAATAGCAGCGCACTTCTTATCCCGCGCCTCCCCTGCGACAATCAGGCAGAAATTGCGCAGGCCATTGTAGCTATAATACTCATCGAATATCCCCAGCCCCTCCGCGCGTCCGATGTCAAACTCAGCGCACAGTTCCTTCAAGTTCATCGCGGCCAGCTTTGCATCCAGGTTGTCATTCGCGTAGTCGAGGGCACGGTTGCCACGGTCATCATCAGGATCGTTACCAATCATTTCGCGGCCTCCTCAGTCCCGATAGCTTCATTGTCCGTATTGATGTCCGCCCACAATCGTTCTACTGCAGCATGAGCGTCACGAATTGTGGTGCCAGACCAGACACCAAGCGCATCCAGCGTCTGGAATGCCATATCCCGCCAGTGAGTACGTGCCGAAAAGGAGAGCCCCACCGTGAATGCGAAGAATGTGCTGCAGAAGCGTTCTTCGGTTTCCACGTTCTTCTGCCCAAACCCAAGTGCGCTTTCGCACAGCTCCTCCCACAGAATGCCGACGGCTTCCTGCAAGGTCATTTCGCAGCCTCCTCAAACATCTTGGCTGTGTTGTATCCCTGCAACCAACGCGCTATCTCTCCGCGTGTTGAGCAACAGACGCCGGGTATTCGCCCAGGCTGCTGCTCGAACATTATCAGCCAAACCCCAAGCGCTATCGAATACCCGATGCGGAATCCGTGTTCTGCACACAGCTCGTTGATTGCTTTGTCATCGGACTTTTCCTGGGCTGCCTGTTGCTTGGTCATCATTCATTCCTCCCGCACGTTTTCGCGTTGGCAGATGCCAATCGCATTCTCCATCACGTCACAGTAGGGCAACCACGCCATCGCCGCTCCGTTTTTCCCGCCGCTATGGTCAACGCAACCATCCTTGCCCGGTTCAAGCGCCTTGCACGCCGTCGGCATCTCATCGCGCGTCAGCATACAGCCAGCGTCAGACAGGTGTGTGCAGACACCGCCCCATGATGCGTCAACTGGACGGTCACTGGCAGCAACTGTGCGAGGGCGAAGAAAGCATCCACGCGATACAGCCTCCTCGGTAGAAACGAAGACCTCTCGCGGGTCACATTCCCACCAATCAATACAGGCCCGACCACTGAGTACAAATGCGACTACGCTCTCGACTGTGATGTCGCCCAAGTCATTCGGGAAAAACGCTCCAGGCAGGAGCTGGCAACAAGAGTCCTTGCATTCCGCGCAGAGTTCTGTGGGCAGGATGTTTGGAGCAGTATGCGGCATCTCCATCGTATCATCCACGGCTTTTTCCAAGCTATCCGCCATCTGTTCGCCTCCCGCGCGTTAGAGCCGCGCCCCTCGGGTTGGTGCTATACTACGTACTTCCTGCCTCCATCAGTCACCACGTACTGCCCTCCCTGCCCACCACATTCGTCGCACGCTACCTGACCAACGCCCCTACACTCATCGCACTCTTCGCCCTGCACGAAACCTCCCCCGTTGCAAACAGTACAGGCCTCCCAACTTGCGCCGCTACACTTGTCGCATATCTCAAAACTCGGTTTCATATCACACCTCCCGTTCTGTTGATACGCCCGCTTGAGGACAGGTAGCCTGGCCTGCCCTCCCGCAGGAGTATCACCCCTCGTTGAGTAGCTCTTCGATTTCGGCGAGGCGCGCTTGTAGCTTTGCCACCTCAGCCTCAAGTTCCTTGCGCCCTAGTGTCCGTTTGAGGCGGCAAACATACGTGGGGATGTCGCCGTCGCCATAGGTTACTTCGAGGTCCTTGGTCTGCCGCGCAGTCGTCTCGCATGCCAGTCCATATCGTTTCAATGCTACATTGACTCCATCCCAAAAGGATGCGCCTGGGCCTGGGCTGCGTGGGCATGAGACAGTCTCGCCGGTGCGGAGCTTGTCCACGAACACCTCCGCATCTTTGTAAGCCTGCTTCCGCTTATACCGCTCGTTTTCTTGCGCTTCCCGTGCTGTGAACATTGTCATTCTCTCCTTCTCAGTTAGTCCGCCCGCCACTGCCCTCCGAGCGCGAAGGGCAGGTGCTCATGTGTCAACTGATACCATGTGCCTCTGCGAACCCGTCGAGTGCGGATGCGGTCTTGTCCTCGGCTTCCTCTTTGGCGCGGGCCATGTCTATGTCCCCGTTGCAATAGGCGTATCCAATAGTCATCTGCGTCCCTGCGACATCTATCCGTTTGGCTGCCTGCGCAGGTGTCATGTTGTTCTGGAGCACCCGTGCGCCGTGAGCGTCAAATGCCCCCGCTGCAAGCCACTCAGCCGCGCCATCTGGTGAGAAGCCACACGTTTCCCATTCTTTCGCGATGCCTACTACGTCTCCTCCGTGCGCCCAGTCTCCGTAGCTCTCGATGACTTCTTGCATGGTTCTCATTGCCCTTCCTCCTTGCTTGTGATAACCGCCCGCGCAGGCCTTCAGTGAAAGCCTGCGCCGAGGGTCAACTCGGCGGTGATCCGAACTACCCGAACGCGGCGCAACCTCCTTGCACGAGTCTCCGCGCCCAGTATCGGCAAGCTGCTGCTCCGGCGAGCGCAGCCTTCTTGTCGCGCAATAGCTGCTGCCGCTTCGCAACGCCATCCATTCTCAGAGCCATACGGTTACAGTCTGCAACTGTGAAGTCCTTCGGTAACTGCCAGAGCTTCCATGCGGCAATCTTGTTTTGTATAGCGTGTTCCATGTCTGGCCTCCTTGGTTAGTGGTGGTTTGCGGTGCGGGCTAGCTTCCTGCGGGCATATCGAAGTACACGTCACAGCGCTGATACCAGTCGTCGGCCCATGACGCATCGAGGCGAATATCTATGATGGTTGCATCGGGAAATGCTATGCCCATCAGCTTGAGCGCGTTGGCTTGGTTGTCATCAGTGGAGATAGCGCCGATATGCGTATCTTGCCGCCAGACCCAGTGGCCTTCCTTGCGGTTCTTCATGATATGGCAGGCCAGGTTGTGCGGGACATTCTCTGTTAGCTTTTCTCTCCGAGTCATCTCTCTCGCCTCCTGCGTGTTCTTCATTGTGCCTGTATTCTACACGGTACCTATAGTAGGTGTCAAGGATATTAGCTCAAGATTGGCGCAAGGAATACGCAAGGAACGCGCGGGGTGCAGGCTCAATTCTAATGGATGCAAAACACAACCTATGCCCACCTTGCCCGAACCTCAGAATCCAGACACAAAAAAAACGCCCGCCGGAAGGGTATCCAGCGGGCGTGTTACTCATGCGTCAAGTTGTCGCGGGCTGCTTAGAAGGTCACGTTGATAACGTACACCCTCGCCTTCAGGCAGTCATATCGGAATGACCAATACGCGCAGACGCCGCCGCCCTTCACAAGCGGGATGATGTCCTCAAGCGCGTTATGCCTGGCGGATGCTCCGAGTGCGAATGAGTCCTCGTCAATCAGGTAGAGCAGGTCAATCCATCCGGACAGGTCACCACTCTCAATGACCTTGTACGATGCCATGCCATTGACGGGCACCGCGCCAGTGCTTGTTATCACGGAGAAGCTGATGTCACCTGCCGCGACCACAGTGCAGGCCAACGCCAGCAGCGCGACCACGATTATCAGTTGTCGCATTATTCACCTCCCCCGTCAGGTATGTGCAATGCGCTCACAAAGAGCTTGTCCATATCATCTATGTGATTCCCGCGCGGTACCATCAATGCGGTTGCGGCGATGACCGGCGGGTCAGTACCGTGCAGGATAATCTTGACTGGTGTGGTCTGCCCTTTCAGCCGCGCCGCCAATTCACTGCGAACCCATGACATATTGACGCGGCTACCAGGGCATGTCTTGTTCGCTACGTCGCGGTGAGCAAAACAATGCTCGATGGGAATCTCCCATAGCCGATGAACCATCGCCAGCACGTCAATGGAGGTTGCCATTGCGCGGCTGCTCTTCGGGTCCTCAGCATCGAAATCGCCGATAGTCTCGATGCCGAACCCGTAACTGTTCGGCCAGCCACGGTTGAATCCGCAGAGGTCATAGAGTTTCCGCGACCGCTGCTTGACATCAGACCATGACCTGCTCACATACGCATGGCACCAATTCCCATAACTGAGGTTGCGGCCATTGTACACGAGTCCATCCGGCGTGGTGTAGGCATTGGCCGCGATGTCACTCCAACCCTTGCTGAGGTGGTAGCGGCGGATACCCTCAATGGTACTCAGCCCGCGATACTGGCTAGCGTTCGGTGACCACGTATGATGCAATACCGTAGCCCTCGGAGCGCGATACATCTGCTGGCCGCGCAAGTATCGCTCAAACTCGTTGAGCGTATGTTCCCTGATGGCGACCATTGGCTTACGCCCCTTCGCCTTGGTCATCATCCCACTCAGTTATCATTGCCAGGTGGTCAGCAGCCTTCCGAGGTGCCCGCGCCACGTCACGGATGATCTTCGGCGCATAGGCGGCTACCATAGCAATAGCCAGCACCGATACCCACTCAGGCAGGATACCCACTACTCCACAAGTGGTCGCGCCTACTGTGAGTAAGCCAGCGATAGTTGCAGCCCACTCGCCTCCGAGCGCAGGTATCACATGCTTGAGCAGGTCAACCAGTGCCGCCGAAGCTGGTGCGAATATCACGATGAGAATTGCGGCCTCTTTCGCCATTGTTCCGTAGTCCATTCTTAGTCCCTCCTAGTGTTTTTCTCGATGCGCTCTAGTATGCGGAATATCTCACTGAACTTTGCGTCTATTTCTCCCTTCGGCATGAAGGCATCGCCAAGGTCACCTGCACTCCAGTGGATATTTCCATCCGCAACGTGCGAGTCGAGCAACTGCCCTTGCGCGGCGGCGTAGGATACATAGCCAACAAGCACCGTTGCAATCAGTATCGCAAGGCCGAGCGTGATTGTGTAGCGCTTGCTGAAATTGTAGCCGCCATTGCCATCGCTCTTCATCGAGATTCTCCAGAATGTGATTATGCGCTACTATACATGCGAAAGTCAAATGCGCGGGCGGAGGGGGGCGATCTCAAGGTCGGCCGGGAGGGGGTGGCCGACGCAACGCCCGCGCAGAACTATAACCTCCCGTACTACACTGCCGGAATGGACGCCTTGACCATTGCCCAACCGGAGAACAGTGAGAATTCCTCACCGTCTGGAAACTGTGTGCTGCCTGCGGGGAAGTCGAAGAACATTTCCCAACGCTGCTGGCCTGCTTCGAGCGCAAGCGTTTGGCCTACCGTAAGCCGCGCGGTGATATTGCCTGCGATGGCTAACTCCGTAAGTGTGATTGCGGCGGTCACGGTTCCATCTGAGGCCTTGAAACGAAGTTGTCCAAGGTCTGCCTCAGTAAAGTCTATCAGCTCCGCAGTGGCCCCCAGGAGGCAGATGCTCACCTTGTAACTTTCCTCCCACGTGCGCGACTGGAGTATCTCAATGTCGCGGGGGTATGGTAGTTGCGCAAAGTCTTCGCGGATTGTATCAGCCATTGTCTATCCCTGCCTCAGGTACACGCGGTGTCGCGGCTTGCTGATGATGACTGGTATCCTGCGGACGCATGAGTACGCCGACCAACTGGAGGAGCTTGAGGAGCTTGAGTGGCTGCTGGATGACTGACTACTTGAGCAGGAGGAGAACGAAGACGAGCAGGATGATTCGCTGCTGCTGCTGAATGATGAAGAACAGGATGACAGGCTAGACGAACAACTGCTGCAGCTACTGGATGATGAGAAGCTGGAGGAGGACAGGCTCGAAGAACAGGACGATGAATCAGAGGCCGATGAAGAGGAACTTGACAGGCTGCTTGAGCATGATGATTCGGATGATGAACTGCTCTGGCTACTCGACGACGATGACAGACTGGAACTGCTTGAGCTTGAGGAGGAAAGACTCGACGAAGAGGAAGAGAAGGAACTAGACGAACTGGAACTTGACGAGGAAGAAGAAAGCGAGCTGCTGCACGAACTCGACTGGCTTTCACTTGACGAAGAGCTTGACTGGCTACTGCTGCAAGACGACGCGGAGGAGGAACTGAAGCTCGACGAAGACGAAGATGATTTCGAGGAACTTGATTCGCTACTACTGCACGATGATTCCGAGGAACTTGACAGGCTGCTACTTGAAGACGATTCGCTGGATGAACTCGACGAACTGAATGATGAAGAGGAGGGTGACGACGAGGAGGAGCTGGAATCGCTTTCGGAACTGGATGATGATGAGTAGCTGCTTGAACAGGAAGAAGTAGAGGTTGAGACACTGGCCGAACTTGAGGACAACGAACTTGAGCTTGACGAAACGCTGGCCGATGATGATGAGAAGCTGGACGAAGAGAAGGAACTTGAGCTTGACGATTCGGAGGAACTACTACTGCTGGATTCGCTGCTGGACGATGATGATTCTGAGGACGAGCTGCTCACGCTCTCCGAGCTTGAGGAAGACGACTGGCTACTCGAACAGGACGAAGAGGAAACCGACTGGCTGCTTGAACAGGATGAGTCTGAGGATGAGCAACTGGATTCGGAGGAGCTACTGAGCGAACTGCTGCAAGACGAGACGCTCTGGCTACTCGAAGAACTTGGGCTTGAATAGCTGGATGACGAATCACTTTCAGAACTGGAGGAGGACGAATAGCTGGAGCTGCAGCTTGAGCATGACCACGAAGACGAACTGCTGATTGACGAGGACGAGAGGCTGCTTGAGCAGGATGACGAAGACGATTCAGAACTGGAGCAGGATGATGAAGAGGAGAGCGAACTTGAGCTTGACGAGAAGCTGCTTGAACAGGAAGACGATGAGCTGGAGCTGAAGGAACTACTGGAGGAACATGAACTGGATGATGAGAAGCTGCCCTTCAGGCCGCCGCCGAAGTCATTGCCAAAGCCGATTTCCGAGAAGCTATGGTCGCCGACTACCGCAACTGGCGAAGAGCGGCTTGTTAGTGTATTGTCGCCTATCTGCCCGTTGTCATTCTGCCCCCATGCCCAGGTATAGCCGCCAGACTTGCGGGCTATTGTGTTGAAGTGACGCGCATCAAACTCAACAAATGCGTGGGAACCAATGACTGCAATTGGCGATGACTTGCTAGTCGTGGTATTGTCGCCCAACTCGCCATCCGTCGCGCAACCCCATGCCCAGAGCGAGCCGTCTGCCTTGCGGGCAACGCTGTGGGAATCGCCTCCATGCCGGATGTCTACAAACGAATGGTTGCCAGCGACAAGCACGGGACTGGAGCGTTCCGTCTGCGAATTATCGCCTAACTGCCCCGCTGCGTTATCGCCCCACGACCACACCTGCCCGCTTGTTTTGCGGGCATAGGAGTGGCGGCGACCTATTCCCATTTCTACAAATGAGTGGTTGCCAACAACAAGTACGGGACTAGAGCTATTGGTTTGCGTGTTGTCGCCTAGCTGTCCGTGGTCATTCTGCCCCCAAATCCATATCTCGCCATTGGCCTTGAGACCTCCAGCAACAGTATTGCCCGCACTCATGTCAATAAACGAGTGGCTGCCAACCACCGCTATTGGAGAAGACTTGCCCGCAATCGTTCCGTTGCCAAGTTGTCCGTGGATATTGTTGCCCCACATCCAGATTGAGCCGTCGGCCTTCCGGCCCATTGACCACCAGCTACCGGCCTCAATTTGGATGAAGCTGTGCGAACCAACAACGGCAACGGGGCTGCTCTTGGCGATTGTAGTATTGTCGCCTAGCTGACCTGACCCGCCGCGACCCCAGGCCCAAACCGCGCCACTAGTCTTGAGGCCCATTGTGTGACTTGACCCAACCGCGATATGAATAAAGCTGTGATTTCCGATCACTGCAACGGGGGATGACCTATCTGTCTGGCTATTGTCACCAAGCTGCCCAAAAAGGTTAGCGCCCCACGCCCACACTATTCCGTCCGGCGCGGTGGAGGAACTGGACGAGGAGTGTGACGAGCTACAACTTGAGGAGGAGAAGGAGCTGCTTGATGACGAGAATGAACTGCTGCTTGAGGAGAACGAGCTACTGCTGCAACTTGACGAGCAGGAGGAGGAACTTGATTCACTCGAAGAACTTGAGGAGGACGAGACTGATTCGCTGCTGGATGATGAAGAGCAGGATGATGAAACCGATTCGCTAGAAGAGCTTGAGCAAGACGAAGATGATGAAGCATCATCCGCGCCCTTGAGAGCAGCAGTGTGAAATTCGCCGCCGCCGCCAGGTGCCAACTCGGAGAATGAGTGGCTGCCAACTACTGCAACGGGAGAAGATGTGTTGGATGTACTATTGTTGCCGAGCGCGCCATCACCGCCACGGCCCCAAGACCACATTGCGCCAGTGGATTTGCGAGCAGTTGTGAAATGCCTTTGCCCAGCAATTTCAACAAACGTGTGCGAGCCGATGACCGCAACTGGCGAAGATTTTCCCGTAGTTGTGCCGTCGCCCAACTCTCCATCAGCGCTGCGTCCCCAGCACCACGCCTCTCCGTTTTCCTTCACCGCAGTGTTATGCCAGAAGCCGCCGCCTATGCCGACGAAGCTATGTGAACCTACTACCGCAATGGGTGAAGCCTTGTCTGTCTTGGTATTGTCGCCCAGCTCACCATTTCCATTATATCCCCAACACCAAACTGCACCAGTGGCCTTGCGTGCCGTCGTGCCGCGCCAGTTGCCGATAATCTCGACGAAATTGTGCGAACCAACAACGAGCACAGGGCTGGAGCGCGGAGTTGTGGTATTGTCGCCGACCTCACCCTTCTCGTTGAAACCCCATGCCCAGACTTGGCCGCTTGCCTTCAGGCCGATACCATGTCGCTTACCACAAGCAATGGCGATGAATGAGTGCGCACCTACGACTGCAACCGGACTGCTTCTGTTGGTATCAGTCCCGTCGCCGAGACGACCATCGGAATTGGCACCCCAACTCCAAATGCTTCCATCAGCCGCCTTCAGCCCCATTGCGAATTGATAGCCTGCTGCAACTTCGTCGAAGCTGTGGGCACCAACTACGGCTATGGGTGACGAGCGGGGCGCATCCCCCATCTCATCCCACTCGTTATTACCAAGTTGCCCAGAAGTGTTCGCGCCCCACGACCAAAGCGCGCCGCTCGTCTTGAGGCC
>SDBU01000205.1_pt1 | contig 83589 bp, 73 predicted proteins | sample 2277071 | NCBI WGS metagenome assembly SDBU01 (sample SAMN10397929, study PRJNA504765) | marine sediment metagenome | isolation source: marine sediment core GS08_GC12, 126 cmbsf | place: Arctic Ocean: Gakkel Ridge, Loki's castle | collected 2008
CCGCTTGCGGCCGGCCCGCTCGTGGCTGAGACGATCCAGTATCGGCAGCACAAACGCCGCCGTCTTGCCTGTGCCCGTCTGGGCGCAGCCGATGATATCACTTCCCCTAATTGCCGCCGGTATTGCCTGCGACTGTATTTCCGTGGGTGCCGTGTAACCTGTCGCCAGTATCCCCTGAACCAGCGGGTCTGAAAGACCAAATGTCTTAAATGGCATTGAACAATCCTAAGAAGAGAAACTCGTGAAAATGCAAACATGCAGATCGATCGGAAAGCACACCGAGGATCGATTGTCGAGAACTTGTCGAAAGAGTATCTGCAGAACGGCCTGTGCCCGTTTGCTGACTTTCATTCGTTGGGTCTCCTTAATTCATAATTTTTCACAGTAAGCAGCCATCATATTAGAAACAAAATAACAGGTCAAGGAAAATGGGGAATACTCGATACTCGATGCTTCCGCCTTCGCTGTTCTACTTCGCCGGAGGCTATGTAGAAACCAGCTACGGCGGACAAGCGATTCTCGATGCTCGATACTTGATACTCGATGCTGGATGCTGGATGCTGGATGCTTCCGCCTTCGCTGAAGCTACGGCGGACAAGCGATGCTGGATAGCTTTTTGTGAGGGGGTCTTTAGTAGTCTTTAAATTTTCTCATCCAATCCGGCCAGACACCGGGATAGCCGCTTGTGTCGAACTGTCGATGCCACTTCAATTTCCACAACTCCTTAAGTCCAATTTTTCTGACCGACCAATCCATAAAAACACCATTTATACACCCACTGTGTCGGTCGATGCAAAAATGGCGCATTTCCCCCCTGAATCTATGGGGCTCCCACTGGCCATTGTAATCAGGAGGAGGACTAATGCGGTTGCTGGTGATGCTGCCGTCCTGATAGAACGGCCCGCCTCCTCTCCACATGCTGTCCAAGAACACGGGGATGTTGTTCAGACCTCTAACATCAATAGTAGTCCCCCAGTGCCATTGGGCGGGGCGCTGCTGAATATCTGCGTCTGTTTGAAAAATCCAGCAATTTGCACCATAGCTGCATTCTTCCTGAAGGTCACCAAATCCACCTGGTCCCATACGATAAGTGTAAAACGGCCCGCCCTGGTCTACTACCCCCGGATCCCTTTCAGGTAGGGGGTGCCTGGCCATGGGGCATTTGAGGATATCTGACCTTGTATCCCACTGATCCCGTAGCGGCAATATCCATTCCCCACGCGCCCATCCAACAACGGGAGATACTCCACAGAAGGCACCATCGTTATCATCGCAATATAGCAGCCAAATTTGGCCCCATTGCCGCAGGTTCGCCTTACAAATCACTGCTCTGGCCTGGTTCCTTGCCTGTTCCAGTGCGGGCACGAGCATCGCCATCAGCAGCGCGATAATCGCAATCACCACTAAAAGCTCTATTAACGTAAATCCCTTTCGTTTGCGCATCTGATTCTCCTGCGCTATGTTTTCTTAGTATTCTTTAAAGTTTCTCATCCAATTCGGCCAGTCCTCCGGCTCGGCGCCGCCGGCTCACCCAACAGAATAATAATAAATCATAAAAGCAAAAAATTACTCTAAGGTGGAGGTTATGGGTCATAGCCTAATTCGCCCCACACGGCCTTCTGCACTCTGTACAAATCCGGATTTCCCGATGATAAAGGTAAAACTAAATTGTCGTCGTTACGGACGGTGTTTTGCCAGTAGTCGTAATCCATCTCGGCAACCTCTATCGTACGCAGGTCTTCCCACTTCCAGTATTCAGCACGCCCATCTGCAAAAGAGAAGTTTGTCCCGTCTCCATGTCGCGCCGTAATTTGGTCCCACCATTTTTCCTCGTCGTACCAAATGGTCCAGCTCGCCGGACTTAGCCGGCCCTCATCAAGAAAAACAGCCCTCCCGCCCGGGTTGCGAATCTCCATCCGAGTTCTAAGTATATGCCCCACGGCTCCAGGTATCGCGTCATAACCATTCATAGCATCAACTACAGCATAAGTCACAACCTCACCAAACAAACCAGTCGGGCACCTGAAGAGTTTTACGTTCGGGCAGTATTGAAATATCAGACCATCTTCGATTCCCTGTATTCGTTCTTGTTCTGAGGCACCCGTGCCGGGCCAGTAGACCCAACAAGTGCCGTCTTTGTTGGCTGGACCGGTGCTCGTATTACCGTTAACGATCTTATCATCGTTATCATCCGCATACAAATTCCAAGCAAGCATCAACTGCCTCAGATTGTTAAGACACATGATACGCTTGGCCTGCTCTCTGGCCCGCTCCAGTGCCGGCAACAACATCGCCATCAGCAGCGCAATAATCGCAATCACCACCAAAAGCTCTATTAATGTAAAGCCTTTTCGTTTGTGCATGGCGCTTCTCCTTCTCTCTTGAAGAAGGTTTTTCTAAACCGACATTTCCGACTTAAATTAGATGCAATCCGTCGTGGTGTTTGTCTAAATAATTATAACCGAATTGGCTGCGCTGGTGCAAGTTATTTTTGAAAAATATTATATCTCAAACCGAACAAATGAGGCTAATGTTATGAGCTTTCCTGTGTTTGGTGAGCAATTTTCCCATAATCTCAGGGATATTATCAAGGGCGAAAGCTGTTGCAATTCGAGGGAAGATTTGGTATTGTAATAAAGATAGAGGAGCGGCGAAGTAATCGAAGGATTGAGCCGCATTATAAGGTTTTGAAGACGATGCGTAGAGATTTATTTTTTGCCCTTTTGATTTGTTTGGTCGTAAGCGGCTCTGTCAAGGCGGCAGCCAAGGAACGAGCTTTCCGGATGGGTTTTACGGCATTCCCCCACGATATGACGCTTGAAGGGGTCGCGGCAGCAAAGCAGTTCGTGAGAGAAAACGGGGACATACTCTCGGTGCACTTCGAGGGAGTTCCGTGGCTGGAGGCACACACGGGAAAGCCATTTCACCCGAAGTTTATGGAGGAATGGGAGCGCCAAAAAGATGCGAAACCTCCAAACGGAAAGGTGTACCTGGCGTTGAGCCCGCTTAACAACGGTCGATCGGACATTGCCGGTTATCGAGCCGAGAAAGAGAACCTTCCATTGCCTCAACCGCTGGTGGGCAAGTCGCTGGACGATGCCGTGGTTGTCAAGGCTTATCTGGAGTACTGCCGGCGAGCGATTAAGTATTTTAAGCCGGACTATCTGACTATTGGAATTGAGGTCAACGAGCTGTTTCATAACAACCGCTCCAATTGGGATGCCTACAAGCGGCTCCATCGTCAAGTATATGAGGCACTGAAGCGAGAGAATCCCAATCTGCCGATTTGCGTGAGTTTTACGCTACATAACATGCTCAATCCCGAATGGAAAGACCGTGAGCAGATGCTGGCCGAAATGAAAAAGCTGATGTCGCACAGTGACCTTGTGGGGGTGAGTTTCTATCCTTTTATGGCGATGCTTGGTAACAGGATGGATTACTGCCTGTCGTGGCTGAACAATGAGTTCGACGAGTTCAAGAAACCTTATGCCATATGCGAATCGGGCCAGCCTGCGGAGCCGGTCATGCTCAAGTCTTTGGGATTCACAATTCCGGCCAGTCCAAAAAGGCAGTCTGAGGTGCTCAAGAAGCTGCTCTCGTTTGCACATGACCGGCAGTTTGAGTTCCTTATCTGGTTTTTGGCCCGCGATTACGACGGACTGTGGGAGAAGATACGTGCAGAAGCACCGGAGTTCTTCATCGTCTGGCGAGATTGCGGTCTGCTGGATGGTGAGGGCAAGGAGCGTGAGGCGTATCAACTATGGCGGTCGCATTTCGAGCTGGAGTTTCGCCAACATCCTAACAAGTAGTGTTTTGTCACACTTAAAATTATAAACTGTTATTCCGAGTCCGCCGAAGGCGGGTCGAGAAATCTGTTTTAATAGACCTCTCGGCTGCGCTCGAGGTGACATTATACTCTTTTTGTTAGAAGCTCTAAGTCCATCAATTGACAACAACGTGGACAATCGGTAATCTATGCTTATGCTTCGTGTTATTCAAATTGCGGTTTTGGTCAGTTTGGCTTTGTGGCCGGCAGGCTGCAACAGCATTGGAGAAGAGCCGATATGGGAGCGGGTCAAAATCACGGATTTGGCGCCCTCCGATAATAACAAACAGCCAGGGACCCAACTGTTAAAGACAATAAATTTTAAGGTCTATATTTTTGAAATACCTGCGGAGGACATCGACACATTAGATGATGTTTGGCCGATGGTATATGACCAGCCGCTGCGGTTTAACAGTTTCGAAGCGTTCGGCGCCAACTTATTTTTGGCGGGCTTCGGACAAATCCCGATGTGGGGCAGAATCGCCGATTTGCTTCGTTCGGCCGACGGCATCCAAGCCGGTTCAGTTTCGTTGTTGCTGCCTGATGGGCAATCCAACGACGTTGCGGTCGCCGTATTAGGTCAGGAAGAAACTATCTTTTACATTTCAAACAAGGGCTTAATGAAAAGAGTAAAGCTTGGTCCGGGACAACTCGGCCTGCGGATCCAAGCCGAAAAAATCCCCGACTCAAGAGGTGTATGCAAGGTCAGCGTTCTGCCGGCATTTTCACCACTGAAACGAAGATCAATCCGGCTATTGTCGGGTCGGGAGAAATCAGGCGAGTTCCTTTTCAGTTCTGCGGGCTTTATTTTGAAAATGAGCCCCGGCGACTTTGTTTTGGTCGGGCCGGACGAATACGACCGCGGGCTAACAACTTTGGGCAGCTTGTTCTTTAGCAAACCGGAAGGCAGCCTATTCTTCAATGAACTTGAACGTAAGGCGCCCAAACGTAAACCATCCGTCAGATTATTTTTGATAGTTTGTACTGCTGTAAACTATTAGGTCTGTAAATGCCCAAACCGACAGTTACGCTAATTCGATGCGCCGATTACAGCGAGCGAAAAATTGCCGAAGCAATTGTACGACAGTTCGAGGTTTTAGGTGGAGTGGAAAAATTTGTAAGGTCAGGCGATACCGTATTACTTAAGCCGAATTTTATCGCGCCAAGGCGCCGCCGATTTGCTACTCAAACTGACCCGGCGGTGATTGTCGAGACGGCGAGGCTGTTAAAAGATTTCGGCGCAAGACCTTTTGTAGGCGATTCACCAGCCTGGGGGAATGTGTTCGGATGTGTGAAAGCACTAAAATTAGAAGAACCGCTGAGGAAATTATCGGTGCCGATAAAGCAGCTTGATAAACCGAGATGGTGCCGAGTTGGAAAAAGCAATACCAAGGTCGGTATCAGCTCGGTTGCGCTCGATGCCGATGTTATTATAAATATGCCGAAGTTCAAAACTCATCAGCAAGTGGTCGCGACATTTGCAGTTAAAAATATGTTCGGGTGTGTGGTCGGCAAACGAAAGGCACTCTGGCACTTTACAAAAGGTAAAAGGGAACGCGATTTTTGTGAATTCCTCATCGATATATTTAATTATCTGAAACCCGCGATGACCATAATCGACGGGGTGGTCGCAATGGACGGGCGTGGGCCGATTAGGGGCAGGGGCAGGCCGTTGGGCTGGATAATCGGCGGGACGGAGCCGATGGCCCTGGAAACTATCTGCTGCAAACTCGTCAATATAAAAACTGAAGAGCTGCCGATTCTCAAAACAGCAAGGCAAATGGGTCTGCCCTGTCCGGACGAGGACAGCATAGAAATTCTTGGAGACGATTACTCTGAAAGTATTTGCAAAGACTTCGAGCTTTCTGAGCCTGTTCCCTTGCGGTTTTCGCTTCTGCATGTTTGCAAAAGCATCGTCAAACAAATCATACTGCTTGCCAAATCCTTGAAAAAAAGATAGTATAATAACATTATCAAAAAGGATGATTTAGCGATGAAGTATCGCCTGCTTTTTTGGATTTCGGTACTCGTTCCGGCTCTGCCAGTTCTCAGCCTGTATATACAAGCCAACGGAGCCAACAAGCCTAATTTAACATTGACCATTCACTGCCTTGAAGATGAAATAAAGCAGGGAGATGAGATTCCAATCGTTTTCACAATTACAAATAATGGCGAATCCCTCTATTCTTATGACAAACGCAATTATGATCGCAGTGGACGCATGTGGGAGTATAAATTGGTTGCAAGACAAGAGGATGGAACAGTTGTACCCGATCCGAGAAGAAACTATAAAGAAGGACTTGGCGGTGGATTATCCTCTGGCAGAGGAGTAATCGGAAAAGGAGGGGCATTTACAAAAACAATCGCTCTAAACCGCTGGGCTTTGATAAATAGGCCGGGTATTTACACCGTAACTGGCACATACAGTTATCACGTAAGGGACCCAGACGCCACCCAGAAATACGATGTTAGTATCATGAAGACAATCCGTGCGAATTCAGCACCTATTGAAGTCGTCGTCAAACCGCGCAGCCGGTGGGCGATGGGATGGTACATAAGAAAACTTCTGCGACAATTAAAAGCAATCAAGCCCTCAAGAAAATGGGAAGTGGTCAGACAGAGGAACGCCATAATTGCCAGGCTGGCATATACTTGTGACAGCAGGATTGTACCTACCCTAATCGATTTGATGTACGAAAACCATCATAAAAATGATGCATTCTGGGCAAAAGAAGGTTTTGTATGCTACTTGCCGCGTGACTTAAAAATCAAAAAGGCAGTTCTTACAGCAGCGAAAAAACGAGGATTAGCACGCTGTATGCAAACTGTGTTGGAGGCATTTGGCTGCAGTGAGGAGGAATTCAAAGAAATTATTACCCTATCCCTGGCATTAGAGAACCTTGACATTTTAAACGCTGCTGTGGGGGCGGCGCAAGAACACCCTGATGATGAACATATGCCTCAGTTGATTGCGATTGCAACGGATCCCAACAGGCCAGACCCAAACCGAGCTTTTTATGCAATCGAACGCCGCCGGGCAATTTATGCAATTGCCTATAATCGAACCGACGAAGGAGTTAACGCCCTTAGGACTCTCTTGGAAGACCCTGAAGAGGATATTCGCAGAGCAACAGAGGATTCTATTCGACAGGCTTATAAGCGACATCCGGTCTATCCGAAATATTCAAATGATGAATATACATCGGAGTTGATTACCGCCGCAATAGACTCCAACCATCCGCTGGTAACAAATTTCTTAGTAAGTACAATCGCCAGGACCCGCACCGAAGAAGGTGTTAAGGCAATCAAGGCTCTTTTAGAGGACCCCAATATGGATATTCCCATAGCGAAAACCGACGAAGGAGTTCAAACTATCAGCAATCTTTTGAGAAATCCTGATAAGGATGTTCGTGATATGACAGAGATTATGATTCGTCAAATCTACAGAACTTATCCGGGCCAGCCTCTAAGAAGAGATGATTTTCCGGAATTATTCAGAGAAATTTTTGAAGAACGAGAAGCTAACAATAAGAAAGTTTTAGAACGGCTAAAAACGGATAACTAAAATACCTCCTCACACAGTCGGCATACATCATCCCAAACAAACCGGGAGTTTCCCTGAACTATGATTGTGAACTTTCACTTTGATCTGTCCCCGCGTTGGGATTACAATATAAGCCGGAAGTGGAATGTAGAATTTTGAGAGCTGGGAATGGCAAAGAACAAGCAGATGACAAACAAAAGAAGTGGAAAGGCAAAACCTGTAATAGGACGGTACACTATAGTTTTGCTGGCTGGGGCAGTATTGTTTTGCGCAGCGGTGTACCTTGTGAAGACGTACGGGCAGGAGATGCTTTCGCTTATTGCAAGCAACGAGCGCGACACCAAGGCTGAACTGGCGGCGGAAAGAGAGTGGGCAGAATATCTTGAGGTGGCGGGCGCGCGGAATTTTCACAAGGTATCAGAAGAGCTGTACCGCGGGGCCCAGCCGAGCGCTGAAGGGATGCGGCAGTTGAAAAAACTTGGTATCAAAACTATCGTCAATCTGAGGTCGTTCCATTCAGACCGCAAGGAGATTGGAGATACGGGATTATCTTATGAGCATATTTATATGAAGACGTGGCACGCGGAGGATGAAGAGGTGGTGCGTTTTTTGAAAATTGTCACCGACCCGAATCGAACGCCGGCATTCGTGCACTGCCAGCGTGGGGCCGACCGTACGGGAACAATGTGCGCGATTTATCGTATCGCTGTGCAGGGCTGGAGAAAAGACGAGGCGATTGAGGAGATGACCAAGGGTGGATTCGGTTTTTATACCAGGTGGCAGAACCTTATTGACTATATCCGTGAGCTGGACATCGAGGAAATCAAAAGTCAAGCTGGCTTGAAGAATTAGATTGTTTCATTCTATCTGAGGACCTGTTTTTCAATAAACCCACAGGCCTACACTGCTTTCTGATATTGACAGGCCCAGATTGTTTGGCTAATATTGGCCCCGTGCAGGCAAAAGAAAAATCCATAAATATCTTAGGTATTGAGACAAGCTGCGATGAAACTGCGGCAGCGGTGGTGTCCGACGGCAAGATTATCAAATCATCAGTAATCGCCTCGCAAACGAAACTGCACGAAAAATACGGCGGGGTTGTACCTGAGATTGCATCGCGTGCCCATATCGAAAAGATATATCCGGTGATAAGCGAGGCAATCCAGCAGGCTAAAGTCAACAAAGATAATATCGATGCGATCGCGGTTGCGAATCAGCCCGGGCTGACCGTTGCCCTGATAATCGGTGTCACTGCGGCCAAAACGCTTGCGCTTATGTGGGAGAAGCCGCTGATAGCAATCAATCATTTGCATGCCCATTTACAGTCAGCGGTTCTGGGTAAAAAGGATTTGCAACTTCCGGCGGTTGCTTTAATCGTCTCCGGCGGTCATACGAGTCTTTACGATTACCGGTCCCCTCTTGAGCCGGAACTTTTAGGCTCGACGATTGATGATGCGGCGGGCGAGGCGTTCGATAAGGTCGCAAATATATTGAGACTATCCTATCCGGGCGGGCCGAGTATTGAAAAGGCGGCGGAAAAAGGTAATCCAGATGCAATCAAGTTTCCGCGTTCGATGCTTGGGCCGGATTCGCTGGATTTTTCCTTCAGCGGTATCAAGACGGCGGTGCTGTATTACTGCCGCGGTCAGGATATGAAAGGCGAGGACAAAGTCGGGGGCATGAGCAAGCAGGAAATCGCCGACATTGCAGCGTCATTTCAGACGGCGGTGGTAGATGTACTCATTAAAAAGACGGAGCGGGCGATCAAAAGAATCGGGGCAAAAACAGTTTTGCTCGGCGGCGGAGTGGCAGCAAACAGTGAGCTGCGAACTCGTTTGCAAACAATGTGCGAGACGGCAGTGCCGGCGAAAAAACTGCTGGTCGCGCCAAAACAATATTGCACTGACAATGCGGTTATGGTAGCTTCTCTGGCGTATTATAAGTATAAGACCGGGCTTTTTGCGGACTTGAGCCTTGAGCCAAAGGCGTCAGGTTGAAAAAATTAACCGCAGAGGACGCAGAGAAGAAATTAAGCTTGTACCTGCAGAAGCAGGTAACCAAAAAGTGGATTCCCGCTTTCGCGGGAATGACAACTTTACGGACTCGGCGGTGAAAGAAAATCAACGCAATACGAGAAGGTAGGTGAGATATTCAGGCTGAGCAATTAAAAAAGCTATTAGGTGAAGTCAAGAGCGGCAAAACCGGTGTCGATGAGGCGGTTGAAAAATTGCGTCATCTTCCTTTCGAGGATTTGGGCTTTGCCTGCATAGACCACCATCGGCAAATCCGGCGGGGCTTTCCGGAAGTTATTTACTGCCCCGGCAAGACCACTGAACAAATAATTAAAATCTTCGGGAGCCTTGCTGCAAAAGGCAATAACGTATTAGCTACAAGGGCCGAGGAAGATGTATTCGAGACGCTGGCCAAGACGAAGAAATTTCCACAGGCGCGATACGAGAAATTAGCCAGGGCGATTGTGCTTGAGCAGAAAGAGTTAGAGGAGTCTAAGACGGTTCTGCCGATAGTTACGGCAGGAACGGCGGACCTTCCGGTTGCAGAGGAAGCGAAAGTAACTGCCGAGATTATGGGGCAGCGAACAGAGATGGTTTGCGACGTGGGAGTAGCGGGCCTGCATAGATTATTCGGGCATCTGCCAAAACTACAGAACGCCAATGTGATTATTGTTGTAGCAGGGATGGAAGGAGCATTGGCCAGTGTCATGGGAGGGTTGGTTAGCTGTCCGGTAATTGCGGTGCCGACCAGTGTGGGGTATGGTTCGAGCTTCGAAGGACTATCGGCGCTTTTGACAATGCTTAATAGCTGTGCTGCCGGCGTCAGCGTCGTCAATATCGACGGCGGTTTTTCCGCAGCGGTTACAGCGACTCTTATTAACAAAAAAATCGAGGCAGACAAGTAAGAATGGAAATTATAAGCCAAATTCCGAAACTAAAGCCAAGAGCGGTTGATGCTCATAAAGGGGACTTTGGCAAGGTCTGTATCATTGCCGGCAGAGTCGGTATGAGCGGTGCAGCGGCGCTTGCCGGGCGTGCCGCGCTGCGGTGTGGTGCGGGGCTTGTGCGAGTTGCGACGCCGAAAAGTGTCCTGCCAATAGTGGCGTCAATCGAGCCATCGTTTACGACTATCGCCTTAGCCGAAGACAGCGTCGGGCGAATATCAGCCAAGGCAGTCAATACTATACTTGACGCTGCGAGCGAGAATGATGCCTTAGCGTTCGGGCCGGGTGTCGGTGTCAGCGGCGAACTTCAGTCAATCCTACAGAGTCTGCTCGAACAGAAGCAGGTGCGGCTGATTATAGATGCGGATGGTTTAAATAATTTGGCTAAGATAAAGGACTGGCCTGTCAAACTAAAAGCAGAGCTGATATTGACGCCTCATCCGGGCGAGATGAAAAGATTGTGGTCGGGAGTGTTTAGGGAAGAGCTGCCGGGCGACCGTCAGGAGCAGGCAGTGCAATTAGCACAGCAGACGAAAACGGTGGTGGCCCTGAAAGGTGCGGGGACAGTTGTTACCGACGGGGAAAAAGTATATGTCAATAAGACCGGCAATCCCGGTATGGCGACAGCCGGGGCCGGTGACGTTTTAACAGGCGCTATAGCGGCGCTGATGGGCCAAGGCTTAAATAACTTTGACGCTACAGTCTTAGGCGTTTACATTCACGGCTTAGCAGGTGACATTGCAGCGGAAAAAGTGGGCCAGATTAGCTTAATGGCTACCGATATAATCGAGACACTGCCGGATGCTTTTGCGAGAAGTCAGGTATCTTCCTGAGAAAGGACATGTTATGGAGAATGAAGCAAAAGAATTTTTTGACAAGTTCAAAAGTGATGTGGCAAAGATGAAAGAGCAAATCCCTGATACCATCAACGGTTTTGCAGGGCTGTTCGGCAAAGTTATGAAAGAGGGAGCATTGTCGGTGCGCGAAAAGGAGCTTGTGGCTCTGGGCATCGCCGTGGCTCAGCGATGTGTACCGTGCATCAGACTTCACGTGCAAAAGTGCCTCGACTCAGGAGCAGCAAAGGAACAAATTCTCGAAGCTGCATCCGTTGCGGTAATGATGGGCGGAGGTCCCGCGTATACGCATATTCCGGTTGTGATGGATACACTTGAGGCCCTGCAAGGTTGAGCAAACAGGAGTTTGAGAAAGGCTGGGTCAGACAGAGCCAGTACCTGATTCGTTTTTGAAAAACACGTAATTGTCTTCGTTTAGGCAACGGCTTCCGTCGAATTCTTTGCCGCCATTGTCTTTACAATCTCAAGAAAGCGCTTTACCATCATCAGTGCAGGCCAGGTCCGGTCAGCGCGCTGCTTGTTTTGCTCGTACCATGCCAACGTCAAGGGCAGTATCACCGCCTCGGCAGCGGTACCCTCAAGGTCGCCGGCCAATTGAGCAAGAGCATTCGGCATTTTCACCGGCATCTGAACCACTTCTGCGATACCACTTTGCCCTCCGCACGCGTCGGCAGAACCCTTTACAAGAAGCTCCCTGCACGCCATCGGTCTCTGCTGATAAATGGTACACAGACCTTTGCAGAGAAAAGGACATGGCAGCTTCAAACTCGCATACCAGCTCAACACCAGATTCAGTTCGGCCGGGCCTGCCTGGGATGGCTCTGTTGCCTGGTCCAGAAATGGTTCCGGGGGTTTTTGATTCAAGATACGGTGTGCAGCAAGGAGACAGGCTTTCAGCATTGGTTCTCGCTGATTTGGCGGTGCGGCTGAAATCTCCTCGTTCAACCGAAGCGCTTCCGGAACCGACAGTGGTACAAGATAAGGACCGCAACAGGCTGCACAGCCTTTGCGGCACGGGATTCGGCCTCCGTCGCTGCATATACTTTCAACTACGACATCGGTAATTTTTGTGCAAATCGTGCGTGCCAGCGGGACAATGTCGGCCAGTGTTGCCTGGCCTTTGCTCACAGCAATACTAAAATCTACCTCTTTGCCGAGGATACCAAGCTCAAGACCGATAACCTCAGTGGGGCCGTTGCTGCTTTCCCCCGTCCCTATGGGCTCCATCCCCATCGTTCTCGCAGGATTTTCAGCCACTAAAATAGCTTTCAATCCCCCCGTTAACACTTCTGGAAACCGCTTGTCAGTGGAATTAAACAAACCCGTTGCTTCTACTGCGCCTCTGATGCTCACCATAGTATCGTCCACACAGGGCAGCAGATTAACTGCTAATCGTGCAATTCGAACAATCGACCCGGATATTTGAGTGTGTTTTTCGGGGAGCTTACGGATTTATAGGTTTCTATTTTGTTGCGGTTCATCCCAAAGAAGCCGTAACGGCGTGCGACAAATTATTGGGATATTCCGTATGCTCCCCTATTAATTAATCACGCCAGCGTTGGAACCTGTTCTTTCACAAGCTTCATTATGTAGGAGGAGGCGGTGGTAGAAACGACTTAGGGCGGCGCGCCGCCGCCCCACCCGCTCATACGAGTCGTGAAGCTCCAGACTGTACCTGTGGTTGTCCCACTGGGATTGACCTCATCGATACGCCAGTAGTACGTTTTATTGTAACTCATTATGCCTGGATCGAATGTTGCAGCAGTTCGGTTGCCCCTGAACGTACCGGGACTGGTCGTGCCAAAGTACACATCGTGCGAGACGGCATTTATACCGGCCGTCCAACTCAAATCGGTACTTACAGCTATACCTATCGCTCCGTCGGGAGGATTCGGATTGATTGCCAAACCAGGAAGCGGAGATTCGAACAGCGTTATTGTTACAATTGGCGAGGTCGTTGCAGCTCCATCGTTGTCTGTCGCCCTGGCGGCAAGGTCATAGGTGCCGACTGGATGGATATCCCAATTGGTTTTCCAGCCGTCAGTGCCATCATTATCCTCACCTATCTTGTTTCCGTTGGCGAAGAATTCCACCTTCACCAACCAACCGCCAACGTCACACGCATCGGCTTCGATTTCAATCGTCTGGATGTGACCGAACTCAGCTCCATCCTCCGGATACGTGATAATGACATTCGGCAGGTTGAGCTCATAGCCCAGCGCACTTAGCGCATCTATCAGCCTTTCAATGCTTCTCTCCAGTACCATTTTCGAGAGCTTCTCAAGCCATGTCACAGAATGAATCTTCTGCTTCGCTTTGACTATATCGTCTTTATTCAAATCATCATAATCTCCGCTTTCAAGCATTTCCTCGAGCGTTTCGTATGCCGTCCATTCTTTCTCCAACATCTCATCAATTGTTTCAAGCATCTCGTACTTTTGAATAATGACCTGCTTAATCTCTTTAGCTGCGATACCACTCAATGTCGCGACCTGAACGTCGAGAACGACGTTGTCGATTTGCAGGTGAGCAGGCCCTGAGAATTCGTCCGGAATAATTGACAAGAAATTGATGCGAATGGAAGAGCCCGCAAACGCGCTCAAATCGATTGAGTCGCTATTGGGCCCGGTATCGAGCAACACCATGTTCACCTCGGGGTCGGCGGTGAGAATGTTCGTGGTCGAAAGCGGACTGCCGCCGCCAGCCGGCTGAACGACCAAATCAAGTATCCTCACGGTAGCGGGAATGCCCTCTGTGAAGTCCCAACCGGCTCTCCAGTCAAAGGTCAGAATTGCCGAATGACCAGGGGGAATTGCTACATCCTGAAAAATTTCAATGGTGTCAGGCCCCCCGCCATCGAATCCATGAGTGGCGGCAAAGGAGCCATCCGTAGGCTCGGTCAGGAAAAGGCCCCACCCAGGAGAATTCCCAGCGACTCTAACTTCCAACGTGTAGAAGGGGTCTGCAATGTCCTTTGTGCCCCATCCTGTGAAATCACCGGTCTCGAAGCTTCCGTTGGTCATGATGTCGACGGCCTTGACCTGTCTGACACCACCAAACATCAACACCAGCGCTGCCATTAATAATAAACTTGTTCTTACTCTATTCATTTTTATCTCCCTTCAAAAATTGTTAATATTCATAGCGCACCGATACTTCGGTGGCAAAGCGTGCCGGGATGGGTGTCGTACACTCGCATTTGTCCTCAAAACTCGGCCCTTAGAAATAATCTAGAACGATATCATTATACACCTTTTTTAGTTGTCAACAAATAAAAAATGGGCATAATTTTACATTTCAGCCAAAATAGCGTGATATTATAGGTATTTTTACAAAGCCGATACCAAGTAGACATGTATTTTTTGATTGACATCGGCACCGGAGCAAGCGCGCGTCTGATAGTTTCTATTTTGTTGCGGTTGGAGAGAGAGAAGCTATAATGGCGGGCAATGTGGTGAGATTGGAGAAAGCAAGGACGCTGCTATGCGGTGTATCGCAAAATGGAAATCTTAGTGAGATAACAGAGAAGGAAAGCGAAAAGAAAGAAAGGTATTTATTATGGAGCTAAGCTGGCTTGACATCAGTGTATTTCTGGCATTCTTCGGCGTGGTAATCGGCGTGAGCATGTACAAGAGCCGGAAAGAAAAGACCAGTGAGGATTTCTTTCTTGCCGGTCGCAGTTTGTTGTGGCCATTCATTGGTCTTTCGCTGATAGCGGCCAACATATCGACCGAGCACTTTGTTGGAATGGCCGGCCAAGGAGCGGGAATAGCAGGTCTGGCTATAGCCAGCTACGAGTGGATTGCGGCAATCACTCTGGTTTTTGTTGCTATTTTCTTTTTGCCGAGGTTTCTACGAAGCGGAATCTTTACCATCCCGGAGTATTTAGAATATCGGTACAATCCAACCGCACGGGCGATTATGGCCTTTTATACGATGGTGATATACATCGGAGTCACCATTGCGGCGGTCCTTTATTCCGGAGGTCTGACGCTACAGACGATATTCGGAGATTTGGACAATCCAAGACATTTATTGTACGGCATTCTGGTCATAGGAGGCATCGCAGGACTATACACTATCTGGGGCGGATTAAAGGCGGTGGCGTGGGCGGACCTTTTTCAGGGCTCGGCCCTGATAATCGGGGGCGCGATAACGATGGTCCTGGGTTTTATCGCGATAGGCAAGCTGCATCCATCGACTGAAGCCGGGGCCGGTATATTCAGTACGATATCAAACGGGATACAATTGTTCAGCGAAAAGAACGCCGACAAGCTGCATATGATACTTCCCAAAGGCCACTCAGTGCTGCCCTGGACGGCCCTGGTTATTGGTCTTTGGATTCCGAACTTTTACTACTGGGGTCTGAATCAGTATATTTGCCAGAGAACGTTAGCTGCCAAGACGCTCAAGCAAGGCCAGCTCGGTGTTATTTTTGCGGCGGCATTAAAGTTGATTATTCCGTTTATCATCATCTTTCCAGGTATTATGTCCATTCAGCTTTTTGGTGACAAGATGACCGGCGATAGCGGTACGGATGCGGCATATCCACTTTTGATAAGGCATCTTGTGGGGCCGGGAGCAAGGGCGTTTATATTCGCGGCCATCAGCGGTGCGGTAATAAGCAGCTTAGCGTCGATGCTGAACTCAGCCTCGACGATATTTACTATGGATTTGGTCAAGCGCCACTTGAAGAAAGATGCGTCGGACAGGAGCCTTATATGGACTGGCCGGATTGCGACCGGTGTGTTCGTGGTTATCGGGATGCTGATAGCGCCGATGTTAGGAGACCCGAGATTTATGGGCATCTTCACGTACATCCAGGAGTTCCAGGGTTATATTTCGCCGGGGATACTTGGAGTGTTTGTGTTCGGTATGATTTTCAAGAAAGCCCCGCCGATGAGCGGCGTCGTTGGGCTGGTTCTCAGCGTTCCGGTTTATGGATTTTTGCATTGGCAGTTTAGTGAAATCGCGTTTTTGAACCGGATGGCAATAACCTTTGTTATTATCCTTGCAGTAATGGCCTTGATAACGTGCATAAAGCCATTGTCAGAGCCGAAAATCATGCCGGTACGGGAAGAATTTGATATGAGACCGGCGCCATCGGTTATGTGGTTAGGCGCAATCGTGATAGCAGTAACGATCGGTCTTTACATCATTTTCTGGTAAGAGATAACAAACGAGGAACGAAAGAATGCCGGCAAGTTCAATTGATAAGGAAATGGTAGAAAAGTTAAAAGGCCTGGCCCAGCAAAACGGCCTGGATATCAGCGGTGCTAAGGTGCGCAGAAGCTCATCACGGTTCTGTCTTGGTGTCGAGCACGGCGACTATAACGGCACGGAGCTGTTCGGGGTGGCAACAGACAGGTTTATCTGGATGGCCTATAAGCCGAACGGGACCGATAGAATTAAATTATTTAGTGGAAATTTTCCGGATGACGGAGTTATTGAATTCAAATTAGGAGATGTTCCAGAGCCTAAGTCGGCGGCCATAGCGGAGACGTGGGGACGTTTTCCATACGGGATTGATTATATCTTGAGGCGTGAAGGCTACAAATTCAAACAAGGCATCGACGGCGTTATCTATGGGAATATCCCCGGCGGCGGGATGAGCCGGTCGGCGTCTTTGAGTCTGAATTTGATTTTGTCACTGCTTGAAGCTAATGAAATCGAGATTGAAGACAAGATGAAGATTGTGGATTTGGCTCAGGCGGTAGAGAATGACTATATCGGCTCACCCTGCGGGAAGCTCGACCAGATCATGATATTGTTCGGGCGGGAAGGTATGGGGACCTATTATAACCCGACAAAGAGGTCTGTGGATTACGTCCAATTAGGTTCCGGCGCCACCGATTTTCGGATAGTGGTGCTTGATACGGGAACGGTTCGGCCTGGTCTTGAGAAGTCAACGTATAAAATACGAAGAGGAGAATGCGAGAAATTAGTATCGATATTACAAAAAGCCAATTATGATATATCGTGCCTTGCGGACATCAAGGACGAGGCAATGTATGAAAAGATTATGGCCGAGTTCGATAAGAGTCATCCTGATTTGTGCGACCGGCTGAAATATATTTTCGGAGCACAAAATCGGTTCTATAACATGCTCGAAGCGTGGAAGGCCGGCGATATTGAAACCGTAGGCGAAATATTCAGAGAAGATGGTGTTGGGCTGCGAGATGATTATAAGATATCAGGGGCTGAACTGGAAACGATGTGTGATATTGTTCGGACGGTGCCGGGTGTTTTAGGAGAGCGGATGTTAGGAGGCGGCGACAAGGGAGCATCGGGCGCCCTGGTTCGGGCTGAGAGTGTCGAAGCGGTCCAGCAAGCGGTCGATACAGCGTACCCGCGGAGTCATCCTGAGTTTGCCGATAAGTATGCCGTTCACATCTGTAAAGTTGTGGATGGTATCAGGGTTTATGAAGGTTTGCTTTAATAGTGACAGCTATACGTGTAGAAACTTTACAGGTAAGTCCATTATTATAACAGGTATTTATGTTAGAAAAAAGTTCAGCGTCAAAAAGGGGAGTTTTTTCGGCCACCGTCCGTTCAAATAAGCAGATTCGTGAACGATTCTATCGGCTTGTATTGGAATTTTCGGGGGCGGAGGCGTTCGCCAAGATTGACGCGGGACAATTCGCACAATTAGACCTCTCGGATACCGCCCTGCCGGCGTCGGAAAATATTCCGGAAGATTTGAAAGATGCTGCTGAGCGAAAGGTGCTGCTGCGGAGGCCTTTTAGTTTTGCTGACGTTACAACCAGGGACGATAAGACTTCTGCTGAAATTCTCTATTGCGTTGTTGGGCCTGCCAGTCTGCGGATGACAACGCTATCGGCAAGCGATTCGGTCAGCGTGATTGGGCCTTTGGGTAATGGCTTTAGGGTACCGGACGGGAAGAAAACCGCGATCCTGGTTTCGGGTGGGATGGGGGCCGGACCACTGCAGCATCTGGCGAAGATTCTTACTGAGGATTTTCCTGATATTGACGTGATTGCATTTGCCGGCGCCAAGACTTCAGAGGAACTTCCCTTTGAGAAACGTCTGGATAAGATTGCGCAGCAATTGGAGTTTTCACTGCCTGAGTTTGCCAAGTATGGTGTGAAATCGCTGGTTGCGACGGATGACGGCTCGGCCGGCTTTGCCGGGCTTGTAACCGATTGCCTTTTGGAATGGCTTGGAAAGTCTGATTTTGCAGGCGAGAGTATGGTCATTTATAGCTGCGGGCCGGAGGTTATGCTGGCGCGGATGGCTGAAATCGCAAAAAAGAAAAACATTGATTGTCAGGTGAGTATGGAGCGTCGGATGGCGTGCGGGATTGGCATTTGCCAGAGCTGCGCGGTAGAATGCAGAGTGGCCGGCTCGGCTGAGACCATTTATAAGTTGTGCTGTGAGGATGGGCCTGTTTTTGATGGTTCAGAAGTGGTTTTTTAGCCACATAGGGCACAGAGACTTTAGGGAACTCGGATATTGAGTTTTTCGGTTTAATGATGGTCGAAGAAAACGATTGGAGACTTACCGGACAGGAAAAATACTTAAAGGGAGTCACCCTTTATTGGAGAGAATATACTCGGTGGAGCGAATCCTGGGATCATGACCATTGCGAATTCTGTTGGGCAGAATTTACGGTTGAAGACCATCCAGATGTACTGCACGAAGGGTACACCACTGAAGACGAATATCGGTGGATTTGTAAAAAATGTTTTGAGGACTTTAAGGAAATCTTTGCTTGGAAAATAAGAACAGATTAGATTGCCACAGCCTGATGCGCAGGTTTGGCAATGACGAAAGAAGGCTCGCATGAATGAAAGTGTTGATATGTCGGTCGAATTCGCAGGATTGAAATTAGCGAATCCGGTGTTTACGGCTTCGGGGACGTGCGGGTATGCGGACGAGCTATCCGATTTTATGGATGTAAGCTCGCTGGGCGGATTCATAACGAAAAGTATCACGCTCAAACCGAGGAAGGGTAATGCGACGCCTCGTATTGTTGAGACGGATTCGGGTATGCTTAACGCCATCGGTTGGGCGAATATCGGATTGGACGCCTTCATTGAAGAAAAACTTCCGATTCTTGAGAAGCTGTCCTGTGCGGTGTTCGTTAATATAGCGGGCGAGACGATTGATGAATACGTTGCTGTAGTGGAGCGGCTGGCGAATGTAGAAGGGATAGCCGGGCTTGAGTTGAACATAAGCTGTCCCAACGTTGAGCTGGGCGGGATAAGTTTCGGGACCGACCCATCGCAGGTGGCGGCGGTTACGTCTGCGGTGAAAAAAGTGGCAGGCGATAAGGTTTTGATGGTGAAGCTGGCCCCCGCGGTTACGGATGTCAGCGTAATTGCCCAAGTAGCAGTTGACGCCGGCGCTGATGCGCTCAGCTTAATAAATACGTTTACCGCGATGGTTATCGATATTGAAACGCGCAAGCCGATTCTGGCCAACAGGACTGGTGGATTGTCGGGGCCGGCCATAAAGCCGATAGCGGTTTACTTAGTGAACAAGGTTTACAACGAGGTGACCAAGAGTTTAGGAATACCAATTCTGGGGATGGGGGGAATCAGGACGGCTTCGGATGCTATCGAATTTATTATCGCAGGGGCATCGGCGGTGGCGGTGGGCACGGCGAATTTTGTTGACCCGGGATGCTCGGTCAAAATCATAGATGGCATAAGAGAATATTGCGCCGTCAAAAATATTTCGAATATTAAAGAATTAGTTGGCTCACTTGAAACAGGGCAGGATGCTGCAAATTAGACTTCGTTGTTGATATTGTGAAGGATGTGAGGATGAGAATGAAACATCTACATACCGGATTTATGTTTTCGTCCTTTCTGTGCGTATCTTTAGCGATGAGTACAGCTATGGCAAGCGAGGGAACAAGTGCGGCTGTGCTGAAAGCAGAATCATTCAAACACTATGTCGATACGTTCAACGAAAATGATGAGGAGCTATATGTTCAGCATGTTCCCAATCAAAAAGCTTGGGAGTTTCTGAAGGCGAACGTTCCGCTGTTTGAGTGTCCCGATGAGGATTTAGAACGGACGTATTATTTTAGGTGGTGGACATACCGCAAACATGTGAAGTTGACGCCGGATGGATTCGTAATTACTGAGTTTCTGCCGAAAGTTGGATGGTCGGGCAAGCACAATACTATTAACTGCCCTGCCGGGCATCATTTTTACGAGGGTCGCTGGCTTCATAACCGGAAATACTTAGACGATTATGCGGTGTTCTGGTTCCGTAAAGGCGGCAGCGTGCGAAGTTACAGCTTCTGGGCTGCAGATGCAATGTGGGCGAGGTATTTAGTAACAGCGGATAAGCAACACGTTACCGACCTGCTCTCGGACCTTGTCAACAACTATAAAGAGTGGGAGAAAAAGAGGCTTGAGCCGGACGGTTTGTTCTGGCAAATCGATGACCGGGACGGTATGGAGGTCTCCATAGGTGGGAGCGGCAAGCGTGCTACGATCAATTCCTATATGTACGGGGATGCCGTGGCTATCGCCAATATCGCGGGGCTGGCTGATGAAAAGGAACTGGCCACAAACTACCAAGCCAAGGCGGAAAAGATTAAAAAACTCGTTCAGGCCAAGCTATGGGATGGAGAGGTGAAATTTTTCAAGACGCTTCCTCGCAAAGCAGAGCAGCTTGTTGATGTGCGCGAACTGCTTGGCTATGTGCCCTGGTACTTCAATTTGCCTGATGCCGGTTACGAAGAAGCATGGAAGCAGTTGACAGATCCGAAGGGATTTTATGCGCCGTTCGGCCCGACAACGGCAGAGCAGCGTCATCCGAGATTTGCGGTCTCATATAAGGGGCATGAGTGTCAATGGAATGGGCCAAGCTGGCCTTTTGCGACTACACAAGTACTTGTGGGTTTAGCCAACCTGCTGAATAATTACAAGCAGGATGCCATCAGTAAAAACGACTACTTTGAAACATTGAAAATCTATACGAAAAGTCACCAGCTCAAACGGGAAGACGGGCGGGCTGTGCCCTGGATTGATGAGAACCTTAATCCTTACACGGGCGACTGGATATCGCGGACGCGATTAAAACGCTGGAAGAATGGCACGTGGGACAAAGGCAAAGGAGGTAAAGAACGCGGGAAGGATTATAATCACTCGGGTTACTGTGATTTGATAATTTCCGGGCTTGTTGGACTTCGGCCTCGGGTGGATGATATTATTGAGGTTAATCCGCTTATTGGGACTGATACGTGGGAGTGGTTTTGCCTGGATAACGTGCTGTATCACGGGCGGATTATCACGATTCTATGGGACAAGAGCGGTAAGAAATACAACAAGGGAAAAGGTCTGCGGGTGTTTGCAAATGGCAAGCAAATTGCACAGTCGGATACCCTCGGGCGAGTAACAGGCAAATATCATTGAAGAGAAAAATTGCATTGCGTTTGTACAAAAGATATCGAATGTCAAAGAATTGAATAGCCTATTCCTGGAGGAAAAATGATGGTCAATAAGAAGCTAAGAAAAGAGAACGTAACGCTTAAAGTACTTGCCGCGGTGAGTGCGCTTGTTGTGTTGCTGCTTGTACCGGGGCTATCGGCAGCGGAGCTAACGCTGGATGAAAAACCGGCTGTTGGAGGTGAATGGGGGTATCGGCCGAGCGAGGGAACAGTATCTGCGGTGAATCCGCCGAGTTTTAGCTGGCGGCCACAAAAGGGACTGACGTGGGAGGTTACGTGCACGGGCACTCAGCCTTTCGCGAATATCGGATTTCACTGGAAAGACATCGAGTTTAACGTTTATTGTCCGCCACAGACTTTTCCAGCGGGGACATACACATGGAGGTACCGGGGCAAGGACAGCAAAGGCAATTATACCAACTGGAGCCGGGCGCGGACGTTTACCATCGCTAAAGATGCTACCTCTATGCCAATGCCGGAACGAAAGGAACTGCTTTCACGGATACCGAAAACACATCCGCGTTTGTTCGTTCGGCCTGAGAACCTCGGCCAACTACGTAAGCTTGCAAAGGGCCAAATGAAGACGCAATACGACAGACTTGTGAGGGAATGCGAGAGGTTGCTAAAAAATCCGCCTTCGACTAAGGAGCCACCGAAGTACCCAAAAGATATGGTACGCGGCAGCGAGGCGTGGAGGAAGGTGTGGTGGGGAAACCGGACGTATACAATAAGAGCACTCAACGGTGCGGCCACGCTGGCATTTACACGGCTGCTGGGCGGGCAGGAAAAATACGGGGCCGAAGCCAAACGAATCCTGCTGGAATGCGCTAAGTGGGATCCCAAGGGCAGTACCGGCTATCGCTATAACGATGAGGCAGGGATGCCATACGCGTATTATTTTTCCCGCGCATACACGTTTGTCAACGACCTGCTCAGCGAAGAAGAAAAGAAAATCTGCCGGGACGTGATGAAGGTCCGTGGCGATGAGATGTACCGGCACCTTTGTCCGCGTCACCTGTGGCGGCCTTACGGGAGTCACGCGAACCGGGCGTGGCACTTCCTCGGTGAGGTCGGCATCGCCTTTTTGGGTGAAGTCAAGGAGGCTGAGGATTGGATATGGTTCGCTATGAATGTCTTCTACAATGTCTATCCTGCCTGGTGTGACGATGACGGCGGGTGGCATGAAGGTATCAGCTACGGCCACAGCTATCTTGGCCGGTTCACGTGGTGGGCGGACGTGATGCGGGAGGCGATGGGCATTGACGCTTACGATAAGCCTTTCTTTTCCAAGGCCGGCTACCACACGATGTACCTTATGCCGCCCGGGAAGAAGGGTGGAGGTTTTGGTGATGGGGCGTGGCGCAGGTCGGCTTCACGTAATGTATCTCTTATGAGTCAGTTTGCAGCCCAGGCAGGCAATGGACACTGGCAATGGTACGTCGAAGAGATGGGCAGGACCAGGGAGGTCGGCGGCTATATCGGATTCATTCGCGGTACTTTGCCGAAGGTAAAACCGAAAAAACCAGACGACCTGCCGAGTTCACGACTGTTCAGGGGTACGGGGCAGGCCTATCTGAACAGCGACCTGACCAACGCCGGCAAGAGCGTGCAGGTGGTCTTCAAGTCGAGTCCGTTTGGAACACAATCGCACGGCAACGAGGCAAACAATTCGTTTGTGCTCTGGGCATACGGTAAACAGTTACTGGTGCGGAGCGGCCACTACGATTCGTATGGAAGCGCACACCACAGCAACTGGGTTTGGAGCACACGTTCGGTAAACAATATTACGGTCAACGGCCGGGGACAAAGGAAGCGCACGGCACAGGCACAAGGTAAAATCGTCGCCTTTAAGACGACGCCATCGATGGACATTGTTGTGGGCGAAGCGGGGACGGCATATGAACCGCAGTTAGAGCGGTTTACACGGGCGATTGTCTTTGTTAAGCCTGAGGTTGTGATTGTTTACGACAGACTGGAGGCGAAGGAGTCGTCGACTTTCGAATACTGGCTGCACGCTATTAACAAAATAAATGTTAAGAACCAACACGAAATCCAGGTGCGGAATGACAACGTGGTTTGCGATATTGATTTTCTTGCACCTTCGGGCTTGTCCTTCAAGCAAACCAATGAGTATGATCCCAATCCGCGGGCGCGTATTAAGGACCGGGAATGGCATCTGACGGCAACGACGGCTGAAAAAAAGAAGCAAATGGAGTTCGTAACAGTCTATCGGCTGCATCGAATCAAGGACAAAGTGCCGAGTGAGGCCAGCCTGGAACAGATAAAGGGAGGCTACGCGCTGAAGGTGAAACTGTCCGATGGTGAGTTTGCAGCACTTCTTCCAACCGACAACTTTGCGAGTCTTAGCGCGTTTGGGCTGGAAAGTAAGGGAGCTATCAAATGCCGACTTAAGCGAGTTGGCAAGTCAACCGAAATACTGGGGCTCGAGGAGTAATCGGAGGAGGAGAAGCCCGGCTTGACGTTCTCACGTGATTTGGGTATGCTTATACAGACTATGATGGCAAACAACCACAAACTATAGTCTGTATAAAACCAAACGAATGCAAGTAAGGAGCAAAGCAGGATGGCAAAGAATATGGAGCAATTGTATGCTGAGCGGCTGAAGCGCTACGTTACGGCGATGCGGAATGAAAAGCCGGACAAGATCCCGATTCGCCCTTTTATGGCGGAATTTACAGCCAAGTATGCGGGGTATACCTGCCAGGAAGTGACTCAGGATTTTGATAAGGCGTTTATCGCCGCCCGCAAGTGCGCGGCTGATTTCGACTGGGACGCCATCGTCCCGAATATGGTATACGTCTGGACAGGGCTGACACATGCAATCGGGATGAAATATTATGCAGTCCCCGGAATAGAGCTGTTACCGGAGTTCGGATTTCAGTACCTCGAACCGTCTGAGGAAGAAGCGTTTATGAAGCCGGACGAATACGATGCGCTGATCGAGGACCCGACGGGATTTCTGTTTAACGTCTGGCTTCCGCGTGTCTCAACCGATGTCAGTGCGATGGGAGAGCCGACGTCCTTTCGGAACAACCTGTCATTTGTGAAGGGCGGGATGGCAATGATGAACTATTTCAATGCTTTCGGAACACAGATTGCGCGTATGAGAACGGAGTCAGGGACGGTATCGGCTATCTCAGGTATTCTGAAGGCGCCGCTGGATATCATTGCGGACAAGCTACGCGGCTACCTGGGACTGGTAACGGACTTGTTTGAACGGCCGGACAAAGTACTCGCGGCCTGTGAGGCGCTGATGCCGCATTTATTGCACGTGGCACTGTCCGGTGCAGACCCGGAAAAGAATGTGCCAATCACGGTCTGGATGCATCGCGGATGCGTGCCGTTTGTTTCAATGAAACATTTCGAAAAGATTTACTGGCCTACATTTAAGCCGATTGTTGAGGAACTCTGGAAAAATGGGCACCAGGTCCTGTTCTATGCCGAGGGCAGCTGGGACGCCCATCTGGACTCATTCGCGGAGCTGCCCGATCAGGCGATCGTATATCATGTCGATATGGGTGATATATTCGAAGTGCACAAAAAGATTGGACATAAGTTCTGTATCAGCGGGGGTATCCCGAATTATCTGCTGTCAATGGGCACACCTGATGAGGTGCGCGACTGTTGCAAGAAAGTAATCGACGGTGTGGCCGGCGACGGCGGTTATATAATGGACGCCAGCGCTATTGTTCAAAACGATGCGAAGGTTGAGAACATCAAAGCGATGACTGATTTTACGCGTGAATATGGAGTATATTAATGGCTGAACAAAAGAAACCAGAGAGAAAGCCGGGTGTTTGTGTTCCCTGGGAAGAGAAGGTCAAGGAACTGAAGGAAATACAGACAGACAAAGAACTCGTCCAGAAGGTGTGGGAAGATATTGACGGATTAGGGTACGTTTATATCTGGCAGTGTCTGCTCTCGTTCTAAAAAGCGAGTGAATGATTGGAGATTGTGCAATGAATGAACGAGCGGTCATCACGCGCCGCAGATTTATGAAAAAAGCTGCCGGGTTAGCAGCCGGGGCGCTGGCATTTCCATACGTTGTTGCATCGTCAGCGCTGGGTAAAGCCGGTTCGCCTCGGCGAATTGCTGCGAGCAATCGGATAACGCTGGGTTTCATCGGAGTTGGCAGCCACGGAATTGGGATGAATCTGAGAACGTTCCTTGGTAATGCGGACGCTCAGGCTGTTGCTGTCTGCGATGTCGATATCAATAATCTTAACAAAGCCCGTGACATAGTCAACCAAAAGTACGGGAACAACGACTGTGCCACGTATAAGGATTTTCGTGATGTTATCGCGCGGGATGATATCGATGCGGTAATGATATCCACGCCGGACCATTGGCATGTTCCGATTTCGATAGCGGCGGCCAAAGCGGGCAAAGACGTAGAGTGCGAGAAGCCGACGTTGACTGTAGCCGAAGGAAGGGTCCTGGTTGAGACGATGAAACGTTACGGGCGGGTTTTTCAATGGTCGACGGAGGACCGGTCGGTTTACGAGTATCACCGGATGTGCGAGCTGGTTCGCAACGGCCGGATTGGCGAGGTCCATACAGTCCGAGTGGAGCTGCCGAGCGGGCCTGGCAATCCGGGCAACGCCAAACCGATGCCAGTGCCGGAGAGCCTGGACTATGATATGTGGCTTGGGCCGGCGCCCCTGAGGCCTTATACGGGACGGGACCAGCTCCCTTATCAGTGGCGGTGGGTAATGGACTACTCGGGCGGACAGTTGGCCGACTGGGGAGCGCATCTGCTGGACGGCGCGCAGTGGGGAAATAACACCGAACATACAGGGCCCGTAGAGGTCGAGGGCAAGGGCGTGTTCTGCGAAGGAGGGCTATATGACACGGCGAAGCAATACAGAATCGAATACACATACGCGGACGGTGTGAAGATGATCGTCAAGTCGGGCAATCCGAGTCTGCGATTCGAGGGGAGCGAGGGATGGGTCGGCAACCGCGGCTGGAGAGCACCATTGCAGGCGAGTTCTAAATCTATCCTGGATTCGGTAATTGGGACGGACGAAATTCATTTGTATACATGCCGGGCGGGCGAGCAACGTAATTTCCTCGATTGTGTGAAATCTCGTAAGGATTGCTATTTTCCGCCGGAGATTGGCCAGCGATGCTTTACAATCGCCCACATCGGGAATATTTCGATGCTGTTGGGCAGGAAACTTAGATGGGACCCGGACAAGGAAAAATTCATCAATGATGAGCAAGCGAACAGAATGCTGTCACGTTCGATGCGGAGTCCGTGGCACTTATGAAATGATTAATGATAAATGATTATTGGAAATGGAAGAATTATGAAAGTTCGACGCAAAGAGATTTGGGTGATTTTGTTTTTTAGTGGGATTTGCTGTTTGCTATCGGCCGGAAGCGCCGGCGCGAAGGTTTCCTTAGTAGGTGATGATTTTTCCGCCTGGCGGGGAAATACCGGACAATGGGAAATTGTCGGCGATACCTTTACCAATCCCAAGAATATGAATTTGCTGAGCAGCAAGCCGGGCACCGGGGTCATTTTGAATGGGCCTACGGGAAGGACAAGGAACATAGTAAGCAAGGCGGAGTTCGGTGATGTAAGAGCCCATATCGAGTTTATGGTTCCCAAAGGATCCAACTCCGGCGTGTACTTTATGGGCCGATATGAAATTCAGGTCTACGACAGCTACGGTGTGGAAAAAGACAAATACCCAGGCATTGAGTGCGGTGGTATTTATGAGCGGTGGGACAATAAAAGAAATCAGGGCTTCGAAGGCCATTCCCCGCGTGTCAACGCTTCGCGAGCGCCGGGACAGTGGCAAACGTTTGACGTGATATTCCGGGCGCCGCGTTTCGACAAGAACGGGCGAAAGATTTCCAACGCCAGATTTGAAAAGGTTGTACACAACGGTATCGTGATCCACGCAGACCTGGAGCTTACCGGGCCGACGCGGGCCAGTATGTATAACGATGAGAAACCGATGGGGCCTCTGATGCTGCAAGGCGACCATGGGCCTGTGGCATATCGTAATATATGGTTCGAGCCGGCTGGGGGGCTGCCGTTCTTCGCGATGGACACGGGAACGAAAGATGCCAAACACAAGACGGCAAAACAGCAGGTGGAGATGATCAAAGAGCTGGGATATGACGGTATAGGCTGCACAGCGGGTCCGGGGCTGGCGGAGATGCTCAAAGAGCTGGACAAGAACGGCTTGCGGCTTTTTGCGGTTTATCTTGGAGCAAATATAGATGCCGACCAGCCCAAGTATGGCCCGGAATTAAAAGAAGCAATCGAAGTTTTGAAGGGACGCAATGCGATACTCTGGCTGTTCGTTCTAAGCAAAAAGCATAAGCCTTCTTCGCCGGAAGGTGATGCGCGTGCGGTGGAAGTCATACGCGAGATTTCCGATATGGCGGCTGAGGCGGGGCTGCGCGTTGCGCTATACCCGCACCAAGGATTCTGGGTCGAGCGAGTGGAAGATGCGGTGCGAGTGGCCAAGAAAGTAGACAGGAAAAACGTCGGTGTTACGTTCAATCTATGCCACTGGCTAATGGTTGATGATGAGAAAAATATGGAATCACTGATAAAATCGGCGATGCCACATCTGTTTCTGGTGAGTATCAACGGTGCGGACAGCGGAGGAAAAAACTGGAAGCAATTAATTCAAACACTGGACCGGGGTACTTTCGATATGTACAGGTTTTTAAAGGCACTGGAAGACGCAGGCTACAACGGCCCGATAGGATTGCAGGGATATGGCATCGGCGGCGATGCACATGATAACCTGAAACGTTCGTTGAGTACATGGCGCCAACTTTCAAAACGGTTAGCAAAAGATAAAAATTAAAAATGGAAACTCTTAAATTATTACGCGAATACTTTCCGATGGCGGTTTTTACCGGTAAGTGCCTGGTCTTTATAAGCGAAGACTGGCGTGTCGAACTCAGCGAGCATAAAGAAAGCGACTTCAGCAAGGCTGATGCTGAGCCGGCTGTTATACGAGTACGAATCTTCAAGAAGGCGCTGAATGAACAATTTGTGCCGGGCCATTACGAAGATTTCCAGCTCGAATCGCTGGGAGAGCTTGCCGAGCAGATTGAAAAGTACGTGCAACTGGCGATAGGCAGGAACATCAGGGAAAATATTGAGTGAACAGCCCACAAAATTTTCTTCTTTATATCCATCCTACCCGCTACAATCCGGTCTATGAGTAATTTGACAGTTGAAGATATTGACGGTGGTATTGTATTTACCGTAAAGGTTGTGCCGGGCAGCAGCAGGACGGTTTTGTGCGGTTTGCTTGATGAGATGATTAAGGTTAAGGTATCGGCGGCACCAGAGAAGGGAAAAGCAAATAAGTGTCTGCTTGACTTTCTGTCGAAACAACTTGGTGTGAAAAAGAACGCTGTTAGTATAATCTCCGGCAAGACAAGCGCCATCAAGAGCGTGCAAGTTCTTGGAATCTCAGTCGAGCAACTATTAAACAAACTGAATTTGAATAAACAGAGTTCGTGTTTATGACTGATAAATCAACTTTACTCTCAGAGAGCCATATCGAAGACGAGTCCTCACTGAAATATATGCTGAAGCTTGCGGCACCAATGGTAGTAACGACCATATCGTTCACCATTATGCAGTTTGTGGATAGATACATGGTTTCCCGTCTGGGTACGGAGGAGCTGGCGGCGATTCTCCCGGCCGGCTTTGCAAGCTTCCTGCCCAGCGGCTTCGCTATTGGTGCGATGGCCAGTCTGAGCACGTTTGTAAGCCAGAGCCTTGGCAGAGGTGACAAGAGGAGCTGCTCAAATTATTTCTGGCAGACCTTATACATGGGGTTAGCATACTTTCTGTTAATGGTAGCGATTATGTGGCCGGCTGCACCGTGGATATTTAAGATGATGGGGCAACCGGAAGCTGTGGCTGAGATGGAAGTGGTATATTTTCGAATCATACTTTACGCCCATGTTCTGGCCGTTATTAACTGGTCAGCTAACCAGTTCTTTATGGGTATACATCGGCCAACTATCACAATGTTTGCATCGTTATGTGGACAAGTGGTCAACGTAGCGGCTAATTACGTATTGATTTTCGGCAAGTTAGGTTTTCCTGAGATGGGCATTGCAGGCGCAGGCTGGGGGACATTTATCGGGATAGCTGTCGCGGCTGTTATAAATATGGCTGTTTTCCTCAGCAGTGGTATGAATACGGCCTTTAGGACAAGGAGAGCGGTGCACCTCGATTTCGGCAAGATGTATGATTTGTTGAAAGTGGGACTTCCTGCAGGATTTGGATTAATGATGAATGTGGCATTCTGGGGAATGATTCTGTTTGCATTAGTCGGACGATTCGGCACGGAGGCATTAGCAGCGACAAGTGCGGTGCTTTCGTACACAAGTCTGTCGGTGATGCCGGTTGTGGGGATAGGTACGGCTTTAGCTGCGGCGGTTGGCAAGACAATAGGTGCGGGCAGAAAAGAGCTGGCAACCAAGCAAACCCGTGTTTGTTTGAAGGTGGCGTTGGTTTATATGGGATTTGTGGGAATTTGTTTCCTTGTATTCAGAAATTCTCTGATGGCGTTCTGGTCTTCAGAGGAAGAGGTAATCAGGATTGGAGCTAATATTTTGATTTGCGCAGCTATATACCAGGTGTTTCATGCGGCACGGATTATCTACGGCGGGTCTTTGCGCGGAGCGGGTGATACGTTATGGCTGGCGATTGTCTCGGCGCTGGGGTCAGCGGTAATATTGTTGTTCGGTGGCCTGCTTGTAGTTACGTTTTTTGGCGGGCTCGAGGCATTAGGGCCCTGGATTGTCGCTACAATTAGTATTATTGTCGTTGGATTGGCGAACTACTGGCGGTTCAAGAGCAACAGGTGGATGAAGATAGATTTGTTCAAGCGTCGTCCTGTCAGCGTGCCGGTCGAAGGCGGAGCGGTGGTCGAGTAGGATTTGGTTAAATGGTTAATGTCTCCTTGGGTGACTCAGAGAAGACCACTTAGGTCCGTGAGCATTTTCAAGCGGATGTTGCGAACGGCTCCGGCCGTTTGCCAGGTTGCAATTCCAAGCGGCTGAGATAAGTCCACCTCCGGCCTGATATCAATTTTTCGGTCGGTCGTTTCTATGTCGACAATCTTTTCATCATCGACCCATGCTTCAATCTTGCCGGGTGTGACGCGCAGCCGGACGCGGTACCATCGTCCCTGTTCGAATTGAATGATTCGAGTTGTTTCGTTATTTGCCGCATCGTAGTAATCGAGATTGGAGAGGCCGCAGACCTCTCCTCCCCAGCCGCCGAGGATGAGTGAGCACGGGTTGTCACCTACAGGAAAGGTCAGGCCGCAGAAAAAGTCACTTCCGGTGACGCGCTTTGCTTCGAGGCTGATTTCATAGTTCATCTTTACGACCGGGCCTGTCCAGTTTATGCCGGTCATGTCGTTGCCCATTTCCATATAGATGCTGCTATCCTTGACATAGACATCGCCCTGGCCGCCGAAGTCGGTAATCGCCCACTGGCCCAGTGTTTTACCGTCGAAGAGACTGATTTCGCTCGGCTGCATTCGCCGAGGCGAACCAGCCACAGCTGTTTCATTAGGCTCATTTGGTGATACGGGACCGCCGGAGTCACAACAGGCACCCAGCAAAGATAAGAGCAGTAGAAATATTACGTATGGCGTATTGCGCAATGCACGATAAGACAAGCTTTCGATATTGTGACTTTTGCAGCTCATTATATTACTCCTACAATAAAAAACTACGTTGTCCAAGAGGACTCCTTACGGAGAATAAAGTAACGTTGAAAACTAAATTATACAACAGTCATTTACTCAAACCGGCTGAATTTTTGACATCGTGATTGAGAAAACACAAAATGAGGCGGTCATATCTGACTGTAAGATTTGCAGGGACAAGCACTTATCATTGGATTGTATATTTTGTGCTGCGTCTTACGTAAGAGGATTCGCAAAAAGGCCGTGGAGCAGCAGAAAACATCATACTTACTCATTCCTTGAAGTCAGAAGAAATCTGTTGACAAAACACGATGCGATAAATATAATTTATCATAGGTAAAGTGGCCTACATTTGCGGGCACAAAACAAGAGATTTTGGGGGGATTAAAAGGGAGGAACATATGGAACGCAGCAGCCAAGTCCGAAATCCTGGGCGCTATGTCAAATTACAGAACTTAATAATCCTCGCCCTTTCAGTTTCATTTCTTTGGTGCCCTGCCAGCTTATGGGCAAAGTCCGTGAGCGCAGGTGAGGCTGAAAAGGTAGTAAGAGGTTGGCTAAAAGTCGATGCGCAACCCCTCGGAACGGCCCTTGGTCAGGATATTATGAGCGTTAAGGCCTTCTCAGATGAAAACGGAGATACGGTCTATTATGCAGTCTACTTGCAACCATCAGGATTTGTAATTGTTCCAGGTGATGACCTTGTGGAACCAATTATATGCTTTGCTCCAGTTGGCAGGTATGATCCGTCGAAGGATAATCCTTTGGGCGCGCTTGTCAGCCGGGACGTGCCAGGGCGTATTGCTGTGGTTCGAGCCTTTCATGCAGCCGCAGGCAGCGGTGCGCAGAAAGACGCGAACAACGAGGAAACGGCCCTTCAAAAAGCCTCTGCCAAGGCCCAAAGCAAATGGAACGACCTGCAGGCTTATGCAGACAGCGTGGGGACTCTTGGCATCCCCAGCATTTCCGATGTGCGTGTCGCCGCGCTAACGCAAAGCACCTGGGACCAGAGGAATATCGATAGTGTTCCCCCAGAAAGCGGAGGAATAAGCTGCTATAACTATTACACGCCGCCCCTCTCCACACCGAGCGGCGATCCCTACAATTATTACACCGGTTGCGTCGCCACAGCAATGTCTCAGATGCTGCGGTATCATGAGTATCCCAGCTCGGGGCCCAGCGGAACATACGTCTGGAGCAATATGCCGCTGCAGCCCGACAACAGCATTACGGTGACTGAGCGACAGGCTATAGGACATCTTTGCTACGATGCCGCTGAGTCAATTGACACGACATACACTGCCACAGGCTCGAGTGCGTCCCCCAGCGATGCGAAACAGGCGTTCAAGGATACGTTTGGCTACAGCAATTCCATTTACGGGTGGAACAATAATAACAATATCGGAGCAGGATTGAATGGCATGATCAACCCAAATCTGGATGCCAGCTATCCTGTTATATTAAGCGTTGAAGGTCCGAGCAGTAGACATGCCGTTGTTTGTGATGGATACGGCTACAACACTTCGACAATATATCACCACCTTAATATGGGCTGGAGCGGCACCGACAATGCCTGGTACAGCCTCCCGCTTATAGACGCATATCATACATACAACTCTATGGACGGGTGTATATACAACCTCTTCACCTCGGGTTCCGGCGAGATAATCAGCGGCCGAGCCGTCGACATGGCGGGATTTGGTATAAGCGGTGTAAGCATCACGGCAACCGGCGGCGGAACGTACAATGCAACCACCAATACCCAGGGCATCTACGCGTTAGTTAATGTCCCGTCAAATACGAGCTTTACAGTAAGTGCAAGCAAACCCCCTCACGCCTTCATAAACCAAAACGCTTCAACAGGAGCGTCTTCAGACTGGTCAAGCATTTCGGGCAATACATGGGGAGTGAATTTCGTTTCGCAAAGCGCAGCTCCACCGACCGCACACAACCAAACTACCTCGGCCCTTTCAGGCACAGCCGAGACGATTACTCTTGCCGCAACCGATGAAGGCTACCCCAATCCCCCGGGACAACTGAGTTACATTATAGCATCGCTGCCGGAATACGGTACACTAACAGACCCCGCCGCCACCGAAATAACAACCGTACCCTACACACTGGTCGATAATGGCAACACCGTCGATTACTGGTCCTGCCCATACTTCGCGGGCCAGGATTCCTTCGACTTTATTGCAAATGACGACGGAACACCTCCAGAAGGCGGTGACTCGGAACCAGCTACTGTCACCATCGACGTAGAAAATGTTATATACACCACCTTCGAACCACAGACAAACCTGTATGCAACCTGGCCGATAGATACCTACTACGAAGACCAGCGAACACAGGTAATCTACATGTCCGGCGAGATAGGAGACGCTAAAACAATAACCGACCTGGCACTTGATGTTTACCAGGTGCCGGGGCAGACCCTTTACAACTGGACAATCCGAATGAAGCATACCAGCCGAAGTGATTATTCCACCCAACCTTACCTCGAGACGTCTGGCTGGACAACCGTCTACCAGAACAATGAATCAATTAGCTCGTCAGGATGGCGGAACTTTCATTTCCAAAACGTCTTCGAATATAATGGCACCGACAATTTGTTGATAGATTTCATCCACAATAATAGCTATTACACTACAGAAAGTTCCTGTATGGTTTCAAATATGGGTGTTGAACGTGTGCTGATGGCGTATTGCGACAGTACGTACGGTGACCCGCTGAGTTGGACTGATTTCTATAATCCAGGACTATGGGGGGCTCCAGCCGTTCCAAATATAAAGCTCATATCGACGGTTCCGGCCCAGCCAATTGTGGGAGATTTCGAGTCGGATTGCAATGTGGATATGTACGATCTCAGCATTTTTGCTTTGGCCTGGAATAGCAGACCGGGCGATAGCAACTGGAACGCGGACTGTGACATCTATGAGACGGTTGAACCTGTCATCGATATGCGGGACGTTTCGGTATTTGTTGGAAACTGGCTGAATTATTTTGAATAGGTGTTTATTCCGAATTTAATCTGAAATAACAGGGCCGTGAGCCTTACGCTCGTGGACTTTCCCACACGGATTTTTGGTGCTGGGAGACGTTTTTGGTGCTGGATATATAGCTGAGAATGCAGACTTCTATGTATTGCTGAACTTACTCGCGCCATTTCGCCTTGCTTATTTACCGCGCATAGCCGAACCAAACTTCGAAACGTGATTATTCCATACAAAATTTGTTGTTGGCTTGAGACTCGACAACATTTCAGACAGGCCACCTGAGGGGGTTTTTAGAGTGGAATCAAAGATTATTTACTTAATCCGCCACGATAATTGGCGGATTAAAATGAGCGATTTTGGGTATTATAACCTATGGAAAACACAAAATAACAACGGTCTATCTGAGGATAACATTAGTAGACACAAATACTTATAGTAGGATTGCGTTTTGCGTAGCGCGTATCGAAAGAAGTGTTTGTAAAGCGTTAGTCCAAGAGGACTCCTTACGGAGAAAAACAGTAAACATCATTGTCCTTAATCCGCCACGATAATTGGCGGATTAAGTTGAAACCGCTCTGTTTTTATGGTATAATGCCCATTAGATAAATGCTTTTAAGGATGGAGGTTCGTGAAATTAAAAAGCTGTATCTCCTGCCATTTATATTCCTGCTATTAGCCGTTTCCACCGTCAGGTGTCCTGCGGATTATCAGTCAGAAACGATAGCCTCAGGTTCGCCGAGGCGAATTGAGCGCAGTGCTCTTTCCGAACTCATCAGCGGCGGCGAAGCTACTATCTACTACGACTATATCGAAAACGGCCAGCTTAAGGGCGGTGTGGTTACAACGCTGCTGCCGGCAGTAAATCTTGATAGCCTGATTGGCCCACTATCTGAATGGCCGGTAACCACCATAATCGATAACGGCCCGGTGAGCAACCGTATCGATTTAGTCTTTGTCGGGGACGGCTATACAGCCTCCGAACTTGCCAGTTACGCCACGCACGTTCAGAATATAGTGAGCGGTTACTTCGCCGAAGAACCTATGGCTGCTTATGCCAGCTACTTTAACGTGCATCGTGTGGATGTGGTCTCAAACGAGTCGGGTGTGGACGAATTGGACAATGGCATTTATCGTGACACAGCTTTAGATATGGCGTACGGCTGCAACAATACACCTCGCCTATTGTGCATCGACGTAGGCAAGGCTGTGGCAGCGGCGAGTAATGCCCCGGAAGTCGAGCTGATTTTTGCATTAGCTAATTCCACACAATATGGCGGTGCGGGATATCCCGATTTAGCAACGATGGCAGGAAACAACAGCTCGTCCGTGGAGCTTGCCCTGCATGAATGCGGGCACTCGTTGGCCAAGTCAGCCGACGAGTATTACTACTCCGATGGTGCCACCTATACGGGGTCTGAACGGCCGGAGCAAAACGTGAGTATCTATGACGCCGATGAGCAGATTGCCTTAGAGACTAAATGGTATCGCTGGCTGGACCTTCCCAATGTGGACACCTTTGAGGGAGCCTACTATAACCAGTACGGGATATACCGGCCTACGTACAACTCCAAGATGAGAAATCTCTGGCGTCCTTTCGAGGAGATTAACGCTGAACAATTCGTGATTAACTTCTATAAGCTGGTTTCACCAATGGATGAGGCGACGCCGCCTTCGCAAGAACCACTTCCAGGCGATACAGTTTTCTACGTAATACCAGTAGAGCCGATAGACCACTCTCTGGACGTTCAGTGGTCGGTTGACGGCGTCGATGTCCCCGGTGCGACGGGATTGACCTTTACGCCGACCTCGCTGCCGATAGGGATTCATGATGTTGCAGTAACAGCGGTGGACAACACTACGCGAGTTCGTGAAGATACCGCCAGGGCAACGTGGCTGACCGACACACGCCAATGGCAGATAGAGGTGGTGCCGGAACCCGATCCGAATGCCAGCCTGAACGGTGACTGCTTCGTGGATTTTGTTGACTTCGCCATCTTTGCCAGCCAATTGGGTGCAAGGGACTGCTGCTCGCCTGACTGGTGCAAAGGTGCAGACTTTGAGCCGGATTTTGATGTTGATTTTGCCGACCTGGGTGTCCTCATAGAGCAATGGCTGCTGTGCAAATGCCAACAGTGTATCCAACACGATCCGCCTGTGGTGAACATCACGACTTCAGAAAATGGAGAGGTGTTTTACTATTATGGCATCGATGCGATTCAAATCGAGGCCGATGCATGGGACATTCACAGTTTAGTGTTGAAGGTTGAATTCTTCGCCGATGAAGTCAAAATCGGTGAGGATTATGACGGCAGCGACGGCTGGAAAATCAATTGGCAGAACTATACACCAGGTACGTACATCCTTACCGCCAAGGCAACGGACAACATTGGAGCGACGACAACCTTACCAGTAGCGAAAATCACAGTGACAGATTTGCCCCCGAATTAGTAACTTCAAAGCAAATTTTTGCTTTAAACAATCTCATTGAAATCATTTTTGTGGATTATATCGGCATTCCGGCATAGAATTCTATTGCAGGTTAATCTTAGACCGCCAAAAAGCCGACAAATTCTATTGTTCTCCGTAAGGAGTCCTCTTGGACTACTGTTAAATACAACGGAACCACTATGAAAAAAGGTTTGCTTATTTTGTGCGTTGCGTCCCTTATGGCGGCGGTATCTTTCGGCCGCGATGAACCGCTGGCCAACGAGGGCAAATCAGGTCTGTACGCCAGGTCGATTGACCAAGTCCTTCGGTTAAGAGAGGACGAAGTCGATTTGGCCACCGCTGCTTTGATTATTTCGGAGCAGTGGAGCGATATGGTGCACGGTCGAAGGTATCTGTCAAGATTAGATGATATGGCATTGGAGATTCGCGCGCGGCTCGAAAAGAAAAAGCTAAGTGCCAACTACCGTGCGATTCGGATGATAAATGAGTATTTGTTTGATGAGCTGGGTTTTAAAGCGGTTTCAGAGGCAAGTGACCCGAACGACTTGTTTTTGCACTCAGTGCTTGATAGAAAACGGGGTTATTGCCTGAGTCTTTCGATTCTTTATCTTTCACTCGGTGAGCGCCTCGGGCTGCCTCTATACGGAGTTGTCGTGCCGGGACACTTCTTCGTCAAATACGATGACGGGCGAGTGCAATTCAATATTGAAACAACAAGTAAAGGTGGAAATGCTCCCGATGAGCACTACATAACTAAATTCAACGTGCCGGAGGAGGAGGACGACAGTATTTATATGAAAAAGCTCAGTAAGGTCCAGACGTTAGGCTGTTTTCTTAATAACCTGGGCAACAGCTACTGCGATATTGGCGATCCGGAGTCTGCATTGCTGGTACTTGAAACGGCAGTCGAGATAAATCCATCATTGTCCGAGTCTCGGGCGAATCTGGGCAATCTTTACCTAAACAAGGGGCGGATAGAGGATGCACTATACGAATACCAGACGGCCTTGCAAATAAATCCAAACGATGCAAAGACGCGCAGCAACCTCGGCAATGCATACACTAAACGAGGATGGGTCAACGAGGCGATTGCGCAGTACAACTATGCAATCAAACTGGAGCCGAACTTAACTCAAGCATACAAAAACCTGGCAAGTGCTTACTGCCAACTGAAAATGTTTGCGCAGGCAGAAACGTCCCTGAAAGAAGCGCTTATTTTGGAGCCGAAAGACGCCTCTATATACAGCCAATTGGGCGATGTCTATGACCAGATGGGCAATTATAAGGAAGCAATATTTCAATATAAAAAGGCCCTGAAGATTAACCGCAATTCAGCCGAGGCCCACTACGGGATGGCTGTCTGCTACAACAAGCTGGGTATGGTCAACGATGAGATTCGAGCATACAAAAAGGCCCTGGCTGTTAAGCCTAATATGGTAGCTTCCTTAGTAGGTTTGGGCAATGCTTACTTCGGCAAAAAGAAGTATGATGCGGCTATTGAACAGTATAAGAAAGCCGTTCGTATAACAGGCAATGACGGCATGATTCATTACAATCTTGGAGCGGCATATTCCAATAAGGAAGATTACAAGCAGGCAGTAGCTGCGCATTTGAAGGCGGTTGAGCTTGAGCCGGAAATGGGTGATGCGCATAACAGTCTGGCATTTGCGTTTTACAAGTTAAAAAAGTACGATTTGGCTGCCAGGCACATAAAAATCGCCGAGGAATTAGGCGCCGAGATTGATAAACAACTGCTGCGTGCCATCAAAAGGAAATTGCGATAGGCGCTAATAAAGCCTGCGCAAATTTGATTCATATCTCAATCAAGTCGCTGTCCCCCGAATTTCGAATCCAGGATTATTCGCCAATTTACTTGACAGTGACATGCAAAAAGCATATAATAATATTGTTCTAAATAGCCTTACTGGAGGCAACCGGTGATGACTAAAATACAGCTATATTCACTCAACTCTGCGGAATTTTACGAGCAGGTATCAGTGCGCACAGTGTTCGCTGTTAACTCCGTTAGAAATTCTATGGCGAAGAATAATAGGGTACAAAAAACGGCAAACTTCTAACGGGGTGAAAATATTAACGGTTTATTGAAAGGGAAAAAATGGAAACGAAACGCAAAAGTGCAAAAGTAGTTGTGAGTGTATTGGCTTTAGCTGCTCTGGTGGTATTCTCGCTTATGGTGTATGCGGGCGATTTGGAGCCATCTGCGCCTCCTGGGCCGACGATGAAGACATTGGATGAGGTTGAGCCTCGGATAGCTATTCAGTCATTGAATAGTTCCGCGACAGGGTTGTATGTTGTCGATGAGCCCGGGTCGTACTATCTGACGGGAAATATTTTTATCAACTTCAAACATGGTATCGAGATTGGTGTCAGTAATGTTACGGTCGATCTTATGGGTTATGAGATCAGGTCTTCGTGGGACATTAAAAATCCCGGGCCGAACTTGAACTTTGACGGGATATATATTACCCCCGGAAACGACAATGTAGAAATACGAAACGGCAGTATTTTTAGTAACAACTCATCCGAGGGAGGAGTTACATATAACGGTTTTCGCCATGGTATTTATGCAGCCGATAGTGAAGGCGTGTATTGTCATAGGACACGCGTTATCGATGTTCGTGTTGCGGGAAGCCGAGAGAATGGGATACGTTTGAGAGGTACGAACAATATTGTCAAAGGATGCAGTACCGAAGGTAACGAATACGGAATCAGCACGGGCAATAACAGTTTGATAGTCGGCAATACGGTTAAGGGCAGCCGGCTTACGGGGATTCTTCCCGGAAAAGGAAGTATAGTCAGAGGGAATGCTTCGACGGACTGCCTGGCACATGGAATTTTTTGTGGCGAGAACTGCATCATTGAAGATAATGTTGCCAGGGGCAATGCCGGTGGTGGGATAGTGGCTTTTCCGGGAAGTATTGTGTCGGGTAATGTCGTGGCAGGCAATGGAAATTTCGGCATCGATACTTATTCGAATTGCAAGGTGAGTAGTAACAATGCCTATAATAATGGATCTGACGGTATCAGCGTTCGTGATTATTGTATAGTCAGCGACAATACGGTTTACAGCAACAACGGTTATGGAATCAAAGCAGGCCATGACTGTTCGGTTACAGGCAATAACACAAGCGAAAATACAGGTTACGGCATATATTGCGGTGACGGTACGAGTCTGATCAACAATACGGCGTCTGGCAATTCGGGGGGTATGCATACAGGTTATGGGTCGAGCATTATCGGGAATACGGCACGCAGCAACGGTATTTATGGTATTCATGTTCCGGGCGACTGCCTTGTTAACAATAATACGGCTTTTAATAATACAACGAATATTTATGCTCCTTCCAGTACAATGGGGATTAATCATGCGCCTTAATTTTTGTGTGAATACTTTTACGTAAAAGGACAAAGAAGATGAAAAAAAATAAACTATTGAAAGCTTTTGTAGTTTGCATGGTCATGATTTGTCAGGCAAGTCTGTTGTGCGCCGAGAATATTGACCCTTATGATGACGGCAGTCAATATGCGTACGGCGAGAATGTCGGCTGGCTGAACTTTGAGCCGAGCGAGGGGCCGGGCGTTACCGTCAGCGATGCGAACCTTACCGGGTACGTGTGGGCGGAAAATATCGGCTGGATAAATCTTGACCCGAATTTTGGTGGTGTTATAAACGATGGAACAGGGCTTCTATCAGGTTATGCCTGGGGTGAAAATGTCGGCTGGATAAACTTTGACCCGAAAGTGGCCGGCGATGCAACTCACTACGGCGTTACCATCGACCACGATGGCAACTTTGCCGGCTGGGCCTGGGGCGAAAATATAGGCTGGATACATTTGGCGTTCAGTGCTCCTGTTGCTTATAAGGTTCAAACCTCCTGGATTACAAGCTGTGTCATTGACTTTGATGATTTGGGAAGGTTTTGTGACCTCTGGCTGCAAACCGGCCCACAATTAAAAGCCGACTTTGATGGCAGCAATGATGTTGACTTTAAGGATTACTGCACCATCGCTGAACTGTGGCTCAAACTATGCCCGGCAGGCTGGCCATTAAAATAAAAAAGGAAAACCTGCAATAAAACTATATAAGAAAAAGCCCGAATTAATTTGGATGCTAAACAACTTTGAGGAGAAAATTAGTATGTTCAAGCGTGTGAACGACATTTTTAAATGTGCGGTATTTTGGGGAATAGTTATCAACATTTTGCTCGCAGGCATGGTGTCGGCTGCAAATACGGTCAAGCCGATACGACTGCATCCGGAAAACGGTCATTACTTTCTGTGGCGCGGCAAGCCGACGATTTTGATAACCTCCGCCGAGCATTACGGAGCATTGCTTAACCGGGCCTTCAATTACAAGAAGTACCTCAAGACGCTTGCCTCGCATGGATTTAACCTGACGCGTACATTTAGCGGCGCATATTGCGAACCGGTCGGCGCGTTTAAGATTAAGAACAATACGCTGGCACCTGCGAAAGGTCGGCTGATATGCCCATGGGCCCGCAGCGATACAGGCGGCTACGCCAACGGCGGCAATAAATTTGACCTCACAAGGTGGGACCCCGAGTACTTTAAGCGTCTGCGCAGCTTTGTTGCTGAGGCGAGCAAGCGCGGCGTTGTGGTCGAATTAGTACTGTTTTGCCCCTTCTACGAAGACGGTATGTGGAAACTTAGCCCGATGAATACTGCCAACAATGTTAACGGTATCGGCAAAATGAAGCGCACCGATGTTTATACACTCAAAGATAAAAAGCTGCTGGCTGTGCAGAGCGCAATGGTGCGCAAAATTGTCAAGGAGCTAAAAGACTTCGACAACCTCTATTACGAAATCTGCAACGAGCCGTACTTCGGGGGGGTGACGCTGGGGTGGCAGGCCCATATCGCCGAGACAATCGTTAAGGCCGAAGCGAACTTCAAAGCAAAGCACCTGATTGCCCAGAATATCGCGAACAAGTCCAAGAAAATAACCAAGCCAAATCCTAAGGTATCGATTTTTAACTTTCATTACGCCAAGCCGCCCATAGCTGTGGCGGAGAACTATGGCTTGAACAAAGTCATCGGAGACGATGAGACGGGCTTTGCCGGCAGCGAGCCGAAAGCATATCGGCTCGAAGGCTGGGATTTCATCATTGCCGGCGGCGGATTGTATAACAACCTTGATTACTCTTTCACAGTCGGTTACGAAAACGGCACGGCGAACATCGATGCGCCAGGCGGCGGCGGGCCGGTGTTTCGAAAGCAGTTGGAGATTCTCAAGGATTTCATTAACAGCTTTGACTTCATCAAAATGAAGCCGGACAATTCAGTCATCAAAGCCGGAATACCCAACAAGGCAACCGCCCTCGCCCTGGTCCAGCCGGGCCGCGCTTATGCCATTTACATTAACGGCGGCAACAAAGCAGAGTTGGTATTGGCAATGTCCAGAGGAGCGTATAAGGCAGAATGGGTGAACACAAAAACCGGAAAGGTTGATAAGAAGGAGACGTTTCGACATACCAAAGGTAATCGGACGCTGTATTCACCCAGGTACATCGATGACATCGCTCTGCGGATTAAGCGCATGCCGAAAGCGCCAGGTTCGGCGTCACGTGTGAAAAGCAAGTGACTACAACCCTCAAACCGGTCGGTTCCGCGTTTGCGAAGTATAAAACGGCCCCAAACAGACATTTACATAAAAAAATTGATATTGCTGCGGTAACTGTGTATATTGTTGCCGGTGGTGGACTGGTTGATAGTGCAGCCACATAATAAGTAAGACCCTGTGGCGCCTTACAAATTGGCTTTTGATCATGCAGACCGATGATGATATTTTGAACCTGCTCAAAGAAAAGGGCGCTCAAATGGCGCGGCTAGCGCAGCGAGGAGTAATATTGCAGCCCGGCGCTATCGGCGATTGTATATTAACCCTGTCGTTAGCTGAGTTTATGAAAGACTGTCTTGACCTGGGTGGAATTGATATTCTTGGGCACACGGAATATATCGGGATTTTGCCCGGCAGGACTTGCATTGACAGCGTTCGCTCTATGGATTCAATGAATTTACATCGACTATTCGTTGAAACGAACGCGTTTGACCTTGCGGACGGCGACCCTTTGATAAACGCTTTCGCCGACTATGCCTGGATTGTGACATTTCTGGGCGAGCCGAACAGCCACTTTGAACAGAACCTGATTTTCACTGCCAATTGCAGCCACAGCTCAGAAGTTATAACATTATCGATGAAGCCGCCAGGAGACTACTCTAACCATTTGACCGACTATTACAGACAGCAATTCGTCGATGAGAGTGGTTTGTCTTCGGAGCCCCAGCAGATTGTACGCGGCACTCGTTTAATAAAAGCAACTGAAGCAGATGTAAACAAGGGTAGGGAATTGCTGAAAGAAATACAGCTCGATTCTTTTGAAAAGCTGGTAGTAATTCAGCCTGGCAGCGGCGGACTGCACAAATGCTGGCATCTGGATAATTTCTTAGCTGTAGCTAAAGAGCTTCGTTCAAAAGGTGTCGAAGTAGTATTTTTGTTGGGGCCTGCCGAGCAGGACAGGTTCAGCAATGCGACAATTAAGGACATAAACAGTGTTGCAAGATGCCTGACGGATTTGTCTTTGACGCAGGTTGTGTGGCTTTTGAGCTGTTCGGATGGATTCATCGGCAACGACAGCGGTATTACGCATCTGGCAGCGGGAATGGGTGTCAGGACGTTAGTTGTTTTTGGTCCGACTAATCCGGCTGTCTATAAACCGGTTGGACCGGCTGTAACAGTGTTTGCAGGCGGTAGAACAGCTTTTGCCGACAAGCCCTCCGCAGCACTGCAGCAGGAGATTCTGGAGGTTTTGATGGCGTGAGGTCAAACGCCGGTAGTTTTATGGATTTCCCTGACGCAAAAAATGTGTTTGTGGCCCCTCCGACAATGGCAAAAACGTCTGATTTGCTTTAGTAAGATTGATTAGTTGACGACGTCAGCTTTTTTGCTATAATCCCTAAATTTGGGTGTTTCTGAATCCAAAAACGCAATGCAGCGTAATTTCAAGATTTTTTAGTTTTTTCTTTTTTGAGTTTCTATTTACAAGGTGTTTGTATGCAAGAACGAACTTTGGCAGAATTAGCGGAATATGTAGACGGGCGTGTTTGCGGCGATCCCAACATAAAAATCAAGTCTGCATCGACCCTTGGCCGTGCAGGCGAAGGCGACATTAGCTTTCTTGCAAACAAAAAATACGAAAAGCAGCTTCGGACAACGAAGGCAAGTGCCGTAATCGTCGGTAAGGAAACAGCCAATACTCCCGTCCCCCTTTTGGTAGCCGAGGATCCTTACTATGCTTTTATGCAGATTATGGTGCTGCTGCACGGCCATCGCAAACACAAAAAGGTAGGGATAAGCCCGCGGTCATCAATTTCGGATAGTGCCAAAGTCGGCACAGACTGCCATATTCATGATTTTGTGACGATAGCCGATGAGGCAAGAATCGGAGACGGCTGCATAATTTATCCCGGTGTCTACATTGGGCAGGGAGTGCAAATTGGTAACGACAACATAATATATCCCAATGTTACTATTTACGACGGGTGCAAAATAGGTAATCGTGCAATTATAAACGCCAACTCGACAATCGGTGAAGATGGCTTCGGCTATGCCAGCCACAAGGGCATGCATCATAAGATACCACAGACCGGCATTGTGATTATCGAAGACGATGTTGAAGTCGGTGCCTGCTGCGGAATCGAACGAGGCACACTCGGCGATACTGTTATAGGCCAAGGCAGCAAGCTGGGCGACCTGGTTACAGTAGGACACGGCACAAAAATCGGTGCACATTGCTTGCTTGTAGCCCAGGTAGGTATCGCGGGCTCAACCACGCTTGGACATCACTGCATAGTCGGTGGCCAGGTTGGTATTGTCGGACATATCAATATCGGAAACAACGTTACAATTGCAGCCCAGGCAGGTGTTATTAATAACATTCCAGATGGTAAAGTGGTGCTGGGTGCACCTGCTATCGAGGTAAACCAGGGCAAGCGAGCGTACAGCATGATAGAGTATCTGCCTGAGATGCGGCAAAATATTCGCAGGCTCGAAAGTCAGATTGAACAAATTGTCTCAGCACTCGAATCGGAGCCTGAAGAGCCAGCCGAGCAGGACACTTAATCGTGACCCGTGCCCCGGGGTCGAAATACCAGATACGTGCCACAAGAGACGAGCCTTGAAAGACAAACATCGAATTTCGAACAGGACGTTTCCTTGAACGAGAGAGAAGATACAAGCCACGAGTCACGAGATGTACTTGGCTTGATTGCAGGTGAAGGGAGATTACCCTTTCTCGTTGCCGGTGGCGCCAAACAGGCAGGTTTAAGAGTAGTTTGTGTCGGCCTGGCAGACAACGCAGGACACAGCCTGGCCGACGAAGTCGATGTATTTTACAGAGTCGCGGTTGCCCGACCGGGGGCCTGGATACGGAAGCTAAAAAAGCACAGCGTATGTCGAACGATTATGGTTGGGCGGGTCGCCAAATCGCAACTATTTACACCCTGGCGAATCCTGCGGTATCTGCCCGATTGGCGGGCATTCAGGATATATTACTGGCGGCTGCGCGGCAAAGACAAACTTGATGATTCGCTTCTATCTGCCATAGCCGACGAGCTGGCGAGCGGCGGGATAATATTGGAGAATTCGACGATGTACTGTAAAGAGCATCTGGCAACAGCGGGCGTGATGACAAAACACCACCCGAGCACATCAGTAGAAGGCGACATTGAGTTCGGCTGGCAGATAGTTAAAAAGCTCGGCGAACTGGACATAGGCCAGGCAATTGCAGTGAAGGAAAAAGAAGTAATTGCCGTCGAGGCGATAGAAGGCACGGCGGAAATGATTAAACGGGCCGGTCAATTTTGTAAATCGAAGGGCTGGACGCTTATCAAAACCTCGAAGCCGGGCCAGGATATGCGATTCGATGTGCCTTGTGTAGGACCTGATACTATTAGAAGTTTGGCCGAAAACGGCGGTAAATGCCTGGTTGTGGAAGCAGGCAAGACGATAATTATCGACAAACCCGACACAATAAAACTCGCCGACAAATTGGGCATCACTATTCTGGGACGTTAACATCCAACATAAAGGTGAAGTTTCACAGATTAGGTTCCTGGCCGCGTTTGAAGAATCTGACTCAGTGAAAAAAATACTAACGCGAGCAATTTTTCAAGCATTAGTGTACGCAATATCTTGAATCTGAGAATAGAAATAAAAAACATCCCTGATTTCAGATACCGAGTCGTTCAGTGTTCAAAAAAATGGCGTTTCCCCATAGGATTAATCCATTAGGATTATATTTAGGTTTAAACATATCGTATAATACAAATCCATATTCCCGAAGAAATAAATCAATCTCGCTAAAAATTGCGCCTTCCTCGTACATAGGATTGAAACATATTTCTGTATACACGAGTAATGTCGAACTCCGAAGGACATGCACCGCCCCACGAAGTGCCTTCAGTTCTGCAGCCTGAATGTCAAATTTCATCAGTTGAATGGCAGGATCGTCATTGCGTTTAGCCCATTCATCGATAGTAACCACCTTGACCTTTTCCAGACTTTTTACAGATGATCCTTGAGAATCCATTTGTTTTAAGCGTTTTCCGGGGGTAAACAGGGAAGTGCTTCCGGGAGATTCCGTCACATGAAGATCAGCGTCACCCTCCTGGTCAGATAATGCCAGAAACTGGGGGTGAAACCTGCATTCCTCTTTCGCGTATTGCTCAAGAGTTTCAGCATAAAGGGGGTTCGGCTCAAAAGCGTATATATGTGCAGATGGAAACTTTCGGAGCAGCCTCTTTGAAATCCGGCCATCGCTGGCGCCTGCATCAATCATTCCTGTTACCGCGCAGTCCTTCAAAAGATTCGCCATAACTCCATAAGGTTCATTGAGAGATATCAGGTTTTGATTTTTACCAAGAAGCTTTTTTTTCGCAAACGAACTGAATCGATTTGTCATATTTTCTCTTTCCTACCGCACATGCGTCAAAATGCCGACGCTGAAGACAGTGTCATAATCTTCGCAGTAAGTTTAATTATAACCAATGTATTCCGATGCCACAACGGATGCTTACGATTCTTCGATGTAACTGTTTCTAATTTGCTAATATTTCAATAATCAGGCATCTTGCAGACATTTGCTAATTAGGTCGGTGAGTTGTTTTCCTATCACGCTCACATCATACTTTTCTGCATGTGCCCGGCCTTCCTGACCCATTCTTTTCCTTAAATTCGGGTTCTCAATCAGCTCCGTAATTCTGTCGACCCATTGCCGTGTGTCTGTTACAAGAAAACCAGTGACGCCGTCTTTAACATACTCGGCGTTTGTTCCTATTGGCGAGGCAATAACAGGCAGGCTGGCGGAAGAATATTCCAACACTTTGAAGCTGCATTTGCCCCTTGTAAATCGGTTGTCCGGCAGCGGCGCGAGACCAATATCACTCGTGGCTAAATCAATGGCTCGTGTTTCCATGGACCAAAGACGTTTTTCCACCGGCGTGTTTCGCAAATCAAAGAAGTCATCACAGACTATTCTTAACACTACATTATTAAAACGAGAGCCTATCTCCTCAAGTACGGGCTTTAATTCGGCGAGGTACCCCAAAGTACTCTTGCTGCCTATCCAGACAAGACGGATTTTGTTGTCACCTTTGGCGGGACAATCAACTTTATAGTCACTAACTCTTAGACCGATGGGCAGAACCATAACATTGGGATTGAACTTTCGAGCATGTTCAGCAAGGTACGAATTGCCGGTGATGACCATGTTGGCAAGCCTTACGGTCCTGCGAAAAGGTACGAAGTGTGAGGAGCTGTTACGGTCAGGAGTTTTATCGCTATACATTATAGCATCGTCAAAGTTATATATTACTTTCTTACTGTACCTGCGGAGCCATAGGGCATCGAAGAAATTCAATTTTTTTTTATGGAGAAAAAGCCCGTCAAATTCCTCTGCGCGTTTAAACAGGTTTCGACGTGCTAAAGGGCCGGCTGGTAGTTTGGCAACTTCAGAATCTATGCCGTTACCACGAAAAATATCAAGGTAAACCCCAATTCGCTGCCTGAAGCTCGCGCGATGTGGATTATTTGTAATGATAAGTAACTTCATTTACACAGGAAAAATCACTTGACTGCCTCTAAATTTAAACTAATCGTGTATTCCTTGCCGTTTGCATTCACTTTACGAGAAGCACGGTCCTTGAAATTATCATATTGGCAGTTATCATGGTCCCACGGAACTACCTTTTGAAAACCAACTTCTTTTAGCAATTCTGTTAATCGTTGCAACCATAAGATATATATCTAAACCTCATTAGTCGTATAGAATTTCATACATTAAATGGTCTTTTCCTCTTGCTCTAAATTCCCTGACGAATTCAAGGCCATCGGTTTCGCTGTCATCAAGCTCCCCGGAGACAACAACCAGATGGCTGATATTTCCCTTCTTGATTATGTCCAGCCAGTCCTCCTTGTGTCGGTTCGGAAAAATGGCACCTGCATAAGGAATGTCTCCAAGATAGGCCAAGTATCCAATCGTATGACCACAAGAGTCTGTCTGCGCGAGCTTCTCAATATTATAAGTTTCAGCTAAATCCCGTGCAAGGGCCACATATCTGGAAGTCTCCGTGTGGTACCTTCTTACATAATGAGCAACTCGGTTGATCCCCCAGGCAAAGGAGCCAACCAGTTGAACCAATAGTAATATGGAAAGAATCCGCCTGTATTTCTGCACACTAGAATTTTGACAACTCCCTCCTAATTTGTTATAAACTGCTTCGTATCCCCTGCAGGCGATAATAACTATTAAAGGAGCAACAGGTAGTAAATACCGACGGTCCACGAGAAGCGCACAGTACATTAATACCCACAAAATACAGCCTGACGATATCAGCTGAAACTGCTTTTCACTAATGGGAACATAAAAACTAAAAAACAGACCAAATAAAAGTGGAACAGCAGCAAGACCAAACATATCCCAAAAAAAACGGACGAGAGAACAAAGATTAGCAAAAAAGGTTTTCAGCTGGAGGTAAGGATTTATCTTAAAAACAGAGTATGTAAAAAGTATATCACCAGGTGGGCAAAGATCATGATAGCCACCCATTTTATTGTCTTTGGCAAACGCATCAGAATCAAGCCAGGGAGCGTCACGTCGCAGCTGTGGATTGTCTTTTTGTGGGTATGCGCCCTGGTAAAAAAGATTGAATTTGCCGGCGTAACTAAACATCCAATGGTCGTACTTGTGGCGAAGCGCGATTAACCATGGCAAAGTTACCGACCCAAAAATAACAAGGCCAAAGACCAATGACTTCGAGATAACGGTTACAGTTTTTCTATTATACGGCAATAGCGTTATCAACCAGAGCAGGATGAAAAATACAATCGCGAATACAAACCCAAAAGACTTAGCATAGTAAGCAAGGGCCCAGACTACTCCCAATATACCGGCTGTTCTATAATCAGGCGTGCGGATAAATCTGATTCCGAAATAAAACGCAACCAAGGTTATGACACTTAATAGGGTATCGGGTGTAATCAAAGCAGTTGTGTCCATAATCACGGGCATAAACATAATTGTCAATATTGCGACACGCCTTAGCACTTTGTCCTTTATAATCGCCTTGATAATGAACCATGAGACTAAGACGGTCAGCAACGAACTCAAAGAGACAATCAGCCTGGCTGCAAACAATTCAGGCAAGAATGTGCTAAGAAATGCTACAAGCCAGGAAATTAACGGTCCTCGTAAACCATTTACTGTGTCATACCAGGCACCCAATTTAATCAGGCGAGCAATGCCAAAGTATTCTAATCCATCTGGATTGACATAGTAAAATCTACTCCAAGTAACTACAGCAATCGACACAATAAATAATGCCGCAAAAGGTCTTAGGCGTATTTTTTGAAACGCTTCGTTAAATTTCATTGCCTTCTCAACAGTATCTAACTGAGCCCTATTTTACCTAAGATACTTGCCTTTTTCACTCCCATAAAACGTCATAATCGAGACCGTCTGCCTGTAAACTATCAAGGTAAATTTCAATTCGCCTCCTGAAGCCTACAGTAGTTTCATTGCTTGTTACGACATTGACATAGCAAATTATCGGCAAGTATATTCGGAACCACTGCAAATGACATTATTATCTCAATGGCAATTGGCATCGAAAAGTCGTCAGGATTAATGCAAGTTATCAATTGGGCCGGTACGCTGTTTTCCTCTCATGTTTTCGAGGCGGTTTCTTTATCTCCTGAATCCTCGTACAGCAGCAGCGGTCATATTCCAATACTGCGTTGATAATGTGTGCCAAATCCTTTTCTTTCACCCACCATCCCACCGGGATCGAGACCTGCTCAGAGGTAAATTCATCCACGCCCGGCAGGTCTACCCTGAAATCTTTGAACATCGTGTGAAAGTCATTTCTGGCGTGAACCTGAGAGACAGTAACGCCGGCTTTTTTCATATATTCCATAAACTGTGGGCGGTTTTTGACCCTTACAGTATAAAGCCAATAGACGCTGGAACGGTCATCTTTGTATCCGAGAAGCCGCACAGTCTTGAGATTCTTAAAAGCCTGGTTATACCGCGCGGCATTAGCCTGATGTTTTTCGATATTTTTACCTACGTACTTGAGCTGCTCCAGCCCAATTACCGCCGTCATGTCGTTCATATGGAATTTGTAGCCATATTCGACGATATCCGCTTCGCAGCGCAGGTCCTTGCGTTTGGCCTTTCGGTCGATGCCGTACCATCTGAGCAATCTTCCTCGTTCACAATCGTCCTTTGATTTACAAACCAGGGCACCGCCGTCGACAGTCGTCATCTCCTTAATGGCCTGAAAAGAAAAACACGCGAAGTCAGAGTGTGAACCGATAGGTTTATCGTGATATGTTGAGCTAAAGGCGTGGCAGGCATCTTCAATCAGCTTTATCCCGTGCTCAGCAGCGATATTGTTCAACTCATCAAGGTCGCAGGGGTAGCCGCCCCAGTGAACGCACATAATGGCCTTTGTTTTAGGCGTGATTTTTCTTGCGACATCTTTTGGGTTGACGTTTCCCGTCCAGGGGTCAATGTCGGCCCAGACTATCTTAGCACCCATAGCCAAGATAGGTTCGTTTGTTGCCGTGCAAGTCATAGCAGTAGATATAACCTCATCGCCGTAGCCTACATTTGCCAGTCTAAGTGCCAACTGCAGCGCAGCAGTCCCGTTATTCAGTGCCAGGACGTTATCGTTGCCGAACCAATGTGCGAGCTGCCTTTCAAATTCCTCAACCCTCGGTCCTTCGCCTACATAACCGCTCAACAAGACCTTACGCAAAGGCTCAATAACACTTTCGGGCATAAAGACCTTGAAAAGAGGAATATCTTTTCCCCCACCGGACAGCAACTTCTTTACTGACCCGTCAACACTCTCCATAGATTCGTCAATATTCTGCATCCTAAAAACCCCACTATCCACCGAACGTGATAAATTAACTCTCAACTGTCCAGTGACTCATCCTTTAGTATGTCCTGAATTATCTCCAGTGACAGAACTTTGTCAATAATTCGATTGCATTTTTTTATAGACTTTTTCCGGAGAGCAAACTCCTGTGGATTGACAACCTGAGTAGCATGAGCAAGATGGTAAACGAACTGGCGCATTATCGAGAGCGAAAGCTCAACGGTCTTGTAACCATTGTCAAGTAGCTCAAAGTAGAGTTTTTGGCCTGCCGTCAGGCCTTGTTCTTTATCCATCATAAATGAGAGCTTGTGCCGGCGTAAGATTTCCGTTCTATAAATACAACATATTGTGCGATTGTGATAGCGGAACCTGCGCAAGGCATGCCGATCTCGAAGGATTTTGCGTTTTAATGCTTTGAAATCAGTTGCTTTCTTGAGCAGAACACGCCATCTCGGTGTCAATTCGATTTTGCCGGAACCAACACAGCTTACACTTTCATCGTCGCCGAAGCAGCCAATCAGCTCGGTAAGCCAGTTGTCCTTATTAACAAATGTATCGGAGTGCATCACAACAAAAAATTCGGTGTTGCATTTTTCCAGGCCAATGTCGAGGGCAGAACCCTCAGCGTAACTGCCTGTTAGTTCATCACCACCGTGCTGTTCTATCAAGTGAATCCAGCTTAGGCCCTTGAGATATTCCAACGATTCATCCCCTGAGTCGTTGTCAACGACAATAACCTCGTAGGGATACTTAGTGAACTTGCGAATGCTGCGCAGGCAAAGCTTGGTGAAATCCAACGTTTTGTAATTCGGTATACATATTGTTGCTCTGCCTTTGATAAGCTCCGACATCAATTTGATTTCCCTGGCGTTTGCTTAGCGATTTCCGTACATCGATTCATAATACTTCTGGTACTCGCCGGAGACAACGTTGGCAAGCCATTGGTGGTTTTGCACGTACCAGTCTATGGTTTTCTCAATGCCCTGCTCAAAGCTAACTGACGGGCGCCAGTTAAGCCCGCTGATTATCTTGCCTGCATCGATGGCGTATCGCCTATCGTGTCCGGGCCTATCTGTAACATGCTTAATAAGTGATTTTGGTTTACCCAGCCGCTTCAGTATCATGTCAATGACTTCCAGATTTGCCTTTTCGTTACAGCCGCCTATGTTATAAGTTTCGCCGGGCGGCGCTTTCTGCAAAACCTGCCATACTGCTGTGCAATGGTCGTATACATACAGCCAATCCCGCACATATAAACCGTCACCATAAACAGGTAATTCTTTATCATTGAGGGCATTGTTAATCATCAGCGGAATCAATTTCTCCGGGAACTGGTATGGCCCATAGTTGTTCGAACATCTGGTGATATTGTACTTTACGCCCCAGGTATGGCCGAATGCCGCCACTAACTGGTCTGCAGCGGCTTTACTGGCTGAATACGGCGAATTGGGACTGAGCGGGGTATCTTCGGTGAACTTGCCCTGCGGGCCGAGCGAACCGTACACCTCATCTGTGGAAATTTGAATGAACCGTTCCAACTTTTTATCGCGGGCAGCTTCCAGCAATGTTGATGTGCCGGTGATATTGGTTTCGATAAAAATCTTCGGCTCGGCGATTGAACGGTCCACGTGGCTCTCGGCGGCGAAATTAATAATCGTATCTATCCGGTACTCGTCGATGATTTTTACTACAGATGCGCCATCGCAAATGTCGCCTTTGATAAATTTGTGGTTGGGATGGTCCAGGAAGCCTGCGAGATTCTCAAGATTGCCGGCGTAGGTAAGCTTATCGAGATTGACGATGAAACAATCCGGATGCTCCGAAAGTACCATCCGAACGAAGTTGCTTCCTATAAATCCAGCACCACCTGTAACGAGAAGCCTGCTCATAACTGCCTCAAAAAATGTTCCAACGGTACCTGCCAAGGCTCGATTTTCTCATCAAGCAGAGCCTTAATTTTGCTGCAATCGAAACGACTATTTAAAGGCCTTACAGCAGCACTGGCAAAATCGGCGGTTTTACACGGCAACAGGTTAACATCCAACGAGAGCTTGTCAAATATAAACTTTGCCATTTCGTAGCGGCTGACATAGCCGGCACTTGCAAAATGAAATATGCCGTCCGGCTTCTTTGACAGCAATTTGCAAATTACCCCGGCGACTTCGGTTGTAGCTGTTGGTGAGCCTACCTGGTCATCGACGACCTTTAAGGTTTTATCAGCTTTTGCACGCCGGATTATTTTGGATACAAAGTTGTTGCCAGCAAAGCCATAAGTCCATTCCAGACGGATTATGCAATGCCTGCAGCCACTTTCGCCGAGCAGCCGTTCACCTGCCAACTTGGTTTTTCCGTACGCGTTAATAGGATTGGGAATGTCGGTCTCAACATAGGGCCTATTCAATCGGCCGTCAAAAACAAAGTCGGTACTAATGTGCAAAACCCATTTATCCGCATCTTTTACGATAGCACCGAGCCGCCCCACCGCCTCAGCGTTGACCTGATATGCCAACTCAGCTTCGCTCTCGGCGCCATCGACATTCGTATAAGCTGCGCAGTTTACGATTGCATCCGCATCACCAACAGCTTGTTTTAGCTGTTGGTAATTGGTTATGTCAAATTCCGGTAAGTCGAATACCTTAACATCAAAGCCATGTTGCTCACAGGTATCGACCAAATCAGTGCCAAGCATTCCCTTGCCGCCAAGAATGGCAATCCTCGTATCATTAGTTACCATCAGAGCCCCTGGAAATGCGGTAATTTGTCAGGTGGAAGGTCTTTAAGTCTGGGATAGCTTGCATCTTTGGGCGATAAGACGGGCTGCTTTATCGGCCAGTCGATGTCAAGATCGGGGTCATTGAAGATGATGCCGCTTTCAGTTGCCGGATTATAGAAATCGGTGCACTTATATGAAAAAACTGCCGTCTCACTTGTAACACAATACCCATGAGCAAAACCGGGCGGAATATACATCTGCCTGTGGTTCGCATCGGAAAGTACCTCACTGACCCACTGACCAAAAGTCGGAGAACCTACGCAAATATCGACAGCAACATCCACAACCCGGCCTGATAAAACCTGAACCAATTTACCTTGTGATTGAGGGCATTGAAAATGTAAGCCGCGTAAAACACCTTTCCTGGAAAATGAGACATTGTCCTGCACAAAGGGGCCCTGGATACCGGCACTCTCGTAACGTTTGCTGCTCCAGGTCTCTAAAAAGAATCCTCTATCGTCAGAGAACACATCCGGCTCCAATACGAGTACTCCCGGCAGTTTCGTCTCTTTAGCATTCATTTTATTCTGATATCTCTACTAATATCTCTCCTGTCATTTTGGAGGTTTCTTTATAACCAATTCATTAGCTCTATCAAGTGATTCGAATGTTCCGGCATCCGTCCACCAGCCTTCGAGTATGTCATAAGCCAACTGGTTTTTTGCAATATAAGCATTGTTAACGTCAGTGATTTCAAGCTCTCCACGACCAGAAGGTTTGAGCTCTTGTATAATATCAAAGACTGAGTCATCATAAAAATATATTCCGATTATGGCATAATCTGACTTTGGTTTTTTCGGTTTTTCTTCGATACCAATAATCTTGTCATCGGATACCAGCGCAACTCCAAAACGCTGAGGGTTTGGCACCTGTTTGAGCAGTACTCTTGCGCCTGTTTTCTGGGAGATGAACCTATCGGCATAGTCTTTGAGATTGGCTTCAAAGACATTGTCACCAAGGATGACTACCACGGGCTTTCGCTGTGCGAAATTCTCAGCCAGTCCCAGGGCCTGTGCAATTCCACCTGCCTCATCCTGAACTTTGTACGTGAATCGACATCCGAACTGCTTTCCGGAGCCGAGCAGGCTAACTACATCGCCCATATGCTCGATGCCTGTTACAATCAGGATTTCTTCGACTCCAATCGAGGTGAGTTTCTCAATCGGATAATAAATCATAGGTTTCTGGCCTATGGGCAGTAAATGTTTATTTGTGACTTTGGTCAACGGCATAAGCCTCGACCCTGTGCCGCCGGCAAGGATAATACCTCTTAAATCCATATTCATCTCCCACGTTTGGTTAAATGGTAACAACCGGTTAAATGGTTAAATAATTACCAATTACCCGTCTATTTACTCAAAACTGCTTCAGGAATCTCAGGTCATTTTCAAAAAACAGGCGAATATCGGTAATGGAGTACTTTCTCATAGCAAGCCGTTCTATCCCGAATCCGAATGCCCAGCCGGTATATTCTTCGTTGTTTATTCCAACGGCATCAAAAACATTCGGGTCAACCATACCGCAGCCGCCCATCTCAACCCAGTTTTCTTTGCCGCTTTTATCAGCTAACAACAAATCAACTTCGGCACTTGGCTCGGTGAAGGGGAAAAAGCTGGGGCGAAATCGCCATTTGGTATCCGGGCCAAAAAACGCGTGGATAAATTGCTCAATGGTAGTTTTCATATCCACCATACTGACCCCCTCGTCGACAACCAGCGCTTCGAGCTGATGAAACATATACATATGGGTCGCATCGACGGTGTCCGGCCTATAGACGCGCCCCGGTGCGACAATTCTAATAGGCGGTTTTGTGGTCTCCATAACGCGAATCTGGACAGGAGAGGTATGGCTGCGCAAAAGGGTATTATCGTCTATATAAAAACAGTCAAAGGGGTCCCTTGCCGGGTGGTCCGCGTTAATATTTAGCGCTTCAAAATTGTGCCACTCGTCTTCAACTTCCGGTCCATAGGCCACAGCGAAGCCCATTCGGCCAAATATCTCGAGCAGCTCATTTAAGGTTTGCATAATCACGTGGGTTTTTCCGATGTCAACGGGTATGCCCGGCAGAGTAATGTCTATCAACTCGCCCGTTTGCTCCTGTGATTGCAGTAAGGTCCTTTTTAGCCGCTCAAATGCTGCGGTCACCTTTTTTTTGATTTTGTTTGCAAGCTGGCCCGCCTGGGGCTTTTGTTCAGGGGTGAGTTTGCCTATTTGGCCGAGCATTTGTGTGACTTGACCTTTTCGACCCAGGTATTTTATGCGGTACTCTTCCAGAGCCGTCAGGTCGTCGACCTGTTCTAACTCAGCAAGCGCGTCTTTTCCGATTTTTTCGAATTGCTTAAGCATCTGGTGTATACTGTATTGTATATACCGTGATTTGAGTCAGGTTCACAGGTCAGGATTTCTTCGGTCCTGCGGCCTCAACGATAGCATCAAAGCCCTGTGGGTCAGCAACAGCGATTTCGCTCAGCATTTTTCTGTTCAAACCAATGTTAGCCTTCTTGAGACCGTTGATAAACTCGCTGTATCTGATGCCTCGCTGCCGGCAGGCTGCACTGAGGCGTATAATCCACAGGCCCCGGAAGTCACGTTTTCGTCGTTTTCGGTCAACCCGCGCGTTGACGGCAGCGCGGATAGTTGCTTCTTTTGCCTGGCGATACAGGCGACCCCTGGAGCCGCGATATCCTTTTACCGCTTTGAGGATTCGTTTTTTTGCCTGATGTCTTGCAGCGCCTTTTCTAACTCTTGGCATCTTTGTTGACCTGCTTTCCCCTATTGTTAAAAGGGTTTCATATTTTTGTTATTTATTTGCAGAGTTTGGCCTTGATTGTCTTAGCGGTCGCACTTGTCACAATGGAGGAGCCGCCTATGCGCCTTCGGCGTTTAGCGTTTTTAGTGCTCATAAGGTGACCGCCGCAAGATCGTTTGTATTTGACCTTGCCGGAAGCAGTGATTTTGACTCTTTTACTTAAACCCTTATGGGTCTTCTGTTTCGGCATTTAGCTAATTCCTTCAAATAACCTAATCTGAGACGACCGGCAAATATAAAACGGGTAATCTACGTGATTTGCAGCCGCTGGTCAATACCAAAACGCCAAATTCAGTAAAAAATTAAGGAAGCAGCCAGCAATTTAGAAACATATTTGGAGTTCAAGAGTCCGGCCAAATTAGCAGCAGTTAATTATTTGCAGGAACATTTCCCAAAATAACGCATGAGCGGACAGAGAAAAACTCCGAAAAAAACGCGATTTCAGGCCGTAAAAAAAGGATTTGGAATTTTTTCTCGATTTTTTCTCGCATTTGTGGTACAGTAGCTAATACGTTATTGTGGAACAGAAACTTATTTTCGGAGGGCAACAAAATGAGGACGCACGTCGTACTCTTCAGTCTTGCGGCAACTTCTCTAACTTTTAATTCCACTGTTTTGGCCACAGATCGGCTCGTGCCAAGCCAGTATCCAACAATCCAGGCGGGGATAGATGCGGCTGTAAACGGCGACGTTGTCATCGTGGATCCGAATACCTATACCGGCACAGGCAACCGGGATATTGATTTCAAAGGCAAGGCGATTACGGTTCGAAGCATTGACCCGAATGACCCTGCGGTAGTTGCCGCGACGGTTATTGACTGCGAGTACAGCGGACGGGGATTCTATTTCCACAGCGGCGAAGAAGCGAATTCTGTTCTTGCCGGCTTTACCATAAAAAGGGGTTATGTTTATAATATGAAGGGTGGTGGGATTTGTTGCATTGGATCTTCGCCCATAATTAAAAACTGTACTATTACCAATAACATAGCTCAAGGAAGAAGCTACGCTGTCAGTTATATCGGGCATTCATATGGAGGCGGAATATCCTGCACTTCATCAAGCCATCCCACAATTATCAACTGCACGATTAGTGATAATACAACATCAGGGGGCGATGGCAGTTCTACGTGGGACGGCGGAAATGCTTACGGCGCCGGGATATACAGCGATTCAGACAGCAACCTGATAATTATTAACTGCGTCATTACCGACAACACAACAAGAGGCGGTGATGGCGGCGACGCGTACGATTACTCAGGCGACGGGGGAAGTGCTTACGGAGGAGGAACATGCATATATGGTGAGCTAACAATTGTGAACTGTATCATTGCCGAGAACACAGCAATAGGCGGTGATGGCGGCAGCAGCATGATGTTTCCTCCAGGCGGCGAAGATGGAAGTGTTCATGGAGGAGGTATATACTGTGGCCCCTACAACAATCCGACAATCAGGAACTGTACCATTACCGGCAATTATGGAGCGGGAATATGCAACGACGGCGGCACCACGACTATCCTCAGCAGCATTATCTGGGGTAATTATGGAGCTGAAGTCTGTGGCAGTGGATTTGTTATAGGCTACAGTTCCATCGAGGGTGGTTACGGGGGGACCGGCAACATCGATTCCGACCCGTGTTTCATCGAGCCAGCCAATAGTAATTACCACCTGAATCCTTACTCGCCCTGTGTCAATGCCGGTGATCCAAGCTATGAACCCGTGCCCGAAGAAACCGACATTGACGGCGACAACAGGATTATTGACGGTCGTATAGATATCGGGGCAGATGAGTTCAATCCCGAAATACCGTTTTTGGAGATTTCACCAGACTTTTTTGAGTTCGAAGCAATAGAAAATGGGCTGAATCCAACACCGCAAATTTTGTCTATGAGTAACAGTAAGGGTGGAGTACTTACCTGGGTGATCACAGAAGACTGTAACTGGCTGGAAGTTTATCCGAACAACGGGCAATGCACAAACGAGGTCGATGAGGTCGCTCTTAACATCGATATATCCGGATTAGCTGCTGGTTCCTACAATTGTGAATTGACAGTCAATGCAGATGGAGTACTTAACAGCCCGCAAACAGCTACGGCAACGTTGAGAATTTATGATGAAGATGGTGTGTTAAAAGTCCCGTCGGAATATGGTACCATACAGGCGGCGATAGACGCGGCGCGGCCAGGCGATACGGTTATGATATCAGAGGGTACTTATACGGGCACTGGAAACAAGAATCTGGACTATGGCGGCAAGGCGGTTACGGTTCGAAGCATCGACCCGGAGGATCCCTGCGTGGTGGCATCCACTGTGATTGACTGCGAGAAAAGCGGGCGAGGATTTTACTTCCACAGCGGCGAAGAGGCCAATTCGGTTCTTTCCGGCTTTACAATAAAAAGGGGTAAGGTTACCGGTCGGCCTGCCCAAGGAGGGGCAATCTACTGCAGTGGGGCATCCCCGACTATTATGAATTGTATCTTGACAAATAACAATGCTTTCGGCTCCTACTTTTTTCTTCCTACAACGCCCGATGGTGGTGCTGCTTATGGTGGCGCCGTATTTTGTGTGTCAAACAGTAATCCATTGATTATCGATTGCACAATCAGCAACAATCATGCAGGAGGTGGTGAAGGAGGCGATGCTTATTGCTCTCCTCATAGTCCTGACTGGAACAATGCAGGAAGTGGGGGAAGCGCCTACGGCGGTGGAATATATTGTGACTCAACAAGCAATCCTGTATTTGAAGGATGCAGTATCATTAATAATTACGCTTCAGGTGGAACCGGTGGTGATGATTATTCAGACATGTGTGCTTTAGGTGGTGGGGATGGTGGATGGGCCTTGTGGAGGCGGCTTATACTGCAGCTCAGTGACGATTGTCCAGAACTGTAATGTTATCAATAATAGAACCATCGGTGGCCAAAGCGGCCAACTTAACTCTTCGATTGATGGCTGCGGGGGCACGGCCTTAGGCGGAGGTGTATACTGCGACGCAGGGGTAGAGATTACCAACTGCACGGTAATCGATAATATGGTGATCGAAGGCATCGGCAATGATCCACCCGCAGTGGATTCAGGAGGCGGGGGTATAAGGGGAACAGCAGCAACTACAATTATGAACTGCATTTTATGGAGTAACGATGATGATCTTTATGGATGTTCAGCAATGTATTCCTGTATTCAGGATGGCGATGCTGGTGAAGGAAACATCGATGATGAACCTTATTTTGTAACCGGTCCGCTGGGCGATTATTATTTGAGCCAGATAGCTGCGGGACAGGCAGTTGACAGCCCGTGTGTAGATGCGGGAAGTGATACGTCTGCCAATCTGGGAATGGATATATTTACATCACGAACAGATGAGTTAAAGGATAAGAGTATAGTCGATATGGGTTATCATTACTCTATCAGTCCAGCTTCGCCAGACATAGATGAGAACTTGCACGTTGATTGGTTTGATTATTCGATTTTGGCCGCCGATTGGCAAAAATGCAGCGAGGTAAGCTACCTGCCGGGAGACATTAACAAGAACGAATGTGTAGAAATAAATGACATCAAGGCATTAGTTACCTGTTGGCTGGACTGTTATGTGACCGAGGCGACGAATCCGGGGCCGGTGGATCAAGCCACACATGTGGACCCAAATGGGACGCTAAGCTGGTGGCCGGGAGAAGGAGCATTATACCATGATATTTACCTCGGCACTGATGCCAACGCGGTAGCCAATGCAGATCATTTATCTCCGGAATTTATGGGCACTGTTTCAGAGGCACATTTTGATCCCTGCGGCCTAGAGTTGGAAACAATATATTATTGGCGGATTGATGAGGTTGGACCGGTTTGCATGACGCAAGGAGATGTCTGGTGCTTTACGACATGGATTGGGCTTATCAGTTGGTGGGAATTCGACGAAGGCAGTGGAAGTATCGCTTATGATTCAGCCGGTGAAAATGATGGGACTATCTCCGGCGCCACCTGGACGTCAGGCCAAATCGGCGGCGCATTAGACTTTGACGGTGTTGATGATTATGTTTTAGTTTCTGATAGCGATTCCATTAGCGTCGGCAATCAGGATTATACGATTTGTGCCTGGATTTATCAGAAATCAGTGCCTCCTGAACCTGCTGCGGTGGGAGTTGTATCGAAGGTAAAAGATGGAGCAGACAAAGAATACTGTTTTTCTGTCTATAATGGCGGATTAAGATTAGATGTTGAGACGAATTCAAACAATCAGTTCGCGCAAATGACGACATCTCCTGTAACAGTTAATTCATGGCAATTTATTGTTGTAGCGTTTGATAGTTCCAGCACAACGCCCACTTTTTACCATAACGGCCAGTTCCAACCTTCGGACAATATTATTGATACCTTACCGGATAGTCTTTCAGACGACTTATATATTGGCTTACTCGGAGGAATTTATCAGAGCAACCCCTTTGATGGCATGATAGATGATGTTCGTATCTATGACAGGGCTTTGACTGCCGGAGAAATCATGGAGCTTTATCAAGAAGGGCTGGATTAGGGCACTTTTTCAGTGTGATCTTGAGCAATAAGATGAAAAAGACTTTGCCTATTTGGTTAAAAACTGGCTATGGGGGAAATAAGAACACGTCGCTCTTTGAGCTGAAAAAAAGAAAAATGAGCCTGCGGTTTTCGGCTTACCTCCCGCTAAGCTATAAGTGCATAAGCCACAAGTGCATAAGTTACAAGTACATAAGGCGTGATTGACGTATTCTATGGCAGGCGTTATCTACGCAATACGCTTGACAAGATACGAGCCAGGATTCACCCCGTTAGAAATTTCCCCTTTTTGCCCACTTAGAAGTTTGCGATTCACTCCTAACTGGATTTGTATCATACTATTGCTCGTTATAGAATTTCTAACGGGGCTCACCAGATACCAACTATTTAGGCACAAGCAATAAAGTCATCCTCCTTCCAGCCATTCTGCTTGGCCGTTCGATTTTCGCCAGGTCTTCCATCGACTGAGCAATTTCCTCCAATATCGTATACCCCCGGTCCCTGTGCAGCATCTGGCGTCCACGGAAGAACATTGTGAACTGCACTTTGTGGCCTTTGGCAAGAAATTCACGTGCGTGATTTAGCTTTATATCCAGGTCGTGTTTATCAGTTTCGGGCCTGAGCCTGATTTCCTTGAGCGAAGTAGTGTGGTGCTGGTGTTGTTTATGGGCCTCGCGAATTCTACGTTTCTGCTGATACTGCCACTTGCCGTAATCCATTATCCTGCAAACCGGGGGTTCACTGGTGGGGGCCACTTCGACAAGGTCCAAGCCTGCATCGCGCGCCTTGCTCATTGCCTCATGTCTGGGCACGATTCCCATTTGATTGTTTCCTTCGTCGATTAGCCGAATTGTCTCGGCTTTTATACCTCCATTAACCTTTAATCCTCGTTTACTGATTGTGTACCACCTTACCTTTCTTCAAATTTTGTGTTTCGTGTTTCGATTGACGATTCATAGGCCACTGGCCAGGAATCGTAACGCTAAATTTATTTTTTATCGGCAATTTTCTGTTTTGCCATTCCTAAAAACTCGTTAATCTCCATTGTTTTGGTTTCTTTATCTCCCCGTGTTCTTACATTGACGGTATTGGACTGAGCCTCTTTAGGCCCAACTACCAACATATAGGGGAGCTTTTCGCTGTGTGCTTTGGCAATTTTAGCATTTACTTTTTCGTCCGTTAAATCACAACTGCATCGAAGCTGCGCGTCCTTGAGCTTCTGATACACAACTTTGGCATAATCGTTTGTTTTTTCACTTATCGTCAGAACTCTGGCCTGCTCAGGAGCAAGCCATAGAGGCAAATTGGCGGCATAGTGTTCTATAAGAATGCCGATAAAGCGTTCGAGTGAACCAAGAACCGCCCTGTGAATCATAACCGGCGGCTTTTCGGTGTTATCTTTGTCGGTATAGACCAGGCCGAAACGCTGCGGCATAGAGAAGTCCAGTTGAATTGTACCTAATTGCCACGACCTTTTCAGGCAATCCTTTATGTGAAAATCTATTTTTGGCCCATAAAATGCTCCGTCACCTTCGTTGATTTTATATTCAATATTTTTGTATTCCAGGGCGTTTTTGAGGGCGTTTGTAGCAGTTTCCCAAATCTCGTCCGAGCCAATATGTTTTTCGGGTTTGGTGGACAGCTCAATGTGGGAATCTTCAAACCCGAAGGCTTTATATATCTCGAAAGTAAGGTCAATAACGCCTATTATTTCGGATTCTATCTGCTCGGGCGTGCAGTAGATATGAGCATCGTCCTGGGTGAATTGTCTTACCCTGAAAAGACCGTGCATAACCCCGCTGGCCTCGTGTCGATGCACCAGACCCAGTTCTGCCACACGCAATGGAAATTCGCGGTATGAATGCTGTCTGGTTTTATAAATCAAGCATCCGCCGGGACAGTTCATAGGCTTTATCGCATAGCTGACATCGTCGAAATTAGTAAAGTACATATTCTCCTTGTAATTGTCCCAATGGCCGCTCTTGTGCCAAAGCTCTTCATTGAGAATAATCGGTGTCTGGATTTCCTGATAGCCGTATTTACTGTGAACACTGCGCCAGAAATCCACTATGGCGTTCCAGATAATCATTCCTTTGGCGTGGATAAAAGCAAAGCCGGGCCCGGCCTCGTTGAAACTAAATAAATCCAATTGTTTGCCCAATACACGGTGGTCGCGTCTCTTTGCTTCCTCTAATCTTGATAGAAAGTCGTCAAGGTCTTTTTTGGTCGGCCATGCGGTTCCGTAGACCCGCTGGAGCATTTTTTGTGTGGGGTCGCCGTGCCAATAAGCACCGGCCACGGACATAACCTTAAAGCTTCCGGTTTTACCTGTGCCTGGCACATGTGGGCCGCGGCACAAATCCTCGAAGCCATCCCCATGCGAGTAGAAACTAATGGTGTCACTGTCCGCGCGATTTATATTATCAATTTTATATTTGTCACCGGCCAGCTTATCCAAGGCTTCGGTTTTACTCATTTCCTTACGAACAATTGGCTTGTCTGTCTTGACGATTTCGCGCATTTTTTCTTCTATGCGTTGGAAATCGTCCGGGCGAATCACCTCATCCAGGTCAATATCATAGTAAAAGCCGTCCTCAATGGTCGGGCCGTAAACCAATTTTGTTTCCGGCCAAATGGTGCATATCGCATCAGCCATTATGTGCGCGCAACTATGACGTAATATGTCAAGACCTTCGTCATCTTTGAGGGTGATGATTTTGACAGATGCGTTGTCTGTAATAGGCGAGGACAAATCTACTAATTGCCCGTTCAATTCCGCTGCAACGGCTGCCTTTGCGAGTCCTGGTCCAATCTGCTCAGCCAATTCTTTTAGAGTCGCGCCGTCCCTAACCTCTAATGTGCTGCCGTCGGGCAGTGTTACTTTTGCCATAAATCTATCCGCTACTATCAACCCTTTCTGTTTGCGTATGAAGAAAGCTGTTCAAATCAAATTGTCATCCCAACGCCAATCGGGATTTGAACTAAACTGTATTATTTTACCCGGAAGGACCGGCTTCGTCAATATAATTTATCACCTGATTTAGCTGTTGCCGTATGCCGCATTTCCCAATATAATACAATAGTTACCAGTATTTGTCATCTCTGTAATTATATGGAAACATTGGCCTGTATAAAATGTTTTCCAGCAGGTTCACTGCTGATAGCAGCCTCGGGCACAGAATCATTGTCTTTCAATCCGATTAAGCTTTTTGTGCTCTGCGGGTGGGTGTATCTGTGTTTTTACTTTGTTCAGCAGGTACAATACAGCCTGTTAGTGCCGCCGAAATATAAAACAATAGCCAAATTATCCGCCCTTTTTGTGGGACCGATTCTCTTTTTTGTCTTGTTGATAGTGGATATACACCGCCAAATCTCCTCTGAGGGCCATAAAAACATCTCGGAAGTAATAAAGCAGCGGTTTCGAAATGCCTTTGCAAGCAGGAGCCCTTTAGGTTTTATCAAGCCGAAAGAGGAACCGACGATAAAACTTCTTGACTCATCCGGTACCGAGCTTAAACAGATATATGGCCACGGCAAAAGCAGAGGAGATGACCGCCACATTCTTGACATAACCGAGCATATTATCTGGGACGCTCTCCAGGAGCAGGCCAGCGATATTCTTATCGACCCGAAAGACGACTCGACGTATACAATCAGGTTCCGGGTGGATGGTGTACTTAGAATAGTTGAGCATCTCGAAGCCGGCAAATGCCAGGCGGTTATCAACAGCATCAAAGCCGTCTCCAATATGGACATTTCGGAAAGACGCAGGCCCCAGGACGGCGCTTTTATAGCACAAACCGCCGACGGCACGGCTTCCTTCAGGGTCGCAAGTGCCGGCGTCGTGAACGGCGAAAAGTTATCGGTAAGGGTACTCAGCCAGAAAGCCGGTATGTATACACTCGATAATATCGGATTGTCGGACAAACACAGGGCAATTATCAAAGAAGAAATTAGCAAACCGTTCGGTATGATACTTATGTGCGGGCCTACCGGAAGCGGCAAGACGACAAGCCTGTATGCGATGCTCAATGAGATAGACCTTTATACACGTAATGTTATTACAGTAGAAGACCCTATCGAATGCGTGCTGCCGAACGCAAGCCAGATTGAAGTGAATCCCAAAGCCGATATCACTTTTGCAAAATCTTTGCGCAGTATCTTAAGACAGGACCCTGATGTTATCAGTGTGGGTGAAATACGGGATGAGGAAACGGCGGGGATTGCACTTCGAGCATCACAAACCGGCCATCTTGTCCTTGCAACAATACACAGTTACAGCAATGAATCAGCAATGGTTCGGCTGCTGGATTTGGGGGTGACACCGGTGTTGTTATCATCGGGGCTGGACCTTGTCATTTCTCAGCGATTGCTTCGCCAGCTTTGCACCAACTGCAAGAGGCCCGCGCAGCTTACTCAAAGCCAAATCGACGATTTCCGCAGAAAAAGGATAGACTATAAAAATCTCTTCCGTGCCGGCGGATGCGAACGGTGCCATAAAACAGGCTACCGTGGAAGGACAGCAATTTTCGATATGCTTGTCGTCGATAGCGAATTAAAAGCCAGTATTGTCAGCAGCGACTCGTGGATAACTGAGTTGAGAAAAGCGGGTGACGAGGAGGGAAAATCCAATCTGCGGAAGCAGGGACTGAAAATGGTGCTGACCGGGGTAACAAGTCTCGAAGAGCTAAAGAGAGTTGTAGGATAAAAACTTATGGTATTTTGGACAGGGATATTGTTCGGCTGCCTTTTCGCGTGGTTAGCCGTCAAAATGGGCTTCTATGAGACCTGGGTTCTGCTGTTCAATCTCGTAATCGCAATCTATTTAGCGGTTTTTTTGGGGCCGGTTATTGCAAATATTGTCCCCGTCGCGCGCGGATCAGCATATAATAACGCCCTGTGCATGATAATCCCGGCAATAGGAGCGTTTTTAATTCTGCACGGGATATCTTATACGTTGTTTACAGGGCAATTCAGCATCCCATTTACAAAAACATTTGACACCTGTGTCGCCGGCTTTTTCGGGTTTCTAACCGGCCTACTGGTCTGGTTTTTCTTGAGTCTGTTAATAAGCATAACACCTATTTCCCAACATACATTCGTAAGTGAACTCGATTTTGCCGGTGGATTTAAACAAACCGGCGCACCATACGTTGGTTGGTGGTGCGATTGGATTCATTCGATAGTGGCGTCTGAGGATAGTGACGTAACCAGCGAAGAGGTGATTAATGCGCTGCTAAAAAACGCCGAACCAAAATTCCCAGCCGAACCGACTGAGCCAAACGAGCCCGCCAAGCCTGAGAATGTAAGAATCCACCCCATTACAGATCCCAACACCAGGAACAACGATTCTACTCCTCTCTGAGGTCAAAAAATCCACTTGTTGGTTTCGGCTGATTATGTTATCCTATCGGTGATGAACTGCAACTTATAGCCAAAATCCTGTTAGAATCAGAAAGGTTAAGATGATGAACATAAAAGTTAAATTCGTACTACTGACAATTGCCGTTTTATTCTCACCAACGCTGCTTTATTCCGGAGTTGATACCACATCGGCCGACTTGCCATCACCCACTCACAAGGAGGTCGAAGCTATAGGTTTGAGTCCTCAGATAAAGTTCGGGAACCTGACCACGTTCTGCATGGATATAGAGGGTAATCTTCTGGCCTGCGATTCACAAGCAAACGAGATTAGAAAAATAAGTCCCTCAGGCAAGCCACTGGCCAAATGGAAGCTCAACTTCTCCCCAAACGCTATTCACGCCTGCCCGGACGGCACCATATATGCTGCCGGCCCAGGCAAAGTGGCCAAACTCGACAAGACAGGCAAGGTTCTGAAAACGGTCGAGACAGACGGCAGTAATTTCCCCGCCGGCAAACCCTCCGGCATCACGGCGACGAAGCGGGATGTTTTCGTATGTATCGGTTCCGGCTGGAGCCTTCGTTCAAAGTCGTCTATCGTGCGGTTTGACCGCGAACTCGGTCAGCCAAGCATCATCGCAGAGGACCTTCGAGGATGCTGTCAGCGATTAGATATAGTCGCAAAAGACGGCGTGTTGTATGTAGCTGAAAATGCGCGATACAGAGTTCTAAAGTGCGACCGAGACGGCAAAATACTGTCGAAGTGGGGGTATCGCGACCGCAAGGACATCAAAGGCTTTGGCAGCTGCTGCAATCCGATGAACCTTTGCTTCGGCCCCACAGGCAAGCTGTACACTTCAGAATCGGGTCTGGGCCGAATAAAGCGCTACTCGCCGGACGGTAAATTCCTCGGGCTGGTTGGCTACGTTGGCGTTGAGCGGTTCAATCGCGCGGGCCGGCTGGCCGCTTCGTGCAGCAACATTACTGTCGCCGTCAATAAAGATGCATCACGAATATTTGTCCTCGACTTCAAGAACAACCTCATACGGGTCATGGAGAGGGCAAATACTAAGACTGACGAAGAGACAAATCGCTAATATATCAAGGCCTTTAGGTGAAAATAATCTCGAAACAAATCTTTGGCCTTTTCTTGCTCGCTGTCTCTGTCGTGTTGCTCTTATATCTAATCGGTGTGCTATTCAACAAGACAACGCGACAGGAATATACCGACATAGATGCGAATCATCTGCCTTTACGAATCGTGGTCATGGACCCACTGTCCGACCAATTGGCGTGTGATTGCGTAGAAGGCTATGCGCAGCGCAAGTACGACGAACTCGCCGTATTCCTGGAAAAGCAACTTGGCCGGCCGGTAAAACTCGCCTACGGCGAGAATTTGCCTGATATATTGAAAGCGAATCCGGGACAGGTGGATTTGCTCATCGGCAAGGAGTCGATAATCCTTTTCGATGCGACTGAAATCAAGATGACTGTCCGCCCTATCGCCCGGCTAACGGACAAGGACGGCACTACGAATCTGAGAGGATTGTTCGTCGTCCGGCATAACGACCCGGCCAACAGGGTGAAAGACCTGAAAGGTTACAATATTCTCTTTGGGCCTGAGTATGATGCCGAGAAGAGCACGGCTGCTATCGCCGCCCTTAGAGCAAAAGGTGTGCTTGTACCCACACAAGTCAAGACCAATCCAAGTTGCAGCACGGCAGCCGTAGCTGTAGTGGAAAAAGAGGCTGACGCTGCGGTGATTTCCAGCTATGCTCTGGCTTTATTGGAAGGATGCAGCACTATCGATAAAGGAGCACTGCGGGTAGTCGGGCAGACATCTGATGTGCCGTTTATAACGGTCTTTGCAACCGATGCAGTAAACCGTGAGACCGAAATAAAGATTGTGGATACTCTGTTGGCCGTTGGAAAAAACAAGCGTTTGTTGGCACAGATGGAATCCAAGACCGGATTTGTTAAGGTCCGTAAGGAAGAATCAATCGGCTCCGATGACGGCCAGCCTGTTGTTCAATGGTCCGATTGGCGCGGACCCAGGCGGGATGCCGTTAGCAACTATGTGCCGAAACAATTACCTGCAAAGGCGAAGTTTCTTTGGAGACAACCGTTGACAGGAGTGGGACTGTCCGGCATCGCCGCTACACACAGATATGTCATTGTCGCCGATAAGGGAAAGGAAAAGAATCTGGATATTTTCCGCTGTCTGGATGCTGATACGGGTGAGGAACTCTGGGCCGTCAAGTATACAGCACCTGAAGATATGGATTACAGCAATTCTCCACGGGCCAATCCAGTCATCCACGAGGGTTTAGTATACCTTCTCGGTGCGTTCGGGGATTTGCACTGCGTAAACCTGAAAACCGGCCAGGTTGTCTGGAAAAAGAATATCGTTAAAGAATTCGGGGCAGAACTTGTTACGTGGGGGATGTGCTCGGCCCCGCTGATAGTCGGAGACAAACTGATTGTTAATCCCGGTGCCAAGGACGCATCAATTGTTGCGATGGATCGGCGTACAGGCCAAGTAATCTGGAAGACTCCCGGCGAGCCTGCTGCCTATTCATCCTTTATCCTGGCCACCTTCGGCAATGTTCGCCAGATTGTCGGCTACGATTCAATCTCGCTCGGTGGCTGGGACCCTAAGACCGGAAAACTGCTGTGGAAGCTGCTGCCCGAAAATGAAGGCGATTTTAATGTGCCCACGCCCATTTATATCGACGGCAAGCTGTTGGTCGCAACAGAGAACAACGGATGCCGGCTGTACGGCTTCGATAACAGCGGTAAAATCCTAAGCAAGCCACTTGCCGAGAACCTTGACCTTTCGCCCGACAGCTCAACCCCGGTCGTTATCAAGGACCTTGTTTTCGGCTGCTCCGGAGGACTTTACTGTCTGGACCTTAACAATGATTTGAAGACACTATACTCTGCGGACGACGACGCTTTTTTCGACTACGCGGCACTGATAGCCGACAATGACCATGTGCTTATTATTACGGTAGAAGGTGAGCTTATCCTTATTGAGGCAAACCGAGACCGCTATACCTTAAGGTCGCGGCTGCGTCTTTTCGAGAAAACCGAGGTCCTGTCTCATCCGGCACTGGTGGGCAACCGCATGTACATTCGCAATACTACCGAGGTCTGCTGCCTTTTACTGAACGACTGATAGCTACTTAGGCGATTTCCCACTGCCTTTATCTGTAACTTGAACTATATCTGTGGCCTCGAATAGAGTTCCGTCGGTCAATTGGCCAGTGATTGTCAGCTCAATGTCACCTACCTCAAGAATTGGCTGAACGTCCTCGCGGCTGAACCTGAGCACGGCGACTTGCTTTTGTTCGTTGACCGAGAACCGCTCAGGTTCAATTTCATTCTCAAGGAAAATGCTGTTGGGATCGATGTCAGCAACATCATACTCCTCAGGAAGCCAAATGTAGCTTGTAATCCATTTACCTTTGTTGGCGAGGTTAATCGTTCGTGGGAGGATTCTGGCTTCGGCTTGTAGTGGTGACTCGTAAGCTCCCATATCGATTCGGCCGCCAATTACACGCGGCTTGCCGTCTAAATCCGTTTCATTAGGTCCGGCTATGTAATTCGGGTCGCCGGCATCAATGCAATATGAATTTCGAAGAAGGTGATAATCACCATCTACCCAAACGTCATCGTTCGCATCGTCAGGCGTTCCATTGGCATCCCAATAGCCAGGATCAACAAATAACGGATCAGAGTCGATGTTGCCTTCACCGGGCCAGCCATCCTGTACATCGCTGTAGGTGATCGAGATCACTGAATTGTCGTTGTTCCTTATTTCATCCGCACCATCCCAAAGAATACAGTTGGTTAACACAAGGTTGCTAGGATATTGCTGCAGGTAAGAATCGCAAGCCAGAGCGTTTCCATTGTTTGCTGAATTTTGAGCAAAAGTACAGTTGGCCAGCGTAGGACTGCTCCAGTCGTTGTACATTGAGCCACCCGAGTCTGCCGAGTTGCCGGTGAAAATGCAGTTTGTCAGCGTCGGATTGCTGGAGCTGTTAGCCATGCCACCGCCATCGTATTTGGCCGAGTTCCCACTGAATGTGCAATTGGTCACCATTATGTTGGCGTGAAACGTGTTATGTATCCCCCCGCCGGATTCAGAGGCCGAGTTGCCGCTCAAGGTACAGTTGCTCAGGATCGGGACGCTGTAGGAATTGTAGATGCCTGCCCCCGCGCTCGCTGAGTTTCCGCTTATAGTGCAATTGGTAATGATCGGGCCTCTCCATGGTGACGGTGGCATACCGGAAAAGGGTAGTGGCCCTGTTCCGGTGCAGGAGATTGCACCGCCCTTACTGGCCGAGTTGCTGCTGAATAAACAGTTGGTCAGTATTGGTCTGCTGCTACCGGTGCAGTGGACCAACACCCCACCACCGTTGCCCTTGTTTGCCGAATTTGCGGTGAACGTGCAGTTGGTCAGAATTGGGCTGCTGTACGAGTTGGACATCCCGCCGCCGCCGTAGTTCGCTGTGTTCACGATAAACACGCAGTTAGTCAGTGTCGGTTTACTCTTCCAAGAGTTGCACACCGCGCCGCCGGATGATGCGGAGTTCGATACAAAGGTGCAATTGGTCACCACTGGATTGCTATTGTCTTCTCCGTTGTACATCCCACCGCCATAGTACCTTGCCGAGTTATCCCGGAACGTGCAGTTGGTTACCTTCGGACTACCGTTTTCGTTAAACATCCCGCCACCTTTCCTATGGTAGCTTGGGTAGCCAGGTTCGTTGGCATTTCCGCCTGTGATGGTAAAGCCATCAAGCACGGCGGTTGCGTCCGTCCCACTGCCGGTAACAACGTGGTAGCTGTTCTCGGCTCTTGTGGGCTCGTCCAGCAAGTCTTGAGGGTCAGTCACGCCCACATCATTTCCATCGAGGTCGCCGCTTAGGATGGTTTCGTAGAGTTCGATGTCGCGGGCATTGGGGTCTGGCTCACCAAATCCGGCGTATCCGCCTTTGAGAGTAACACCGTTTTTGAGCTGGAATGTGGCTGTCTGGTCGCCGGTCGTTATACCGGCTCCCTGATCGGGTTTGTAAATACCCTGAGCCACCCGGATTTCGTCACCGCTCCAGGCGGCAGCTAAAGCATCCTGAAGGTAATCGTAAGCATCGGCCCAAGATGAGCCGTCATTTGCACCGGCGGCGGCGTCATCGACGTAGATGATTTGTCCTGCGAAAGTCGGGGCTGCCGTTATTAGTACAAATGCTACTATAACCGACCGAATTTTTAGATTTTTTCTCGCACTCATTTTATTTCTCCTAATTTGTTATATACGTATAAAAGCCGTGTAAGAATATTATAACATTTTTATCTGTAATTTTCGAAAAAAAGATACTTTTTTCGGACGCAAGGATGAGATATTACGTTTTGAGGTGGTTTTTAACGGTTTTTTGTATGGCGATTAAGGCCACTACAGGCAAAAACAAACAAGTCCACTTTTGAGCAGGCTCTGGAGGTAAATCTAATCCAAAGTGTAATATAGCTATAATTTAACTTTTTGACTGGTCGAGGATGAGGTCTTTAACCTTCTGGCTTGGCAGGTTGAGCGAGCCATAAGCACGAGCGGCTGCACTGCGCAACTGCGGGTCGGCATCCGGCGAACTAACCAGTGAATAAACAGCGTCTATCGTTGCCGTGTCGAGCAGGTTTGCGTTAAACTTGGCCGATGTGGCCAGAGAATTAAAGGCGGATATCCGCACGTCCATCGCGTTGTTTTCGTCGAGGGCCGTTACCGCGATTGCCCTCTGTGCCTCGGGGCTGGGTAAATAGGCCAAGATTTGGCCTGCAAGCATCTGAATATCGGCTCGGCTGTCCCTTGTCGCATTTATAACAGCAGTTCGAGCAACAGACAAATCGATAACACGATTTCGCGTTTGGCCTAATTTGAGCATAACTTTGGCCGCACGGACGGCGTAGTCCTCGGCTACCCATGGGTTCTTCAGACCGGTATCTTCGCCGGTTTCTGCGAGGGCCTGGGCGAGGTTGGCAACGACGAGCTTACTTTCGGCAAACCTTGCTACGGGGCCGGCCGCAGCTATCGCTATCGCCGCACTGTATTTTACCGCCCTGTCATTGAAAGAAAGCGCAATAACAAGCGGCTGGGCGGTGCCAATTCTGTAAAGCAACGATTTCTCACCAGCGGTCGTGGCCAGCGCCTCGATAGTACCCAGCGCCACGTACGCATTCCTATCCTTAATCGCCCTTCCAAGCGCCTGATGCAGGTATTCAGGCCCTGCGGTTGTGGCATAAGTCATGGCATCGGCGTGTCCGGGTCCAAAATAATTCGGCATATCCACACCAGCGGACTCGGCCTTAAAGTAAGCGGCCTGCCACAAGCCGATAGCCCAGCCGAATGCCGGGTCGGCCTTCAATGCCCACTCGCAGGCACGCATCGCCATCAGTTCGTTAAAGTAGCTTCTATCAACTTTCTCACGAAGAAGTCGCTTGCCTACAATGTCCCAGAACCAAATAATGGCGAAATTCGCATCTTCAGCCGGTTGGAGGGATTCAGCGTGATAATAATAGCTTTCAGCAAGGCGGTAGAACAATACTGCAGCGGGAACGTTTAATGCCTCCGGGTCAATCTTTCTGATGCTTTCGGCAGCGAGCGCACGAAGGTCGGCAGAGGGATCCTGCTCAACTACAAGTTTCAAATGGCCCAGCGCCTGGGGATAGCTAATCCCGCCGAGTGCTTTTATAATCTCGTCTCTCAGGGCAGTATTGTCGGATTGCAGTGCAGCGACAAGCGGTCTTATCGCATCTCTGCCGATTTCCGGAAGTGCACGTTTAATGTTTTCCCATTCGTCTTTGCGTGAACCATCAGCTATGGCATCAAGCATAAACGGTATAGAATATTCTCCGGCGTTGCGCAGGCGTTTTACTGCCGTCCGCCAGCCCCGCTCGGTGCCGGTGAGTCTTTCGATTTCCTCTATGATAATCTTCGGGTCAGACCGGCGGATGAACCTGCCCTGCTCGATTATAGCCAGGACTTTGCGGCTGACCTCGACGAGCCCGGCGTCCGGTGCGAGGTCAACAACTCGCTGCAGTATCGCGTAACCAACTCGATTTGCTTCACTGAAAGAGAGCAATTCCACAGGGTCAGGGTTGCTGTCGAGCACAGCCTGTGCGTATCCTTTGGCCAAATCGAATCGGCCGATCTTTGTGTAGTGCAGAAAATCGTTCCAGTTGTCCTCAAGAGTCTGGCCGAAACCGGTGGTAACTGCGAAAACTGTTATTGCTAAAATTGCTGTAATGGTTTTTCTACTAAGCATCAAACTATCTCCCAAAAAATCACCCTGCCAAACCGCATTGCTGTTTTGAGCATTGAAACTCCGATAATATCGTCTGCGTCCTCCGTGTCACCATTTTTTCCGTGAAATCGGCGGTTTCTTTTCGTTAAGCTCAAAAACAGCAACCTGTTATAAATAGTCGTCTCTAAAACTTCCATACTATAGAAAAATGCCTGCTTTGTCAATAGAAACCTGCCTCCGCAGCCAGTAAATTGCAGCCTCTCAGCACGCCGGGTGTTAATTGTCAGTCGCAGCAGCATTTTTTTGCCTCTGACCCGCCACACTGATGGCGGGCAAGCATTGGCTTTGATTGGGTTTGTTTGGGTTTGTTTTGACGGGACCCGAATACGCGGTTATTTTCATAATCCTTTTTGGCAAAGAGGTTTGCATTGGTTTTTGTCGTTTCGAAATTTGGCTTTGTTTTTTCGGGTCCCGAATGGGCGGTTTATTTTCATAAGCCTTTGTTATAATAGACGTTACGTTCATTTTGGCCTTTTTGAATTTGGCTTTGTTTGGGTTTGTTTGGCTTTGTTTTTTCCCGTGCTGACCAAGTGTCCTTTTTTCATAATTCCTTGTTAATACTTTATTTACGTTCAACTTGACTTTTTGGAATTTGGCTTTGTTTTGCATAAAAGAGTTGATTTGTAGAGACTCCTCTACAGTTGTAAAGATGCCACTAAGGCACAAAGGCACAAAGGAACAGAGTGATTGCGTATTGCGTATTGCATCTCGTATAGCGTATAGCGTATAGAACATACAAGAACCACCTTTCCTGAAAGATTAAATTTGATTCAGGCCTGCTGGCCCTAAGTCCTTGCCACTCGGTGGCTTACGACGTGCGGTTCTCCGCTATATCCGGCGCCTGCTGGCGTCTTGCGTTTGCCTACCGGCAAACACGCAAGTATTTTAACAGATTTCCAAACAGAAGTAAACAAAAAAATAACCAAAAATGGACTTTTTTTGGCCTTCCCCATGAAGGGGGGGAGATGTTGAAGGGTTGTTTGGGGAGGGGGGAGTAACTGCACAACACCCCCTCACAATTGTCCAGGAACAGATATAATTAAAAACTATTGAGGATGAAAGCAATAAACCTTAACGCCTCTTGCTTGCAATAGAGGAATATGTTTTTTGACAGACTCCTCACTCAAAGGATTTCCGCTCAGATTAATAACTACTCCTATAGAAATGCTCTCGTTCCAAACCAAGGGGCTGATATCAGAGATTTGGTTCCTTTGTAACCGGATGCTTTTCAGGCCAGTTAATTTCGAAAGTGCAGTGATATCACAGATCTGGTTGTAGCCGAGAGATAGATAGGTCAGGTCACGAAAATTTTCCAATACCGTAATATCAGTGATTTGGTTCCCCGATACATTGAGAGCAGATAGCTTTGTTAGGCCGGAAAGTACACTGATATCCTTTACCTGTGCATTTGCAATACGAAGACTTGTCAGATTTGTCAGTCCAGCGAGTGCTTCGATATTATTGACAGGATTATTTGACAGCACAAGCATTTTCAACTTGAGCAGAGTTGACAAAGAACTCAGGTTGCTGATTCGGTTATGATGTAAGTCAAGTCTGGTCAGTTTCTGCAAACCTGCCAAAGGTGTGATATCCTCAATTTGATTACGCCACAACTCCAGAATTGTAAGGTTTTTTATCTCAGACAAGGAATCTATATCTGTAATTTGGTTATTATTAAGATACAAGTGAGCCAAGTTATCCAAGTCCGTCAATTGAGAGATATCTGTCAACCGGTTATTCCTAATATCAAGATGTTCGAGGTTTCTCAAGCCAGCCAGGGGACTTATATCCCGGATTTCGTTATTCGACAGGCTGAGGCCTCCAAGCTTCGCAAGGGCTGCCAATGGAGCAATCTCAATGATTTTATTCTTACTGAGCCACAAGCTCTTCATGTTGCTGAGAGATGCCAGCGGTGATAAATCAGCAATTTGATTTCCCATAATCTGTAGACGAGACAGTTTCTTCAGGCCAGCCAGCGGAGTCATATCAGTGATTTGATTATTGTCCAGATACAGTCGTTCGAGATTAGTCAGTTTAGCCAATGGAATGATATTGACATTAGTGAGTTTGCTGCCAAGAAATAAATCCGTCAGTTTGCTAAGATCCGATATCGGAGTAATATCCTGAAACTGATTACCCGCCAGCCGAAGTACTATCAGGTCAGTACAATACTCAAGGCCAGTTAAATCCTTTATCTGGGAGGACCGAGCATCAAACACAATGAAACGCTTCCCGAAAAGGTCACTATCTTTGATTTCACCCTCAGCTTTTCCAATAGCAGCCCTTATCTTCTTCTCAAGGTTGGGATCGGGAAAGTCAACAGTCGGCGCGTATTTGTCCCAATACTCAAGGCCAGTTAAATCCTTTACCTGAGAGGACCGAGCATTAGACACAATGAAACGCTTCCGGACAAGGTCACTATTTTTAATTTCACCCTCAGCTTTTCCAATAGCAGACCTTATCTTATTCTCAAGATTGGGGTCGGGAAAGTAAACAGCCATCGCGTATTTGCCCGACTCATTATTGTCATTAGCTTTGGAGGTTGTTACGAAAGCCACTCCAAGAACAATCAATATCAGCCTAAAGGCAAAAAAACGTTTTGTTCTCATTTTATTTCTCTCCTGTTTTCTGAAACACTTGCCCCATTCTACACTCCCTCATCTCTTTCTTCAACCTCTTGGCCAGGATTAGATATAAATAAAAAACTATTGAGGATGAGAGCTGTGGGGCTGATTTCTTGTTTTTCTTTATTAGAATCTAAATGGGACAATAAGGAGCATTGCCATAAACACCAATGCTTAGTACAATTCTGGAAAAGATTATTGTAGTTGCTCCTAAAGAGGTGCTCACATGGACAAATACGTAGAGGTCTTTGCTGCAAGCGATATTACGTTTGCCTATCTGATGAAAGCAAATCTTGAGACCGCAGGAATCCCAGTTCAGATCACCAACGAGCATCTACAAGGGGCTTATTGTCTTGATGGCATGGTTCCATGTGTGCTCGTTCCGGCTACCCATGTAGAGCAAGCCAAGCGGATTATAGAAGAGATTCAACAGTCTTCACAGAATGACCAGGATGACGATGAGCAAGAACAGTAGGGGAATGCCTCAGAATTGTCCATGATAATGGTTTTAGAGGACGGAAAATGCCACTTTTTATGGAGGAATAATGACATGAAAGACCAGAAAAAAGTAAAACAGGCAGAATTTTCGCGCAGAGATTTTATGAAGGCGTCGGCGGCGGTATCGCTGGCAACACTGGGAGTGGGTGCAAATAAGCTTTTTGCCACCGGCTCGGACAAGATACGTCTCGGTCTTATCGGCTGCGGCGGGCGGGGCACTTACGATTCGACAAACTGTCTGAAATCGGCAGATGGCGTTGAATTAGTGGCGATGGGTGACGGTTTTAAGTACCGCCTGGACAGCTCGCTCAAGCAGCTCAAGAAAAACCTTGGAGAGAAGATTAAGGTAACTGAAGAGAAATGTTTTGTCGGTTTTAACGCTTACAAGAAAGTTCTTGAATGCGATGTTGATATGGTCATCCTGACGGAGCCGCCGCACTTTCGGCCGGAGCATCTTAAGGCCGCGATAGAAGCGGACAAACATGTATTTATGGAAAAGCCGGTTGCGGTGGACCCGGTCGGCGTTCGCTCGGTGATTGCCTCGTCCGAATTAGCGGACAAGAAGAAGCTGACGATAGTGGCCGGGACGCAGAGCAGACGCATGGCACATATTGTCGCATTGATGGAGCGAATTCATAACGGGGACATAGGCAAGATTGTCGGTGGGCAGTGCGTCAGAATCGGAGGCGGGATGTTAGGCTGGAGCCCGGGGACAAAGGTACGAAAACCAGAGTGGTCGGACATGGAATGGCAGCTCAGGCGGTGGCTGTTCCTGACGTGGCTTTCCGGCGATTTCATCACCGAGATGCACATCCATAACCTGGATGTGATGAACTGGGCATTGGGTTCACATCCCGTCCAGTGCCTTGGTCTTGGCGGGCGAGAGGTGCGAACCGGCCCGGAATACGGCAATGTCTTTGACCATTTCACGGTCGAGTATGAGTATCCAAACGGCGTACGCATCGAATATATGGGTTCCCAGATTGACGGGTGCACCTCTCGCAGTGACGAGCGAGTGGTGGGTACGAAAGGCTCGGCCTATATAGACTCCGGTAATGCTATTATCGAAGGGCAAAATCCGTTCCGATATGACGGCCCTTCACCCAGCCCTGTCATACGACAACATGCCGACCAGATTGCAGCTATCCGGCAGGGTAAGCGGCTAAATGAAGGAAAGCGAATCGCCGAGAGTACGCTGACGACGATTATGGGCAGGATGAGCGCTTATACCGGCCGGGCCTTGAAGTGGGACTGGGCCATGAACGCATCGAAACTGGACCTGCGGCCGGCGAAATATGAGTTTGGCGATTTGCCGATGCGGCCGGTGGCTGTTCCCGGTAAAACTAAACTGGTGTGAATCTCTTTAGATGAAAGGAGGATTTTATGAAACGTTATGTTATTGCGATTGTGACGTTGGCCGTGATGGTGGCTTTATTGGCCGCTACCACCGGCGCGCAAGAAAAACAGAAGAAGCCGATTGTGCCGAAAGAGAAAATGGTTCTCTGGAACGGCAAGGATTTTACCGGCTGGAAACTTTTCGTGCGGGACCCTGCTCATGATGTTACCAAAACGTGGTCGATTAAGGACGGCGTGATTCGCTGTACGGGCCGGCCAGCAGGTTATATGCGAACGGAGGTGGATTACGCGGACTATCTTTTTCACGTCGAGTGGCGATGGCCTGAAAAAGGCGGTAATAGCGGGGTCCTTAACCATACGGTCGGCGAGGATATGGTGTGGCCTAAGAGTCTTGAGTGCCAGTTGGCCTCGGGCAATGCCGGCGACTTCTGGGTGATTGGCGGTTTTGAGTGCAAGGAGCACGCCAAGAAGGGTAAACGCGTTAGAGGGCGCAACGTCAGGAAACTGAAAAAAAGCAGTGAAAAGCCCATCGGCCAATGGAATGCATACGATATAATCTGCAAGGACGACTGGTTAGTGGTGCTGGTAAACGGCAAGTTACAAAACGTGGCGACTAAGTGCTCATTAAAGTCGGGCAAGATTTGCCTGCAGAGCGAAAGAACGCCTGTTGAATTCCGTAACATCTATATCGAGCCGGTCGAGTGAACTGCTTTTGTTATATATGACCGTTGTAAAGAAAATCTTTCGAGGCCGCAACTTTGTGTTTCAAAGAGCGGTGATTGTGCGCCGGCTTGTGCGAAGATCGAGTGTTCCTATGGTCTGCGCTTCTTCATTCGTGAATCGAATTAACTGAAGGCTTTTCGCAGCAGGGTAAGACTTTTGGGTATAGCGGTCTTGTAATCTTCATTTCCCTCGAATTCGAGAGAGACATAGCCGCGGAAGTTGTGCTTGCGCATAATCTTTGCGATGCGGGGATAATCCAGATCGAGGGTGTACCACAGGCCGCCTCCATAGTACATCTTGGCGTGCATAAAGACGGTGTGCGGGGCGCATTGGTCAAGTTTATCATAAGGGTCTTCGAGGAAATTGCCCGTATCGAGCAGGACTTTCAGCCAGGGCGAATCAACGGCGTTGACGATTCTCAAAAGGCCCTGCGGGGTTCGGGCCAGGCCCCAGTGGTTTTCCAAGCCGAGTATCACGCCGGACTGCTTTGCTTTAGGTAAGCACTTTTCGATGCAGTCAATGACCCATTTGAAACCATCGTCATCGGTGTAGCCTGGCAGGGGCGGTTCGATGCCGCGGTTTTCCATCAAATCATCGAAGCTCTTGCTCGTGCCCCATGTTCCGGTATTGAGACGTATGAGAGGGATGCCAAGCTTGTAAGCAAGTTCGATACATTTAATAGTGTGGTCGATGTTCTTTTGCCTGTATTCCTTATCTGGCGAGAGGAAGCGCTGGTGGATAGATAAGCCGCACAGGTCGATGCCGTTTATGAGGGCATGGCGTTTGAGGTTCTGGAGGTAATCGTTGGACTCGCTTTCCATCTGTCTGTGCAGTATCTCGACACCGTTAAAGCCCATCCGGGCGGCTTCTTCGATGCAGGTTTCAATGGGGAGCTTCAAGTTTTTCTTGAATCGCCAAAACGAATATGTAGAGACAGCTATAGGATTGGGCCGATTTGCGTGTTCAGTTTTGGCGGACGACGCGGTGGTTCTTTTTGCGCCGTGAGCCCGGCCGGACAAGCGGGAATTTATACTTAGGACAGCCGCTCCAAGAGAGCTTGCCAAAAAGGTCCTGCGGTTAATTGATTCCATAGTATGTCTCCTTATGTAACTTATGCAAAAGGCTGAGTTTTGGCAGGGGCGGAGGCGTTAATTTCAGCAGCTAACTGCATAAATTTCGGGATTGTGTGATCGAAGAAACGCTTGTAGCTTTCGCAGAAATAACTTTCCTTGCCGAAACTGTCCCTGTCAAAGGGTGCCCTGTCTTTCATGCAGCCGCCGCGACAGATTGCAAGGTGCCTGCAGACGAGGCATTTGTTGCAAAGATTCTGTTTGGCGCGTGCAAAGGTGCGTTTTTTGCTGCTGGCGGCGAGCTCTTCTATCGGCGTTTCGAAGATATTGCCCAAACGCCATTTCGGCTCTACAAAGAAATCACAGGTAAAGGCGTCGCCTGTATGTTCGATGACAATATACTGGCTGCACTGTTTGTCGAATGTACAAATCGTGTGTTTTCCAGTGACGTAATACGAGAGGACCGAATCAAAGTCACGAATACTTAACTTTGTCGGGCCGTATTCGTACCAGCGGTCAAATATCCGACACAAGAATTCGCCATATTGGCCCGGCGTGATTGAGAAATCCGTAACTTTGCCTGTTGCAGGGTCAAGCTCGACACAGGGGATGAACTGCAAAAACTTCACGCCATTTTCGATAAGAAAGTCAAATACCTGGTCGGGGTGGTCAGCATTTATGTTGTTTAGCAAAGTAAGGGTATTAAATTCGACTTTATGCTCTTTGCAGGTTTTGATTGCTCTTAGTACCTTATCAAAAGTGCCGGCACCTGAATGGTCGAGGCGATAGTAATCGTTAAATTCTTTTGGGCCGTCAATGCTGATACCGATAAGAAAATTGTTTTCGTGTAAAAACGGACCCCATTGGTCGTCAATCAGGACCGCATTTGTTTGCAGTGAATTTCCCACCTGCCGGCCGGGGCTGCCGTATTTTTTTTGAAATTCCACTACTTTTTTGTAGAAATCCAGGCCCATCAGCGTTGGTTCCCCCCCCTGCCATGCAAAACCGGCCAAGGGGAATTTAAGCTGCATATAGTCCTTAACGAGTTTCTCGAGCACTTCATCGCTCATCCGCTGTGTGCCCTGACCAACGTCAGAAGCTCTGTGCTTGTAGAAACAGTATTTGCAATCAAGATTGCAATCGGAACCGGACGGTTTGATTAAAAGAGTAAACGGCTGCATTATCCTGCACGTATTGAGTCAAACTGTAGTTATTACTTATTTCTTAGGTAAGTAGTGTAGCAAGGTTCGTTGCTTTTTACAAGCTTTCTATTGTTAGTGGGAAAACGTCACGATCATTGCCAAAACCTATTGATTTCTTTAATGGCAGAATCTATTTTTACTATCAGTCGAGCTACTTTTGTTTGTATCAGGGAATCCCTTATAGCGCAAGCCGGAAAGGCCTGAGGACTGTAAACAGTGTAGGACTACCTCTTGCACTCGACTGCCGATGCGTGTTTGGCCAGCCAGCTTTCGATATCGCCATCGGGGATGTCGAGCTTTCGCCGTGTCAATATTGGCTTCGGATATCCGCCGACCTGTTCCTGGCTGTCGATGATTCGGCCTTTTCTCTGTTTGAACTGGCGGATGATCCGTCGGTCGACTTCATCCCTGTCGGCGGGTCTGGCGCCTGCGTTTGTGAGTGTATGTTCGATTACTTTGTCGGCGGGAAGCGGTTTGAGGTTATCGGGCCAGACGGGCTTTTCTTCGAGGAGGTTGACTGCTCCGTATTTCAGGGGGCCTGGCTTGCCGTCGGCTTTGTATGCGATGTTGTCGGCCATGTAAACGTCGCCCCTGGATGCCACCAGTGCGAGGTCCTCTTTCGTGTCGGCGCCAGCGATCATGACATTGCCCACCACAGCGATGCGGGCATTTGCCGGTTTGACGGGCTGGTCGCGCCATTCCCCCTGGGACCAGCTGACCTTAATCGCCGTTCTGCCGGGATTGTATATTAAATTGTTGACCACGACGCCCGTCGTGAAGGCCTTGAAATAGGGATTGCGATCGACGTTATGGGCGTAAAGATTGCCAATCACTGCGATGTTGGTGCAGTAGTCGTGAATCAGTGAGCCTTTTGAGTGTCGGCCCTTGCCGTGGCTGGAATCATTGAGCCCTTCGGCGATGATGCAGTTGCTGAACGTGATGTTGCGCGAAGTTGCCTGTGGGCCTTCGTGTCTGGGGCCCGATGCCGAGAGATTCTCGTCGACGGCCCATGCGAACGAGCATTGGTCGACAACGACGTTGTATGCGTTATCGGTGGCGAGGCCGTCAGGCTCGAAGCCGCTGCGTTTGGGATGGCTGGCGTCGCCGGTGCGGATGCGTATGTGGCGGACCACTACGTCGTGGGTGTCTTCGATGATGATGCCGCCGCGTATGATGCTGATGCCCGGCGATGGCGCGGTCTGGCCGGCGATGGTGATAAACGGCTCGGATATCCTCAGGATCGTACTGTCGAGGTCGATGATTCCGCCGACCTCGAAGACTACTATCCGGCGTCCCTTCACTGCCAGTGCCGCTCGCAACGATCCCGGTCCCTCGGAGTTTAGATTCGTAACCTTGATTATGCGGCCGTCATGACCGCCGGGCGTCTGCACTCCAAAGCCTGCTGCGCCGGGAAATGCGAGTTTGCCTGCGGCGGTGCAGACCATACACAGACATGCGGCTGAGAAGATTGCCGCTCGAAGTGTATGCTTTTCTGTTCTCATAATGCTGCCTCGTTCCCTTTTGAATAGTATTGGCCGGGATTTCCATATGACTTCATAAACAGTGCTTGTAGAAACAGTATTTGCAATCAAGATTGCAATCGGAACCGGACGGTTTGATTAAAAGAGTAAACGGCTGCATTATCCTGCACGTATTGAATAAAACTTAACTATTTACCTATTTCTTAGGCAAATAGTGTAGCAAGATTCGTTGCTTTTTACAAGCTTTCTATTGTTAGAGTTAGTCCGATATCACTATTTAGCGCTGAGCACTTGTTTCTTAAGAAAAAAAAGCCATAGGTGAAGACACCTAGGCGTTCGCCGAAGTTATTATAACCATCTTATTATGACTGGTTTGAATTTAAACGTCAGTCGTGATTATTGAAACGCCTTAACCGCTGGCTATTTCTCGGGAGTGATCACGTGAAGGATAAACATCTGCCGGGTTTTATTCTCAGCAAGGCCGGGTATAAGGATCGCATCGTTGGTGCGGTTCCAACGCGGGGCGCCGTCGATGCGGATAT
>SDBU01000206.1_pt1 | contig 83547 bp, 74 predicted proteins | sample 2277071 | NCBI WGS metagenome assembly SDBU01 (sample SAMN10397929, study PRJNA504765) | marine sediment metagenome | isolation source: marine sediment core GS08_GC12, 126 cmbsf | place: Arctic Ocean: Gakkel Ridge, Loki's castle | collected 2008
TCAGGACATTCTCATGCGAAAAGTCCATATATACTTCGCGTTCGTCAAGGTAGGCAATACTTGTCATTAGATCTATCTCGGAGGATCGAAGCCGTTCTAGACCTTCAGACCAAGTTCCCGGCACAAACTGGATGTCCCATCCTTCTTCGTTAGCAATTTCCCGAAGAAGGTCGATATACAGTCCCTGCGGCACCCCGCTATCATCAATGAATACGATTGGTTTATTTTGGAATATGCCAACTCGGATAGTAGGACCATTATCCTGAGCGAATGCATGGTTTTGAAACAAGAGTAAGAAAACTAACGCGAGAAAAACGATACGCATCAATCTTTCAACGAGGTTTTCCCGTTTCAACTCGTTTTGGTGCATCCAGACCCTCATTGCTTTTGTCATCATTAGTATGTCCTTGGCACTTAGTTACCAACTGGCTTTCTCAAATAAAGACAACGGATTTTTATACCTTGTTCCTTGTACTCGCCTATTTTATTTCTTCTTACGAAATGGGTAAAATCGAATCCAGCTTACTGCAATTGCCAGGAATACGTAGTGCCAATTACCCCAACTCCAATGGTTTGTATTTTCATACAATAGTTCCTTATTCTAAATGACTATGGCGACTAACGTTAATTATGTTTCAACTGCGCGATAGTATCATCGGCGTTATGTTCCTCTATGCTTGATAACGCCTTTGGTATTATCAACCACTACTTGTGGATTCCCTGATGATTCGTTTATAATCGAAGTATAGCATAATCATTATTTTCCTTGTTTACTGGGGGTTCTATGAGCGGGAAAAAACTTCTCGATCGTGTCCGCGATACTCTGCGCCGAAAAAATTACGCCTACCGTACCGAACAGGCTTATACCGGTTGGATCAAACGCTTTATTCTCTTCCATGAAAAATGCCATCCCCAAGAAATGGGAGCCGTGGAAATTGAAACCTTCCTCACTCACCTGGCTGTGGAATGAGAGGTCTCCCCTTCTACCCAGAATCAAGCCTTAGCAGCTTTGAAGTTCCTCTACCAGGAAGTCCTCCATCTGCCGCTGGATCAGGAAATCCTGCCCGTGCCTGCCAAAAGAACCAAACACCTGCCCGTTGTGCTCAGCAAAGGCGAAACCCGGGCAGTCCTCCGAGAATTCCATGGTGTATACTTGATCATTGCCCAATTACTCTACGGCAGTGGGTTGCGGGTCACAGAATGCCTGACCCTGCGGATCCATGATCTGGATTTTGAACGGAACGAAATAATGGTCCGCAGCTGAAAGGGGGCCAAGGATCGCCGAACTATGCTCCCCGATTCAATTTCCCCAGCCTTGATAAACCATCTCAAAAGAGTCCGACAAACCTTCCAGCAGGATCTTAAGGACGGTTACGGATCGGTTTATCTTCCCCGAGCTTTATCCCGAAAATATCCCCAAGCAGCCCGGGAGTGGATCTGGCAATTTGTCTTTCCCGCCCCGAAACGTTCCCGAGACCCTCGATCCGGAGAGGTCCGCCGCCATCATCTCCACCCCAGCGGCATTCGCCGGGAAGTCAAAGCTGCTGCCCGCAGGGCGGGTGTGACAAAACACGTCACACCCCATATTTTCAGGCACAGTTTCGCCACCCACTTGCTGGAAAACGGCTATGATATCCGGACCGTACAGGAATTACTCGGACATGCAGATGTAAAGACCACTATGATCTATACCCATGTACTTAATAAAGGGGGCAGGGGGGTGCGGAGTCCGCTGGATGAAGACTGACGGGGAATTGTGTGACGAGGTGATTGGGAGACCAGGAGACGGGGAGACTGGGTGACAGAGAGACTGGGAGACGGGGTGACTAGGGGAGATGAAGGACATTAATCAGTGAGTAGTAATTAGTAAGTTGTGAAGTCGAGCGGGATGGAGGATCAGGCTTGTTTTGAGGATGTTATTGGTGTATAATCTAGACAGTCTAGACAGGAGATGAACCGTGAGCAACGTGTGGCAGCTGCAGGAGGCTAAGAATAAATTCAGCCAGGTAATCAATGATGCCCTTGCCAAAGGACCGCAAGTGATCACCAGGCGAGGAGAAGAAGTGGTTGTGATCCTCTCCAAGTCTGAATTCAGCCACTTAAAAGGGACCCAGGTTAGCCTGGTTGATTTCTTTCAAAACTCCCCTCTCGCTGAACTTGAACTGGATCTGACCCGCGATGGCACACTTCCCCGGGATTTGGAATTATGAATTACATTCTTGATACCAATGTGATCTCTGAACTGGTAAAGAAGAAACCAAATCCAAAGGTTGTCACCTGGTTGGAAAAGGTTGATCCAGATAACATCTATCTCAGCGTCATTACCCTCGGCGAAATCTGGATGAGGGTAAAGAAACTACCCGCCTCGAAACGAAAAAAATCCCTGGATTCCTGGTTTAAGGAAGAGTTCCTGGTGCGATTTCACAACAGGATCCTGCCGCTTGATCTCCCCGTTATGCTGACCTGGGGGGAGCTAACCGCGCGTCTGGAAAAAATTGGAAACCCACTGCCGGTAATCGACTCTCTGCTGGCGGCTACCGCTCTTCAGGCTGAATTTACCCTGGTAACCCGCAGCACAGGTGACTTCCAGCTTGCCGGTATTTCTCTCTATGATCCCTGGAAATGAGAGACTGGGGGACTAGGGAGATGGGGAGAGGGGGAGACCGGGAGACGCTCTTAAAAATCCCGCCAGACCCATTCGCCATTGACCATAGTCGCCACCGGTTTGATCTCTCTCAATTCATCCGCAGCACAATTGAAGGGGTCTTTTTCCAGCACAATTAAATCCGCCCAACAGCCTGGCTTAAGGCTGCCTTGCCGGTTAGATTTCCCCCCTGCGGCAGCCGGTCCAATCGTGTAGGCTTCAAGGGCTTTACCAAGCGGCACCCGCAGTTCCGGATGCCAGCCGTTCGGACCCGGGAATCCGTCAGCTTTCCGGCGGGTCACTGCGGCATGAATTCCCCAGAAAGGATTGGGGCTTTCTACCGGAGCATCCGATCCAAAGATTACTTGCGCGCCCTGCTGAAACTGCAGCTGGGAAGCATAAGAATAAGCGGTCCTTTTCCCCCAGTATTTGTCTGCCATCTCTATATCCGAGGTGGCATGGATCGGCTGCATGGAGGCGGTGATATTTAGTTCAGCTAAGCGGGGAATATCTGCCGGGTCAATAAGCTGGAGGTGTTCAATCCGGTGCGGCAGGGGATTGATGCCCTGTTCTTGTTCATAACCCCTAATTTTTTCCAGGGCATTCAACACAGTTCGGTTTGCCTTGTCACCGATGGCATGGATTGCCAGGGAAAAACCGCCCTGCGCTGCCCTGATGCCCAACTCAAGCAGTTCTTCTTCTGTTAACAGCGGCATGCCCCTGTTAGAGCTGGATCCTTCATAAGGTTCCAGCATGGCAGCCGTTTGCGGACCCAGAGCGCCATCCGCGAAATCTTTCACCCCTCCGATCCACAACCAATCGTTCCCGAACCCAGTTCTTAACCCCAGCTCGATGGCCGTTTGTAAATATTTTGTGGGGATGCTTTTTAGTACCCTGAGTTTAAGCTGCCCTCTTTCTGATAAGTACTGAAGGGCATGATAACAATGCTCGCGGTCAAAATCGTGCACGCCGCTGAGCCCCATTTTCCACAGGATTTCCTGGGCTCTCCGGATGCCTTCTGCGGCGGTTTTTATGTTTGGAGTCGGGATGATTTTTTCAATCAGCTTAACTGCTTCTTCAAACAAGATTCCTGCAGGTTCTCCATTCTCATTCCTTAACAGGGCACCATTGGGCGGATCGGGTGTCTGGTTGGTGATTCCGGCGGCTTTTAGCGCCGCGGAATTAGCCCAGGACACATGAAGGGATTTACCGGTCAGGTAAACGGGATTGTGCGGGGAAATTTGATCCAGTTCAACTGCTGTACCATAGCCATTGGACCAATGATTGTGATTCCAGCCGTGTCCTCGAATCCATTCACCGGGAGGGGTAAGGGCAGCCCGCTCAGCGACTCGCCTCAAGCAACCCTCTTTGGTCGCTGTCTCACAATTAATATATTGAAGGGTCTCCGCATACTGCCTCAGGTGCAGATGGGAATCGATCAAACCGGGCAGAACAATCTGTCCGTCAAGATCAAGGGGATTTTCGGAATCCAGAGGGTCTTCAGCGAGTACCTGTTCCACCTTTCCGCCGCGGCAGACCAGGGAAGCAGCCAGGGGCTGCCGGGGATCCATGGTATAGATTCGGGCATTGATCAGCTGGAAAGATTCCATCAGGTTTTATTTATAAGGGGAATAAGGGGGGTGTTTATTATTTCCGTAAGCGGTCGATCAAGGTGTTGAACTCTTCATCCGAATAATAATGAATGGTAATGGTTCCTTTGCCACTTTTACTTCGCGTCAAGCGGACTTTTGTTCCCAGCGAGGACTGCAATTCCTCTTCGATAGATTTGAGCTCAGGAGACTTGGGATCCTTTTTGGGCGGTTTTGCTTGCTTTTTACCTTTGAATTTATTGACCAGTGCTTCCGTTTGCCGCACATTTAGTTCCTGGGTCAAGATGGTCTGCAGGGCGGAACTCTGAGCTTTGATGTTTGGCAGAGCAAGGAGCGCTCGGGCATGACCCATGCTGATCTGGTCTTTACGCAGGGCCTGCTGGACTACATCGGGCAGATCCAACAGCCGTAAGGTGTTGGTGACGGCGGTTCTGCTTTTGCTCACCTGTTTCGAAATTTCTTTATGGGAGAGGCCAAACTCGACCGAGAGGCTTTGGTAGGCGGTTGCAGTTTCCAGTGGGTTAAGGTCCTCCCGTTGTACGTTTTCAATCAGCGCTACCAGTAAATGATCCTGGCTGTCTGCTTCCCGCAGGATAGCCGGTACGGTCGAAAATCCAGCTAGTTTTGCTGCCCTTAAACGCCGTTCACCGGCAATCAAGGCATATTTTTGATCCGAGTCCGCAACTGGGTCCTGGGCTGATAAAACCAACGGCTGAATGACTCCGTGTTCCTGGATAGATGCGGCCAGTTCCTTTAATTTGTCTTCATCAAAACCTCTCCGGGGCTGATGAGGATTGGATGCGATCAGCTCCAGTGGGACTTCCAGGACTCCGCCAAATTCGGATAAGATTTCCCCTTCAGGATGGATAGGAATGAGTGCATCAAGGCCTTTTCCCAGGCCGGGTCGTTTGGCTGCCATATGTTTTTGAAGGTTTTTCCCTGGTTAAATGATTAATCTGAACTTAATTTTTATCTGTACTTATTATACCTCAGGAAGCTGGTGACCATCTCCCAGCAGGAGTTCCTTTGCCAATTCTTTATACGCTATGGCCCCGATTGAACTCGGAGAATAAAGAGAAATTGGGATGCCATAAGAAGGCGCCTCAGCCAGGCGGATGCTGCGGGGAACGATGGTGTTAAAGACTTTATCCTCGAAATGTTTTTTCACTTCCAATACCACATCATTGGCCAGGTTGGTTCGAGTATCAAACATGGTCAGGATGACCCCGCGGATAATCAAGTCTGGAGAGATTACCCGGCGAACTCTCTCGATGGTCGAGACCAGGTCTCCCAAACCCTCCATAGCCAGGTATTCACACTGCACAGGAATCAGGATACCATTCACAGCGGCAACCAATCCATTCAGTGTGAGCAGTCCCAGTGAAGGAGGGCAGTCCACCAGGATATAATCGTATTCCTCTGCCAGGGGAAGAAGTTTTCTCTTTAATAAATTTTCCCGGCCAACTTCATTCACCAACTCAATTTCTGCACCGGCCAGATCCGGGGAAGCCGGCAGAATGGAAAGTTTTAGTTTTGGATTGCGCAGGATATAATCCCGGATATTTTTTTCTTCCAGAATTGCCTCGTAGGTTCCTCCTGCAGTGTTTTTCTTGTCAATCCCCAGCGAGGAGGTGGCGTTAGCTTGGGGATCAATGTCCACCAGCAGGACATTTTTACCAAAATAGGCTAAAAACGCGCCAAGGTTAATCGTTGTTGTCGTTTTTCCGACGCCGCCTTTTTGATTGGCAATTGTATAGATTAATCCCATATCTCAATGAACCTCTTGAATGGATTGTATCTCCACTTCTGTGGGAACTCCATCGATCCCCGGTCGAGTGTCAGAGATCGCTGCCATCGCTGAAGCTACCTGCACAGATTCAATCAACTTTTTTCCTTGTAAACGCGTAATTTATTGTAAATGCTGCCGCAAATATATCACCAGCTCCGGTTGGTTCCACCTCTACCTCCGGCTCAACGGGGATGGAGATGGTCTTTTCTTGCCAAAATATCTCTGCCCCGGTGTTCCATTTAGTGAGGACCAGCAGAGGAAATAGAGAGCAAAGCGGATTGATTAATGACCGGTCAAATCTCAGTTCCTCAATGCTCAAAAATACTGCCGTGTTTTCCGGAAAACAATTATTTATTTCCAGAAATGGTGAAGGTTGAATCAACCCTTTTTGATCCCATTTTCTCAGCCAGCCCTGGAGAGATAAACATAGGGCTGCTTGGAAAAAATAAAACCCGGTTTCCAGGCTGATCTCCCGGGCAATCGGTCCCAGCTGATGATCTGAATCCCGTTCAGCGGGTCAACCGGAGTTTCCTCATCATATGAGGTGACCATACCCACCTCCCAGACCCCTTCCTTTTGGCGAGTATTGCACTGTATACGGCTGTGCCTCCCAGTCTGAACCCACCTTCTATGTCTCCCGGGTAATATGGCCGGCTATTAAATAATCAATGGCTGTCTTCCCCGGTAGGAGGTTCATGGTGGAATTATACCTGAAAGCGAAAATCCAGTAAAAAAAAACTGGCACGGGGATTTATTCCATGCCAGTGAGTTAATTGTCCTGCCAGGTTTACTCAGCAGGATGAATGACGACTTTCCGGTAAGGTTCCTTACCGACACTTTCTGTGTAAACCGAGGGATTATCCTGAAGTTCCATGTGAGCAAATCGGCGTTCATTGGGCGGCATGGGTTCAAGCGCCTGCTCGCGGCTTGTGTCCTTTACCTGCTCGGCGACCCGGCTGGCTAACTGCCTGACCTGCTTCTCTCGTCTTTCTCGGTATCCTTCCACGTCAATGCTGAGCGGGATCCCATGTTCAAGTTCCTTGCCCAGGATTAACCGGGTGATGTATTGCAAAGCATTTAATGTTTTCGCCCGACGGCCAATCAGAATGCTCAAATCATTTCCTGAGATATCAACCAGGATAGGCCGAAACGGCAATTTGTCGCTTTCTTCACCATATTTTGCTACAACTTTAGCCGTCAAATTCATTTTCTCAAGTAATTCTGAGACAATATCTTCCGTGAGCTTTAAGGTTGAATCTGTCTCTGACGCTGGAGTCTGGGAAGCGCTCTCTTCTGGCTGAACTTCCTCACCTTCGTTGAGAACGGAAATCCGGACCCGCGCCTGGCGGGCTCCAATTCCTAAGATTCCCTGTCCACCTTCATCCAGCACGGTTATCTCTACCGCTTCGCGTGGCAATCCTAAATCATTTATTCCCTTTTCGATTGCTTCTTCAACAGTCCGAGCAATAACCTCGAGGGTTGCGCGATTATTTTTCATAATACCTCATTGGTACCAGCGTTCCATCTTAGGGTTAACAGCTTATCTGTTATGACCTCGAGGGAAGTTTTGGCAGGATATTCTTAAAATCCGCCTGACCAGTCAAAACGTATTGGGCGATGGTGGCGAGATTGGTTGCGATAAAATACAAAGCCAGTCCGGAAGCAAAGGTCAGCGCCAGGTATCCCATAAAAAAGGGCATATAAAGGCTCATTGCCTTGGTCATCTGGGCGCCCTGGCCGCCGGCGTCACCGGTTCCTTGTCCAGGTGGGGTGATCATCTTGGTCTGAATAAATGATGTGATCACGACCAGGATAGCAAGTATCGGAACAGCGACTCCCATGATTATAAGCCGTTCCGGTTCGCTGAGGTCCATCCACCAGAATTGACTGTTAATCGGAATTAAGTCGGCGCCATTGCTTAGGTGTTTGGAAAGATTAACCAGCTGGATTGGTGTCACTGCCAGCGTGCGGATAATTGCCTGGTAGAGTCCGATGATAACTGGAAACTGGACCAATAATGGCAGACAGGAACCAAAGGGGCTGATTCCCATCTCCTTGTAGATCTCCATTTGTTTTTTAGACAGTGCTTCCTTGTCTTTTTTGTATTTTTTCTGGATATCAAGCCATTTTTTTGAACCTTGCAATTCCTGCATGTCTTTGCTGCTTTTCATCTGCTTGGCGGTCAGGGGATAAGTCACAACCCGGACCAAAACGGTGAAGATAATGATCGCCCAGCCGAAATTCTGGCCGACTAAATCATAGATGAAGAGCATTACGGTAATCATTAAGGTAATAAAGGCATCCCACATATATTTTTTCCTGTTTGTTAGTTATTAGAGTCCAGGATCTGTTTAAGTTCCTCTTCTTATTTCGCCGGGGGATATCCCCAGATTTGGACCCCATTCTGATTGAGTGCGATCAGGAAGAATTCCGCTTCTGAGGGAGCAAGCAGGATGATATCTCCGTCCGATGCAGGGCTGGCATATAGTTTGCCTTCGATAGGCAGATTACGCTGCACAACACCATCCGTACTGACAACTACCAGGCTGCTGGCATCGGTTGAAATATAGATTTGTCCATCCTGGATCAGCGGAGTTGAAACTATTCTTCCGCCAGGCTGCAGCTGCCAGAGAAGATTTCCGGATTCCAAATCCAAGGCGTAAAAAGTGCCGGAAAGGTCGCTGATATAAACCTGTTCCCCGTCAATCACCGGGCTTGCCCAGGCCCAATCCGAAGTGTTAAATCGCCATTCAACCCGGTGGCTTTTCTCATCCAGGGCAACGATCTCGTTGTTAAACGTGCTGACGATAACCAGGCCGCTTTCGGACACTGCGGGTTTGCTGACTATGGGTCCACCCAGATCTTCCGTTTTCCACAGCAGGGAACCGGTTTCCGGATTGATGGCATAAAGGATGTGATCCATAGATGTCAGATAAATGCATCCGCAGCTCTCAGACCAGGCGGGAGAAGCCCAAATCGGTTCACCAGTTTCAAACGGTTCCCAGAGCGGGAGTCCGTTTAAATCTACCGCATAGAGTTTGTTGTCAGATGATGGCGCGAATATTCCTAGATCAGTGACTAGGGGCGCCGCGACGTAGCGGTTTTCGGCATTGGTAAACGACCAAATTTCTCTGCCTGTAGCTGGATCAATACTGTAGAGATTGCTGTCATAACTGGCAACAATCAGTTGGGTCCCATTATCAGCAAACACGGGCGCTGCATAAAAATCAACACCGGTTTCCGGTTCTACAGGATACAACCATTTTTGTGTCCCATTTTTCAGATTAAGCGCGTAGACCTGGGGCCCATAAGAGAAATAGGCGATATCCTCTTTGAGAGTGATCTCGGACCATCCAGTTGCTACGACGCGCCGGCCTGTGCAGGCGCTCAACGAGAGGGCAATCAGGGCAAAAAGGAGGATTAGGATATATTTTTTCATTGTTTTCATATTTTACTTTCTGGTGGTTAATTTACGGAACCGGGTCGAACCCTCCCTGGGAGAATGGATTACAGCGAAGAATTCGCCAGCTACCCATAAGTACGCCCCGGAGTACTCCGTATTTGTAGATTGCTTGGTATGAATAATGTGAGCAGCTGGGGTAATACCTGCAGGTATCCCCTGGCAAAACTTTTGATAAGGTCTTCTGATAGAGAAGAATTATAGCCAGAACCGGGAATCTAAATACCGTCCAGATTGTCAGGTCAAGATCTCTTAGGAGAAGATCCTGGGATGGATGGTGGTGTTCGGTCTGTTTTATACTTATCTCATTATTCATTGGTTTTTGGTTAGAAGTATTTCAGCTTTCCTGAAAAGAGATTCTAACGCTTCTTTTGCTTCTCTGCAGTTGGATTCTGTCAGTGGTTTCCTGGCAATCAGGATTCCGTTATATCCGGGTTTAATATCCTGGATTAATTCTCTCAGCGCTGCCCGGATAATCCTTTTCGCTCTGTTTCGTTTGACTGCGTTACCTACTGAAATCCCTGCTGTGACCGCAAACCGGGAGAGCGGGTGGTTCACTTCCTGAATTATCAAAATAAGAAGCGGGTGGGGATATGATTTTCCAGATCGCCGCACCCGCATGATCTCAATTGAACTTGTTAGGCGAAATCTCCGTTCCACAAGAATCTTATTAAATCAGAGTTAACTATTCCAGTTTGTTTTCTTGACATGATTATTTTTTTTGTGTGTAAGTACATAACGGCCCTTCAAACGGCGCCGCCTTAGCACGTCCTGTCCGCCTTTGCTGCTCATGCGAGCCCGGAACCCATGGACCCGAGCCCGGCGTCTTATTTTCGGTTGATATGTCCGTTTTGGCATCTTCTTGTAACTCCTTCAAGGTTCAAACTCAACTACCGACGAAACATTATACCGTGTGGGGTTAGTTTGGTCAAACTCCTTTGGGAAAGGATTGAGGAATTATTACCCCCGGTTTGACCTCCTCTGAAAGACGCATCCAGGATCAATTGGAGGGTTAATTACTGACACGGCGGAGAGCCAGAAAGTATTATAATTTTAATATTACACTATGTAATAAACTGATTGTGGAGAGATTATGTATACCAGAATTCTGAATTCCCTGTCGAACCATCAGATCGTTGAAGTCCGGATTGGATTGAATTGGACTGCAGTGGTGGTCGATAAAGGGGACCACCAGCAGTGCGGTTTAGCTTCTACGCTTTCCGGGGATCACGGTCATACCGGGGAGCCGACCATTCCTGACCCGGGAAATCTGGAAACTAATTCCGCTTTAGAATTGGCAGTCTGGATTGAGTCGGAAATCCCCCTGCGGCGAAGTATAGGCTGCGCTGCTATTAATGCCCTGCTGCCCCGGGATCCGTCATTATGGGCGGATCTGAACGCCGAAGGCGCAATTTTGGAGCATGGCAGGGGGAAAAAGGTTGTTCTTATTGGGCATTTTCCTTTTGTGAATCATATAAAGGGGGAATTGGGGGAGTTAACTGTGTTGGATCAGAATCCTTCAGGAGATGATTTACCTGCCCGCGCTGCCCCAGAAATACTTCCCGAAGCAGACCTGGTAGCCATTACAGGGATGACTTTTATCAACCATACGCTTACTGAATTATTATCTTTTTGTAAACCGGAAGCGTATGTGATCATTCTCGGTCCTTCAACGCCGTTATCTCCTGTCCTGTATGAATTTGGAGTGAACTTGCTGGCAGGTTCTGTAGTGGAAAATATTCCCGCTGTGTTAGCTGCCCTGGGGCAGGGAGGCAATTTCCGGCAGATTCATCAAGCAGGGGTCCGCTTAATTACTCAAATACCATCTAGTGGATAGGATGTATTTAAGGGAAATCTTATGAAAGAGAAGGTGATTACCTTTCGCTCAATAGGAGTCATACAGACCCCGTTTAAGGATTTGTCTGGCATGCCCATTCAACCCAGTGCGGCTGAGGGTTTAGAGGGTAAAGTGACTCTGGATCCAGCGCTTCAGCAAGGTTTACAGGACCTGGAGGGATTCTCTCATCTAATTCTGCTGTATTATTTTCATCAAGCAGGTGATCCCGAATTGCTTGTGAAGCCATTTCTGGATGATAAAAAACGCGGTATTTTCGCGACCCGGGCACCCAGACGGCCGAATGGTATTGGTTTCTCAATCGTAAAACTGCTAAAGATCCAGCAGAATATACTCTACATAACCAATGTGGATATCCTGAATGGGACTCCGCTGCTGGATATCAAACCTTATATTCCCTACTTTGATAAGCCGGAAGCATACAAAGTGGGCTGGCTGGAAAAAAACAAAGGAAAAATTGGGGGAAAATTATCAGATGACCGGTTTGTTTAAATAACTCAGGATAGATCTAGGAAGCGGCATCCTCAGAAGGATACCGCTTCCTTTGATCGAGGAATTATCAGCGTCGACGCAGGTCGACGCTTGGCGAAGCCCTCAGACGCGATTTCAATCGCCAGCCTATAAAAACCATTCGACCATTGATCCTGTCATCTATGCTCAACCGGGAGAGTAGCCAGGGCAAATACCGCGCCGCCAGAGAACGCAAAAACACCCAGCCAGGCTAATCCTGTTGCGTTTATTAATAAACTTACCACGATCAAGATCCAGCCTAAGGTTGAACCGATGTTCACGGCTGGCACAAGCATCGATCTTAAACGCAGTGGAAAATAGTTTTCTTTGTCCTGCAGATCGTGCCCCAGTTCATGGGCAGCGATGGCGAGGGAGGCAACCGAGTTGCCCTGGTAGACACCAGGTGATAAACTGAGTACTTTTTTCCTGGGATTATAATGATCGGTCAGCTTCCCCTGGATCTGCTGAATCTCAACATCATACAGCCCTCCGATTGAAATTAACCTTTGAGTCGCTTGTTCACCGGTCAGACGGGAGATGGTTTCTATCTTGCCCCATTTATTGTAGGTGGAATTTACATACCACTGTGCTGCCAGCATGGCGATAATCACCGGCGCCATGAACAACAGGTATTGTGGATTAAAATAAAACATTGTTTCGTTTCCTACTATATTATTCTATGATATCCAACAATACTTCAATTGCTTTATCCAATTGGGGATCCAGTTCGGCCAGAAAATCTTCTTCTGTAAATTCTACAAGGAACTTTGGCGTGAGACCTGTTTCATGGATCTGTCTCTTGTCCGGGGTCAGCCAACGGGCAATTGTCACCCGGACCGCGCCCTGGTTATTTCTCAGCTCGATCCAATTCTGGACCGAACCTTTGCCAAAGGTTGTTGCGCCAACCAGTGGTCCCCGCTGATGATCCTGGATCGCTCCGGCAACAATTTCTGATGCGGATGCTGAGCCTTCATTGACCAGTAATACAAGAGGTATTTCGGTAGCAAGACCTCCCTTATGGGCGTTGAATTCCTCCATTCCATCATCATAGCCATAATCTTCATAGAGAATTACACCTTCAGCGATGAATTCGGATCCCACCTCAACAGCTGTTTGAAGGTATCCTCCCCCGTTATTTCGCAGGTCCACAATTAATCCAATCGGGTTCTGTTCAAGTAATCCTTTTAAATTTTTCCTGAGTTCAGATCGGGTATCCGCTCCAAAGGTCAAGATTTGAACGTATCCAATATTCTCTTCCAGCATTTTGCTTTCAATGCTGGGGATGATGATCTTTTCCCGGATAATAGTGACATCAAAAGGTTCCGGTTTTCCTTCGCGGCGGATGGTAAGCACAACTTTGGAACCGGCAGGACCAAGGACTTTCCGGATCACCAGAGAACCATCTATACCGGTCATATCTTCCCCGTCAATCATGATCACCTGGTCTCCGGATATTAACCCGGCTTCTTCTGCTGGAGAATTAGGCATAGGGCTGATTATGGTGAGGTACTCGCTCGTGGTATCAACCCAGGCACCGATTCCTTCATATTCTCCATCCATCGGAATATTGGCCTGCATATATTGGTCTGGGTCCATATAGGAGGTATGCTGATCCCCCAATGAATCCAGCATGCCTGAAATTGCTCCTCTCATCAACGTGGTATTGTCAACCGGTTGGTCAATGTATTGATCATGAACGATTTCCCAGGTCTCCCAAAAAGGAATAAATAATTCCTCCATCGAGATATTGGCAGAGGGATCCGTTGCTGGAGTACCCTCAGCGCCTTGTGATGGCACAATTTGTGTTGATTCGGAAAACCAGGACAAGGCTGGTTGGGGTAATAATAGATTGCCGACAATCGCGCCGGCAGAGAAAGCGCTGGCGGTGATGACCAACCCGCCTACTATTCCAATAATGATCCAGATGCTCTTTTTCATACTTATCTCCGCTATAAAGTTCCCTGGGATACCTTCTAAACTTATTATGTCACACTAATAAGGTTATCACCGGGAGATTAATTCAATCTTAAAAGTATATCAACAAATTATTAAGATACCCCCATATCCTTGAATCAAGTTAAGGAAAAGATCTTACCTAAAATATTATTAGTCTGACCGAATGGTAGGGAGGAAAATAATATCCAGATCCAGGGGGCGATCCAGTTCGTTTTCCAAGGTTAAAGCCAGATCATTTACAGTTTCCTGGTCCAGTGGATCTGAAGATCGAACTGTCGCGCTGATCAACAGTTTATCCCGGGACTGTGTCCTTTCAATATTGATGATGGACATTTCTTCTGTTAGGGGGAATTCCAGAAATACTCGCTCAATAGTTTGTTGTTCCCGGGTTTGTTTAATGATCCCGTTCATGATAATTGCCAGGGGAATGGTGATCAGAAAGACTAGAAACAAAATACCTGTCACTCCTCTCTGGATTCGTTTTTTTATCTCTGGCTGCAGATTCAGGGGATGAATACCCAGCAAGGTGAAGATGATTACACCGCCAAGGCTGATGGTTACAAGGTTGGTGGTGAACAGCAGTAGAGCGCCGCCAGCTACTTGCATGTTCCCATTTGCCAACCCCAAACCAACTACACTGAGAGGCGGTGCCAGGGCTGCGGCAATTGCCACACCGGGCAAAGCTGCGCTGACATCTTTTCTGCTTACTGCATAAGCGCCGGCCATACCAGAAGCCAGGGCGATAAACAAATCCAAGATTGTCGGTTGAGTCCGGGCGAGGATTTCGGGAGTCATGTCTTTTAAGGGAGAAAGTAAACCGATAATGATCGAAACAATTATAGATGCCATTACACCCTTAAAGACAGATTCCAGTGAGGTCCTGACTAACCGTCCTTCTCCAAGGATTATCCCGAGTGAAAAACCAAGTATGGGTGACATCAGCGGGGCTACAAGCATAGCACCGATCACAACTGCCGGGCTGTTAAGCAGCAGTCCCAAGGTAGCAATGATTGAAGATAAAACGATCAGCACGAAATAATCTGAGCCAGGCTGTGCATCTTCAATTAGTTCCTCCCGGACTCCAAGCTGGTCGTCCGTTGTTAAGGTAGGAAAGAGGCTGAAGATTGCTGACAGTGCTCTGCGAAAAAGGAATTCCCGAGCGCCGCTGTATCCTTTGACCATAATGGATGTGTTCGGCGCCTGGGCAGCAATTCTGAGGGGAATGCTTCCAAAAGCAAATTGGTCAAAGAATCCCTGTTCTGTGGCGCCGACAATGACCAAGTCGTAAGCTTTGGCTTCCTCGAGGATGCCATCCAGGACATTGTTAGCTATGATCACCTTCTTTTCAGGCGGTTGGTTGAAGGTCAGACCTTCCAGAGTATCTTCAATGGTCAGGAGGTTTTCGTCCATCCGGCGGGGTGTGGCCCGGCCAACCTGGACATACAGTCCGGTTACGGTAGACCCATAAATTTGAGAAAGTGTGGCTGCTAAGCGGGCTCCAATCGGAGCGTTGGGACCTCCGGCAGTAGGAACCAGGATAGAATGGATTTCCTGCGTATGGTCTCCCTGCACGATTAAAACATCACAAGGAGCATTTTTAATGACCGGGTCAATTACCGGTCCCATGGTATTTGAGATTGACCGGGATTCCCCAAGCCATCCAAGCAAAATCTGGTCGACCCGTTCCTCCCTTGCAGTATCCAGGATACCCTCCGAAATACTGCGCGATACCCGGGTCATGGTTTGAACCCGGAATTCTTCTATTGTTGCCTGGTCTACCGCCCGGTCCAAAAGCACATGGTCGGTTTCTGCCTGTGAACTGCCCTCTGAAAGGGGAATCTGGCCGGGCACAGTAATTACCCGCAGGGCGATGACTTTTCCTCCTTGCTGACGGACAAGTGTACCGGCTAAACGAAGCAAAGTTTCCGCGGTATCCGGATTAGCGATTGGGACTAGGACTCGTACGCTCTGTTTTGTTTTTTCTTCTTCCAGGTGTGTTGTTTTAAATACAGTGATACCTTCTTTGGCTTTAATACTGTGGTGCCGTCCGTATCCAATAAAAATGACAAAACCTGTCAACATTAGCAATCCGGCAGCAGGAAGATATTCTGCCCAGGTCAAAATGAGCAGTAAATCAAAAACCAAAACCAGGGCTGGAATCCAGGGATGGATGAGAAGGTTAAAGGAGGATGAGGCGATTTGTTCCCTTCTGGTGAGGGTGAAATTAACAGCCATTAGCACGATCAGGTAGAGCAGCCCGCCCAGCCGGGCTAAATAATCCAAGGGGAAAAAAAGCGTCAGGGCAATCAGAATTGTGAAAACGGCAATCAAGAGTACCGGCGTGTTCAAGCGACGGTTGGTTTGTTTAAGGGGTTCAGGCCAAAAACCGTCACTTGTCATAGCATACCCCTGATGGGACAAGAGGGTTATAACCCTATTTAAAGCCAGGGGGATAGCCGCAATGCTCAGGAATAACATTCCGACCCTGGCCCATTTTCCGCCGACCAGATTAGCTAACTCAGCCAGCGGCAGTCCCAGCTCAGTGGAAGATCCAGGGTGGAATACTCCACTGACAATACTGGCAATCAAGGCAGTGATTAAACCTGCCAGCATTGGGGTGATAAACAAGGCTCTGGGGGCGTTAGTGGTGTGTTTGGTAATTTCACCTTGCAAGCCAGCTGTGATTTCCAGACCGAGAAAAGAAATCAGCAATAAATTAAATGGAACACTCCAATCTGAATTTGATAGTTCAAGGTTAACCAGCTTGATTTTGGGTAGAGCGACCAGGCAGAAAATCAGGATTACAGCGATAATCAGCAGCAATAGATAGCTATTCCGATTCTTCCTGAAGGGAAGAAGTTTGATCCCGGCAGTGAGAAGGAGTATTCCGACAGCAAAGGGGAATTGAGGCAGACTTACATCAGCTAAAAGTTCAACCAGGGCAGTGCTTTGCCGGGCAAAACCCTGGATAAGGATCCCACCTGCAGTGATTCCTGCCAGGAGCAGCGCCCAGCCGGTTAAAAACGCCAACCAATTTCCTTCCTCGCAGTCTTGAACAAGCCGATAAGCTCCACCGGGCTGGGGAACACTCATTGAAAGTTCAACATACCCGAGCAGGTTTCCAACCACGATTAATGAGGACAGAAGGATAATAACGGGGATTGAAGTTCCGTTTGTGGTTATTAAATCACCCAGCAGGACAAGAACGGAGATTACCAGCATCACACCCAGGCTCATTGAGATTGCGCGCAGGAGGCTGATGCTGTAGCTGTATCGGATTTGCTGGGGATACTCTTTTTCGCTCATGGTTTTTCCTTATCATTGGCAGGAATGGACCAAGCTCATTCCCGGAACCATAGCTGGGGCATTTTTTCTTTCATATCATGGATTGACTTTAACTGAATATCAACCTGGTTGGAAGAACCATTTTCCCCAACCAGCGTGGTGTAAAACCCGAGTTCTTTGGCAGGTATCAGGTTTTGAATCAGATCGTCAAACATCACACATTTTTTTGGATCAGTCACTCCTGCCAGGGTCATTGCTGTCTGGTAGGCTTTTCGGTTAGGTTTAACTATAAAATCCAGCGCAAGAAGGTCCACGATCCCGGAAAAGAGATCTCTAATTCCTAGTTCATTCAATACCCTCCCGACGTGGCGGTGGTCCGCGTTGGTAAAGACCCATAAATCCTGAGGCAGGGTCTTCAGTAATTCCCGGAGAACAGGGTCCGGTTCCAGAAAATCCTTCAATGGCAGATCATGAACATAGTTTAAATAGTCATCAACCTCTACCTGGTGGTGAATCCTGAGACCTTCCAGCGTAGTTCCGTAAGTGGTCCAATATTTCTCTCTCGTAGCAGGGATATCCACCTCAGGGATTCCAACTTCCTCCAGCATGAATTGGTAGATCCGGAGTTTGATTTGTTCCCAAAGCCCGTTCGAGGCAGGATAAAGTGTCGCGTCAAGATCAAAAAAAAGGGTAGAAAAATACATATCCGCATTATACCTGATCCTGATCTACCAAGATCACCCGCGCAAATGATATCAAACAAACCGGGCTAAGCGAGCGCGGAGGATTTTTTCCCATCCATTGTCCGCACTCCGTTATAATATCTTCATGCCTATACAAATATTGTCAGAAGAGGTTGCCTCACAGATTGCTGCTGGAGAGGTTGTGGAACGTCCCTCATCCGTGGTGAAGGAATTAATTGAGAATGCGCTTGATGCTGGAGCAGATCAGATCACAATTCTGGTTCGCGAGGCGGGAAAACGCCTGATTGAAGTAGTAGACAATGGGGCAGGAATCCCAGCCGAGGAATTGGCACTGGCGGTGCACCGTCACGCAACCAGTAAATTGAGGGATGCGGAGGATTTGTTCCGGGTCTCCACATTGGGTTTCCGCGGTGAAGCTTTAGCCTCAATAGGATCTGTCTCCCATCTATCACTGATTTCCCGGATTCAGCGGGAGGATCTGGGTGCAAGTATAAAAGTGGAAGGAGGAGAACTAAAACCATCCACTCAGTTGGGAATACCGCCAGGGACAACTGTCCGTGTAGAGCATCTGTTTAACAATGTACCCGCGAGATTAAAATTCCTTAAAACAGACCGGACAGAAAAAAGACATATCAATGATGTTGTCAGCCGATACGGGCTTGCCAACCCCGGAGTCCGTCTGAAACTCTATCAGGATGATGAGCTGGTATTTCAAACCAGCGGCAGCGGAGTTCTCCGGGAAGTGATCACCGTGGTATATGGAGTTGGGACAGCCAGGCAGATGATAGAGGTTCTTTCCGAGGATGATGTGCTGATGGTGAATGGATTTATCAGCCCTCCTGGATTAACGCGATCTAACCGACGGGAAATCCTCTATTTTGTCAATCAGCGCCCGGTACAGGATCCTGCTCTCAACAAAGCCCTGACTCAGGCTTATCACACCCTATTAATGAAGGGCAGATATCCCATTTCGGTTCTCTTTCTGAAACTCCCACCGGACAAGGTGGATGTTAATGTGCACCCAACCAAGGCAGAAGTGCGATTTGTGGATAAGGGGGAAGTCTTTCGCAGCGTGGGTAAGGCGGTCAGACGGGCTTTGTTAGCCAATACTCCTATTCCAGAGGTTGGAAACCTGGGGGGAGTTAGGTTATGGGGTGGACCAACGCCGGATCACCGGGATGTTCAGCGGTGGATAGACCCGGCCTGGGAGATGGCGAAAGGTGCCAAAGATGAAGGTTCTTTTGGTACTCTGGTGGAATCCGGGCAGGTCATTGCAGGAATGGGAGCACCCATTTTACGGCTGATCGGGCAGGTAGCCGCAACTTATCTGATAGCGGAAGGACCCGATGGTTTGTACTTAATCGACCAGCACGCTGCTCACGAAAGAATTTTATTCGAGAAATTTATCTCGACCAGAGATAAAAATGTGCCTTCCCAGGTTCTCCTTGATTCTGTGGTGGTTGAGTTCTCTCCCAGCAGCGCAGATTTGGTGAATGAACATCTTAAATTGCTTGGGGAATTGGGATTTGATCTGGAAAGTTTTGGACCAGACGCTTTCGTGATCAGGGCTGTACCGGCTCTGCTGCAGGGCACATCCCCCGAAGGTATCCTTAGAGCTGCAGTTGAAGATCTTGAGGAAGATGAAACTCCACTTGAAAAAAACATCGAACAGAAAATAATTGCCAGGATCTGTAAAAGGGCTTCAGTAAAAGCCGGGCAGATCTTATCTCCTGAAGAGAGTAAACAACTGCTGCTAGATTTAGAAGCCTGTATATCTCCGCGGACATGTCCCCATGGACGTCCCACAATGATTCATTTATCGGTTGATTTGCTGGAAAGGAAATTTGGCAGAACAGGTCCGAGGTAAAAAAAAGGCTCCCGGAGTTTCAAAAACTCCGGGAGCCTAATATTTCTACTTAAGATAATTCCTCTATAAATATCTCTGGAAGGTCGTGGCATTCCCCGCAACCCAGCTGCGGCTCCCGAACGTCCTGATGGGTTTTTGTGCAGTAGGCTTTAACTTGAACTTGCTGGGGGAAAAACGGAAAAAGCCGTTTGAGTTCTGGTTTCAGCTGCATATGTTCACAGGCATTTGCCCGCAATATCTCCGGGACAGGACAGCTAACACAAAATTTTGACTGCCAGACCAAGGGAGGATTCGCAGAGTCTAGCAGCCGGCACTCTTCCCGGTTTTTTCCGCGGTGATAATCACCGAAGAAATAGCGGCATTCAATTCCGGCAGGAGTTCTCATACTCTGGTGACATATTCTCCGGTCCTGGTATCGATCCGGATGGTATCTCCCGTTTCGACGAAGTTCGGCACATCCACTTCAAGACCGGTTGAGGTGGTAACAGATTTGGTGACGCTGGTGGCAGTATTTCCCCGAACGGAAGGATCGGCTCGCACAACCTGTTGATCTACTGTGGTCGGCAGAGCAATATCCAGGGGGTCGCCCTTATAAAAGGTTAGTTTCACTTCCATTTCATCGGTAAGGAATTTAGTGGTGTCTCCCAGAACATCACCCCGGAGAGCTGGCTGTTCATAAGTTTCAACATCCATGAAGTAGTACATTTCTCCATCGTTGTACATGTACTTTACATTCTTGAAGGTGAGCTGAATATCCTGGACTGAATCACCGGAGTTAAATTTTTTCTTCAGACGTGTACCTGAACGAAGATCTCTCACATCTACCCGGATAGTGGCTTTTCCACGGCCGGGTTTATGATGATCATATTCAAGCACTTTATAGATTTTTCCATCTAACTCAAATGTCACACCTTTTCTTAATTCATTAACATCAATCATTATTTTTGCCCTTATTGTACAAGTTAATGATAAATCTACCCCGTGATTATATATTACACTCAAATTGGTGACAAGGGAAAGAGGGCGACCTGTGTTGTTCTTTATTTAGCCGGGGATCCGGGAATTTCGACTGGAAATCATTCTGAATCTGCTGCTTGGAGTAAAACCGATAAGTAGGGGTAATCCATTCTAAATTATGGTAAACTTACATGTGATGAGAAAGGGATTTAATATGGCGGATAAAAAACGAATCATTTGCATTGAGGATGAACCAGAGACCACAAATCTGATGAAATTGATTCTGGCCAGAGAGGGGTATGAAGTCCTGGGAGCAAATGGCGGTGAAGAAGGTCTGGCTTTGGTTAATGAAGAACTTCCTGATCTGATCCTACTGGATTTAATGATGCCTGAAATGGATGGAACGCAGGTATTTCAACGCTTAAAAGAAAACGAAAAAACACGGGATATCCCTGTCATCGTTGTTACGGCAAAAGTCCAGAGCATTGATATAGTACTTTGGCGGCAAGTAGCAAAAGTGGATGACTATATCACAAAACCTTTCCGCCCTGAAGAATTGGCTGAACGGGTCAAATACGTGCTCTCTCAATCAGGGGGATAAACTTCCCTGGTTGTAAGCAAACATTCACCTGAATTCACCATGAAGAAAGTAAATGTCATTAATAAAACTCGAAGTTTGGAGAAACCGCTTCGAGTAAAAAATTGTGATACATTTTTCTGCCGCTTACTGGGTTTAATGTTCCAAAGAGAATTGGATTCAGGCGATGGATTACTGCTGGTCCAAAAGAATGAAAGCCGGAGCAATGCTGCCATTCATATGTTTTTTGTGGGTATGGATCTAGGAATTGTCTGGTTGAACAACGACAAGGAGATCATCGATATCCAATTGGCGGAAAGCTGGAAGCCGATGTATACCCCACAACAACCTGCCCGATTTGTACTGGAAATCAACCCGGACAGGATGACCGATTTTAATATAGGAGATCAACTGGACTTTGAAAAAAATTATCCGGATTAGTATTCTTTTGGTGTTGACCTTCAGTTTGTTCAATCCTGTATTTGCCCAGGAAAACCAGACCGGAGGACCAACCTATATTGTCCAGTCTGGAGACACGCTGTGGACTATCGCTAGAAATCTTCATATTTCTTATGATGAACTCATAGCTGCGAATCAGGTAACTAGTGAAAGTTCCATTATCCCCGGAACAGTGTTAGAAATCCCCGGCCTGGGAGATATTTCTGGTGAACTTTCAATAGTCAAAGTATCGTATGGGGAATCCTTACAAAGCATCAGCCGGCGTTATGATGTTCCGGAGGATACTTTGGTGAAATTGAATCGGTTAACCAGCCCGGTGGAACTTTATGTTGGAGTATCCATGGTGTTGGTGGCAGAAAATGAAGCCATTGACCAGGCAGGAAAGCGGGTCTCACTTGCGTTTGAACAGTCTTCCCTTGAATTGGCTGTGATTGAAAACCTCAATCCCTGGGACCTGGTAATCACAAATGCTCAAGGTGGAGAATGGGACCTGATCCCCGGAGAAGTGCTTTATGTTCACGGTACTGACCCTTCGGGTCCGGGTGCATTTCCAGAAGAGATTCAGAAAGTGTCCTACACACCAGGGAGTTTCATTCAGGGTCATACTTCGGTTTTTGAAGTAAAGGCTCCAGAAGGCACAACGATCCAGGGATCTCTGGGTGAATCTCCGCTTTCTTTTTTCTCAGAAACTGGAGTGAATTACCTGGCGCTGCAAGGTTTACACGCCAAGGAAAACCTGGGCTTTAAACCGCTTTCTCTTTTCGGGATACTGCCGGATGGTACACCGTTTGCTCATACACAAATGGTGCAGGTCTTCAGTGGGGAATATCCTTACGAGGAAATTTTTAATGTTCCGCCGGAAACGGTTAGTGTGGATCTCACCAATAAGGAAACCGATTATTTGGAGGAGTTCGCCGACCAGGCGACTGGTAATAAATTCTGGGAAGGTGATTTCCTGAGTCCCGTACCGGCAGAACTCAGTGCCTGTTGGCTTTCCTATTATGGAAACCGCCGCTCCTACAACGATAGCGGATTTTTCTATTATCATACTGGACTGGATTTTTGCGGTGCTATGGGTGGAAATATTTTCGCATCTGCTCCCGGAAAGGTTATCTACATTGGATTGCAGCCGCTCCACGGCAATACAACGATGATCAATCATGGTTGGGGGGTCTATACACTCTATGCTCACCAATCTGAAATCCTGGTTCAAGAGGGAGATCGGGTTAAGGCCGGGGATCTCATCGGGAGAGTAGGATCAACCGGTAGGTCCACCGGCCCTCATCTGCATTGGGAAGTTTGGGTGGGCGGTATCCAGGTTGATCCAATGGATTGGCTGGTTGGTAGTTATCCTTGATGGAAAGCGGGCCATCCTGTCTTTGAGGGATTCACTCCATACAAAGGTTGTCTAACATAAAGAGTAGAGTATAATATACAGGCTTGAAATCAAAATAATTTCAAGTCATAATTTTTTCATTCGTTCGAGGCAGATTTATGGTTGCAGCAGTACTATCCCTCCGAGAGAATTACTGGGAGGAATATAAGTTGGAAGAAGAAGATATTACATATCTCTATGAGTATCTTCTGGAAAATGAAACACCATTGACTTCAGAAAAACTCATGCCTGTCCTGATTAATCACCGGATATCCAGAGAGAAAGACCGCCTGGAAAAGAAACGTCTGGATGGGAACGATATCTTTTATCCGAAAGATCAATATGAGGTGGGGAAAAAGTTAGTTTTCCCCGCATTTGAGTGGCAAAAAGGTGAAGTAGTTGGTCTGAGGTCCGGCGGAAATCCCGCTGTTGGTCAATTCAGTGTTATTCAGGTTGAATTCGAAGGTGGAGAACAGCATGAATTTGCCTCTGGTCTTGAAGATCATCTCCTGAATATCCCCCCGGAAGCTGCTCAGGCAGATTCATTAAATCCGGAAACTGTGGCCGCTGAGTACAGTGACTTGCTTATCAAGCAAATTGAGCTGGGATTATCAGGCTCTGAGGATTTTAATCAGATCGCGGGACGCTGGTTCCTGCAAGCTCTGCTGGTCGATGTAAACACAGGACATTTGAATCTGGCAGAAGCTGTCCTGGATATGAACCAGGGTGGTCCACTTTCTACCGCTGAACTGGTAAAGGAAATAGATTTGCCAGCAGATGTTAATCCAAATTTGATCGAATTTTCTCTTGATCATGCACTGCAGGAAGACCCTCGGTTTGATGAAGTGGGTCCGGCGGGAATTGTTTCCTGGTACTTAAAAGCCCTGGAACCAGAGAGTGTTCAGGAAACACCGCTGCACTTGCAGTATATACCAATTGAGTATGATAAAGACTCTTTAACTGAGGAGATGCTCGCTTTGGAGAAATCTCTGGATGATGAGTTAACTCCCTGGGAAGATCACCGCCTGGAAGCAGAGAAAAAAGTTGAAATCCAATTAATCTTTCCCCATTGGCGGGCGGGAACGCTTCCCTTATCTGAGCGGATACTGCCGTTATTTCCGACAGCATATGAAGCTCCCCGGATTCGCTTTACCCTGATTGACGGGAAAACCGGTGAGCGATTTCCTGGCTGGGTTGTCCGAAAAGAACGTTATGTTTCGGGATTAAAGCAATGGTATGAGGAGAATGAGTTGATTCCGGGAGGCATCATCACCATCATGCCTGGGCAAGAACCCGGTGAAGTGATCGTTGAAACAAAAAGCTCCCGCTCAACCAAACAATGGATGCGTACGATCCTGGTTGGATCTGATGGGGAATTGGTTTTTGCCACCCTTAAGCAGATTATTTCGTCCGATTATAATGAAAGAATGGCAGTAGTCGTCCCGGATGTTGATCCGGTAGATTTAGTCTGGGATAGATACCAGGATGAGCCGCCGCCATTTGAACAAATTGTAGTGAATACTGTGCGTGAACTGACAAAACTTAACCCTCAGGGACATGTTCATGTGACTGAATTGTACGCGGCTGTAAATACTGTCCGCCGTTGCCCACCGGGACCGCTGATGTCCTTGCTGGAAACCAGGCCCTGGTTTGTCCATGTGGGAGATTTGCATTTCCGGTTTGATGATTCCGAAGGGAAATAATTTAAGCCAGATTTAGAGGAAGGAGAGAAGTGGTGTCTAAACCTAAGTTATCGGGCATGTTGAAACCTACGGTTGAAACACCGTTTCAAATAGACTTCGGTTGGTGGAAAGAAAACGACCGTTCCTGGCGGGTTAATTTGCGGAGCTGTCTCTGTGAAGAACACCAGGAATTGTATGCGGACCTTGCCGGCGATGAGGAAGTAGATTGGATTGATCCTGAAACCGCGGAAGTACAATCCGTGGATGGATTGCAGCACACTTTGATTTCCCATTGCGCGCGGGAAGAGCAGTTCATTACCGAGTACACAACACTCACCGAAGCCTTATTCCGTCTTTTCCTGTCCAACGGCAACCAGCCCTTATCCCCGGATGAGCTGGCAGAAGTGCTCAATCGTCCATCTCAGAAAATTTTACAGACCATTTCCGGTCCGCGGGTTTATAAAGGAATCCGGCCCGTCCCCAGAAAATAAGGGTCGGTAGTACAGCTGGATAACATGCCCTCGTAGCTCAATGGATAGAGCACCGGACTTCTAATCCGACGGCTGCAGGTTCGAATCCTGCCGAGGGCGCCTGACACGTCAGGATTACTTCTAAAGCTTTCTTTCCCCTGAATGTGGGGGTTAAGGAGGCTTTTTGTTATGTTTGGGAAAGAGACTGAGCGGCGGATTTTCATATTAATAGATGGGACATTAGATGAAGAACTGGAGGGATTTATTCTTGACAGAAAGAGCAGGGGGTTATCACCGAGAACAATAGACTTCTATATTGAAAAACTTTCAAGGTTCAGGAAGTATATTCAACCCAAAGGCTTCATCCAGATGGATGACATATCAGCAGCCGATATCCGGTTGTACCTGTTGCGGCTCTCGGAAACCAGCAATAAAGGGGGAGTTCATGCCCACTACAGAGCATTGAGGAGTTTATTCAACTGGTGGGAAAAAGAATCTGAGGATTTCCAGAATCCTATCAAGAAAGTATCTCCACCCAGGGTAATCAATAATCCCAGAGAAGGCATTTCAATTGATGATGTGATGAAAATGGTAAGCGCCTGCAAAACAGGCCTGGCTGAGAGGGATAAAGCCATCCTGCTTTCATTAGTAGATACAGGATGTCGAGCCAGCGAGTTTCTGGCGGTTGATATCGGAAACCTTGATTTAATAAATGGAGAAATCCAGATATTTCAGGGAAAGGGTGGAAAATTCAGAACGGTTTACCTTGGCAATAATTGCCGGAGGAAAGTTCGTAAATACCTTAAAACCAGGAAAGAGGTTTATCCAAAATTGCCTTTGTGGATTACTAACGATGGCTGCAGATTAACTTATTCTGGTTTGAGGCAAATCATTCGCAGAAGAGCAGGGGATGCTCAAATAAAAGCATCGGGTATTCATGATTTTAGAAGATGTTTTGCGATTGAATTTCTCAGGAATGATGGGGATATATTCACTCTTCAGAAAATATTAGGTCATTCTTCATTAGAGATGGTTAAAAGATATCTTGCTATTGCGAAAACAGATTGTGAGATAGCCCACAGGAAGGCGAGTCCTGTAGACAGATGGAACGGTGGATAATTATATGTAATTTAGCCAGCCCGTTTGGATTGGTTATCAATCTTGATAAGAGAGTTGAATAAAGGGAATAAATTTGCTATATTGAAATCAATTATTCTGAAGCAGTTACTTGGATATTTGGTTTGCTAAAAAGAAAGGAGTGTGGCATATGAATAAGAAAAATGAGTCTCCTGTATCTCAGAAGAATCCGCTTCGTTCTTTTTTGTTTGGCGCATTAGTTTTTATTATTATTATCCTTCTTAGGTTTATTCTGTTATTTCCATCTTATATTTTCGACATATTATTAAATTTCTACAGTCTTGCTCTTTCAATTTTGTTTATCGTTTTCTATCAACGCAAAATGAAATATGCTTGGCATTCTCTTTTGCTTATCTATATTCCTCTTTTTCCCATATATTTATATAGGACAATCATAGTTGGTGATACGTTGTCATATATCGTATCAATTGTATGGGTTGGAGTTATATTAGTTATATTTAACTGGAGAAAAAGATACTTCAAATACTTAGAGCAAGAAAATGGAATAATACAATCATCGGAGCAAACTTAATAACATATAAGATGTTTGTCTCATAAAAGGCATCAGCCTTCCAAGCTGTTGCTCATACGCTCAAAACCCTCAGGCAGCTCCCCAATAGCAACCCTAATTTAGTATAATAACCATAGGATTTTAACAATTTTATTTAGTCATTCTCCACAATCATGGGTAGGATGGCTTTAGAACGGGCTCTAAGAGTTTTTACCATTTATGCATCACTCATTAGAGCACCGGACTTCTAATCCGACGGCTGCAGGTTCGAGCCCTGCCGAGGGCGCCATAGTTTGGGGGTGTGAATAATCATCCTCCTCTCCATTAGAATTCCCAATTTGCCTAATAAGTATTTTTTCTCAGTCTCCTGGAGGAATTTTAGAGAAGTTCTTTTTTTCGAAAGTTAATCAATCTTGAGAGATAAATGAACTTGAAGCGATATTGAAAATGGCTCTTTGTTTTTTTGTATCAGATCTGCACGGTCATATAAACCGTTATCAAGCCCTTTTTTCGAAGATCTCGGAAGAGAAACCCGCAGCTGTTTTTCTTGGAGGAGACTTGCTGCCGTCATTTGGAAAGATGAGGGGAGGAAATTTCATCCAGGATTATTTATTCCCGGAGTTTAAGAAGTTGAAAATTAAACTTGGGCATGATTATCCGCGTGTTTTCCTGATCCTTGGCAACGATGACAGCCGGACCAATGAAGATGATGTAATTTCTTGTTTGATGAAAGAGGGTGTCTGGGAATACATCCATAACCAATCAGCTCAGTTTGGCTCCTACAATGTTTTCGGTTATGCATATGTTCCCCCAACGCCTTTTATGAATAAAGATTGGGAGCGGTATGATGTCTCAAGATATGTTGATCCGGGTTGTATCTCCCCGGAAGAAGGATGGCGTTCAGTTGAACAAGCAGAAAACATGATTCAGTATGCGACAATAAAACAAGATCTGGAGGATATTATCGGGGAAAATGATTTATCAAATTCGATATTTCTCTTCCACACTCCCCCTTACCAAACAAATTTGGACCGAGCTGACCTGGATGGCAAAATGATTGATCACGTACCCGTTGATGTGCATGTGGGCAGTATTGCTGTCAAAGACTTGATTTTAGATCACCAGCCTCTTATCACCCTGCACGGTCATGTTCATGAATCAGCCAGGATAACCGGCTTCTGGAAAGAGCAGATTGGTAAGACTTTTATCTATTCAGCTGCTCACGATGGACCCGAGTTGGCATTGGTGCGGTTTGATCCGGAAAAACCCCAGGATGCAAAGCGCGAATTATACTAAACCCTGATATTGTTCCTGAGATTCCCCCATTCTTAAAGACCTTATTTATTCAAACCGGAGCCAACAGACAGCGGCATTGCAGCATCTGATATAGCTCCAATTTTTACTGCATAACTGCTGCGGTTTTTAATATCCTCATCGGTGATGAGAACAATATCCAATAAACCACTTGTTTCATAACCCGTTCTTAATTGGTTAATATGGCTGAGACTCAGGCTCCATCCTTCTAACCAAACTTGCAATTCTTTTTCTTGGGTATCATTCCCAATAAAGTGGATTAATAAATCGATGTCGCTTTCAGGACCGGCGGTGGCATTCTTAGTGCTTCCGATTACGTAAAAACCCTTAACGCCAAATCTCTCCGGATCAATCATTGATGCAATGGTTTCCGCGCTTTTTAAACGCCAGCGCCAATGATCATCTCGGGAGTCCGGTTGCGAGATGGATTTTAGTTCACTTTGGGTTTCTCTTATTTCATTTTCCTCTGTGAGTATGGCGATTGCTTTGTTTTTATCAGCGTTCATAAGAACTTGAAGTACCTGCCCACTCGAAGCATTTTTCACATCAATCACCCTGATAATATTCTCCAGATGGGCAAAGTCTGGCAGTATATCCTTGATAATATTCTTTGATTCCATTAAGTAAACAGAATTATAGATGATGCCAAAATCATCAGGATATAGGGGAATATAACGAATTGAGGATTCAACCAGGTCCTGGAAAAAATGAGTACCGAAAGAGAGATCCGGGGTATAATCACCCTTTTTTTGGGCTACTTCTATTAAAGCTGCTGTATTGTTGATATCTGAATAAGTAACACTGACTCCAAGTTTGATATCACCCCGGCTTCCCCATCGTCCAGGTCCCATCAAGATGAATTTCCTTTTTGTCAAGATTTTGTTTAACCTGCTAACCGCACGGCCTACATCTAACATATCCTGGCGAGTTGGAAGTTGACTGTATTGTTCAGGATCTACATATACGATATGGGTAATATTGGGGATTGTTCCATTGGATATGTAACGGTCGGCAGTGAATATTACCCTTTCTTCAGGGATATCAGTCGGGATATCCGCTGGAATATTTTCTACACCGTAACTCTGGGAGCGGCATTGCAGCAGGTAAAAATCATCTCCATCACAGGCGAATTCAATATCTATGGGATGGTTCAGCTTATCTTGTAGTTCATTTAATACTACCCGTAGTAGATTTAGAAAGGGGGAATGCGAAAACAATCCATCAAAGGTGAATATCAATTTATCCTTAGTGAAATCAGGTCCCAGCCCTGTAGGGATTTGGGCATGGTCTTGAGTGATGACGGATACTAGCTGCTTAATGTTTGGGTATTCGTCACCATATTCTTTAAGTAATTTTTGTAATTCAATTGTTTCAAAAATGTTTTTTTCTAAATTGATTACATCAATCTCCTTGGGAGAATACCGGACAATTTCATCCAATGAGGTATTTACACGCAATCCGGGTTGGCCAGGGGCGGCAAGAATTGGATAATCATCACTCAACCGATCCACCGCGCGGGTTCCCAATCCAGGAACAATCCGGACCAGACCATCTTTCTTCTTGATTCGGCTTGACCACCGGAACTCATTTTGACTGAAAGCAACTCCGGCAAATGCCGGGAAATAGTAGGGGCCAATTTTTCTCCCTACTACCTCCTGGATCAGGATACCCATTTCTTCGTGATGGTCGATTAATTTATGTTCGTGCCGGTATTCGATAGGATCCGGACCGTACATGGATGCATAAACTTCAACAATTGCATCGATAAGGCTTCTTAACCGCTCTTCTTTGGTTCCCTGATTGGCTACAAACAGACTTTTATACTTGCCGGCAAAGGACATTCCAACCTGGTCTTCTAACAAACTCGAGCTGCGAACAATGAGTGGGACATCCCCGAAATCATCCAGGGCCATGGATAGCCCCTTGACAATTTCAGGTGGGAGGGGAGAATTCTTAAAAACATGGATTATATAAGGGTATTCCTGGCGGATTTCCCCGATATTCAGGTACTTATGTTCGATGATCTCTTCAAGATTATTATGTTCGATATATGAAAAGATGGCATCAGAAATGATGTACCAGGTTTTGGGCATTTTTACCTGCTGCAGTAAATCCTGGTTAAGAACTGACTTTTTGATTATCTCCATTGCCAGGAAGATTCCAGCGCTTTTCCCGCCTAATTTTCCATAGCTCCCAGGTTGGAAAATAATATGTGACGATAATTTGTTGAAATCCTCAATAATAAGGTGGCGTTTGGCGGTATCAATGAAATTCTTTTGCTCACTCAGCAATCGGCGTATGAGAGAAACGCGAACGCTCTGTTCTCTGGCAGCAGATAACTCTAAACCCTGTGTGGATAGATGTTGGTATCGGTCAAGAGCGTTAACAATTTCAGGTATCGAACAGCCTGGCTGGACGAGAGTATTTATCAAGAAACCGGATTGATCTTCCCGGATCCACTGCTGGATGCTGGTTAATATATTGTCTTCATCCAGGTACTTCCCGGCGAGTTTAAATACTTCGTCGATGGCGCCAAGGGCATCCTCATCTGACTTGAATTGATAGGGAAAATTCGCTTCAAGCAATTCTCTGTCTTCCCGGTAAGCAGAACTGAATAATTCCAACAATTCCGTGGCTTCTTTTATCCCGCTCCCACAGAGATGGTGGACCATTTTTCTGGCTATGGTTATTAGTAAGTTGGGGTCAGTCTTTTCCAGAAGACTCAGAATCACCTGCCAACCAGCTCTGGTTTCTATATCGGATTTGCTTCTTCTTTCAAATACATCCTGCAGGCGTTGGTGTAAAAGAAAATTCCCCACTTGATCAGCAATGGTGTTTATTAATCTGCGTTCTTCCCTAAGAAATGGACCTTCATCCAATTCAGGTTTTTCTTCTGTGTAGTACACACTGATTCTTCCAGCTACTTGATCCTGTACAATAATGTCCGAGTGCTGTCCCCAGGGTGTTTTTACAAAATCTGCTGATTGGAAAACCTTATCGCCATAAGTGATTTCTGATTGGCAGATTTCAGGGTACTGCCAACCCGGAGGAATCACAGCGATTATTCTATGAAGTGCATCCTCGGTTTTGATACCAGGTTTACTCAGGGTTTCCTGAACTTCATATAAGCAATTAAGTTCTTTTGCTCTTTCCCTGAGTTCTTCGACTAATCGGTTGATAGGTTTTTCAAGGTTTTTAGTCATTTTCTTCTCGCGATTTTAATATTATTCCGCGTCCACTTCTACCATCAATTTTAACGTATAAAGGAGCTGGCAGTTGCACATGACGCAAAAATTGGGTGGTTTGAATTTCTTCTTGATGATCTAACCAATCCCAGTCCAGTTGAAGTTTTCCAGACGAGGGGACAGATATATAACTGACACCAAGGCTGGTCATATTATGGAAAAAGTGAGACCCTTGACTCATCTCCACTCTAAAATCCTCCCGAAAAGTTTCTACAATCACCCTGGCTCCAGATATCTGCCCCCAGTTGGCAGGGATGCCCAACCAGGGATCGGAACTTCCCAGGCGGCCAATAACGATTAATAAATACGATTTCCCCAGATCAATCAGAAAATTGTTGATTTTTTCAAGTTCATCAGCAATCTGCTGGGTGTTTTCAAGTTCAAATTTATGCGGTATGACATAGACTATATCCTGGATATCATCGATTAATCCGTTTCCTAATACATTCTCGGATGCAACAAGGGCATTCTCGTCGGTCAAATCTTCATCAGTAACTTTCACAATGTCGGAAGTGACAACCATGGATCTAACCTGGAGTAATCCCAGGCAGTGAGGATTGAATGTCATCGCGAATTCAATTTCCACGGGTTTTTTCAATTCATCCTCGCAAGCAGCCAGGAGCGATTTAATCAAATCATTCAGGGGGATATCCTTCAATGTCAGCAGGGGGGCAAAGGTTAATACTCGAGGTCCTGGATTTCCCATCCCGATGGTCAGCCGGTTCGATTGCAAATCGTAGGTCGAACATAAGTAACGCAGTGAGCTGTCCTTTTCAGCTGTAGTTAGATTCTCCCGAATTAGGTACTCGGTTTCTCGAATGGGATCATAGACCAGAGGGGTTCCCATGTTAATTGCCCAATACTCTTTTTGACTACCCTTCAGGAGTTCCTCCACTGAGCTGAAAGGGGGTCCGATTTTCGGATAGGCCGGTGAATAGGTCCATGATACTCCGCCATCAACTATGGTTTTCCCTAAACCTAAAGCAAGGTTTACTACACCATCATCCTGCTGTGCTCGACCGACTGGATAGAAATTGTATGATCGCGTCACTCCCGATAGTTCAGGATAAAAACGAAGACTATGCCGTGAGCCAACGACATCCTGAATGATCACCGCCATTTTTTCATCTGAATGATCGTGATTGGTAGCTTTCCGGAAGCTTTTTGCACTATTAAAAAAAGTTGAGGCGTATATGAATTTAACTGCTTCGGTTAGTTTTTGGAATCGAGTACCGGAATCATGTTGGTGATTTGGGATCATTTTGGTGGCATAAATACCGGCGAATGGCTCGTGGGTTGCGTCTTCAAGTAAACTTGAAGAGCGGATAGCCAGTGGTGAACAAATTTGGTTTATGAGGAATTTTAAATCGCCAAGGATATTAAATGGTAAATCTGCATTTTGAAATGCATGGGCAATCCGGTCATCAGGTGAATCGGAAATGGCGATGCCGTAGAGATCGTTCTCTGCCATAAATGCATCGAAGACATCGGTAGCAATCACGGTCAGGTTCGGGATCCCAACCGTGATTTGTTGAAAATCAGTTGTCTGAAAACGTGATAAAAGAAGGTTGTTCAGGAAGACCAATCCTTGTGCTTTGCCCCCAATTGAACCAGTTCCAATGACGCGGATACAATTTTCCAGATCTTTATTATTGCGATCGAATGGAATCAGGTTCTGGGATAAAGAGTCCTCCGATTTAATATTCATCAGGCCAGAATTATACCCATCCGCGAGCCCTGCAGGCTTTGGCTACGCGATCTACGGATATCATATATGCAGCATCACGCATGTAGAGTTTTTTGGCTTTGGAAAACTTACTGACGTCAACATAAGCATTGGTCATGATCAGGTCAAGTTTCCCAAGGGTTTCTTCTTTTGCCCAATAATAATTGGCATTGCTTTGGACTTGTTCAAAATAACTGCAAGTCACACCTCCTGCGTTTGCCAGAAAGTCGGGAATTACAATAATTCCCCGGTCATTTAGAACACTATCTGCATCTGGAGATGTTGGACCATTCGCGCCTTCCGCAATGAGCTTAACTTTTTGCGATATTATGTCAGCATTCTCACTTGTGATTTGATTTTCCAGCGCTGCTGGGACTAATAAATCCACATTCTGCTCCAACCAGGCATCACCAGATACCATGTCAAAGCCTAAATCTTGTGCTTTGCCTTTATCTATCTCTCCAAAATGATCTGTGACTGACATTAATTCTTTAAGTTCAAAACCGTCCTTTTTCCGGAAAGAATACGCTGTTTGGTCTTCCTGGTTCCAACAAGAAACGCAGATTGGTGTTCCGCCCATTTGTTGGTAAAGTTGAATGGCATACTGGGACACATTGCCAAACCCTTGGAAGCTGGCAGATGTATTTTGGATGTTGATCCCCAGTTCTTTCATCGCCTCCCGAACAGTGATCATAACACCATATCCGGTCGCTTCAACTCTGCCGAGCGAGCCTCCCATACTGACTGGTTTCCCGGTAATGAATCCCGGATATTTAGCGCCGTGGATAGCTTCATATTCGTCTAACATCCACAACATATGCTGGGAGTTCGTCATCACATCCGGAGCCGGAATATCAGAGAGAGGACCAATATTCTTGGCGATTTGCCGTACCCATCCGCGGCAGAGGCGTTCCTGTTCCAGAAGACTTAAATCATGAGGATCACAGATAATTCCACCTTTACTGCCGCCCAGAGGAATGTCAACGACCGCGCATTTCCAGGTCATCCACATCGATAAAGCCCTAACTGTGTCGACAGTTTCCTGGGGATGGAACCGAATGCCGCCTTTTCCAGGACCACGGGCATCATTATGCAGAATCCGGAATCCCCGAAAGACTTTTACCCTGCCGTCATCCATCCGTACAGGAATGTTGAATTGGTATTCCCGCATTGGGTAGCGTAAAAAGTCCCTGGCTGCCTGATCTAATTCAAGCAGTTCAGCGGCATGGTCAAATAGCTTCTGGGCTGTTTTAAATGGATTGTAAGATTTGTCATCCATAGTTTGTTTGTTTCCTCTATTTTTTCTCGGATAAATCTAATCTTATAGGCTAAGTATTACATCTTTAAAAGAAAAAAACAAATGCCAAATTACATTTGTTTTTGTGAAGTTATTTCCTCTTTCAGGGGAGTATTATTCAAAAAAGGAAGCGTAATCCTCAAAGGACTACGCTTCCTGCAGATACCTCTAAATTGTTCAATTTTAATTTTATTCCCCTTCAACATCAACTGGAGGCTGCCGCTGACCCAGTTCGCGGTCCAACATTAACAAGGCATGGCTGTTGTCACCTGCTCTTTTGATGTTTTCCACGACTTCGCCGACATGTTCTTCCTCTTCTACCTGTTCATCGATAAACCACTGTAAAAATGACAGGCTGGGATAGTCTTTTTCTTCCATTGCCAACCCGTACAACCGGTGGATATCGCCGGTGATTTTCTGCTCATGTGCCAGAGCGCCTTCGAATACAGCTAGGATTGACTCAAACTCAGCCTGAGGTTCCCCGATGGCTTGAAGCGTTACCCGCTCGCCGCGGCTGTGAATGAAGTCGTAAAAACGAAAAGCATGAGCCATCTCTTCTTCAAATTGAATTTTCATCCATTGGGAAAATCCGGGATAAGTCTCTGCCTCAAAGTAGGAAGCCATGGAAAGGTAGATATAGGCGGACTCGATCTCGTGATGAATTTGGTCGTTCATTGCCTGACGTACTTTTTTTGAAAACATATTTTTTCTCCTCTTTTATAACAACCGATTTAATACCATGTTTATATAATTTGATAAGGATCTTTCCTAGCTTTTTTTACCGTTATGTATTCTAATAGATTTAAGTCTTCCATAGTGTTAATCTCGTATATAATCGCTTCACTCGCCCAGGGATAAACCTACTGTGTGTTAAAATTAACTTTTAGAGTGCTTCCTCTGGTCGGGTTTTAGGAGGGATTTTATGACGGATGTAATCATACGGATTAAACCGTTTAAAACGGATTCTTTTGTATTTCATCACCTGCGAGGTGGAGGATCAGTGTGGCAAGTTGTCGCGGGATCTCACTGCTGGTGTCCTCCAACGGATGTTTATGAAACTGACGACCAGATTACTGTCCGGGTAGAAGCGGCAGGAATGAAGAAGGGTGAATTTTTTATCACATTGGATAAACAATTGTTGTTAATTGAAGGGCGACGTCCCAGCTTAAGCGAAAATGGTGCTTATCATCAAATGGAAATTGGGTTTGGGGAATTCCGCAACGGTGTAGAGCTGTCATCTCCGGTGATTACTGAACAGGTGACCGCAGTTTACGAGGATGGATTTCTGGAATTGACCCTTCCTAAACAAAAACCTCGCCGTGTAGAGATCAAGGATTAAGGATTTATGCCGTTATCGCGTTGGAGTATGGACATTTTAGAATTATTAGAGTGGGTTAATCGGGAGGATCTTTCCCTGGAGGATATTTTCCTGGGATCTGTGGTTCCGAATATCTCCGATATGACCGATGAAGAGGGTGAAGAGTTAAGTCAGGAAGATCTGATTGGGCGAATCCCTTCCCAGCTTCCCATTCTACCTCTGCGGGGACTGGTGGTTTACCCGGAGACAGCAGTTCCTTTATCCATTGGCCAGCCTCGATCCATCCGATTAGTTGATGATGTGCTCTCCGCAGATGACCGATTGATTGGGTTGGTTACTTCCAAGGATCCCCAGATCGAGAATCCCGGTCCGGAAGACCTCTACCGGGTGGGAACGGTTGCCTCGGTCCACCGTCTATTCAGAGCACCTGACGGCACCATCCGTTTGCTGGTGCAGGGTATCACCCGCTTTGAAATCAAGAAATTTATTGAGGAAGAACCCTATCTCAAAGCGAAAATACAGCTGTCCCCGGTGAAAGTTGAGCGGGACCTGGAAATCGATGCTTTGACGCGCCAAGCCCGAGATCAATTTGCTGAGATCACCAATTTAGTGCCTTCAGTGCCCCGGGAATTAGTTGATGCGGTAATATCCCTGGATGACCCCCTGCAGGTTGTTTACACGGTTGCAAATTTTCAGCGCTTGGAATTAAACAAAGCTCAGGAGCTGCTGGAATTAAACTCTGTCTCGGAAAAACTGCACAAATTGGTGAATTTTCTGACCCGGGAATTGGAAATGCTTGAAATAGGACAGCGCATTCAGAACCAGGCTCGATCCGAAATTGAAAAAGTCCAGCGAGAGTACTTCCTGCGGGAGCAGATAAAAGCCATCCGAACAGAATTGGGGGAAGAGGACGATCAAACGGCAGATGTTGAAGAATTCCGGCACCAGATTGAAGAAGCCGCCATGCCGGAAGAAAGTGATAAACAGGCCAGAAAGGAATTAGACCGCTTATCCCGCCTGCCTTCTGCGGCAGCGGAATACGGTGTAATCCGGACCTATCTGGACTGGATGGTTTCTTTGCCCTGGTCGAAGATGACAGACGATAACCTGGATATTTCCCGAGCCAGAAAAGTTTTGGATGAAGACCACTACGGGCTGGAGGATGTGAAGGAAAGGATTCTGGAATTTCTCGCCGTCAGAAAACTCCGCAAAGAACGGGAAGGTGAAATTGAAGAAACCTATGAGGATGATATCCGCAAAATCCGGGAAGGCGTAATTTTGTGTTTTGTAGGTCCTCCCGGAGTAGGGAAAACCTCGTTAGGGCGCTCGATTGCCCGGTCATTGGATCGGAAATTCATCCGCATTTCCCTGGGCGGAGTTCGGGATGAAGCGGAAATTCGCGGACACCGGCGTACGTACATCGGTGCCATGCCGGGGCGGATTCTGCAGGCTCTCCGCCGGGTAGGGAAAAACAATCCTGTCTTCATGATGGATGAAATCGACAAATTAGGACGGGATTACCGCGGAGATCCAACTTCCGCATTACTGGAAGTTCTGGATCCAGAACAAAACAGTGAGTTTAGAGATCATTATCTGGAGGTAGCCTATGACCTTTCGAAGGTGATGTTCATCACCACGGCAAATTTATTAGAACCAATTCCTTCCCCTCTGCGGGACCGGATGGAAATTATTAAATTATCTGGTTACACAGATAAGGAAAAGAAAGCGATTGCCAAAGGGTACTTGATTCCACGTCAGATTAAAGAGAATGGGCTGAGATCAAAGGAAATTTCCTTCACAGATCCAGCACTGCAGAAGATCATCCGATCTTATACCCGGGAATCCGGTGTCCGGAACTTGGAACGGGAAATCGGATCTCTGTGCAGAAAAGTAGTCACCCAGATCGCCGAAGGAAAAGTTGAGAATGTCAAAATCGGTGTCAAGGAAGTCGTGGAATTCCTGGGTCGGCAAAGATATTACGGAGATGAGGAAATCGCCAATCGGACTTCAGTGCCTGGAGTGGCTACCGGATTAGCTTGGACCTCCACCGGAGGACAGGTGCTGTTTGTTGAAGCCACATCTATGCCCGGTAAAAACAACTTCCAGCTCACCGGATCTCTCGGTGAAGTGATGAAAGAATCCGCCCAGGCGGCGCTTTCCTACGTGCGATCCAAAGCTGACAAATTGGGATTGGATATGGATTTTTTCCAGGGTCAGGATATTCACTTGCATGTTCCTGCCGGTGCTCAACCAAAAGATGGTCCCTCTGCTGGTGTTACCATGGCAGCTGCTCTGGTATCCTTGATTTCCAAACGCCCGGTCAAAGGCAATGTCAGTATGACCGGCGAGATTACCTTACGGGGTCAGGTGCTGCCGGTAGGTGGCATTAAAGAGAAGGTTCTGGCGGCTTATCGGGCTGGATCAACAACAGTAATCCTGCCTAAAAAGAACCAGGCAGATCTTGAAGAAGATATTCCAGCAGAAGTTTTAGAGAAGATCAACTTTATCTTTGTTGAAAATGTTGAAGAACTCCTGGAAGCCGCATTAACAAAAAAGAAGACCGCCCCCAAAAAGAGGAAATCTAAGGCATAAATAAGAATTTGGGTGGTAATGTTTTCGGTAAGTGAGATCTGATCCAATTTTAAGTGCTGGGGATTCAGAATTGAAAGAAAACCTGTTTGCCGGGTGAAATTTGATAATTATTAAAGTTACGATGAGGAACACCTATTCCGTTTGAGGCGGATAACCAAACAGCTAGAAGAAATAATAATAAAAATCCACTCCAATACCAAGTACAAATTGATTTTTTGGAGTGATTATTACAAAATTCTGGTTACTGAACTCCTTTTTTTGTTCCCATTGTGATGCAAATTAGATAATAGATAGCAAGGACTTCAGCGAGATAATTGAATTGAATCCACAACTGGATTCGGTTAATTTGGTTAATTTCTTCTGATAAATTCTCCTTGCTGCTAAAGTTGAGAGGATATTGTGTCTGAAAAAAATAAACGTGCCGAATTAACCTGGTACACCATGGATTTACATTTACATACACCGGCATCTGAAGAATATTTACAGCCGGAAATTGGATATTTGGATATATTAAAACAAGCGGCAAAAAAGGGTCTGGATATTATTGCGTTTACAGATCACAACACTGTGGCAGGTTACCGCCGAATGCAGGAGGAAATTGAGCAATTAAAACTGCTCCAAAAGCTCCACCGCCTGCTCCCGGAGGAAGAAATCCGCCTGGCAGAATACCAGCGTTTATTAAAACGGGTGCTGGTTTTACCCGGATTTGAATTTACAGCTACATTTGGTTTTCATATCCTGGCCATTTTTCCGAAAGATAAAGCGGTCAGGGATATTGAACACCTGCTGCTGGAATTAAACATCCCTTCCGAAAAATTAGATGAAGGCTCGGTTACCGTAGGCGCTAGTGTAGATGTATTAACCGCCTACAAAAGTATCCAGGATGCTGGCGGCATGGCAATTGCCGCACACGCAAACTCTAATAATGGGGTTGCGATGCGCCGCTTTCCTTTCGGGGGGCAAACCAAAATTGCCTATACCCAGGATCCCCATTTGATTGCGATAGAAGTGACAGATTTGGCAAAGAAGGGCAGGCATTCTACAGCGTCTTTCTTCAGTGGAAATAAACCAGAATATCCACGCCGGATGCATTGCATCCAGGGTTCAGATGCTCATTTGCTGACCAAGAGATCCGCTCTTAAAAATAAACTGGGAGTTGGTGACCGGACAACCGATGTCCGCATGAAGGAGAGGAATTTTCAAGCATTACGGGAGCTCTTTGAAAGCAACAACTTCTCCCGGACGCGACCCCATCAGCTGAGTTCTCAACCAGCTTATGACTTTATCCGGGATGCACGGCAGGAAGGGGCAACCTTTGTCCAGGATTTTCACGAAAAAATCACCGTTCGGGGCGGTTTTCTCTATTCCATCATTGCCGATGTCTGCGCTTTCGCGAATTCTAACGGGGGTATCTTGTATCTGGGTTTATCAGCTGAAAAGGGCAAATCATTTGAAGGCATACCCCGTCCGAATCAGGGCATAGAAAAGTTAAAGTCAGAGATCAGCAAACGCATCAGCCCGGTATTGGAATGTAAATTTGAAGTCCAGGAAACGGAAGGAAAGAAGGTCATCCAGGTTATGATTCCCCGGGGAGAAGATCCACCTTATGCGGTGGATGACAATAAAATTTATCTCCGTACGGAAACAGAAACCGGCATGGCTGTCCGGGATGAAATTGTTGAAATGGTACTCCAAGGAGAGAAGAAAAAAGCTGCCCCACCGTCTCATGTGCAGGCTGAAACGCTCCCAATTCCAAGATCAAAAGATGTCAGCAAGATAGTTTCCGAAGAAAACGAACTGCAACCTGATGATCCACCCCGCACTGGTGTGGAAATTGTCTCCGTAACCAATCGGAGCGGTGAAAAATATTACACCGTACGGGACTTACGGAACGGCAATGTGGTAAAAAATGTCACCCTGCAATCCTCCCGGCGCTTATGGCATTATGCCATTTCCCAATACTCAAAACTCCCTAAGGCCAAGGAAAAGAAAGATATTTCATGGCAGGGAGATCTGGGATTGATATCCCGGAAGAAGAGGGGCAATTATACAAGTTATGACTTGATCCAACGAACCGAGGAGGGTTTCCGCTATTATTATGGTGTTACTGATGATGGCATTCACGGCAGCTGGGAAGGACTTATCTAGAGGGAAAATAAGATGTCGATAAAATTCGCCATCCTTACTGTATCTGACAGGTCATCCAGTGGGATGAGAGAAGACCGGTCTGGTCCCGTGCTTCAGCAAGCAGTCATCAATTACGGCTGGGAAGTAACCCAAACTGGTATCGTTCCGGACGAAATTTCCGAGATTAAAGAAAGATTAAGGTATTGGTCCGATTCCGGGAAAATCAATGTGATCCTGACCACCGGGGGGACGGGATTTTCCCCCCGGGATGTCACCCCTGAAGCTACCAAAGAGGTTCTGGACCGCAATGCATCAGGACTGGCAGAAGCCATGCGGGCAGGAAGTTTAACAATTACTCCCCATGCGATGTTATCCCGGGCTGTGGCTGGCATCAGAAAAAAGACCCTGATCATCAATTTTCCTGGCAGTCCCAAAGCGGCATTGGAGAATTTCCGGATTATTGCTCCGATTTTACCTCATGCAGTTCAATTACTGGAAAATGACAGTAGGGCGGAAGAAAACCATCAGCGTCCACTGGCCGCATAATGTAGTGCATCAAGAAACAAGGCAGAAGAGGAGAAAAAAAATGAAGCGTTTGCTTTGGGCAGCAGCAGGGCTATGCCAATTACTTTTGGCACAGCCCCTTTAGTTTGTTGATTGTTATTTTCAATTTGTTCGAATAATATTTACTCAATTCTCAACGGGCCCTCTTCAAAGAGCTTCCTGGCGATTACCATACGTTGGATTTCGCTGGTTCCTTCTCCGATAGTCATTAGTCTGGCCGCCTTATACATCGCTTCTACCGGATATTCCCTGCTGTATCCATAGGCTCCATGAATCTGGATGGCGCTGTAGGCTGCTCGTTCTGCCATTTCCGTTGCGAACAATTTTGCCACTGCTCCTGCCTGGGTGTAAGGTTTCTCCTGATCTTTTAACCAGGCCGCGTAGTACACCATCAAACGGGCAGCATGAATGTCTGCTGAGGCATCGGCAACCAGCCACTGAATGGCTTGGTGTTCTGAGAGAGTTTTTCCGAAGGTTTCTCGTTCTTTGGCATAAGATAATCCCTCTTCCAGGGCTGCCTGAGCGATCCCTACTGATAAGGCGCCAACACTGATTCGTCCGCCATCGAGGATTTTCAGTGTTTGCTGCAGTCCCTCACCCTCTTTACCGAGCAAGTTTTCGGCCGGCACTTTTACGGTATCATACCGGACTTCATGGCTGTGTGTACCTCCAGCCCCCATTTTTTTCTCTGGAGGTGCGACGGATAACCCCGGCGCATCAGTTGGAACTATAATCATGCTCATTCCGCTGGATCTTTCCTCCAGGTTGGTTTTTACCAGGGTGACGATAAAATCTGCTTCCCCAGCATTAGTAATCCAGGATTTTGACCCTTGAATGATCCATTGGTTTCCCTGTTTTTGAGCTTTAGTCTGAATATTTCTTAAATCCGAACCAGCCTGGGGTTCGGTTAAAGCCAGGGAGGTCAATTTCCCCTTTCCGGATGTTACTGGAGGAAGCAAGGTTTGTTTTTGATCCTCTGTTCCAAATAGCGCCACAGACGCGCATCCCAATTCATTATGCGCTTCAATTGTAAGAGCGGTACCTCCGTCTCCCCAGGCGAGTTCCTCAATTGCGATAGCGGAACTAATGGCATCCAGCTCAGATCCTCCATAGGTTTCCGGCACGGACATTCCCAATAAACCCATGGGGCCCATTTTTTGAATCACAGACCGGGGAATCTCTTCCTTTTCATTGATTTCCTGGGCCAGTGGTTTAATCTCTTTAGATACAAAATCATGGACAGCTTTTCGCCACAATCTTTGTTCCTCTGATAAGTGGAAATCCATCTAGTTCTCCTTTTTCATGGATGGTGTTCAGGCCGATGATTCCCCAGACTCCCTCAGCAATCTGATTAACTGGGATCATTCTGCCTATATTCTAAACTGAACTGATTGTAGAATCAAATAATATATGAGTTTTGGACCGGGTTTCCGGTTTATCGAAATTGGACCTCTGGTAGAATGAAGGTATTATTAAAATGTTTTCCAGGCAATAAGGACCGGATATGTCTCAATCCGTTGCGATTATTACCGGAGCTTCCTCAGGTATTGGAGAAGCTGCTTCCAGAGCCTTAAGCAGCAATGGATACCGGGTAGTTTTGGCAGCCCGGCGGAAAGAACGTTTGACAAGTTTGGCATCTCAAATTCGGGAGGAGGGAGGAGAAGCGCTGGTAGTTCCAACGGATCTTGGTCAGTTGGAACAAATTCAACATTTGGTAGAGAGTACCCTTCGAGCCTACGACCGAATTGACGTTTTAGTGAACAGCGCCGGATATGGGAAGCTGGTCTGGCTGGATGAACAGGATCAGGCTGGTATTCAGGATCAGATTCAGGTAAACCTGACAGGAGCAATCCAGATTACTCGAGAAGTTCTTCCCTGGATGATAGCCCAGAGTGGAGGCCATATCATCCACATTACCTCAATTGCCTCCTGGGTAGGTGTGCCAACCTACAGCATTTACGCGGCGACAAAATTCGGTTTAAGAGGATTTTTAGAAAGTTTAAGGCGGGAACTACAGGGAACGGGGATCATCGTGTCCGGAATATTCCCGGGAGCAGTGGACACAGAATTTGATCAGCATGCAGGAGTCCATTGGAAAACCACGAGGGTCACCCCAAATTGGCTATTACTCACCGCAGACGATGTAGCACACCAGATCCTTAAAGTAATTGAAAAGAAGAAAGATAATGCCATTATTCCTGGAATCATGCGGCTGGCTATCTGGGTAAATGCCCATTTCCCGGGGGCTGTTAGCTGGTTGATGGCAAAATACTTTTACCGTAAAGAAGGAAAAACTGTTGCCTGGCGGGATACTGAAGAATAAAAAACAGCCATTCCAGCGTGAACTGAACCCCGTAAACAGGACACGAAATTAAAACACCTCTCATATAATAAATGCACTGCACCCTCACCCGTCCCTTCGACAAGCTCACTTCATCTTCGCTACGCTTCGCTCAGTACAGGCAGGACAGGCCCTTCGATTCCGCTACGCTACACTCAGGACAGGCCTCGGGTGAGGATATATTGCCAAACGCGCCCGGGGATGGGCGCTCAGAGCATCTGGGTTTTTCCATAACCTGTCACCTTGTATGAACATGAAATTCATACTGCCAGGTGATAAATCACCAGGCAATAAACTGCACCCTCACCCGTCCCTTCATCAAGCTCACTTCCTCTTCGCTACGATTCGCTCAGTACAGGTAGGACAGCCTTGGGTGAGGATATATTGCCAAACGCGCCCGGATACGGGCGCTCAGAGCATCTGGGGTTTTTCCCCTACCTGGCAACCTAGGTATGTACATGAAATTCATGCTGCGCCTTCAGAGAGGGCTTTACAAAGAAAACCAACCCTTTACAATCATGATCGTATCCAGCTTAAAACAAAACTGACGTCTATCGAAATCAGACGTCAGTTTTTATAATAAGTTTTGAGAGGCTTTTATTTATTTATCCACCTTATGGGGTGAACTCCAGTGAAAGGACTGTTTCCTATGATAGTAAGGAAAGACCTGTTATACCTGTTTCTCTTCTGATTTTTCTTCCGTTGGATTCTCTTTTTGTATAGTTTCCTCTTCCAGGATATAAATCCCATTGCGGACCTGGTTGAGAACTCTTTCCAAAGCAATTTCCAGGTTTGTTAATGTTTCCGTGACATACTCATCTGCCTCTGACTGAGCGGTCTTGGCCTTTAGCTCCGCTTCGGCTTCAATTTGGGAAGCTTTTTTCCTGGCATCCTGGACGATACTGTCCCGGTCAGTTAACTTATCGCTTTTATCCTTGGCTATGTTGACCGTCCGGTCTGCTTCTTCTTTGGACTGAGCGATTATCCGATCTTTTTGGGCTAGTACTTGCTGGGATTTCTTTACTTCTTCCGGGATCGCTACCCGCATCTGGTCGATAATATCAAGCATCCGGTCCTCATCAACTATCACATTATGAGTGAATGGAATGGAACGGCTGAGGTTTATCAACTCTTCCAATCGATCCACAAGATGTAGGATGTCCATGATTTACCCCTCCAAAAGAAGTGTGATTTTAGTATATCATGAAAAGAATTTGTTCAATCTCTCAGTGAAGTATAGGGGACGATGTTTTGATCGCTTCCGAGTTCCTTAAACCGAGCTATTAAGGCTTTCTCAACCACTTTCGGGACCATTGAACTAACATCCCCGTTCAGGGCAGCAATCTCCCGGACAGTCGCCCCGCTTAAGAAGGTATGGTCCTTATTTGTAATAAATGCCACCACTTCAATATCGGGGGATAAACTATGATTGGCAAGCGCCATTCGGAACTCATATTCAAAATCGGAAAACACCCGCAGACCGCGAACAATGACTTGGGCATCAATTTGATGGCAGAAATCAACCGTTAATCCGCTATAGCCCATGGTTTTGATATTTGGGATGGATTGAAGTGCTAGTTCAACCAGTTTTATTCTCTTCTCAGGAGGAAAAAGCAATCTCTTGAGCGGCTGGTCGTACACGGCAACGATCACTTCATCAAATAAGCGTGATGCACGTTGGGCGATATCGATATGCCCGTGGTGGACGGGATCAAACGTCCCAGGAAAGACAGCTCTTATCATAAAATTCTCCTAGACATTTCTGGCAGCAGATTTATCAGCTGATATCGCCTGAGTTTTTCTGTGTCCAGAATTGGTTAACTGCGAGAGCTAATTTCTGATGATTATCCTGACTTAATTCAGGATCCTGACGGAAGAGTTCTGATGCATGCTGACGGGCCTGCTCGATCAATTGCAGATCTGTGATGCTGGCAAACTTCAATTCCGTGTACCCTGATTGGCGGGTTCCCAGGAATTGTCCTGGTCCGCGGATCGCCAGATCCTTTTCAGCTAAAACAAAACCGTCATTAGTTTCAACCATTGCTTGCAGCCGTTGATTTTCTACTTCCTCTGCGTTTCCGGGAATCAAGATGCAGTAGGATTTTTGATCGCTGCGTCCCACTCGCCCCCGGAACTGGTGCAGTTGAGCGAGTCCGAAACGATGAGCGCCTTCGACCAACATTACCGTTGCACCTGGAATATCCACACCCACTTCTACAACTGAGGTGGAAATGAGGATCTGGATTTCCTTATCACGGAAAAGAGTCATAACACTCTCTTTTTCATCCGGACGCATTTGTCCGTGCAACAACCCAAGCGAACATGAAGGAAAGATTTCATCCTGAAGCCGTCTGAATTCATCCACAGCGGCTTTTTCATCAATTTTTTCACTCTCTTCCACCAACGGATAGATGATAAATGCCTGATTACCATTATCTACCTGCCGGCGGACTAGACTATATGCCCGTTCAATTTCCCTTGGATAGAGAACATGGGTTTCTACCGGTAACCTTCCGGGTGGTAATTCATCGATCACGGATAGTTCCAGGTCCCCAAATGTTGTCAATGCCAGTGAACGGGGGATTGGAGTAGCGGTCATCACCAGCAGGTGCGGATTGTTGCCTTTTTGACGCAATATGCCCCTTTGTTCAACGCCAAAGCGGTGCTGTTCATCCACGATGGCGAGCTGCAGGTTCTGGAATTTAACCGGTTCCTGGAGTAGAGCGTGTGTGCCAATCACCAATTTAATCTCACCCTGAGAGAGTTTTTTACGGATTTGTTCTTTTTGATCTTCCGGTGTCGAACCGATCAGGAGACTGATTTCGTTTTCTTTTACTTCATTTGGATCATTGTTCAGTAGTTTTTTCAGAGTATTGAAATGCTGTTCAGCCAGAATACTGGTGGGTGCCATAAAAGCAGCCTGGGCTCCCTGCCGGATAACAATTAATGCCGCCAGAGCAGCAATGACTGTCTTGCCAGAACCTACGTCTCCCTGGAGCAATCGGTTCATCGGATGACCTGAGCGCAGATCTTCCCGAATCTGGGTAAGAGCTTTGATCTGTGCCTTTGTGAGCTGGAAAGGGAGCTGTTTCACCCTGGAATTTATCCAATCATCCGGGCTGTCAAAAACCTGGCCGGGACGATTTTCCCACTGCATTTTCTGTTTCAAGACACCCATCTGAAGCAGGAATAGTTCATCAAATGCCAGTCGTTGTTTTGCTTTTTGAAGGGATTGATCCGAGTCCGGGAAGTGAATTTCCTGGATTGCGTCGGGTAATTTTGGAAGGGAGATACTTGAACGGAGCTGGTCCGGCAGGGGATCCTCTATGCTGGGTCCATATTTCTGGACCGCGTCGTGTATGATACCGCGCAGCCATTTCTGGGTGATATTTTTGGTGAGGGGATAAACCGGGACGATCCGGTTAGTGTGCAGCTGCTTTTTACTCAGCGGCTCCCATTCAGGGTTATTCATGGTCAATCGACCAAGATACTGTTCAATTTCTCCGCTTAAGACGACATGTTTTGCGCGAGAGAGCTGCTGCTCCAACCAGGGCTGGTTAAACCAAGTTACTTTTAGCGCTCCACTTTTGTCAGAAACCACGGCTTCAACCAGTTTCATTTTCCCGCTTCGAATGCTGCGGGTGGATACGCTATCAATCGTCCCAATTACCGTGACCTCTTCACCAAACCACAAATTGCCGATTGGTTTTAGTTTTGAGTAGTCATCATGGCGCCTTGGGAAAGTGTACAGCAGGTCTCTGATGGAGGAAATACCCATCCTGGTCAGAGCGGAAGTTTTCTTTTCGCCTATTCCCTTTATGCTGTTAACCGGGATGTCAACATCCAGTTTTTCTGCTGGAGGAGTGACCGATTCTTCGGTTTGTAGTTCTTTCTGGTCTGGTTGGCTAGGTTTCTTAACCTGGGCAGGTGGTTCTGAAATCTGTTGGGGAGCGGGAGTTGGCTTTTCAGTTGGCAGATTTTCCTCATCCACCTGGTCCTGCTTTTGTTCCAGCGGGGATTCTTTATTGACCCGTTTCCAAATCCCCTTTAATGCTTCCTCGCGGGACTCCTCACTTAAGCGATGATAATCCCTTAGTCGGCTGATTACAGCTTGAATAATCTGTTCATGTAATTGATCTTCTCGGGCTTCGAGTTCCCAGGAGGATAGAATATTTGCCAATCCTCCCATGACCGCCTTATTGTCATATCCTCGTTCAGCTTCTAATCTGAAAAACTTTCTTAACTTTTGGATTGATGTTTTCATTTGAATTATTTTACCACTGCTGCAAACCCTAGCCCATTGGGTCCAACATGAGTGCCAATAATGGTAGTTACATTCACTAGTAGAGGATTTCGGATCTCGCTGGGCGCAAATTGCTGTATAAAATTTTTTCCATCCTGGATCGCGTTGGTATGAAGCACAACAAGATATTCTAGATCTCCCAATCCCTGCAGAACATCACCCAGGAACTTAATGCCTTTCTCCCGGGCACGGGTCAGTCCCCGGTTAATAACTTTCCCTTCCTTGAGTTCAATGATTGGTTTTATGTTCAGAATCGAACCAATCCGGGCTCTTGCCCAAGATATACGACCGCTGCGTTGGATATATTCAAAAGTATCCAATAAGGCATAAACATGAACTCTTTCCTTGACCGACTCGATATCTTTTAGAATCGTTTGGAAAGGGAGGTTCTCTTGAGCTGCTTTTGCAGACGCGATCACCTGAAATCCCAGCCCCAGGGATAATTGTTGGCTGTCCACCACATAGACTTTTTGTGAGAATTCCAGGGACGCTAATCTAGCAGCATTAAAGATACCACTTAACCCGCTCGCTGCGTGAATGGATATAATTTTGGAAAACCCCTGATCAAAGATTTTTTCATACAAAGCCAGGAATCTGCCAGCAGATGGAGCTGCAGTTGTCGAAAGCTGTTTCAGACTGGGAAGTTGGATATAAAAATCATTCCTGGATAGATCAAATCCATCCAGATAAGTTTTATTGCCAATTATCAAATCCACTGGAATCTGAAAGATGTTATATTTTTTCAGTACGTCAAGCGGAATATCCGATGTGCTGTCAGTAACGATGGCTGTAGACAATAGAAACTCCCCTGGCTATAAAAACGGCGGAACTTATTATAAGTCCGCCGGATTTATATTTCCAGGAAAAACCCGGATTGAGTTGAAATGATAATTACTTCAAGGCTGCTTTACTCAATGGATAATATAAACTGGTAGTGGGGTTGACCGCCGTATTGGAGTTCAACAATCAAATCAGGATACTTTTCCTGGATTAATTCAGCCATAGATTCAGCGTCTTCCTGACTGATATTCTCACCATGGAACATGGTAATCAGCTCAAAATCATTTGCTTTTACCGTTTCTAGGAAGGTGAGACAACCCTCTTTGAGAGTTTTGTTTGAACCTATCAGCTTTCCGTTATGGAGGGAGATGATTTCTCCTTCCTTGACATCAATACCGTCAATTTCCACTTCCCGGACTGCAGTGGTAATTTCTCCACTTTCTATTTCATTCACGGCGGTTTGCATTTCAGCAGCTACCTGACTTAGTTCCTGGCCTGGAATGAGGCGCAGCATGGCGGCCAATCCCTGGGGAACGGTGATAGTAGGAATAACTTCTACCGTCTTGACTGAGAGTTCAGCTGCAGATTTTGCTGCCATGAGGATATTTTTATTATTCGGCAGAATAATTACCTGGTCTGTGGGTAAATCCTCGAAGGCTGCCAGGATCTCCTGCGTGCTGGGATTCATGGTTTGTCCGCCCTCTACGATAGCGGCCGCTCCCAGACTGGCGAAGATTCGCGAAAAACCAATCCCGGGGGAAATAGTTACCAGGGCGACATCTTCCGGAGATACGCTAATCAGTTTAATGGGTTCCTCTTTTTCCCGCTCAGCAGAGGAGGGGTCCATTTGCACCATCAGGTTTTCAATATGAACCTTGGTTATGGTTCCAAGAGTCATCGCGTAATCGATTGGCTCGTACCGCTTTTCAGTCTCCACATGAATGTGCATCCGGTAAATGCCATCCCCTTCACCAACTTGAATGGAGGTGCCGATTTCTTCTAAATCCTGGTAAAAATCTTCAAGTATCAATGGTTTGTGAGGTTGGAAATCAACAATCACTTCGTAATCCTGTCCGGGTTCAATGCTGTTGAGGGCTTCTTGTTTTCCTATCACTGACAACGGCTGGACATGGACCGGTTCAATATCCAAAGGTTCATCTTTAATGTAACGCAGCATGCCTTCAAAGATATGCAGCAGTCCTTTCCCTCCTGCATCAACAACACCGGCTTCTTTAAGAACATCGAGCAGCTCTGGTGTGTAATCAACGGAGACCTGGGCTGCTTCTGTCACTTTGTCAAGGATGAAATATGGATCTTCTGATTCCTGGAGAGCTTTTTCACCTGCCAGAGCCATATCTTTGCTTACGGTCAGAATTGTACCTTCCACAGGACGGACAACCCCTTTATAAGCGGTGTCGCGGGCTTGCAGCAGTCCTTCCACCAGGCTTTTCCCATCCAGAATTTTGGAATCCCCGATGCCTTTGGAAAATCCCCGCCAGATCTGGGACAGAATTACGCCGGAATTTCCCCGGGCTCCCATCAGTGCCCCATGTGCTAGTTTCGCGGCTAAAGCACCAACTTGTTTTTCAGAGGAGTTGGATATTTCATCATATGCCGCCTGGAGGGTGAGAACCATATTGGTGCCCGTATCTCCATCCGGCACAGGAAAAACGTTCAGAGCATTCACTGATTCTTGATTTGTCCGCAGCCAGGTTAAGCCGGCACTCATCAATTTTTTATATTGATCCCCGTCAATTTGAGGGGTCCTGTTTTCGGGGTATTCGTCACTCATGCCTAAGTACTCCTGAAGAAAGGATGCTGCCATTACTACCAGTGCCAGAGAGCTTACTTCTCCTCTTCGTTGCTGATTCGGAGACCTTGAACGTGAACGTTAATTTCGTTCACCGGAATTCCTAAGGATTTTTCAACCTGGTAGCGAACTGTGTTGGCAACACTGGCGGCAACGGATTTGATTCGGGTTCCATATTCGATAATGATGTAGACATCGATATTAATTACCTTATCTTTATATTCCACGTCAATTCCATGCGTCGGATCCTTGACAATTGCATGAGCCAACTCATCTGCGATGTTTTTTGGTGCCAGACCGACAACACCATAAGAGCGCTGGACAGCCTGGTAAGTGATGGTCGCGATTGCTTGTTTGGAAATTTGAATGTCGCCTAAAAGTGCTTTTTCTTTTTTCATTAAATTCACCATTTTGTTGGGAATATGTGTCAGGATAACTTACAGATGCCAAATGATAACATAAAAACAGTGGAAAGGCAGGTCTCCTCTTGTGGATTGACTTGTTGTATGGTAAGATTGGCGGGCTTGGCTGAATGAGTAATCCTGGCTTCGATTCTGGATTTAGTTTCAGTTACAAAGCTGGATTTTGCAATCATAAATAATCACTGTTGAACGAGGGCATTACCTATGGCGAAATGTGAAGAATGCGGAAAAATTACCAAATTTGGGCGTAGCCGCCCCTGGTCGAAAAAAACAACCAAACGTAAATTTAAACCAAATTTGCAGCAAGTTACGGTATATGAAGATGGAAAGAAAATCCGGAAAACATTGTGCACCCGCTGCATCCGTACTTTGACGAAAGTCTGAATCAATACCATAAACACTAAAGTATAGATTTCGTTGTGGGAGATAGGTCGATTTTTTGCCTTCTCCCGCAATTCATTTAATAGTGTACCTGAGCTTTTGAAGCTCAGGTACACTTGTTTTTGGATCCGGGAGCCTTATTTAGGGGAGCATATCCCGAAGCGATTGAAGACCTTTTTGTATCCCGAGGGGGTGATTAAAAATCGCGCTGGCTGCAACAAAAATCTCTGCCCCCTGATCAAAAATCTGCCGGATAGTTTTTGAATTGATCCCTCCATCCACTTCTATTAAAGCATCAGGATTGATCTCATCCAGGATATTTCTGATCTGCCTGATCTTTGGGACCACTTCCGGCAAAAATGATTGCCCTGAAAACCCCGGATTTACAGACATCACCAGTACCAGATCAACATCGTTCAGATAAGGTTTTATTTTATCTACCTCCGTTGCTGGTTTTAATGTAATCCCGGCTTTACAACCCAGGTTGTGAATGTTTCGCAGGGTTATATCCATCTCCGGGCAGGTTTCAATGTGAACTGTCAGAACCCCTGCGCCGGCGTTCACAAAATCTTCCAAGTATACCTCAGGTTTTTCAATCATTAGATGGACATCTAATGGGAGATCAGTTGCTCTCTTGCAGGCTTCAACAATGAATGGGCCCATAGATAAGTTGGGCACAAAATGTCCGTCCATGACATCGATATGGAACCAATCCGCCCCTGCTTCTTCCGCCTGTTTGATTTGATCCCCCAGCTGGGTGAAGTCTGCCGAGAGAATTGATGGTGAGAATAGATAAGGTTTTTTCATATGAAATCACAAAATGTTTGTAATATTTCCAATAAATTATCAATATTATGTTCGATCCTTACATGTCACTAGCCAAATAAGGGTATGTCAGGGGGAAACTGTCTAATTCTACTGAAAGTATACCCAAATCCAAAAGGGGATCAACCCGCCCACGGCGATCAGGGACAGCAAGCCCAGCAAGATGGTCAACCACTGTTTACTGGTTTTTTTATTCTCGAGGTTGAGGATCGCTTGCAGGTCTTTGTCTTCCGGAAGGGGAGCTGGAATTTCCACCTGGGTTTGGGTATCAAGCATTTCGGTAAAACTTATAACAATCCTCCCCAGCTGGTCCGCGGTCCGGTATCGTGAACTAGGTTCTTTGGAAAGCACTTTAATTATGATTTCCTCCAGTTCGGGAGAAATCTCAGGATTTATTTCCCGGGGAGAAGGGGGTGTTTCATATCTGTGGAGCAGGGCCAATTCCTGGGGAGAAGGATCATTAAACGGAAGTTCACCCGTTAACATTTCAAATAAAACAACACCAAGGCTGTAAACATCAGAGGCGGGGGAAGGCGCTCTCCCGGCAGCCTGTTCCGGTGAGAAATAAGCCGGGGAACCCCAAATTGCTTGAGATTGTTCGTCATGTTTTACGGATGCCAGTGCTCTGGCAATGCCAAAATCTGTCACTTTCAACCGGTGATCCGGAGTGATCAGCATATTGTGCGGCTTAATATCGCAGTGAACCAGTCCTGCCCGATGAGCATATCCGAGACCCGCACAAGCTTGAATAAATAACCGGGAAGCATGGTCAATCGGCAGGGGTCCGGACTTTTTGATGATCTGTTTTAAATCGGTCCCAGGAACGTGCTCCATGACAATGTACAGACGGTCATTATCAAATCCGAAATCGTGAACAGTCACAATATTTGGATGGGTGAGATTGGCAGCTGCCCGGGCTTCTTCTTTAAACCGTTCCTGAAATGCTTTGGATTTTGAGAAATCTTTTCTGAGAATTTTGACTGCGATTGTCCGTTCCAACATGAGATCGCTCGCCTGGTAGACGATTGCCATTCCCCCTTCACCAAGCTGTTTATCTAACTGATACCGATCGTTTAAAATCTCAACCATGGGGTAGCTTCCTTTCAGATTCCACCGGTTTGATTGTACCATCAACTGATTGACGGTGATATCTGGATGGAGTACACTGTGAGAGAAATCAGGCAGGATGCTCAAGATAACATTACCATTGGAGAGAAAATGCGGGGACAACTGATATACAACCCCATGGCAGGCCGATTTCCCTCTTTACCATTGGTCGAACGGGCTGCAAAAATCCTTAAAATCAATGACTGGGATATAACAATTATCCGCACTGAAGGCGGGGATCATATCACGAAGCTGGCAAAAAAGGCTGCCGCATCAGGACAGGATGCGATTTTTGTAGCTGGAGGTGACGGTTCGATTCATAAAGCCGCGGAGGGTTTAATAGGCAGTGAAACCGCTCTCGCCGTCCTGCCGGCAGGTACTGCAAATGTATGGGCCCAGGAACTGGGTTTGCCGAGTTTATCTTGGACCAATTGGGGGGCGCTGGAAACCAGTGTGAAAAAATTACTGAATGGATCGATCCGAACCATGGATCTGGGAGTTTGTCAGGATATCCCCTTTCTCCTCTGGGCCGGGATTGGATTTGATGCCTTTATTGTTCACCATCTTGAACCTAGATCCCGCTGGCAAAAACAATTAGCAACTCCCCACTATGCTGCCAATGTTGCTTGGTATGCCAGAAACTGGTCCGGTATGGATTTGAATATCTGGGCTGATGGCGAGGAAGTATCCGGGATATATGTTCTGGCTCTAGTGACAAACGTCCATCTTTATGCCGGAGGGTTGGCAGAGATTTCTCCCAAGGCGCGCATAGATGATGGAACTATAGATTTGTGGCTGTTTGCAGGAGACTCATTATTTGAAACCCTTCAGCATCTCTTTGATCTTGCCTCGGGAAATCACCTTTCATCAGATAAAACCACTTTAATTCCCTGTAAGGAAATTCTAATTAAATCAAAGACTGATTTATATCTGCAGCTTGATGGTGAGCCAATTTCCCCAGCGAAAGAAGTGTCCATTGATATTCGTCCCCAATCACTCCGGGTTCTTGTACCCCGGGATGTACCGCGACCCTTATTTTCTAAGAGTCAAGAATGAAAGATTTACTGAATCCATGGGTGTTTGCCGGGGCGGTTTTTATTGCGAGCGTGTTGCTCGCTGTAACTTTTTTGGCTGCCGGCAATATTACACCATCCGACCAGCTTGCCTATAATGGTGAAGCTGCATTAACAGTGCTGCCGGTTCCAACACTTACGCCAACCGCTATTCCGCCAACCTCTGCTTTGACTCCTACACTTGAAACCAATATACGTATCCAGATTGGAGATTATGTAAAAATTTCAGGCACAGAAGGAGAAGGGCTCAGATTCAGGCGGGACCCTTCGCTAAACGGGGAAATCATATACCTTGGTTTAGAGGATGAAGTATTCCTGGTGAAGGATGGACCTGAGGATCAGGATGGTTACCTGTGGTGGTATCTGGAAGCCCCGCTAAATGAAGCCCGGAATGGATGGGCAGTATCCAACTACCTCCAACCCGCCCAAAACCCTTAAAGATAAAACAGAAGGGAGATCCCTTCTGTTTTTATTGATTATCTGGATCGATTTCTAAATTGAACCTAATCATTGGTGAGATGAACCAGGTGGTTCTGCAGGTTATGTTTTACAGAATAGGCCGCAGCTTCTGCCCGGTTATGAACATCCAGTTTTGAGAGAATACTGCTAACGTAGTTCCTTACAGTACCTTCCCCTAGATATAGTATTTTTGCAATCTCCCGGTTGGTTTTTCCTTCAGACACATGGATCAGTACATGTTTTTCCTGGTCTGTGAGGTCAGTAAAAGCTGATGCCTCTTCTTCTCTGGCGGCTTTTCTGACTTCCTTAAAAACCCTCTGGGTTACCGCAGGATCAAGCAGTGCCTCACCTCGTCCTACTGCCTCGATGGCATCGATCAGATCATTGCTTCCCACTTGTTTCAGGATAAAACCAGATGCACCAGCCCGGATCGCGGAGAAGAGCATTTCATCTTCGGCATATGAGGTCAGCATGATGACTCTTGTATCCGGATACTTTTCAATGATTTTTTCACAAGCTTCGATCCCGGAGCCGCCTGGCAGGAGGATGTCCATAACCACCACATCCGGATGAAATTGTTCTACTTTGGCAAATGCATCATCCCCTGTGGCAGCCTCGGCTACAACCTGGAATTTGGTATGCCGGTCTAAGAGGGATTTTAATCCTAGGCGTACTACCTCGTGATCATCAACTAATAATATCCGCTGAAATGACATTTTCTAGACTCCTGTATTTTTCTAGAAAGAGTATAAACTAGTCTGTACATGCTGGCAAGTAAGCTCATTTATCTGGTTACTGTGAACTCCACGGGAAACTTGAAGGAAATCAGTCCCCGATCCTTTCTATTATTAAACATGTAGCCCAAGATTCCATTTATTTCTTTGATTGATCAGGGGGGTGGTAATGAAAAGGATCACCCGATTTTATTCTGCTTTCTCTTGGTCCCTTCGGTAATTAACAAACCGGTATCCGATACCCCGCTCGGTTAATATGTATTTGGGATTTGAGGGGTCTTGCTCTAATTTTTTACGAAGATAATTTACATAGAGACGAACATAATGAGGTTCATCCTGATACTCAAAACCCCAAACTTTTGACAGCAGCTGCTCGTGCGTATTGACCCAACCAGCGTTTTTTACCAGATGGTAGAGGAGGCGATATTCCGTTGGTCGAAGATCAACTTTTTTGTCTTCAACCCATACTTCACGGCGTGAAAAGTCAATGGTCAGCCGGTCATCAACTTTGATCAAGTCAATCTGATCTTCCTTAAATGACCGTGTCCGGCGCAATACTGCGCGAATGCGGCTGACCATTTCCCGGGGACTGAACGGTTTGGTTATATAATCATCCGCGCCCAGTTCCAGTCCTTGAATTCGGTCCTCTTCCTCGCCTTTTGCAGTTAGCATAATAACAGGAACGGTATTGACCTCTCTGATTCTTTTTAACACTTCAAACCCATTGATATCCGGCATCATGATATCTAGTAGGATTAAATCCGGAAGCTGGGTGCGCACCTGTTCCAGGGCTTCCGATCCATTATAGGCAGTGAGAACTTGATAACCATCTTGTTCCAGGTTCAATTGGATGAATCTCACCATGCGTTTTTCATCATCCACCACAAGTATTTTATATTTTGAGCTTTCAGAATTCATAAGCGTTATTCCCTGATGAAGCTGACCACTTCTTCTGCTGTTTCTCCTGGTAGGATTTCGATGAAGCTGATTTCTGCAAGGGGCCAGATGACGTTTACCACATTGTGCTCAAGAAATATCAAATCCTTTCCATCCCGCTGTCGCGGATTGGTGAGTTTGATTAACGTGTCGCTCGATTGGGGCAACTCTTCAATTTCTGCAAGCATCGGTTCTGCATTTCTAATGTGGACTATGACTGAAATTGACATAATATCCTTCCTTATTTCATTTCCTTCGGCATAATCACCTTCATACTGAATTTTCCCAATGTAAGCACGTCACCGTGATTAAGAGGTACTTCTGAATTCGCTGGAATATCGTAGCCATTTACACTGGATCCATTGGCGGATCCTAGATCTATTACGTGAATTTTGTTTTTCTCCGAATTGATGCGGATTGTCGCATGGAGCCTGGAAACACCTTTGTCGAAGGCTTTGTATGGATTCAGATCTACATCCGGAGTAATAACCTGTCCATCTACAATACGCCCGATAGTAAATTCGTTCTGATCAGGAATATTGATCACTTCCTTTTGTTCCAAATAATAAAGGATGAATGTTTTATTTTCCAGCAATTTCTTGGGAATGGTGTTGGAAATATCAAGTTCTAATTCTCTTGCCTGAGAGGGATAGATGAATGTGTTCACGTTTTTACCATCGGCTAATACCAGCTGAGATCCACATTCACCGCAAAAGAAAACGCCGTGATATTCCTGGTTATTGCACACTCTACAGGTAATCATGTTTTTTCAGGAAGCATCAGCCGAATGGTTCCATACTTCAGCTGCTTTTTTCCGGTAGGACTGAAATTGTTGTGTGATTTAATATAATCCGCTTCATTCATCGCGATTTTCGCCAGGGATTCCTCACCCTTTGCCATTAAATGCGAAGACAAGTTGATAAGCCGCTGGAACGCTGTTCCTGGGTTACCGCTAGCAACATCTTTCTGGGCTTTTTCCTGTAGACGGTAGAATGTCAGATGAGAAATTGCTCTGAAGATTTCTTCTGGTGGGGGTGGAAATTCTTCGGATTCTGCAATAATTGGGCGATTCAGCGTGAAGGGGATGGTGAAGTCACGGGATTTGCGTTTCAGGAAGAACTCTCCGGAAGCAATGACCACCTGATCAATTTCTTCAGGAACAGGCTCCACCAGGAATTCGAACAAAATCCTGTGGGGTTTGTCCTTCTTCAGGATTCCCAGCGAAAACTCCTCCTGAGGGGGCAAGGGTAGGGCTTCCGGTAAAATCCTGAATGCGGAAAGCATCATAACTCCGGGAGCAGGAATTATCTCCAACGAGATATGCCTTGAATAAGCTTCCTGCAAGGAGGTTATACTTTGTTTCAGGAAATTTTTTACCTGATCCAGTTCCTGGATAAACAGACACTGCCCACCCGTGTTTGCACATAGTTCATCAATAAATTCATCATTCCATTCAATCCCAATACCCAATCCGCTGATTCCAATATCTAATTTGGCAGCTGATCTTGCGAGAGTGATGCATTTTTCCTCATCACCATAGGTATGTCCATCAGTGATTAGAATGATGTGGTTTACATAATTAAAGGCGGAATTTTTCTTGATTTCTTCAAAAGCTGCTTCTAAACCCTGGAAAATTTCTGTGCCGCCTTCTGCAAACAGGCTGTTGATGTTTGATTCAATATGTGCCACCGGGGGCTGCGATTGGCTGGAGAGCAGCACTTTCGCGCGATCATTAAAGCTGATAACCGAGATAATATCATCATCGTTCAGCTCTTGAATAATTTCTTTCGTGGCACCTTTTAATATTTCCAGCCTGGCGCCGTCCATTGAAGTGGAATTATCGAGAACGAACGAGATATTGAGGGGAAGATCCGTGGTGTCTTTCTCTGCCTGGGTGGAGACTATATCAACCAGGGCGTAAATGATTTGAGGTTCATCCAGCTTGGTCAATGCATCCTTGCTGTATTCGGTAGCGATATGGACAGCACTCTGTGTCCCGAGAGGTTCTCGGCCCTCGTCGTACGCACCTTTTTTGCTGGGATCTGACAGGATTTTATACGCTTCCTGGATATCCAGGAACAGCTGTGTAGCCCCCTCATTTTTATTTACATCAGGATGAGATTTTTTAACCGCAAGCCGGTAAGCCTTTTTAATCGCTTGCTCGGAAGCTCCAGTATTGATATTCAACCTGTTGTAAAAATCAGTCTTATTGGTCATTGTTCAGGATATTTCAACAAAAATAGCCGAGATGTTATCCGGACCGCCAGCATCATTTGCCGCGTCGATTAATTTGTTGCAGGTTTGCTGGGGTGAGGTGCAGGATTTAATGATTTCACTGATAACTTCTTGGGTTAATATACTCCACAAGCCATCTGAGCAGATCAGGAGAGATCCTTTATCTGGTCGGCTGGTGGAAATAATCTCTGGTTCAAATGGTTCTCCCTGGCCGAGAGCACGATACAAAACATTACGCTGCGGGTGAACAGCGGCTTCCTCAGGTGTGATTTGTCCTAATTCCTGAAGGCGTTTCACCAGTGAATGATCACGGGTCAATGCTTCCAAGTTTCCTTCCTCGTCTACCGAGTACACCCGGCTGTCGCCAACGTGAGCGATTGTCATTTGTTCACCTACAACCAAGATAGCTGTAACTGTTGTCCCCCCACCGTATGAGTTCTTTAATATTTCATTGTTCGCTTTTTCAATCCCGGATTGAAATACTTCCCGGTATGACATCTCGCTTGGTTGAGGATTAAGGCTCATCATGGGGGTATATATTTCGGTCAGGACATAACCGACGATGGTTCTGATGGCAAGCTCACTGGCAATTTCTCCGTTTTTATGACCCCCCATGCCGTCAGCAACGATATACAAACCAAATGGAATCTCGCTTTCATTAAAAGAAAACATTGTCGTCAGGGTAAAGAACGCGTCTTCATTGTGTGTTCTTTGTTTCCCTGAAGATAACCCGTACCCTACATTTATAAGAGGGGAACTGTAACCAACGGTTTCCGTTTCAACCGGGGTGGTTACTTTATCCAGTTCTTTTGTTATAGCTGAAGCTTCCGTATCCTGACTCTGGGTGTGAGGATCAGTTGTTTTTGATTGGAATTGTTTCTTGAGCGTTGAAAGTAGTCTGTTTATCATTTTCTCTCGTTGGCTGTAGTTGAGTAGAGGCTGTTAAACCATTAAGCTGGCAAAGCATATATTTTTTTATCTGCAGCGCCAATATAAAGGACATCGTCAACAATGATTGGAGATCCGGTGATTTGTCCCTCAGTTTGGTATTTCCAGCGCAAGCGGCCGCTTGCGGCGTGCAGACTGTAAACCATACCATCAATATTGCAAAAATAGATGGAATCTTTATAGAAAAAAGGTGAGCTGTTAATTTGATTATCTGTATCAAAACTCCATACTTTTTTGGAGGAATTGATATTAATGCAGTAAAAGGTGTTGTCTGTTGAGCCTACATAAACGTGTTTCTCATGCGTTGTGGGTGTGCTGATTGAACCATTTTCCATCCGGTACCGCCAGATTACCCAGCCGGATTTCGCATCGATTGCATACAGGACAGCATCTAGAGATGTGATGTAGATAACATTGTCATAAAAATGGGGTGACGCTGTGACAGCCCGTTTAGCGGCGGTTCTCCACTTGATATTTCCGCTGAAATCGTAACACTGAATTTCTCCGTTTTCGCTGCCAATATATACCATGTCTGCGATAACGATTGGGCTGGATCTGACCGGTGAACCGAGATTCACCCGCCAGGCTTCTCTTCCGGCTAATATATTTAATACATGCAGATATTCATCATCGGAACCAATAAAGAGATGTCCTTCTGCAATCGTCGGCGAGGAGTAAATTGCCCCATCGGTCGATTGCACCCAGACTTTTTTCCCATTCCGGCAGGATATGGCGTGAATATATTGATCGGTTGAACCGAAATATACCTTATTATCATGAATTTCCGGTTTGCTGACGATGCCGCCATCCGCTGCATATTTCCAAATAAATTTTCCGTTTGTTGCTTCAAGAGCATAGAGATTGTGATCGTACGATCCAATATATAGGACACCATCCTGACAACTTGCAGTTCCGCGGATTTCATCCTCGCAGGTAAATGTCCAGAGGGGTGAATGGGTTTGATCCTGGAAATATTGGGTCGCTTGGGTAATCGAGATTTCATCCTCGAACATGCCGGTTTTCTGTGCAAGTGCGATCAAGGCTTTTCTCATAATTGCCGCATTTTCAAACCGGTCTGGCGGGTTGTACTTTAAAGCCGTATTGATAATGGTTTCCAGGGCAACTGAGATGCTCGGGTTAGTTGCCCGGATTGGACGTTCATCAAATGTAAAAGGAGGTTCAGTCCGTGGATCCTGATTGGTAAGCAGGTGATGCAGGGTCGCGCCCAAGGCGTAAATATCAACTTGTGGGGAAGCTTCACCTCGGTACTGCTCAGGAGGAGAATACCCTTCGGTGCCGATCATAGTTCCTTTTGCACCGGTTTGGAAGGTTTTTGCGATACCAAAGTCCACCAGCCGGACCTGATTTCGCCTGGTGATCATGACATTGGCTGGTTTGATATCCCGGAAGATGATTGGTTCAGGTTCATGAGTATGGAGATAGTCCAGAACATCGCAGAGAGCTATCGCCCACCCGATTGCTTCCTCCTCCTGGAAGGGAGCCCGTCTCTGCTGAAGTTTAATTTCCAGATTGTCACCTTCAACGAATTCCATTACCAGGTAGGAACGGAGACCAAGCGAGAAATAGTCATAGATGGTGGGAATTGAGGGATGGCTGACTGTTGCCAAAATATTGGCTTCACGTTCAAATGTTTCAACAATCGTTGCCTGGATATCAGGATCTGTTGCCTGGTTTATCATTTCTTTGACGGCAACGATTTTTTCAACCTTAAACCGGAGGTCTTGTGCCCGGTATACAGCTCCCATTCCCCCCCGACCTACCGTTGACAGGATTTTATATCGGCCTTCTAATTTCGTGCCAGGTTGAAGGTACTCAAGAGATTTTGATCTCTGGTCCAGGTTCTGGGTTATTTTTTTAGTCTCCAGACCAATCCTCCCTGATGAAATTTACTTCTGTATATTATATCCCCTTTAGTCTTTCATCGTATTCCCTAATTGATGGATTTTATCACAAGTACCCGGTTTCTCGCTAACCTCGCAGATACGCCGCAGAGGGTTTTAAAAATTGTGATTGTTCCACCAGCAACGCTGAATCATGCCGGAAGTATTATAATGGGGTGTAATTCATTAACCAAACAGCAGGAGCGTTTCGCTTTCACCAGGATAATTCATGAAAGACCAAAAAACCTATCAATCTCCTTTCTCTTGGCGGTACGGTTCACCACAGATGAGGGAAATTTGGGGAGAATACAATACCAGACTGCTGTGGAGGGAGATCTGGGCAAGTCTGGCAGAGGTTCAAACTGAATACCAGTTGGTCACAGCAGATCAGGCAATTGAAATCCGGACCAGTGCGGGAGAAATTGACCTGGCTCAATCTTTAAAGATAGAAGAGCAAATTCAACATGATCTGATGGCGGAACTTCAGGTGTTCGCAGATCAATGCCCTACGGCAGGCGGAGTACTTCATCTGGGCGCGACCTCGATGGATATCAAGGATAATGCACTCATACTCCAGCTTAAAGATGCTCTGGGTCTGATTCTTCAGGAACTTCGTGATCTACTGGATGTGATGGTTACCTTAATTGACCGCTGGGCAGAATTGCCCATGATGGGGTTCACTCATCTACAACCGGCAGAACCGACAACATTGGGGTACCGTTTAGCCCAGCCAGCTCAGGATTTATTGATTTATTACCGTTTAATAATTGCGCTTGAGAGCGGGATAAAATCAAAAGGATTTTGCGGAGCAGTGGGGACCAGCGCGTCTTATGCATCCTTGATTGGTGAGGAAAACCTGGCAGTATTTCAGGACAAATTGGCGAAAAAACTTGGTATCGAGTTTTTTGAGGTTGTTACTCAAACTTATCCCCGCATTCAAGATTATCAGGTACTGTCCAACCTTTCAGGTTTGGGTGCCGTTCTATACAAAATGGCATTTGATTTGCGGATCCTGCAATCTCCGGTCTTTGCTGAATTGGCAGAGCCATTTGGAGAGAAACAGATTGGATCTTCAGCTATGCCTTTTAAACAAAATCCGGTAATAGCTGAAAAGATTAACTCGCTGGGTAGGTACCTGGCACAGCTTCCCAGGACTGCCTGGGATAATGCGGCTCATTCCTTGCTTGAACGTACCCTGGATGACAGCGCAAACCGGCGGATGATTCTCCCTGAAGCTTTCCTCATTGCTGATGAAATGCTTCGTGAATGCAGGGAAATATTTTCCGGTCTTCAGGTCTTTGAACACGGGATTAAACAAAACTTACAGGATTATGGTCCGTTCGCGGCTACTGAAAAGCTGTTAATGGCCCTCAGCAAAGCCGGCGCGGATCGCCAGCAAATGCATCAAGTGCTGCGAAACCATTCTCTGCAGGCTTGGGCTGCTGTGCGGGAGGGGGAGCTAAATCCATTATTGGAGCTGGTTTCAAACGATCCAACTTTACTGGAATATTTATCTCAAGCGGAAATTAGAAAAGTGATGGATGGATCAGCTTACCTGGGGGATGCGGTGGAAAGAGCGAAAAAGCTCGCTGGAAAAATCAAGGTAGAAATCAGCGGCTGATAGTCATTACTCAGCCGCTGTAAGCTTGGGCGAATTCAGGTTACCGCTAATGCTCTTAGATTAATTCTTTTTATCTGATTATCTGAGATCGGGCGCCAACTCCGGCTTATTGTCCAGGATTTCTTCGATTGTTTCAACCACTTCAGTGGTGAGTCTATCTACAAATTCAATCGCCTTCATATTATCCTTCACCTGAGATGGTTTTGATGCTCCGGTAATGACTGTGCTCACATTCGGGTTCAGCAGACACCAGGCGATGGCTAATTGTGCCGTAGTGCAACCAATTATTTCAGCGACGCTGGCTAACTTAATCACTTTCTCTATCCGCTCCTTGGCCGTCTCATCCGTGAAGCTTTTCCTGAGCCATTCATACCCTTCAAGGTTTGCCCTGGAATCCTTAGGAATTCCCTGGTTGTATTTCCCGGTTAATAATCCGTTTGCCAATGGGCTCCAGATAGTTGTTCCTAACCCAATTTCGCTGTATAACCGGTGATACTCATTTTCGATGCGGTCTCTGTGAAACATGTTGTATTGAGACTGTTCCATCAAGGGTGGAATAAGATGTTCCTGCCTGGCAAATGCATACGCTTGCATAATTTGTTGGGCAGACCACTCACTGGTTCCCCAGTAGAAAGCCTTGCCTTGATTGATGACGTGATTCATTGCCCAGACAGTTTCCTCAATCGGAGTGTGAATGTCAGGCCTATGGGCGAATATCAAATCCACATATTCGACACCCATCCTTGCCAGGGACCCATCCAACCCTTCAATGATATGTTTTCTGGACAGTCCCCTATCATTAGGACCTTCACCACCCCAGAATATTTTGGTTGAGAGCACAAGGTCCTTTTGTTTCCAACCGGTCTTCTTTATAACCTCTCCCATAATTGTTTCCGCAAGTCCATCGCTGTACACTTCTGCGTTGTCAAAAAAATTCACCCCGGCATCGTAGGCAATCGTCATCAGTTCAACAGCTTTGTCAACATCTACCTGGCTTCCAAATGTAACCCAGGATCCAAACGATAATGCCGATACTTGTAATCCTGATTTTCCCAAATATCTGTATTTCATGGCCTTTTCTCCTCTACTGATAATTTGTTATTAATAATCCCGGCTGCCGCTTTATCCATTACTGCTTCGGAGGCGGCAGCGAGAATTGAATATTGATGATCATTATAATCAAATCCGCTCTGGGCAGGGAAGGGCTGGGAACTTCCATTTGCCCGAATCAATCCTCCGGCTTCTTTCACTATCAACCAGCTGGCTGCAAAATCCCACAATTTTGGTGTGCTTTCAAAAGCCAGAAGGGCAGTTCCTTTTGTGATCAGACATAAATGATACGCTGCCGCACCCAATGAACGTGTTTTATAGGGAAGGGTCACCTGATAGAGGTTGTGCATTCTGGAACAATGAACAAACACAGCATAGGGAGAATCAACAGGAGGATTTGACACCAAGATTGGTGTTCCATTTAATTCTGCCCCCTCACCACTGGATGCTGTATACAGTTCTTCTACAACGGGAAAAAATACCGCGGCAGTCTGCGGAACTCCATGTTTCAGATGGGCGATAGATACCCCCCAATAATGCAGCCCCAGGCTGAAGTTGACAGTACCATCGAGAGGATCCAGCACCCAGACATGTTCATTCTCAGGAAAAACTGTACTGCCTTCCTCACTGAGGATTCCATCAGCCGGAAATTCTTTCTCGATCAGGTCCTGCAATAAGCGGTCAGCATCCCGGTCCGCTTTTGTAACCAGGGTTTTATCTGCCTTTAATTCTCCTTGCCGATTCCCGTTATGGAAATGGACCAGCAATATTTTTCCTGTTTCTATTGCTGCGTATTTTGCGAACTCCAATCTCTGATTAGACATGTTTTTTCCTGTTATTGTTTTTATTCCAGGTTAGGATTTTTCAAATATTGTTCTACTGCATCTTCTATACTGATTTTGTGGTCCAAAACGGCTTGTTCATAGAGGCGAAACCAGTGTGATAATTGAGGCCAGCCAAATTTCATCTCTGTGAGGACAAGTTCAGCTAATGGACCTCCTTCCGGAATAAAATGTGTGCTGAAAAAGTCCTGATGTGCGGCTTCTAGGTCATATTCAATACGAATGATTTTGCCTGTCCACAGGTTATTCTCTTGTGTGATTTGGGCGTATCCGGCACGGGTATTGCCATCAAATGGAAGGCCGATGGATCCGGCATTTACTAGAGTTGTTTTTCCAATGGTCCTTACCAGCGGTTGATGGGTATGACCTACCAGGAATAAATTCACATCAGGTTGAATGAGGCCGAGGATTTCCTTTTGGCTGGAGTGCGGGTAGATGCCAACCCGGATTCCGCTCATAGATGCATGAACGGCTTTTAAAATCTGATTCAACGGTAATTGGGTTTCGATCTCCAGTGGCAATTCCGTGACCGATTGAACATCCCCGGGAGAAAGAGTTTGATACGTCCAATGGATTATTCTTAACAGTTCAAATTTATTCCCGGCTCTAGGGGCATCTGGACTGTTAAATCTAAGGACATATTGTTCATGATTTCCGGTGATAGCCTGCCAGGAATCAGATTCTAGTTTTTGCTGGATCAAATGCAGACAATCTCTGGAGCGCGGTCCACGGTTGATAATATCTCCCAATACAAAAACCAGGTCGGGTTTCCAGCGTTCAACATGATCGATAATGGTAATCAGGGCTTGATAATTACCGTGTATATCTGCTAGGGCAGCTATCTTCATAATTCAGGATTTTGACCCGACAATCTGTACGTAATCCAGAGATTCGCGCTCTTGGGGAAAAGTGCCCAGCAAGCTTAACAAGTCTTCAGCAATTTGAGCTTTTTCCTCCGCATCATCGAGGCTCCAGGTTCGGCTCTTAACCTCAAGGAAGGTTCCTAGAGCGGGGTCGTCTAGGCGGTCTACATTGATATAGAATTCGATATCACGAAAACGGACTTTCCACCGCTGCCGGTCTTTCTCTATATAGGTTTCATTCGAGGGTTCGAAGTATTCTCGATAAAACCGGATGCTGTGTGGCGCAGGGGCAATAAACCTGCTCCGTGATAACAAAACATCTTGTGGGAAGTTACGTTCGCGTTTTGGTCCGATTAAGGTAAGTCTGTAGCGGATGTTCTCCACATTGCCGTCCTCATCTATAAATTCATCTTCACGGTAGCGGAGCCAACATTCCTCAGGATCTTCAAATTCGAAATAGGTATCGTATTCATGGTAGTGACGGTAATACTGGATATCCAATTCAGACTGGAGCAGCTTATCAATGATGGCTTGCGAGTCATCCACTTTTACTTTGACCTGGACTTCATAACTTTCCTGTTCTTCTGCGCCGCCGACCGCAATCAATTTTGAGTAGACGGATTGGAACAGTTGGATCAGGAATTGGTCAATTTCCTCCGCAAGGGCTTGGGCTTTTGGCAGCAGTTTACTTAGGTCCACAGTTAATAATTCCCGGGACCGCATAAGCCATTTTCCATTAACCATCACATCAGTGACATCGGTAGATTTTGTAGAATAAACAAGCTGTGCGTAAATGCCATCCGGGTCATTTTTAAACTGGGGAGTATTATGCAGGGTCTGGAGGTTTACCAGGATCAGATCCGCCTTCTTCCCCTCAACGATAGAACCGGTTTGATCTCCCAGGTGGATTGATTTTGCACCCATGCTGGTGGCCATGGCGACAGCTGTCCTGGCCGGAACAACTGTGGGATCTCCACTGCTTCCTTTGGCGAGTAGCGCTGCCAGCCGCATTTCTTCGAACATATCCAGATCGTTATTGGATGACACACCATCCGTACCAATTCCAACATTGAGACCAAGTTCCAACATGCGGTTGATCGGGGCGATCCCAGATGACAATTTTAAATTTGAGGTGGGATTGTGAGCAACACCGACACCATATTTCTGCAGGATATGCATTTCCCGTTCATCGATATGAACACAATGAGCAGCGATAACTTTGGATTTCAGCACGTTTTGCTGTTCAATGTAGGGAACTATCGGCATATCCAGATCTCTTAAGCTGTCTTCAACTTCCTGAGCTGTTTCAGAGACGTGAATGTGTAATGGCACATCATATTTCTGGGCCAAAGCAGTTGCTGAAACCAGGATATCAACTGTCGATGTATAGGCAGCGTGGGGGGCAACCGCCGGTGTGATCAGAGGATGGTTTTTCCATTTTTGGATCATTTTTTCAGAAGATGCCAAAGCTTCTCTGTAAGAAGCTGCATCTGGCGATGGGAATTTCAGAATGGTCTGACAGCAGACAGCCCGCAGCCCTGCTTCCGCAGCCATTTCTGCAACATGGTCTTCAAAATAATACATATCTGCAAAAGAGGTAACCCCGGATCGTATCAATTCAGCGCAGGCGAGGGAAGTGCCCAGGCGGACAAATTCTGGGTTCACGAATTCCCGCTCAACAGGCATGATGTAACCAAGAAGCCATACATCCAGCCGGAGGTCGTCAGCCAATCCGCGAAGCAAATTCATCGGGACGTGTGTATGGGCGTTTACCAGACCGGGCATGAGGACCTTTCCTACACAGTCGATCACTTCTCCGGCGGGGCATGTATTTTTAAGCTCATCTGTGGGTCCGACAGCATGGATATGATCATCCAGAACGGCAACCGCCCCATTTTCGAAATTGGTAAATGAATCATCCATGCAGAGAACGTGGGCATTTATGAATAAAGTATCAATCTTCTTGGTCATTTTTGCCTCTGTTTATAAACTGGCTTGCTATTCCTAATCTGTTTCTTCTTCAGCGAGATCTGAATATAAACGTGTCTGGGTTAATCTATTTTGTCCAACGTACATTCCATGCCTTATAACCTCAAGCAGATCCCAAGTAATCCACTCGTTCCACCCTTTAAATCAGCGTATTTGCAATTTGATAACCGCCATTAATATCATGGAATGAGTAGAAGAGATTGTATCACTTCAGAACAACTCTAAAAAGGAAATTTTATTCCCTAAATAGTAAGCTATTATGGTCTTTGAAAGGGGTATAAATAGGGGATTGAAGCGCTATTTAGTAAGGGTTTTCAAAGGGTTTTGAGTGCATGTTGTATGGTAAAATAGTACATCGATGAAGATAAACAGAATAGCCATACCAGAATCCCCCAACGTTCTTAAATCCATCCAAAATGGGTTTGACGCTATCACCAAACATTTGATTTTATTACTTTTTCCGATTGGGTTGGATCTGGTTTTATGGTTTGCACCGCGCCTCCGAATAACGACCCTAATTGAGGGGATTATTGCGGAAATGAATGAAGTATCAGCACTTCTATCACCCGACTTCGAGGAGATGGTAGAAGCTGGTCAAGAAATATGGATGATCGCTGCTGAACGGATCAATCTGTTTCTCACTCTCAGATCTTTTCCGATAGGCATATTCAGTTTGCTTACTTCAATATTGCCAGTTGAAAATCCCGTCGGTAATCCGATTTTCTGGGATATACCCCAGTTGAGCATCGCGATAATAATCAGCCTCGCTCTGTTTTTGACAGGGTTAGCTTTGGGTGGCTTGTATTTTTCTAGTGTAAGGCAGGCAGCTCTTTTTAATGAAGTAAAATGGCGGACGATTCTGGGCGAGTGGCCCCGGATAAGTATCCAATCATTCCTGTTGAGCTTGATGTGGTTTATCCTCTTCCTGGGAATTCTAGTGCTTGGAAGTTTTATAGCTACGGGCATTTCGTTTTTCAGTGTCTCTCTGGGACAACTCGTGATTATCCTCTTTGGAATCGTTTCCTTCTGGCTGATATTTCCATTGTTTTTCTCACCCCACGGAATATATTCCCAACATCAAAAAGCCTGGAAATCCATGCTGCAAAGCATCCGGTTGACTAATATGACTTTCTTTAAAACCGGTTTATTTATTATGCTGGCAATATTGGTTAATCAGGGGTTGAATGTTGTGTGGCAGGTTCCACCGGAAAGTTCCTGGTTAATGATGATCAGTATTATTGGTCATGCTTTTGTAACAACCGGTATGTTGGCAGCAAGTTTTGTGTATTACCAGGAAATGATCCGTTGGGTTGAAGAACTTCAACTAGTTGGAAAGTCCCAGTCGATTGTGGAAGAACGTCCGACGTTAGATAAATAATCCAAATCATGGTATGATGCGGTTTTGCGTAAAATTTTCAGGAGGTTTTTGTGGCAAAAAAGAATCAAAAATTATCTTATGAAGCCAAAGATATTCAAGTGTTGGAGGGACTGGAAGCAGTCCGTCTTCGCCCTGGGATGTATGTTGGCGGAACAGATATCAAAGCCCTTCATCATCTGGTTTACGAGGTGGTGGACAATTCGATTGATGAGGCATTGGCAGGATATTGTGATGAGATCGAGATCATAATTCATGCTGATGAAAGTGTAACAGTCACTGATAATGGCCGTGGGATTCCTGTGGGTATTCACCCGGATAAAAAAGTACCAGCTCTGGAGCTGGTGATGACCAAGCTGCATGCTGGGGGTAAATTCGGCGGCAGTGGGTATAAAGTATCCGGCGGTTTACACGGTGTGGGTCTTTCAGCGGTGAATGCGCTTTCCGAGTGGTTTGAAGTCAGAGTTTGGCGGGATAAAAAAGAATACTATCAGCGGTATGAGAAAGGGATTCCGGTTACAAAACTGAAAGTTGTCGGTGACGCGCTAAAGAAGAAAACAGGCACATCACAGACGTTCCTCTATGATAAAACGATCTTTGATACAGAGATCACCTATCAGTATGAAACCCTGGTTCAACGGTTTAGAGAAATGGCTTTTGTCACCCGAGGGGTCACGATTAAATTCTCAGATGAAAGAACCAATAAGGAGATGAATTTTTACTTTGATGGTGGAATCACTTCCTTTGTGCGGTATCTCAACCGCAACCGGGAAAAATTGCATCCCGTGATCCATGTTGAGAAGGAAATTGAAAATATCGTGATTGACGCGGCATTTCAATACACAGATTCTTATGCAGAATCAGTCTATGCTTTTGCCAATACCATCAATACCATTGACGGCGGGACACATCTGACCGGTTTAAGAGCTGCCATTACCCGGACGATAAATAATTACGCTAGATCCAAGAAACTGTTAAAGGATTCTGACCCTAACTTTTCTGGGGAAGATACCCGAGAGGGTTTAACAGCGATTATCAGTATTAAGCATCCCTCTCCTCAATTTGAAAGCCAGACGAAAGTAAAACTGATGAACGCAGAGGTTAAAACCCATACCCAGCAGGTTGTTGGGGAAGGGATTGAAACCTTTTTGGAAGAAAATCCAACAGCGGCGAAGGCTATTATAAATAAGTGTTTAACCTCAGCTCGCGCGAGACAGGCAGCCAGCAAAGCCAGAGACCTGGTCATCCGGAAATCAGCGCTGGAAAGCATGACTTTGCCTGGAAAATTAGCAGATTGTTCTTCCCGGAATCCAGAGGAATCCGAAATCTATATAGTCGAGGGTGATTCCGCAGGTGGATCTGCAAAACAGGGTAGGGACCGCCATTTTCAGGCGATCTTACCACTACGAGGGAAAATCCTGAACACTGAGCGGGCGAGGCTTAACCAGATCCTGGCAAATAATGAAGTCAGATCATTAATTTCCGCCCTGGGTGTTGGAATCGGGGAAGGATTTGACATTGAAGGGTTGAGATATTGGCGAGTGATCATTATGACAGACGCAGATGTAGACGGCGCCCATATCCGCACCCTGCTGCTGACATTCTTTTTCAGATATATGCAGCCATTGATCGATACCGGCCACTTATATATCGCACAACCCCCACTGTACCGGCTCTCCTATAAGAATAAAAAGACCTATATTTTTTCGGAGAAAGAAAAGCTGGAGTTATTTAAAGAACTGGGATTAAGCCCTGAAAAAGCTCAGCTTCAACGATATAAAGGTTTGGGAGAGATGAATCCACGCCAGCTTTGGGATACCACTATGGATCCGGCTACTCGGACTCTACTCCAAGTCACAATTGAGGATGCGGCTGCTGCTGACAGGACCTTTGATATGTTGATGGGATCATCCGTCCCGCCAAGGAAACGATTTATCATTACCCACGCAAATGAAGTCAGAAATCTGGATATCTGAGATACGATAGTTAAATATTAATGACTCTTAAACAAGGTGAGCTCCTTCTAAACAGATACCGAATCATCGAGGTGTTGGGCCACGGTGGAATGGGTTCTATCTTCCGCGCGGTGGATGAAAACCTGGGTGTCGAAGTTGCTGTAAAGGAGAACCTATTTACGATTGAAGATTATGCCAGGCAATTCCGCCGAGAAGCAACCATTCTTGCCAACCTCCGGCATCCAAATTTACCCCGAGTTTCAGACCACTTCAGTATTGAAGACCAGGGTCAGTACCTGATCATGGATTACATTGAGGGGGAAGATCTCCAGGAGAGACTGGAACGCCTGAGTCCCTTTGATGAGGAAGAAGTTGTTTTTATTGGTGCTTCGCTATGTGATGCGCTGGCATATATGCATTCCCGGGATCCAGTAGTCCTGCATCGAGATATCAAGCCAGCTAATGTCAGGATCACACCGAGAGGAGGGGTGTACCTGGTTGATTTTGGTCTGGCAAAAATCATCCATGGGGATCAAACGACCACTACTGGTGCCCGGGCAATGACCATGGGTTTTTCTCCCCCTGAACAGTATGGGGCCGCCAGGACAGATGCCCGGACTGATATCTATTCCCTGGGAGCTACATTGTATACTACTCTGACTGGGTTAACTCCGGAGGACAGCCTGGCTCAAACCATGGACCAGATAGAGCTTACACCTGTCAGGGAAAGAAATCCAAAAGTTTCCAAACGGGTTGCAGAAGCAGTGGAAAAAGCACTTCAAGTTCATCCTAACGACAGATTCCAGCTGGCCGCGGAATTTAAAAATGAGCTGCTGAAAGCGCAAAGTGGCCGATTCAATATTAATTTTAATTTTGACAAGATCGTTCCAACACAAGCAAAAAAGCCAGATCAAAAGAGTGGGGATAAGTTATCTTCGCCTGGTGTGATTACCAAAGATATCACCAAAAAGAATGATAAAGAAAGAGCTGAACCCTCTGAAAAAGAAAAAAAACCAAAAACAACCCGGAAGAGAATTGATCGAGGAGGATGCCTGTCATTGATTGCCCTGCTCTGTGTTGTCCTGATCTTGGGTTTAGCCGTCTTTTCCCTATTGAATCCAGTTTTGGCTAAGAATTTGTTTAATTTTCTGTTCTAGTTTGCTTAAAGTGAGGGGGAATACCACGAATTAAGTGCTTCAGAAGCAGGGCAGCGGAGCAGAACATCTATTTTTCCGGCACCATATGATTAAAATCATATTCTTGCCCCAGCACTTGTCAGACAATTGACAGGTGGGGGGATTTTTGTTAAACTTGATGTTGTCAGACAAGTTAAAACCCAGGAAATCCCTATGTCAACGCTCCTCATTAAAAATGCTCAAGTAGTTGTTACAATGGATGATCACCGCCGTGAAATAATGGATGGTGGTCTTTTTATTAAAGACGGTTTTATCGAGCAGGTCGGAGAGTCAGATCAGCTGCCAATAAAGGCAGACCAGGTTTTAGATTTAACAGGGCATATAGTGCTGCCCGGATTGGTAAATACCCACCATCATTTTTATCAGACATTAACCCGAGTGGTTCCGGAAGCGCAGGATGCTAATTTATTTCACTGGTTAAAAACCCTTTATCCGATTTGGGCCAGGATGAAACCGGAAGATATCCGGATTTCGACTAAAACTGCCCTGGCTGAATTGGCACTTTCCGGTTGCACCACCGCTTCCGACCATTTATATTTATTTCCAAATGGTTCCCGCCTGGATGATGAAATCGAAGCTGCCCTGGAAGTAGGTGTACGGTTGCATGCTTCCCGGGGATCAATGAGCCTTGGTGAGAGCAAAGGCGGATTACCCCCTGATAGTGTGGTCGAAGATGAAAAACAAATCCTCAAGGATTCTCAACGGCTGATTGAGGCTTATCACGACAGCACACCTGGTTCCTATACCCAAATAGTCCTCGCTCCCTGTTCTCCGTTTAGCGTAACTGGAGATTTAATGCGCGAAAGCGCGGCACTAGCCCGGGAATATGGCGTTCAGCTGCATACACATCTGGCTGAGACAGAAGACGAAGTAGATTTTACAATTAAAAAATTCGGCAAAAGACCGGTTGCTTACATGGAAGAAGTTAATTGGATCGGTTCTGATGTCTGGTTTGCGCATTCGGTTTACCTGAACGACGAAGAAATCGGTGTGTATGCGGATCATGGTTGTGGTGTAGCCCATTGTCCCAGCTCAAATATGAGATTGGCTTCTGGGGCAGCGCCGATCCTTGATCTTACTGCGGCAGGTGTGGATGTAGGATTGGGTGTAGACGGATCTGCCAGTAATGACGGATCCCACATGATTGCAGAGGCCCGGCAGGCTATGCTGCTCGCCCGCCTCCGGGCAGGTATAAAAGGTGCTTCCCGTTCTGGAAAGGAAAATACCCCGATTATGTCAGCCAGGCAGGTACTGGAATTGGCCACTCGTGGTGGGGCAGCGGTTTTAGGGCGAAAGGATATTGGCTCTCTTGAACCGGGAAAAGCAGCTGATTTTACAGCCATTAACCTCAATCGGATTGACTATGCCGGCGCTCTCCATGATCCGGTGGCAGCAGTTATCTTTTGTGCCCCGGTAAAAGTAGATTACACAGTTGTAGGCGGAAAATTAGTGGTTAAAGAAGGTAAACTGACTACCTTGGAACTGCCAAAATTGATTGAAACTCATAACCAGGCTGCAGCTCGATTATTAAACGGATAAAAGGTTACGCGTACACCATTTAAGGGAAGAGACCCAATGACTAGAGAACAGATCAGCACTCGGACACGCGGTTTGGTAGATGTCGCAATGGGTCGGGAAAAAGCCGACCTGGTAATTCGCAACGGACAATGGATCTGTGTTCAATCTGGAGAGATTATTCCAGGAACAGATATAGCTGTCCTGAAAGACCGGATTGCTTATGTTGGTGAAGATGCGAGCCACACGATCGGTGAAAATACAAAAATCATCGATGCGGAAGGAAAATATCTGGTTCCTGGATTACTGGATGCGCATTTGCATGTCGAATCTGGCATGGTTACCATCACTGAATTCGTCAGGGCTGTCGCCCCCCGGGGAACGACCGGGATGTTTATTGATCCTCATGAGATCGCCAATGTTTTTGGTTTAAAAGGGGTCCGACTCATGGCTGATGAAGCAGAATCCCAACCAATTCACGTTTGGGTACAGGTTCCTTCCTGTGTGCCCTCCGCACCCAGGTTAGAAACTCCTGGATCGTCCATCGATCCGGAGGATGTGGTAGAAGCGATGGGCTGGAAGAGAATTATCGGCTTGGGAGAGATGATGAATTTCCCCGGCGTTTATTCCAGTGATTTCAAAATGCATGATGAAATGGCAGCAACCCGGGAGGCCGGGAAAGTTATCGGCGGGCATTTTGCTGCACCGGATCTGGGAATTCCTTTTCACGGATACGTTGCCGGTGGACCGGAAGATGACCATGAAGGGACAAGTAAGGAAGACGCAGTTGCCAGGGTGAGACAGGGAATGAAAACTATGCTCCGATATGGATCGGCTTGGCTGGATGTTGAAGACCCGGTGAAGGCGATTACCGAAGAAGGCTTGGATTCCCGCCATTTTATTCTTTGCACCGATGACTCTCACTCTGAAACGCTGGTAAATGATGGTCATATGGACCGGGTTGTTCGCTATACGATTGGGTTGGGAGTAGATCCGCTTACTGTTCTGCAAATGGCAACAATAAACACCGCGGAGCATTTTGGAGTTGCCAGAGATATGGGGCAAATTGCACCGGGAAGATACGCAGATATCCTGCTGGTAACGGACCTCATGGATTTCAATCCAGATAAAGTGATCGCAAAAGGACAAATTCTTGCAGAAGGAGGAAAGTGGATCCAGGATCTGCCGCAAACGACCTATCCTGATTGGGCATTAAAATCAATAAACATGAAGCGACCCTTGACCCCTGATGATTTCCGTTTGGTTGTGAAAGAAAACTTTAAATCAGATTCTGTGACTGCCCATGTGATAGGCATCATTGAAGGACAGGCGCCAACCCAACATCTCAAGATTCCGGTAACGGTGGTGGATGGTGAAATTCGTGTTGACGGAAAAAAGGATCTGGCAAAAATCGCCCTGGTGGAACGTCACCAGGCTACTGGCGGCGTAGTTGTGGGTTTGGTTTCCGGATTTGGCTTGGAAGAGGGCTGCGCAATTGGCTCAACCGTTGCGCATGATTCCCACCATATGATTGTCGTTGGAACAGACGATGAGCAAATGGCTCTGGCTGCCAACCATTTGGCAGAAATGAACGGTGGGCAGGTGGTGATCAAGGATGGAGAGGTTATTGGGCAGGTATCTCTCCCGATTGCAGGGTTAATGTCCAATAAACGGGCAGACCTGGTAGCTGAAGAGGCTGCCACTGTTCTGAAAGGATTCCAAACTTGCGGCTGCACCATTGTCAATCCCAATATGCAGCTGAGTTTGCTGGCATTGGTTGTGATACCTGCCTTACGTATTTCAGATCTAGGGTTGGTTAATGTGGAAACTTTTTCAATAATACCGCTCATCGAGGGGAAAAAATCGTGATTCGAGAAAACGACGTTTCAAGATCTCTTCATGAGCAGCTGAGCATTCTGATTTCGGAAACCGAATCAGGTGACAGGCTGCCGTCCGAGCCCCGGTTGGCGGAAGACCTGGGTGTCTCCCGGCCATCCCTGAGAGAAGCTATGATGACTTTTGAGACCCGGGGACTTCTTCAGAGGAAGCAGGGAGTAGGCACATTTGTTATCCATCCTGACAATGTGTTTGATAGTGGATTGGATAGCCTTGTCAGCCTGGAAACTATGGCCGACCAAATCGGGTTGGAAGTGTCGATGGGCGACCTGGAAGTATGCCGGCAAGTGCTTGATTGTGAATTATCTGAAAAACTAGGTCTGCCGAAAGATGAGGAAATCCTAAAAGTTTCCAGGGTTATCCTGGCAGAAAATCGACCGATCGCATTCCTGGAAGATAATTTACCAGTGGATGTTATCAGTGAAGAGGAAGTAAAAGAGCATTTTACCGGATCAGTTTTGGATTTATTGATTAAAAGAGATGATATCCCTCTGGCCAGCTCCCGGTGTGATATCAGTGCCATTGGCGCGACCCCAGAAATTGCCAGGGCGCTGGATATCCAACGGCACGTTCCCTTGCTGGTTTTTTCGTCTATGCTGTACTCGTCCAGAGGAAGGATTATTGATTCATCGTTTAGTTACTTCATCCCCGGGATTTTCCATTTTCATATCGTTCGCCGGGTAGGAGACTAAATAATGGTTTGTATAAATTTACTTAATCAGTATGTAAAAATGGATAATAAAGTTTGTCAATAGATCAATCTGATTTATCCGCCAAAAAAATCATTTTATTCAACAAAGGAGTATGATCATGAGAAGTTTTGCAGGACGTAGCATTCTTTCATTAAAGGACTTTGAACGCCATGAGTTTGAGCGAGTTTTTGAGGTGGCGGACAAGTTGGCCCCGATTGCTCACAATCGGAAGAATATTGATATGCTGAAAGAGAAGATCATGGTAACGGCTTTTTACCAGCCCTCCACCAGAACTCGCCTGGCTCACGAATCAGCCATGCTTCGGTTAGGTGGTAAGGTGACAGGTTTTGCTGACGCCAAGATGACCCGCGCCGGCGACTTTTATATGGAATCCATCAAGGATACCTTTAAAATGCTTGAAAATTACGGCGATGTCATTGTCATGCGGCATTTTCAAAAAGGTGCACCTCACGAAGCAGCCAAATGGGTTAGTATTCCCATTATCAACGGTGGTGACGGTTGGGGTGAACACCCGACTCAGATTCTCACTGATCTCTATACCATCCAACGTGAAAAAGGCCGCATTGATGGATTAAAGTGGGTTGCTGTTGGTGATATGAGAATGCGGACCATGCACTCCCTGGGTCACGCATTGACCCAATTTGATTGCCCCATCACCTTTATCGCGCCTAAAGAAATGTCCTTGCCTGACGAATACCGGGAAGATTTCAAACGCGGCAGCCTGAACTTCACCGAAGGTGACGATGTTCGGAAAGTCATTGCAGATGCAGACGTCATTCTGGTTGAACCGGTGGTCCAGCCTGATTACACTAAGTCCCGCGATGAGCGGGACGGTGATGTTGGGTTAACCCCCCCGGAATTTAAAATCACCAAAGAACTGCTGGAAACAAAAGCAAAATCAGACGCAGTTCTGCTGCACTCGCTGCCCCGCATGGATGAAATTCCTCCTGATGTAGATCAGACCCGCTGGGCTCGCTACTGGCAGGAAGGATTTAATGGCGTTGTGATGCGCATGGCACTCCTGGCCCTGGTATTAGGCGAGATGGAGTAGGATTACTTAAACGAAACTAAAAATTGCTGGTAGATTGGTTTATTATTTGCCAATCTACCAGTAAATCAGCTATTAATTAGAGATCAATTCATTATTTATTGAGATAAGGAGAAAATGATGATATCTGATTTACGAGGTCGTGACTTAATAGGCGACCTGGATTTTACAAAAGAAGAAGTAGAAACTGTCCTTGAGGTAGCCTGGGATCTAAAGAAAAAACGCGCCCTGGGTGAACGGCATGCTTTGCTTCAAGATAAAACTCTCTCCATGCTGTTTTTCTTCTCCAGTACAAGAACTCGAGCTTCCTTTGAGTCCGGAATGGCGCAGCTGGGTGGACATGCTGCTTTCATGGAGAGTCGGACAACGCAGATATCACATGGTGATACCGAGAAAGAATTGGGTGAGATTCTCGGCCGATACTTTGACGGGATCGCCATTCGCCATGTGGATTGGGGTATTGGCAATCAGTACCTAAATAACGTTGCGTCTGCCTCCCGCGTCCCAGTTTTGAATATGCAGTGTGAGATCTACCATCCCCACCAATGCCTGGCAGATATTATGACCATCATTGAGAAAAAGGGCCGGGATCTAAAAGGAAAAAAGATTGTCGTTTCCTGGGCTTACGCTTCCTCGTACCTGAAACCAATTTCCGTCCCCCAGTCTCTGATTCTGCAGATGCCCCGTTTTGGTCTGGATGTCACCCTGGCTCACCCGCCAGAATTTAAATTGATGCCGGAAATCATGGAGCAGGCACAAGAACAAGCTGATAAATATGGCGGAAAATTTGAAGTTGTTCATGATATGAAAGAAGGCTTTAAGGACGCGGACATCGTTTATGCCAAATCCTGGGGACCCTTGCTCACCACCCAGGATCCAAATAAAGGTAAGAAGATACAGGATAAATACAAAGACTGGATCACCGATTCTAAGAAAATGGCCCTGGCAAATAAGGATGCGATTTACATGCACCCGCTTCCTGCAGATCGCGATGTAGAGGTCACCAGTGAAGTAATGGATGGACCCCAATCAGTGGTCTTTGACCAGGCTGAAAACAGGATGCATGCCCAGAAAGCAGTCATGGCTTTAACCATGCGTTAGGAGATAAGGATGTCAGAAAAGAAAAAAGTAGCGGTTGTTGCCATCGGCGGCAACTCATTAATCAAATCTAAACAGCATCAAACCATAAAAGACCAGTATAAAGCGGCGCAGGAAACTGCAGTTCACCTGGTGGACATGATTGAAGCCGGATGGGATATTGCAGTTGGACATGGAAATGGACCCCAGGTGGGATTCATTTTGCGCAGAAGTGAAATTGCCCATAAAGTGGAGGGAATGCATGAATTACCTCTCGATGTGTGCGGCGCTGACAGTCAGGGCGCAATCGGTTACTCCCTGCAGCAGAATATTCAGAATGAGCTGAAAAAACGGGGTATCAATAAATCGGCTGCAACAATAATCACCCAGGTCCGGGTGGACCAGAACGATCCTGCTTTCCAGGAGCCCGCCAAACCCATCGGCACTTTCATGGAAGAGGATGAGGCGCAAAAAAAGAAGGATGAACTTGGCTGGAATATGGTAGAAGATGCCGGCCGGGGTTGGCGCCGGGTCGTGGCTTCTCCGCTCCCGGTTGAGATTATGGAGCTGGAAGCCATCAAAGCGTTGATCGATTCCGGTACAATCACCATCACCGTAGGTGGTGGCGGTATCCCTGTCATTAACACTGATCAGGGCCTTGCTGGAACCGCAGCGGTGATTGACAAAGATTTTGCCTCTGCCTTCCTGGCCAATAAAATCAATGCTGATATGTTGCTGATTTCTACAGCGGTTGAAAAAGTCTCCTTGAATTTTGGAAAACCAGATCAGGTAGATCTTGACCTGATGACTGTTGCCGAAGCAAAGAAGTATCTTGATGAAGGGACACATTTTGCAAAAGGCTCTATGGAACCCAAGATTAAAGCCATTGTCCAATTTTTAGAACAAGGGGGTAAAGAGGCGCTTGTTACCAACCCTGAAAATATTGGAAGGGCGCTGAAAGGTGAAACGGGTACCAGGATTGTGCCCTGAGCATGGTTAAATTTTGGTTTGTCCGAGAAAGTAGGTTTTCTCGATGAATAACAGGATATTGTTCTTAATCGGAAGAACAATATTCAAGTATACTTACCATATAGTTTTTCGAGCACATTAAAGAAGGAGGTTACATATCTCAATAGAAATACTGAACCACAGTCATTTGTATAAACCTATTATGCAGAGGAGAAATTTATGAAGAAGAAAACCCTATGGATAGTGATTAGCTTGATGCTGGTCGCTGCATTTGTCTTCACCGCTTGTCAGCCGGCACCTGCTGAAGTTGAGCCAGCAGAGGAAGTGTTCGTTTTTGGCATGATCTTGGTTGGACCCAAGAACGATCACGGGTGGAGCCAGGCACACTATGAAGGCGGTTTATATGTGGAAGAAAACCTTACCAACGCACGTATGATCGTTTTCGAAAGCCTCAATCCTGCTGACAAACCTGAAGCCACGTTGGAAGGTGTTGTTGACGACATGGTGGCAGATGGCGCCAAATTGATTATTACCACTTCTGACGAGTTCGAAGAAGATACACTTGGTGTGGCAGAAAAATATCCGGATGTGACAGTGATCAATGTCTCGGGAGATGATGCTCTCACGGGGGAAGCTCCAGCAAATGAAGGCAACGTTATGGGGCGCATGGAAGACATGAAGGCGATAGCAGGTTGTGCTGCAGCACTCGCCACCGAAACCGGGCAAGTCGCTTATCTCGGACCGCTCGTCAATCACGAGACGCTGCGTTTGGCGTCCTCAGCCTATCTTGGCGGTAAGTACTGCTATGAGAACTACCGCGGTATGTCGCCAGATGATCTTAGCTTTGTGGTTACATGGATCGGGTTCTGGTTCAACATCCCCGGCGTGACCCTTGACCCAACAGAAGTCACCACTGGTTTCTTTGATGGCGGTGCTGATGTTGTATTGAGCGGGATTGATACGACGGAAGGTATTGTTGTCGCTGGACAGCGTGCCGATCAGGATGAAACAGTATGGGCTGTTCCGTATGACTACCTTGGTGCTTGTGATGAAAAACCAGAAATCTGCCTCGGTGTACCTTTCTTTAGCTGGGGTCCGAGTTATCTATCCATCGCAGAAAAGGTTGTTGCAGGAACCTATACGCAAGCATGGGATTGGACTGCGCCCAACTGGGATGCATTGGATGATCCCACATTGACAACCGTTGGCTGGATCGATGGTCCTGGTCTTAGCGCAGAAATGAAGGCTGATCTTGATGACTTCATTTCTGGTTTAGCCTCCAGTGAAATCAATGTATGGACCGGTCCGATTAAATTACAAGACGGTACAGAGTACGTCGCCGTTGGCGAAGAAGCCACCGATAGCGAGATCTGGTATCTTCCCATGCTGCTCGAAGGCATGGTTGGACCCAGCAAATAGATCCAATCCTTGAATGATTTCAGATGCGGGGAGCGGATTGCCGCTCCCCGCTGACCAAACTGGAATCCTTTCTCCTGATAGGTGTGTGATGCATGGAAGTTGCCCTGACCAATATCCGGAAGTCCTTTGGAACAGTTAATGCTAATGACGGAATCACTTTCACGCTTGAGGCGGGCAAGATCTATGGTTTGCTTGGCGAAAATGGTGCCGGGAAATCAACACTAATGAAGATCCTCTCTGGATATCAGGCGCAAGATAGTGGTGAGATTATGCTTGATGGCGTAGCTTGCTCTTTCCATTCCCCGGCTCAGGCACTTGCCAGTGGCATTGGCATGATTTATCAAGATCCACATGATGTACCCTCAATGCGCGTACTTGATAATTATTTACTTGGGAGATCTTCAGGGGTCACATTGGATCGCGAGTCCGGAAAAGGCGAATTGCTGGCTACAGCTGAGCGCATGGGATTTTCCATTGATTTGAAAGCATATATCGACACACTTTCGCTCGGTGAACGTCAACAGCTTGAGTTGTTACGATTACTTGCGATGGGGGCTGAAGTGCTAATCCTCGATGAGCCGACAACTGGTATCAGCGCCGAACAAAAGGAAGAGCTCTTTACTTCGATTCGCCAGCTTGCAGATGAAGAAGGCAAGACCATTGTCCTAGTTTCCCACAAACTTTCCGAAGTTCAGGAGCTTTGTAAGCACGTGATGATACTGCGGCGCGGTAAGCTTGTGGGCGAGTCGGATGTTCCATGCCCGATGGAGAAACTAGTCGGGATGATGTTTGAAGAAATCCCGCCTCGCAAGGAACGGGAGAGTTTTGTACAGGATGAAATCACCCTAGAGGTAAATGGTGTGATTCTGGAGAGCGACAGGGTGTCGATCCGCAATATAAACTTGGCGATCAAGGCTGGTGAAGTAATTGGTCTTGCCGGCCTCGAGGGAAGTGGCCAGCGCTTGTTACTACAGGCTTGCGCGGGATTGATCCATCCTTCAGCTGGTCAAATCCTTCTTGGTCCCGAAGAAATTACCCGTAAACATTATCATAGGTTGCTTAATTCCGGCATGGGTTATCTAGCTGCTGGTCGGCTAGAGGAAGGGCTGGTCGCGGGACTCACTCTGCTCGAACATGTTGTCCTGTCGGATCCCGATACTGGATTTATGATTGACCGAGCCCACTTCACAGAGTTAACAAAGGAACAGATCGAAAAGTACAAGATTGTCGGGATACCAAGCACGATGATCGATGCGCTTTCAGGTGGTAACCAACAGCGGGCGCTCTATGCGCTACTGAGAACGCCGTTAAAATTGTTACTTCTAGAACACCCAACTCGTGGCCTCGATGTGCGTTCTGCAGATCACATATGGCAACTCCTCTTTGCGCGTTTGAAAGAAGGGACATCGATCGTCTTTATGTCTGCTGATCTTGACGAACTCGTGGACCGCAGTGACCGAATTGCAGCTTTTTCCGGGGGTAGGATGTCTAGGGTGGTGAATGCTGCGGAGACCTCTGCAGAAGAGCTTGGACATCTGATCGGAGGTGAAGAATGACTTGGCGAAATCTTCTTAGGACAGTTTGGCCGTCTGTTCCGATAATCAGTGCTCTGATTATCACCGGATTGCTTCTGAGTGCATTTGGGGTTTCACCTGGGGAGGGTTTCGGCGCCATGCTTCGTGGCGCTTTTAACGATCTAAACAAGGTTCTCAATGTGACAGCTTTCTGGGTACCATTGGCGCTTGCTTCAACCGGCCTTGTGTTAGCCTTTACAGCTGGACTATGGAATATTGGGATCGAAGGTCAGATTATCTTGGGAGCGATTGCCGCTAGTTGGCTGGCGTTGAAATTTGATTTTCCAGCACCTTGGCAAATTATCTTCCAGCTCCTCGCGGCGATGATCGCGGGTGCACTCTGGGCTGGTGTTGTTGGCGTATTGAAGACCCACGGTAAAGTGCACGAGATCTTTGGTGGATTGGCGCTTAACTACCTTGCCATCATCTTAACGAATTACCTGATATCTGGTCCCTGGCAACCACCAGAAGGTGGTACTTTTCGAGGCACGGCACCTTTTCAGGATAAAGCGATTCTTCCACTCTTTGCCGACTCCCGCCTGAGTATTCTCTCCGTTGTGCTGCTGGTAATCGCTATTATCTCGGTCTATCTGTTGCTGCGTGGCACCTCTTGGGGTTTGAAGCTCAAAGCACTTGGAAAAAATCCGCGCTCTGCATTTCTGCTTGGAGTCTCGAGCGAACGCGAACTTTTACTCGCGTTGATGTTGTGTGGGGCACTGGCAGGGTTGGGAGGGGCGATCCGCGTGACAAGTTGGTTTGATAGCCTACGCCAAAGCATATCTGGAGGTATAGGCTACCTGTCTTTATTGGTGGTGATGCTGAGTAATTTTCGCGTCGCCCCCATTCCGTTTATTGCTTACTTCTTCTCGGCTGTACTCAAGGGAAGCATCACACTCCAACTCCGCACACAGTTGCATTCATCACTGGGTGGTATCTTGACTGGCGTGATGGTGTTGCTTGTATTGCTTTTTGGGGACATTAAGGCAATCAATTTCCTTCCAGGACAAAAGACAAAGGAATTGACCGATGAATGAGACTGAATTAGTCCGGGTCTTATCTTCGATCATCCTCCAAGCTTCGCCATTGATGATCGCCGTTTGTGGTGAGACGATTTCTGAACGGGTTGGTGTGGTAAATCTTTCGCTGGATGGCACCATGC